>Ga0335079_10001192_pt1 | contig 29699 bp, 27 predicted proteins | sample Lox_Sample_33_FD_206719 | JGI IMG/M metagenome (GOLD analysis project Ga0335079, IMG submission 206719) | Soil microbial communities from Loxahatchee National Wildlife Refuge, Florida, United States - Lox_Sample_3.3 | ecosystem: Environmental > Terrestrial > Soil > Wetlands | place: USA...
CGGGTCTCTGAGGCCGCGATATCGAGGGCGAACTCCCCTCGGGGACTTCGGCCGCATTCCGAGTCAGTGCGCGGTCAGGGCCGTTGCGAGCGCGATCAGCGACTTGATTCCGGGCACGATGCTGCTCGCTTCGGCGTACTCCTCCAGCCGGTGCGGCATGTGTTCCGACACCGCGCCAATGGCCACCGCGGGAATGCCCATGCTCACGGCGATATTGGCGTCGGTGGAACCTGCATCCTGCGGTACGATCTCCGGCGTGCCCGGTTTGCGGAAGTAGTTGCCGGTAGCCAGCGCCGTCTGCACTAACGGATGATGCAGCCGTTCGGCTTGCGGCCGGGCTTTCGAATAGTCGATACCCATTTTCTTTTCCATGCGGAAGCCTACGCCTTCCTGTTCGCCGATGCGGCGGGCGGTGGAGACTACGGCGCTCTCCAGGCGGTCCTGCGTGGGGCTGTCCATGGAGCGCAGGTCCACCGTGAACCAGGCTTCGCGCGGAATGGCGTTCACCACCGTGCCACCGCCCATCATGCCGACATTCAGCACCGGTAGCTTGAACGTGCCGAGACCTTCCGCCACCGGCGGCAAGGGCATCTCATAGAGCGCGGTAATCGCCTTGGCGACGGCTTTGGCCGGGCTGGGCGCGCCGCGGCTCTCCATGGTGTGCGCGCCGGGTGAAGTGTAGAAAAACTTGAATTGGTTGATGCGCAGCGCCCCGTACCAGACGTCGGTGGCGCCCACGTCCACTGCTACGAACATGTCGGGCTTGTACCCGCTGGTCTCGAGCCAGTGCTTCGCACCCAGCAATCCCAGCTCTTCCTGCACCGACGCGAGGAAGATCAGGTCGCCCCTGGTCTGCACGTCGCCGCGGTTCAGCGCCCGGAACATCTCCAGGACGGCCATCAGGTTCGACGTGTCGTCGCCCACACCCGGCGCGCGGAGAATGTCGCCCTCGCGCGCGACCTTGATCGGAGTTCCTTCTGGAAACACGGTATCCATGTGGGCCGCGAAGACGACGGTCGGCCCGCCGCCGGTACCTTTGCGGACCCCGCTCACGTTGGAGATGTCGTCGGTGCGGATATCGGCCAGGCCAAGTTTCTCCATCTCTGCGCGGATGTATTTCGCGCGCGCCTGTTCTTTGGTGGAAGGCGAGGGCGTCTCCACCAGCCGGATCCATTCGTCGACGATGGCGGCGGAGCGCTCGTCCACCGATTGCAGCGCCTTGTGTACGTCGGGCCGTCCAAGCAGCGCCGGCTGGAACCAGCTATTCTGCGCGAAAGCGGGCGCGGCGGCAAGACACAGTGCGGCACTGGCAATCCGGGAGAGCATATTGAAAAATGATACCGTGTGCGAGGCGGGCATGCAGAATTTGGAAGAACGGGCCATCGGGTGCTTCACGGGGCTGGCCGTTGGAGATGCCATCGGCAAGCAGACGGAGACCCTGTCGCTCCAGGCCATCCGGAAGTGGTACCCGGGCGGGATCGCGGGATTTCATGGGCGGCCGGGAGACGTCATCCCGCGATACGCCGGCAAGCGCTACGAATGGCGAATCGGCGAGACCACGGACGATACCGAGCAGACCATTGCCGTTGCGCGCGCCCTGCTGAAGAGCGGCGAGGTCCGCCACGAGGAGATCGGGCGGGAACTGATGCAATGCCGCAAGTCCGTACACCCCGACCTTTCGATATGGACTTTGCAGCAGAGCGGCAATCCGGCCCGCGTCGCCCCGGATGGCGACGGCTGCGGAGCGGCGATGCGGGTGGCGCCGGTGGGCGTGATGTACCCGCTATTCCGGCTGGAGGAGCTGGTTCACGGTGCGTATGAATGTTCAATCCCGACACATGGCGGACCGCTGGCTATTGCCGCGGCGGCGGCGGTCGCCGGGGCGGTCTCGGCGGTGATGGAAGGCGCGGATGTCCTGGCCACAGCGCTCGCAGCAGCAGACGCTGCCGGGCAAGGGGGTTCAGAGATTTCGCGGTCAATTCGCGAGATTCATGCGGACCTCCGCGCGATGAAGCACCTGACGCCGGAGATCATCGCCGAACGCTGGTTCCCCGATCGTCCGCAAACCAAAGTCCCTCTGGCGATCTGCCTGGCGGCGATCACCGGATCGGCCGAAGAGACCGCCCTGCTGGCGGCGAACATCGGCGGCGACTCGGATTCGGTGGCATCCATCGGCGGGGCTATCGCAGGCGCGCTTCGGCCCGAGACGGTGAACCAGGAATGGTTCGAGGTGGTGAACGCGGTCAACGGGGATGATCCTGTCGATCTGGCGGGCTCGCTGGCGGCCCGGCGAATTCCGAGCACGTGAGTCCCCTACTTGCCCTATTCCCTTGCTGGCGCTTAGAATCAGCCTTCGGCCGTGGCCAACCCGGAACATCTCGCGATCCTCAAACAGGGAGTCGAGGTGTGGAACCGGTGGAGAGATACAGGCGCGCGTCCCGACCTCATCCAGGCAGATCTGGAAGGCGCGGACCTGGCGGGGATGATGCTGGGTAAAGCCGATCTGGGAGGCGCGGATTTGAGAGGCGCGAATCTCACTCGCGCTGATCTCAGCGGGTCCGACCTCATCGCATGCAACCTGAGGGAGGCGAACCTGCACCGGGCCACCCTCGTCCGCAGCATGGTGGATAGAGCAGACCTGAGACGCGCGGATTTGCGCAGTTCTCTCCTCGGGGGCACCTTCCTGACAGGATCGGATCTCCGCCAGGCGAACCTGTCGGAGGCTCTCATTGGAGGCGCTGACTTCACCGATGCGGACTTGAGCGGAGTGAATTTGAGCCTTGCGGTAGCGCCGCAAACGAATTTCGCTCAAACGAGACTCGACGGCGCGGATCTCTCCGGCAGCCTGCTGGTCGGAACCTTGTTTATCGGTGTCGATCTCTCGTCGGTCAGGGGGTTGGACTCCTGCCGCCACCTCGGGCCAAGCACCATTGACATGCGGACATTTTCACGTTCCGGCCAACTGCCCATCTCGTTCCTGCGCGGCTGTGGCATGCCCGAGACGCTGATCGAGTATCTGCCTTCAATCCTCGGCGGACCCATCCAGTTCTACTCCTGCTTTCTGAGTTATTCCACGCGCGACCAGGAGTTTGCCGAGCGCCTGCACGCCGATCTGCAGGCCAGCGGCGTAAGGTGCTGGTTTGCCCCTCACGATATCCGGGGCGGAAAGAAACTCCACGAGCAGATCGATGAGGCCATCCGGGTATACAATCGCCTGCTCGTGATCCTGTCAGAGCACAGCATGGACAGTGAGTGGGTCAGATCCGAAATTGCCAAGGCACGCAAGAAGGAAGCTCGCGAAGCGCGGCGCGTGCTCTTTCCCATCCGACTGTGCACGTTTGAAGCCCTGCGCGATTGGGAGAGCTTTGACGCTGACACCGGCAAGGATTCGGCACGGGAGATTCGGGAGTACTTCATCCCCGACTTCAGCAACTGGAAGGAGCATGGGAGTTATACTGCCGCATTCCAGCGGCTGCTGAGGGATTTGAGGGCGGAAAATTGACGTCAGGCACGGGCGGACGACAAAACTGCGATCGTCCGCCCCACGACGCGTGCCAAAGCGCGTACCAGCCGGAACCGCAGCGAAATCCGCCTTTTCGGCGCCCGCAATTCATGCTCTTCCGGATTGGAGACGGGGCCGCGGACCTCGCGCACCACCACGAACGCTGTCTTGACCCGGCGCTGCTGGCGCATCATCATCAGCAGAACCAGCGCGAGAATCGCCATCCAGGCCACTGCGATGTCCGAATAGGGGGATTGCGCGGCAAACTGCGCGAAGGTCTGGCTGGTATAGGCTCGCAGGGCGGAGCGCCCGGTCTCGGTGACCAGCACGATGGTGATCAGGAACAGCGATGCGCCCCACATAATCAGGTTCGAGGTTAACAGTTACATTCCGCCTAAACAAGATTCGCAGGAGATAACCGGTACTGGCTGCTTCCGGTATCAAACTGGATGCTAACCAACGGCAGGGCTCTCCAGGGCTACTGCCAGGAGCGGCTGACGACCGCCGCCAGCAGTGCGGCCGCACCCAGGAACGTGCCGAACGGCAACTCGTAGGTATTCGGGTCCTGTTTGGTCGCCTTGATATAGCTGTAGCCCAGGATCGACCCCGCCACCGAGCCGAAGATCAAGGTAATCAGCGCGCCGCGCATTCCCAGAAAGCTGCCCACCATCATCACCAGCTTCACATCGCCGAGCCCCAGACCTTCGCGGTGGCGGATCTTGTAATACAGCCATCCGCCGCCCCACAAAAACAAGGCCGGCAGGGTCGCGCCTACGACCGACTCGGCCAGGGACGCCCACCGTCCCGTGACTTCCAGCCCCACCAGCCACAGGACTGCCGCCGCCGTGATGTCAGGCACCTGGACGAAGAGCGCGAAGATCAGGCCCAGCACCGTGCCGCCGACCGTGAATTCGTCGGGCAGGATGCGCGCTTCCAGGTCGGTGAAGACCAGGGCCACCAGCATCGCCGAGAGGCAGCACAGCTTGGCGGCCATGGCGGTCACGCCGAACGTCCACACGAAGTAGAAGAAAAGCAGCCCAGTGACCAGTTCCACCGCCGGGTAGCGCGCCGGAATTCGCGCGCCGCACTTGCGGCATCGGCCGCGAAGCAGGAGGTAGCTGACGAGCGGGATGTTGTCGAAGGCGGCGATGGGCGCCTCGCACGCGGTGCAATGCGAGCGCGGTCGCACCACCGAGAGATCGCGCGGCCAGCGGTAAATGCACACGTTGAGGAAGCTGCCGATCAGCAGGCCGAGGAGAAGCGCAAGCAGGGATTCGATCACACTAACACCTGATGATAAGCCTCCATGGTACGGCGAACCATGTTGTCAACGGTAAATCGTTCGAGAATGGTGCGCCGCGCGGCCGCGCCCATCCGCGCACGGCGGTCCGGGTCCGCGGCCAACTGGCGCACGGCCGCGGCAAATGCCGCGGCGTCGTTCTCCACCAGCAAACCGTTCTCGCCGTCGCGGATCACCTCGGGCAGGCCGCCCACGCGGCTGGCGATTACCGGCACGGCGGCGGACATGGCGAGCAGCGCGCCCGAGCCCAGGCCCTCGCTGTCGCTGATGTACACCAGCAGGGCGGCATCGCGCAGGTCGTCTTCGAGCTGCCCGGCCAGCCTGATATTCACGCCCGACCGGTTGGCGATCTCCTCCGCGAAACGGATGCCCTTGTGGACCAACAACACGCCCCGGCCGTGCGCCGGTTCGAGCAGCGGAACGCCGTCGTACACCACAGAGATCCGCTCTTCGGGCACTCCGCCGCGCTGGAGCACGCCCTTGACGAACTCGCTCACCGCCAGGTAGCGGCCGGCCCGCCCGTACTTCCAGCGCGAGCCGACGGGAAACGAGACGCGCCGAGAGACCACCAGCGGCCTGCCGCGCAAGAAGAGCCCGAGCGAGTGGCTGCGCGCGTCGTGCGCGTGAATCAGGTCGTTGTGGCGCAGCGCGGCGAGCGCGCGGGTCAGGCCCAGGGGTGCCACGCGGTATCCCAGTTTGCGCGCGGCGGTGAACAGCGCCGCTTCCGGCCGCGCCAGCAGCGTGGATTCCCATCCGGCTGCCGCCAGCCCTTCGATCAGGCGCAGGGCCTGCCACTGGCCGCCGCGCATTTCGCGCCCGGCATCGAGGTGAAGAATGCGCATGGCAGGCGGCCTAACCTCCCATGTTCCTCGCTTTTGAATATTTCAGAAACGTGTAAAACGCGGACATGTAGCAGATGATCAGGCCTTCCAGCCCGTCCATGAAACCGCGCTGGAAGACGTAAGCTTTCACGAAATTCCACGGCGGGTCGAGAATCATGCTCCACAGCGGAACGCGTATCTTGCTGGCGGCCAGCTCCTGTGCGGCCAGAGTCGTGTAGCGGTCTAGAGTCTTCAGGTGCTCGCTGAGCGAGTCGCAGGTGAAGTGCAGGATATTGGCGTCCAGGTGCCCGATGCGGCCGCTGCACTTCACGCTTTCGTGGACGAAATCGCCGTGCCACTTGGCCTTGCTCCGGTGGTAGAGGCGGATCTTGCGGTCGGGATACCAGCCCGAATGATAGATCCAGCGGCCCAGGTAGCGTGCCAGCCGCGGCATGGTGTAGGCGTCGGCCTTTGGCCCGCTCTTTTTCAGCGCCCAGATTTCCGCCTCGAGCGCCTCGCTGAGCGCCTCATCCGCATCGAGCGACAGAATCCACTCGTTGGCCGCCTGTTCGGCGGCCCAGTTCTTCTGCCCGGCGTATCCGCGCCAGCCCGCCTCGATTACCCGCACTCCCAGGTTTCCCGCAAGCTCCACGGTGCGGTCGATCGAGCCGCTATCCACGATCAGAATCTCGTCGCAGCAGCGCAGGCTCTCGATGGCGCGCGCGATGTTCCGCTCCTCGTTGAGGGTGATGATCGTCGCGGTGATTTTCATCAGAGCCCGCTGTCGCCGAACGGCACGAGACAGATGCAGACGGCGAACACGATCAGCGCGTACAGGCCCAGCTTACGCCTGCCCGGACTGAGAGGCGTGGGATCCTCCACCACCGGATGGCGCCGTCCCAGCCACAGCAGGATGAAGCCCCACACCGTCCAGCCTGCCCAGAATTTCCCCAGCGGCAGCAGCAGGATGCAAAGAGTGCGGCCCACGATTTTATGGGCGCGCGGGAAGAAGGCGTAGAGCACGTGGCCGCCATCGAGCTGGCCGACGGGAAGCAGGTTGAGCGCCGTCATGAACATCCCGATCCACGCGGCGCGAGCCACGGGATGCAGGTAGATGTTGGCCGAGGGCGTCCCGGGAAAGATTACCCGTTCCAGCAGCCACTGGAGCAGGGGAACACCGAAGTGCAGCGTCCCCTGGTGCGCGATCCCCGGAATGATCTTGGAGAATGCCAGCCCGATGGAAAGCGCGGGTGCCAGGAACACGAACCCGGCCAGTGGTCCGGCGATCCCGATGTCGAAAAGCGCACGCTTCGTGTAGATAGGCGAGCGCACGCGAATGAACGCGCCGAAGGTCCCCAGAAACGGCGAGGGCAGAAAGTATGGCAGGCTGGAGTCCACGCGATGGAACATGGCGGCGGTGTAGTGTCCGAACTCGTGGGCCAGCAGAATAGCCATCAGCGTGAGGGAAAACGGCAGACCGTGCAGAAGAATCGCGGGATGGCGCAGCAGGGTACCCCAGGTATCCAAGCTGCGCTCCAGATCGAACGGCAGGTTGTTGTCGAAATCGAGCTGCATCGCTGTGCCGACCACGGTCGCGGTCAGCAGAGTAAGCGCAAACAGTAGAGAATAAAGCCAGTAGCGCTCCCGGGTCGCGGGCGCTTCGAGAGTGCGTGGCTCGTCGGTGGCGCCTGCGGCGTAGAAAGGAAAAGGCGCAGGGGTGGAATCCTGGGAAGACACGATACCTGCCGCCTGCAGCCTGGCTTACTGCAGGGTCTGTAACTCCTTGCCGGGCTTGAACCGCACGGCCTTCCCCGGCGGGATGGATACTTCGGCGCCCGTGCGCGGATTGCGCCCGATTCCGGTTTTGCGCGGCTTCACGTTGAACACACCGAATCCGCGAAGCTCGATGCGGTCGCCCTGTTCGAGCGCCTTCTTCATGGATTCAAAGACCGTTTCGACCGCCATCTCGGCTTTCGTTTTGGTGATGCCGGTCCGATTCACAACTTCGTTAATGATGTCCAGCTTGATCAAAACCGCCTCCAGGTCCAGCCGCGGAGCGCTTTCTCCCATCCCCGCATCGGTCAACCTTATGATAGGATTAGATTTATTTCCATGTCAAGCGAGACTACCCGGCCTACGAGCGAGCAGTTCCGCCAGGCAGCCGGGCGGTTCGCTACCGGCATCACCGTCGCCACCACCCTGGATTCCGCCGGAAATCCCCACGGCCTCACCGTTAATTCCTTTACGTCAGTCTCACTGGATCCGCCCCTCGTATTGTTCTGTCTCGGACACACGGCCGCCAGCATGGAATCCTTTCGCACGGCGAAGCACTTTGGAATCAACATTCTGGCGCAGGATCAGCGGCCCTTCTCGGAACGCTTCGCCCGCAAAGCGGTGAATCGGTTCGAAGGCATCGATTGGCGCCACGGAGTCACCGGCGTTCCCATCCTGCCCCACATCCTGGCTGTAATGGAGTGCAACGTCTATCGCCGGATAGCCCTCGGCGATCACGACGTGTTGGTGGGAGAAGTCGTCCGTGTGGAAGTGCACGAAAAATCGCCGCTCCTCTACTACGCCAGCAGATACCATCGACTGTAAGAGAAGTCGGGAGTCAGAATTCAGGAGTCAGAATGCCCACAGCGACGGATCCACTTTCCTTTCTCGGCCAGCAGATCGCACAATGGCGCGCGGAAGGCACTTATCAGCGCCTGCGTGTGCTCGAGACGGAGAGCGCGGCCGAGGCGCGCTTCGACGGCAAGCAGGTGATCAATCTGGCTTCGAACAATTATCTCGGACTCACCACTCATCCCAGGCTGCGCGAGGCCGCGCTGGAGGCGGTGCGCAAATTCGGCGTGGGGTCCGGCGCGGTGCGCACCATCTCCGGCACAATGGCGCTGCACATGCAGCTCGAAGAGCGCATCGCGGCCTTCAAAAACGTGGAGGCCTGCGTCGTCTTCCAGTCGGGCTTCGCGGCCAACGCCGGCACCGTCTCCGCGATTCTCGGTCCCGAAGACCACATCATCAGCGACGAGCTGAATCACGCCAGCATCATCGACGGCTGCCGTCTCTCGCGCGCCAAAATCCACGTCTTTCCGCACAAGGACGCGGCGGCAGCCGAGAAGATCCTGGCCGATCTCGATTCCGTGCCGGGCCGCAAGCTGCTGATCAGCGACGGCGTGTTCTCCATGGACGGCGACATCGGTCCGCTGCCCGGGCTGTGCGACGCCGCCGAACGCCACGGCGCAATCATGATGGTGGACGATGCCCACTCCTCCGGCGTGCTCGGCCGCAACGGCCGCGGCACCATCGATCATTTCGGCGTCCACGGCCGCGTACACGTTCAGGTGGGGACGCTTTCCAAGGCTATCGGTGTTCTGGGCGGATACGTCTGCGGCAGCCGGGACCTGATCGAGTTTCTGTATCACCGCGCGCGGCCGTTCCTGTTCTCCACTTCGCACCCGCCCGCGGTGGCCGCCGCCTGCCTGGCGGCGTTCGACGTGCTGGAGCAGGAGCCGGAGCGCATCACCCAGCTCTGGGAGAACACGAAATACTTCAAAGCCGGCCTGACCGCCGCGGGCTTCAACACCGGTATCAGCGAAACGCCGATCACGCCCGTGATCGTGGGCGAGGCCAAGCTGGCCCACGAGCTTTCGCGCGCGTTGTTCGATGAAGGCGTACTCGCCACCGGCATCGGCTTTCCCACCGTGCCCAAAGGGAAGGCGCGCGTGCGCACCATTGTGACCGCGACCCACACCCGTGCGGAACTCGATCAGGCTCTGGAGACGTTTCGGCGGGTTGGCGAGCGGCTGGGGATCGTGTGATCCGGCCGGCTACCGGGCGTTCCTAGCGGAAAGGAACGAGGACCGGCACCACCCGGCGCGTGACGATTCCGTCGAGATCGCCCTTCCAGGGTGTCCGCACGATCGGCGGAAGGTCCTCGTCCAACGCCGATTGTGCCGCGTTCTCGGGCTTGGACTCGGCGGCTGTGTGCGCGCTACCGGCGGGTCCGGCGCCCGGCTTCTTCGAGCAGCCCCAGACCAGCCGGAACAGCGCCGCGGCGCCGGCGGTTCCAGCAATTCTCCAATGCCGTCGAACCAGATTCATGAGGCTTCCCCTACTGCTGCTTCTTCTCTTCTTTCCTGTCGGCTTTGTGTTGTTGCTGCTGCTGCCGGTGCTCTTCCTGGCGCACCTGCGGGTGCTGCGATTGCACGTTCTGAGTTTGCGGCGACTGCTGCTGCGCCGGCCGCTCGTACGTCTGCGGCTGGCTTTGCTGCTGCTGCGAGGGGCGCTCGACGGTGTGGGACTGCTGTTGCTGCTGCTGTTGCTGCTGCTGAGGTTGCTGCGCCGGCCGCCCGAACGTCCGTGGCTCCTGCTGACCTGGCTGACCCTGCGTCTGCCCGCCCTGCTGCTGGCGGTATGACGGCCGGTCGTTGCGCTGAGACTGACCCGGCTGGTAGGCGTTGTTCTGCGTCGCCGGCTGCATCGGCCGGTTGGGAGCCTGCCCTCCGGCCGGCTGCTGGAATCCGCCAGGATTCGCGCTGCGCACCGTCTGGGGCTGCTGCATGCGGTCGTTGCGCCGCAGCGACTCGGCGGCCGCCGGATCGATCGGCCGCCCCGGATTCGCCTGCAGTGCCTGCTGCTTGGCGGCGAACGATACCGGCGGCGGCGGCGGAGCGTTCCTCGCTACCACAGCGCGATCGGCCATCTGCGCCGGGGGCGCCGCGACCCGGCCCATCGGTGCCGCGCGGCCCAGGACACTGGCGCGCTCCGGAGCCACCGGCGCCGCCGTCCCGACCACCTGTGCCCGCGCCATCGCATTGGCCGGCACCGCAACCGCAGCCGTGTTCACCGGGCGCGCTCCAACGAATGCCGATTGCGGCACCGCGGTCACCGCTCCCGATACGTTTTGATTCACGTAGCGCACGTTGGTGACGTTGACGTTGGTCACGTTGACATTGGTCACGTTGACGTGGGTCACGTTCACCTGCTGGACGTAGACTGGGCTCACGTGGTACGCCGGATGGTAGATTTCATGCGGGCCGAGCGGGAACCACGCCACTCCCGCGCCGCCGCCGAATGACATCGCCACGCTGAATCCACCGCCGACGACGAAGGCTACCAGCGCGGGCGCATACACCGGCCGCGCCACCATGGTTCCCGGCATCCACACCCAGGCGCCGCCGTACATCGCCCAGCGCCCGTAATGGAAAGGAGCGAATCCCCAGGGTGCGTCATCCACCCAGGTCCAGCCCCATGGCTCGACCCAAACCCAATGCCCAAAGCGGTAAGGAGCCCACCCCGCGGCTACCACGGTGGGCCTCCAGACCCAGCCGTATTCCGGAGCTTGCGTCCACACGCCGTGGGAATCCAGATCCTCGTAGCCGTTCATTTCACGCCCAACGTAGCGCGCGCTCTGCGACTGCTCTTCGCGGCGGTCGCGATCCTGGCACCAGCGGTCGAAGCTGTCGAAACCCGCGGCGATGGTGATCTCGCTGGAGAAGCCGGCGTCGGCGCCCGTGAGGCGCGCCGACTGACGCGGGTGAACCGCTACGGCCCGTCCTCCGGCGGTCACCTCGGCGTCGCCGCCGTTGACAGTCAACACCGTGAGACTATTGCCCTCGTCCACCTGGAAGCGATAGTCGCCGCCGCGAAGCAGAGTGACCGCGGCATTCGGCGTGTCCACCTCGAAGCTCTCGCCTTCGCCCAGCGTGCGCAGGTGTATGTTGAGCAATCCACCGGTAAGGCTGAGTTGCACCATGCGATCGTCAAGGTTCAGCACCGCCAGCGCCGTCTGCTGTCCCATGCGGATCGCGGTCGAGCCGATGTGCAACTCCGCCTGCGCCCCCATGTCGGCCCAGAGGTGGTCGCCGTTGTACAGCGGATAGTTCAGGGTGGCGTTGGTCCACTCGTCCACGCTGCCCGGGCGGAACGAAACCGGCCCTTGAATGTAGTTCAGGCGTACGACTCGGGATGGCGGGTCGGCGGCCGGCGGCTGGGCCACCGCAATTACGGCCGCCGCCAGCAGAATCATCCAGATCGTTCCAGCTTTGCGCATCATCTTCTCCGTTCTCCCGCTCCTGATCTATCTAAACCCTTGGATCATGAAGATTATCGTTCTGGTTTCATTAAAATAAAACAATGTATTCAGGCAACAGCCGTGATCAGCCGGCCCAGTTCGCTGTGCATTTCCGGCGCCGGGAAATGCGCGCGTTGGCCGTGGCCGGGCAGCATCCACTCGAACGAATAGCCGGCCAGGCGCTGCACGCTGCGAACCTGGTGAGCCCAAGAGTACCAGCATACGTCGCGTGATGCAGTCAGCCGCCCGCGACTCCGGCTCCACCAGATGTGATCGCCGCTGAAAAGGAACTCGCGATGCAGCAGCACGCAGTGTCCGCGCGTGTGTCCGGGGGTCGGGATGGCCAGGAATCCCGGGGCTAATTCGACCGCATGATCACCATCGATAACCCGCTCCGCATCCGGCTGCGCCGAAAGCTCCAGCCTATGGATGATGCGCTCGGCGCCGAACCGGCGGGCGAACTTATCGGCATCGGCTACGTCGTCGCGGTGCGTGAGAAAGATGAATCGTAGCCCGCCCATGGCCTCGAAGCGGCGCGCCAGGTGCTCGACAAAGCGCGGCGAGTCGATCAGCCAGTTGCCCGCGGCGTGTTCGACGAAGTAGCTGCTGCCCCCGAAGGATTTCGGCGAGGCGAACCCGCAGTAGTGCACCCCGGGGGCGAGCCGAATGGGAAACTCGCGGACCGCCGCCGCGGATGCGCGCTTGTCGTCTGCGCCGATGGACGCTGTGGGACAGGCTACCAACGCCCGATACGCCGCGCGTTCCTCTTCCGCATCGCGCGGCTGCAATCGCACGAACGAGAACTGCCCGGTTTCGCCGAAGGTCGCCGGAGCGAGCTGGCGGCAGGTATCGCAGTCGATGCACGTGGCATCGACAAAGAAGGGGCCGTCCGCGTTCTCCGGCAGCCGCTGATCGGGGTCGGCCATTGCTCCATTATCCCGTGGGGTTGGCTGATGGCTTTGTGCGCCGCCATGTCGCCCGTGAATCGCGGGACTGGCTATGGGTGGTTCGGAGAAGTCGTCTGGAGGAGGTCGATCAGCGGCTTGGCTCCTTCCGGCACACTGAACTGTCCCGTTCGCACAATCTCTTTGGCACTCACTTTCTTCCCGTACAGGTCCTTGTTGGCACCGTCGTCGGACCGCAGCGTGGAGCCTTCCAGCGAGACCCCACCGAAAATACCACGCGCCCGCGACCACGAGAGGATCTCGGCTTTCATGACCACATCCGTCTCGGCAGAGGTTGTGCGTCCCACTGGTCCGGCCGCCGCGGACGCGTCCGCGCCGAGCTTCACCTTGCTCCCCATCACCGAGTTCGCGCCCTTGTCATTCATGATCAGGAGCACGAAATCGGTTGCCTCGCCGCCAATCTGGAATCCGATGCTGGCGCCTTCCAGCGCGAACATCGCCGGGGCGCTCCACGGTCCTTTGAAATCCTCTCCCGACCGGCAGGTAATGGCTCCTCGTCCGTAATCCCCTCCGACGATGAAAGCCGCCTTTTTCACCGACGGATAAACCACTACACACACCGACTTGTTCAACAGGTCCCTTGGAATCCCCTTATCCGGAGTGCCAAGGATCTCCTTCATCACGTTGTACGACTCCTTCAATCTTGCATTCTCCTTCTGCTGACCGCAAAGCGGTGGCAAACACATCACGGACAACATCAGGGCTGCCATTTTTCGAGCCATGCCGTGGTCTCCTCCTTTCTAATCCAGCAACGGACATTTTGACACATGTGCCGCGATTGATCTTTGGAATGTTCTCAAGGGCAACGGTGTGATATGGTTTTTGGTATGGCGACTACCAAGATCACGATTACGCTTGACGACAATGAGCTCGAGGAGGTCCGCACTTTGGTGGCGGCCGGGCAAGCCTCCAGCGTTTCCGGTTTCGTCCAGCATGCCGTGCGGGTCGCGCTGCATGATGCCGCGGGATGGAAGGAGGTGCTGGCAGGCGCGCTGCAGCAAACCGGCGGGCCCCTGACCAAAAAGGAGCGCGCGTGGGCCGACGAGCTCCTTTCGCCGGCGCGGAAAAGAGGTGCGCGCAAAGGGAAGGCCGCGTGAGCGGCATCACCTTCGATGCCGGTGGGCTGATCGCTCTGGACCGCAACGATCGCCGGGTGCTCGCGCTCATCGCACGCGCGGCGGAGCTTGGGATTCGGATCACTATTCCCGCGACGGCCCTGGCGCAGGCGATGCGCAATCCTGCAAGGCAGGCGCGGCTCTCCCGGCTGATTCGGCAGGCCGGCACGGACCTGGTCGCGCTCGACGGACCGGACGCGACCGCAGTCGGCATCCTGCTGGCGCAATCCGGAACGGCCGACATTGTCGATGCCCATGTCGTCGTTTGCGCGCACAGAGCGGGTCAGGCAGTGGTCACGAGCGACGCAGCCGATCTCAGACGAATCGCGCCGGGCCTCCGATTGATCCTGCTATAGATACTCGCCCCCAAAACCCGCCGTGTTAGCATACGAAAAACCATGGTCAACCGTCTCGCCCTCCTGGGTCTCTTTGTTATTTCGGCTTTTGGCCAGAACTACAACCCAGCCCTCTGGGGCCAGCTCAAATACAGGATGATCGGCCCGGAGCGCGGCGGACGCGTCACCGCCGTCACCGGCGTCCCCTCGCAGCCCTTCACCTTTTATATGGGCTCCACCGGCGGCGGCGTCTGGAAAACCGTCGACGCCGGCCACACGTGGGTCAACCTTTCGGACGGCCAGATCCCGCTCGGCTCCATGGGCGCCATCGAAGTCTCGCTCTCCAACCCAAACGTCGTCTACGCGGGCACCGGATCCTCCAAGATCCGCTCCAACGTCTCGATCGGCCGCGGTATCTACAAATCCACCGATGCCGGAAAGACCTGGACCTTCTCCGGCCTCCGCGACACAGGACAGATCGCCACCATCCGTGTCCATCCCGCGAATCCCGACCTCGTCTACGTGGCCGCGCTCGGCAATCCGTTCATCGATAATCCGGAGCGCGGCATCTACCGTTCCACCGATGGCGGCAAGACGTGGAAGAACGTCCTGCACATCTCCGATTCCGCCGGCGCCGCCGATCTCGAACTCCAGCCCGGCTCTCCCAACGTCCTCTTCGCGTGCATGTGGCACGGCCAGCGGAAGCCCTGGACCATCATCAGCGGCGCGCGCGAAGGCGGCATCTACAAGTCCACCGACGGCGGCGATCACTGGACCAAACTCGCCGGCGGCCTGCCCAACGAGCTTTTCGGACGCAGCAACGTGGCCATCTCCGCCTCCGCGCCCAACCGCATCTACGCGCTCGTCGAGGCCAAGCCCGGCAGCGGCCTCTACCGCTCCGATGACGGCGGCGAAAAGTGGTCGCTCGTTAATGGGTCCGGCAACCTGATCACGCGCCCGTTCTACTACACCACCCTCGGCGTCGATCCCACCAACCCCGACGTCCTGTTCATCGGCGACGAAGGCTGGTTCAAATCCACGGACGCCGGCAAGACTTTCCGGCCCTCGCCCGCGCCGCACGGCGATCATCACGATATCTGGATCAACCCGCGCAACGGACAGTACATGATCCAGTCCAACGACGGCGGCGCCAACGTCTCGCTCGATGGCGGCCGCACGTGGAGCACGCAGGCCAACCAGCCGACCGCGGAAATCTACCAGGTGGCGGTGGATGACCAGTACCCTTACCGCGTCTACGGCGCGCAGCAGGACAACACCACGGTCATCGCGCCCAGCCTGCCCACGGGCAACGGCCAGGATTTCCGCGTCGGACCCGGCTGCGAAACCGGCCCCATCATTCCGTCGCAGGGCAATCCCGAAATCGTCTACGGAAGCTGCAAGGGCCAGTTCTCGGTGCTCGATCTCAACACCTCCAACGAGGAGCGCTACTGGATCGGCGGGGAGTCGCTCTACGGCAACGGCGGCAGCGATCTCATGTACCGCTTCCAGCGCGTCTCGCCCATGGAAGTTTCACCCCACGATGCCAAGGTGGTCTACTACGGCTCGCAGTACGTGCACCGCACGCGCGATCGCGGCGTCACGTGGGAGCGCATCTCGCCCGACCTCACCGCCCGCCCCGAAGGCACCCAAGGTCCGAGCGGCGAGCCCATCACCCGCGACGCCACCGGTGAAGAGATTTACTCCACGCTCTATTCCATCCGCGAATCGCCGCTCCAGAAGGGCGTCATCTGGGCCGGCTCCAACGACGGCCTCATCCACGTCACCCGCGACGACGGCAAGACCTGGACCAACGTTACGCCCAAGGATCTCCCGCCCGGAGGCCGCGTGCAGAATCTCGAGCCCGGCTCCCAAAACCCCGCCACTGCCTATGCGGCGATCTACCGCTATCTGCTGGGCGATTTCGCGCCCTACATCTACCGGACCAGCGATTACGGCAAGACCTGGACCCGCCTCACCGACGGCAAAAACGGCATCGCCGCCGACGAGCCCACGCGCGTGGTCCGCGAAGATTCCGTCCACGGCGGTTTGCTCTACGCCGGCACCGAGTTCGGCATGTACATCTCCTTCGATAACGGCGGGCACTGGCAAAGCTTCCAGCTCAACCTGCCGAACACGCCGATCACTGATATCAAGCTGGCCCACGGCGATCTCATCCTCTCCACCCAGGGCCGTGGCTTCTGGATCCTCGATAACCTCTCGCCGCTACACAATCTCTCCTCCGCCAATCACCTCTACGCCCCGCGCGAAGCCGTACGTTCCGTACGTGCCGGCGGATTCGGCCGTGGGTCGACGCTGCAGTATCCGCTGCCCGGGGCGCAGATCGACTACTACCTCGCCTCTGCCCCCGCGGGCGATCTTGTCATGCAGATCCTGGATTCGAACGGCAAGATGATCCGCGAGTTCACCAGCTCCACCGGAACCGAAGCCCCGCCGCCCGATGCCGTCGACACGCCGCCCAGCGAAGAGGGCGAAGGCGGCCCGCGCCTCCGCAGCGGCCCCACGCGCCTGGACAAATCCGCCGGCGCGCATCGCTTCACGTGGGACCTCCGCTATCCCGGTGCCTGGATGTCGGTCAATCGTCCCGAAGGCCCCAACGGCCCGATGGCCGTCCCCGGAGAATATGCTGTCCGCCTCACCGCCGGCTCGTGGACCCAGACCCAGCCGCTCACCATCGTCGAAGATCCGCGCATCCTCAAATCCGGCGTCACGCAGTCCGACCTGCAGGAACAATTCGATCACAACGTGAAGGTCCGAGACCTCGTCACGGAGGTCAACCGGACCGTGACCCGCGTTCGCACCGAGATGAACTCGCTCGCCGGCAAACCCGCCAGCGTGGAGACGCTGAACAAGCTGAAGGACCTCGCGGCCAGCCTGACCACGCCGCCCATCCGCTACAGCAAGCCCGGCCTGCAGACTCACATCCAGTACCTGTACACGCTGACCAGCGGCACCGACCAGAAAATCGGCCGGGACGCCATCGAGCGCTACAACACGTTACGAAAAGAGCTGGACGCCCGCATCGCCGAGCTGAACCGGATCCTACTTCGCCGCTGACTCGATGTAGCTTTTCAGACGCGTGAACTGCTCGCTCAACATGTTGTCCGCGGGTGAAGCGAAGCTGTTCATGCCATTGGCGAGGTACCCGACCACCGCGTAAGTAGCCTCGAACTTCGTCCCGCCTTCTTCGGCTGCGAACGTGACGCGCAGATTCCCCGCCGCGGCCAGCGGCTGCATCGGCCCAAGCGCCCCGGTCATCACCAGCACCTTGCCCGGCGCCAGGTACACAACCTCCATGTGCCGGACCCCGCCGCCGTCGGCCAGCTTCTCGCAGAAGCAGCCCATCGCGCGCTCCTCGATGCTCAGGTTCCTGGCGCTGCCCGAGAACGTGTGCGCCGGGTTCCACCAGTCGCCGACATTGCGGACGAACTTCTGGTATACCGCCGCCGGCGGCGCCTGAATGTGCAGCGTGATCTTGAGTGTGAACCCGTTCGCCGACGAATCCACTACCGCGGCTTCGGCGCAAGCCGCCATCAGCAGGACGCAACACAGAGTCGAGTATTTCATGTGTGAATTGTACCTGCATCGAGCGCCGGCAACGTAATCTGCTACTCGTAACGCAGCGCTTCGATCGGATCCAGCCGCGCCGCTTTGATCGCAGGCAAAAGCCCGGCGATCAGCCCCACGGTCTCCAGGAGAATCGTCGAGGTCAGCACGGCGGCCAGCGAGATCTCCAGGTGGATATCGCCTCGTCCACTGGTGTCCTTGAAGATCGGCCCGAGCAGCGGCAGCGTGCCCAGGAGCACGCTGATCCCCCAGCCCGCGGCCACACCCAGCCCGCCGCCCAGGGTCACGATCGCCATGGCCTCCAGCAGGAACTGCGTCAGGATACTACGGCGCGTGGCGCCGATCGATTTCAGCACCCCGATCTCCCGCGTACGCTCGGTGACGCTCACCAGCATGATGTTCGCCAGCCCCACGCCGCCGATGGCCAGGGTGAGCGCACCGATGAATCCGAGCAGGAGCCGAAGCGCGATCCCCATCGTGTCCACCAGGCGCTCGAACTCGCTGAAGACGATCATGCGCACGGCCCGCTCGTCGGTAGCGGAGAAGTTGTGGATTTTGGCCAGGGTTTCGCGCAACTGCCGGATCGCCTCATCGCGAAACATCGGATTGACAGGCGTCCACACAAAGAAGGTCGGATACTTGATGTCGCGGAACAGCGAAGAGGTCTCGTACGGCATGAATACGCTGTCGTTGTCGGGCGTGGTGTAGTTGGCGATCTGGGTCTTGGTCTGGAGCAGGCCCACGACGGAGAAGCGAATGCCGTTGATGGTGATCTCCTCGCCCAGGGGCGACATCTCGCCGAACAGTTTCTGCGCGGCGTCGGCGCCGAGCACGACGACGCGCTGTTTCTGGACTTCATCCTCGCGGGTAAGCCAGCGGCCGGTGGAGATCGTCTGGTTGCGCACCCGGCCGTACTCCGTGTGCACGCCGCGAACGGTCAGGCTGCGCTGCCGGTAGCCGTAGACTACCGTGCTGTCGTACATCATCATCTCCTGGGAGATGGCGGCCATCATGGGAGCGGCTTCGCGCACGGCCTCGACATCGGAGTTTTCCAGCCGGATGCGGCGGCCGGCGCGCTCGCCGCCGGCCTGGCTCGAGGTGCGCCCGCCCACCACCAGGATCAGGTCCTGCCCCTGCGAGCGGAAGGCCTTCAGCAGCGCCATGTGAAAGCCATCGCCGTAGGAGTTGAGGATCACGAAACAAGCCACGCCCCAGGCCAGGCTGATGGTGGTCAGGATGCTTCGCTGGCGGTTGAAGCGCAGCGCCTGCGCGGCCTCGCGGAAGATGGAACGCCAGGTCATCGCACCTCACCGCTCATAGCGCAGTGCCTCGACGGGAGTGAGATTCGCCGCGCGCCAGGCGGGCCAGAGGGCGCTTGCCACCGCGATCACCGCCAGCGCCGCGAAGGCGATGGCCGTGGTGCCGCCATCCACCGGCAGGCCGGCGAACATCTCGCGTTTGGGCAGCCGGTTCACCGCCGACGCCACTCCGTACGCGCCGGCCCATCCGCCGACGCCGCTGGCCGCCGCGAGTATGATGCCTTCCAGCAGAAAATCCGCCATGATGCGCCGCCGCGTCGCGCCCAACGCCTTGCGCAAACCGATTTCGCGCGTGCGCTCGCTGACGCTCACCAGCATGATGTTCATCACTCCGACGCCGCCGAGAGTCAGGGTCACTACCGCGATTGCCCCAAGGAACGCGGTCATGGACGTGAAGATATTGTCCACGAGTTGCGCGTTCTCGACCGTGTCCCAGATGCCGACGGCGCTCGGGTCATCGATATCGAACTTGTGATTTCGCGCCAACACCCGCATCACCTGCGCGCGTGCCTCTTTCCACTGCGCAAGCGAGGCCGGCACGTAGATCATGTCGCTCAGGATGCCCGGGTCGAAAGTCGAGTCGGCGGGCGGGAGGTCGCGCACCATCGTCGAGTACGGGATGTAGATCTTGTCGCCGTCCATCCCGTTGTATCCGGCGTTCTGCTCTTTCGGCGGCATGAGGCCGGCGATGCGGAAGACCAGCCCGTTGATCTGGAGAGTGTCGCCCGGCTGCACCGGGCGCTCGCCGAAGAGCTGCTTGCGGACGTTGTCGCCCAGCACGGCCACGCGCTGCGCTTCGTCTTCCTCGCGTAGGGCGATGAATCGCCCGCGGTCCACCGGGATGTTACGAATCTCCTGGTACTGCGGCTCCACGCCCATCACGGTGAACGTGCCGCTGTTATAGGGGCTGGTGGTGCGGCCTGGATTCTGCAGCTCCACCACCAGCGACTGCACCAGAAAGCACTCGGTGCGGATGTCGCGCGCGTCGTCGTAGGTGAGGCGGATACGCCGCCCGGCGCGCAGGCCGCCCGCCTGCTTTTCCGTGCGGCCCGGAAACAGCACGACGATGTTTTCGCCCACGCTGCGGAAGCGGTCGCGCTGGCCGGTCTTGAAACCGTCGCCCATGGCCACGATCAGCACGATGGACGCGACGCCCCACGCAATCCCGGCCATGGTGAGAAAGCTGCGCAGCTTGTTGCGAAGCAGCGCGCTCACCACCTGGGCAAACAGCTGGTGCAGGTACAGCAGCACATCGCGCTCCTACTGCAGCACGACCTGTTGGCCTTCGCCGACGCCGCTCAGGATCTGCATCTTCGACCCATTGGTGATGCCCAGCGTGACAGCTACGCGGCGTTTGCCGGACTCGGTGGCGCCGTCGGGTACTTCGACTTCGGCGGACCGGTCCTTTTTATATATGATGGCGCCCTCGGGGACGGCCAGGATGCCCCTGCGCTCCTCGAGCAGAATCTCGGCGTTGGCGGTCATGGTCGCGAGTAGCTGGCGCGATTCGTTGGAGATGGAAACGCGCACTTCGAACGTGGTGACATTGTCCTTCTCCACGCCCATGGGCGAGATCTTGGTGACTTTGCCCTGGAACTTGCGATCCTTGTACGATTCGACCGTGATCCGTGCCGGCTGTCCGAGGAAGACTTTGCCGATGTCGCTTTCGTCCACCTTGCCCTTGACGTAGACCTCGCGCAAATCCCCGACGGTCATGATCAGGGTAGCGCCGCTGCCCATGGTGAGGATCGAGCTGACGGCGTCGCCTGGCTCGCGGTCGCGTGAGAGGACTACGCCATCGATGGGCGAAACGATGGTGGCGTTGCGGAGGTCTTCCTCGGCCTGGTTCAACTGTGCGCGCGCCTGCTCGACGGAAGCCTCGGCCTTGCGGATGGCCGCGGCCATGACGCTGAGGTTCGCAATCGCCGTCTGCTGCCTGTTGCGGGCGAGCTCGTAGTTCTTCTCCGCGTCGTCGCGCACGGTTTGCGCGGCGACCTTGTTTTCGTACATGATGCGGGCGCGCTCCATGTCGCGTTTAAGGAAGGGCAGGTCCGGACCTTCGGCCTCGATCTTGGTGCGGGCATGCTCGGCTTCGGAGCTTTTCAGCGCCGCCTCGGCGATACTCAGGGCGGCCTGTGCCTGGCGCACGCGCGGCTGAAGATCGTTCTGATCGAGCTCACAGATGACCTGGCCCTGGCGGACTACGTCGCCCACGTTAACCGGAAGTTTCAGGATGATCCCGCTGGCTTTAGACTTGATTTCGACTTTTGTAGTCGGCTCGATCTTGCCGGTGGCGACCACGGAGCGCGCGAGGTCCATCCTTTCCACGCGGACCAGTTTCTCGGGGGCAATTTTGGTTGGAGTGCGGCTCAGTGCCCGCACCGAGAAGAACGCCGCGCCGCTCAGGATCAGGAGCAGCGCCAGCAGGATCCAGACCCACGAGCGTCGTTTGCGTGCAGCCATATTCAGATTCCATTATCTCATTCAGATACGAGCCCAGGCTGGGATTGGTTCCGCCTAGCACGGAAAATGCCGGAGCAGGGTGCGCGGCGCGGGCTCCCGTTCCCTTTGTGAGCTTTCTAGCGAAGCCTAAGGCAAGAATATGTACGGTGCATAACAGAACCGAAGCATGACCCCGGATTTGTAATTGAGGTTCTTATCGCGGATTTTTTTCCTAGAAAATGCTCTTACAAAGGGTTTGCATCGGAGCCTTAGCTCGGCTATGCTGTCTTTACCGCGTAATCCTGAATCCTATCGGAGGGTACATTCAATGACGCTTGCCGCCGAACTGCATGCCAACTTCATACATGCACGCTGGCCGATTCAGTCTTATGTCGTGGCCGGGTTTCTACTCGGGCTGCTCCTGGCTTTGGTTCCGCTGAGCACCACCACCATTTGGGCGTTCTTTTCCTGGCTTTTGCTCTGTATCGGCCTGACGATTTTCAACTCGTATTACGACAAGGATGAGGAACCGGTCGGCGGCATGGTGCACCCGCCGAAGGTGACGGAGGGGCTCTTCTGGGGGAGTCTCATCACGCAGATGATCGCCCTAGCGATAGCCGTTTTCATCAGCAGGACGTTCTTTTTGCTGGCCCTGTTCATGTATGTCGTGTTCTTCCTTTATTCCCACAGGATGTTCCGCTTCAAATCGAACGGCTATGCCGCGGTTTTTCTGAACGGGTTGCTTGGGGCGACCACGATTCTGGCGGCCTCCTCGCTCGGCGGTGACTTGTCGCGTCCCGAAATCCTATGTGGAGCGGCGACAGCCTTCTTCTTCAAGAACTCGGTTTACATCATGATGCAAGTACACCAGATCGAGGAAGATACCCTACGCGGGGACAGGTCCATTGCAGTCATGTACGGACGCAGGAAGACCTTGTTGGCCTCTTTGGTCATGATTCTCATTTCAGGGGTGTTCGCCACCTCGGCGCTGTACATTCTATCGCAAGGATACCTGTTGCCTATCCTGATGTGCGGGTATTTCCTTTCTATCGCTGCTCTCTATGTGCTGTGGATGAGCCGAGATGGTAATAAGCAGAAAGATACCGTCAGAATGAATCGCATGGTCTATTACACTGGTTACGTTGGAAGCGTCGTCTTTTCCGTTTCTTACGTTTACCTTCACATGCGAGGAATGCTATGACCGCGGGCGCCAGCGTACCGCCGGCATAAGACAACGAGGGACTTCATGTTCAGGAAATGGAACGACTGGGCTCCCGTGCCATTGCGTCTCGTTTTGGGCGCGAGCTATACGGCCGCCGGCTTTCTCAAGCTCTTCACCAACGGCGGACACATGAATTTTGTCGTTGAACTGGGCCACTGGGGGGTGACCGGCACCTTGGCGGACGTACTGACGTGGTTCGTGGGAGCCCTCGAGTTCGCCAGCGGCCTGCTGCTGCTGGTGGGCGCCTTCGCCGCCGTGGTGGCGATCGTCCAGGCGCTCAGCACGATTACCTTGATCATCGCACTGTACATCAGCGGATCACCAGCTCCTTACGACGGCCTGGGTTATTTCCCCTATGTCCTGCCCGACCTTCCCTACAGTTGGGCGATTCTGGCAGGACTGTTGACCGTACTGTTCGGCGGGGCGGGAAAGTTCTCGGTTGACGATCTGCGAAAGAGTTCCTAGGGACAAGTGGGCATGCATTCGAGGACGTCCGGGTGTGGCTTCTGGCGCGTCCAAGGTCCGTTGCTGCATTCATAGCTACCCAGCGGGAGGATGAGATGTCGGATAAGGGCAATTCGATTGCTCCGGTGCCGCTACGCCTAATCTTCGGAGCGTATCTGGTCATCACCGGCTATCCCAAACTCTTCACGAGCATAGGCCACCAGAACATCGTCTATCAGCTAGGCCAGTTGAAGATCCCCCTGCCGGAGGTGGTGAGTTGGGGAGTCGGCTCGATCGCGTTCTTCGGGGGGCTGCTTCTGTTCCTGGGGATTTTTGTCCAGTGGGCCGCCGCTTTGAACATCTTCAGCATAGGCGGGCACTTCCTGTTTGCGCTGATGTCGGGGCGGTTTCCCTCGGGCGGCTATCCGGCGCCCATGCCGCCGCTGAACGGGTTTCCGTACACGATGCCCGAGTACGGGTTCAGCCTGCTGCTCATGGGCGGCCTGGCAACGGTGATCCTGGGCGGGGCCGGCGCGTGCTCCTATGCGAGTTGGCGCCTGAGACGGCAATTCTTCATGACCATTGTCGCCCGCATCAAGCCGGCGGAAGAGCCAGCCCTGCGGACCATCCTGAAGGCGATCAACGACGATCCCCTGAATAATCGCTATATGCAGTTCGGCCGCGACGGCATCACGCATTTTGCGCGGATCGTTATCCTGCAGGAGCAGGATTCGGATCGTGGGCCGCGGCTGATCTTTGCCACCAGCTACAACGGCTATCTGGAAGACTATGTAGATGCCTTAGCCGGCGCCTCGCCCGGCCTCGATGAGGTTTGGAACAAGTGTGAAGGCTATTCTTCCGCAGACGGTTTCCTGGCCTTCGTCCGCAAGTATTCCGTGCCAAGCGCTGTTCAGTATTTCGGCTTTCCGAGCGCGACAGTCGAAAAGGTCCGCTTGATGGCGGCGCTTCGCCGGAGACTGGAGAGGTTCCTGGACCTGCCGGACGTGAGCGGCTTCCTGATGCACCCCGGCGTGAAGCCGTTCCTGGACCTGCTTTCGCGATTCGCCGGCAGCCCGCCGTGGATCTACCGGCTGTGGGTCTGGCTCAGCGGGCTCCCGTCGGCCCTGGTGGCTGCTCTCCGCAGCGTTTTCGTGCCCCCGCTGCTCGACGTGGTGCAGGCGTTCGGCGGCATCGGGATGAACTACACCACCTTCTCCCGCGTGGATAATACGGGCGGCGATCCCACGGCTCAGCTCCAGTACGTCGCGCAGCGGCAGGCATTGGAAGATACCTACAACATTAAGGACGACCAGCCCAAACAGAACCAGATGACGCTGATCGCCGAAGTCCGGCCGACCCGCCTGCTGCGTCTCTGGCTGGCGATCCTGGCCGCCCCTCTCGTGACCGTATTCGCTTACCCCCCTGGGAACATTGCCAACGTACATACCCTCCACTCCTTCGCCTTCGTCGTCCTCGACGGGGGTAAGCGCCTGGCGTTTTTGGCCTTTTTCGACGGCTCGCTGGAAAACTACCTGGGCGACTTCCTCGATAAGCTCATTTGGGGTCTCGATACGTTCTACAACAACTGTTATGACTACCCCGAAGGCGGTATGCGGCAAGTGGACACGTTCGTCAAATGGATCTACGAGCGAAACCGGGCACCGTCCGTGTTCTACAGCGCGTACCCCGAAGTCACGGTGGAGCACATTCTCAGAGATCAACAGGTCGTCGGACCATTGGCGGCACACTTCGACCGCAAGGCGGTCGATGGGTGGTTGCGAGCGCTCTAGTGCGGCCCGGATCGCAGGATCCGGGAGATTCCCTTTTCCGGCAGAGAGGTGGAGATGAATGACAACAGCAGGTCGGGAGCCCCGATACCCCTTCGCGTTATCTTTGGGCTCTACTTCATCCTGACGGGCTTCCCCAAGCTCTTTACGGTGGCGGGCCACAACAACATCGTCTACCAACTGGGCCAGCTGAACATCCCACTGCCGGAGGTGGTGTGTTGGGGAGTCGGCAGCATCGAGTTCTTCGGCGGACTGCTGCTGCTCGCCGGGTTTCTTACGACTGCCGCGGCGGCCTTGAACATCTTCAGCACCGGCGGACACTTGCTGTTTGCGCTGATGTCGGGTCAGTTCCCGTCAGGCGGTTTTCCGCCGCCGCAGCCACCGCTGACCGGGTTTCCATACACACTGCCAGAATACGGGTTCAGCCTGCTGCTGATCGGAGGGTTGCTCACACTGATCATCGGCGGCGCCGGCGCCTATTCCGTCGACCGGTGGGTGGCCGATCCGCAGCCGCCGTTGACGCCGTTCCAATTCTCCAAGGAGCAGAAAGCGGACATCCAGGGCATCATCCTGAGCGGCTATGGCCATCTCAACTTCGGGGCGTATCTCTTCCTGCAATTCACGGATGCCGCTAAAGCCAAGGCGTGGATCCGGGAGATCACCCCGGAAATCGCGACATCGGAGGACTACGAGTCCGAAGAGATACCACTCGATCACCCGGTTGCGAGTGTGGAAGCGGCGCAGGCGTGGCTGGTCGCGAAACACCCCCAGCGCTTCAGTGCGATACAGGAGCAGGGGACCCGCCGCAGATACGACCGGGCGTTTGTGCTGGACCAGAATCACGAGGACCTGGTGGGCCAGGTCACGGTCAAGAAGGCCAGGGACGCGATAAAGATCAAGTGGAAGCCGGCGATCCGGATCAACGTGGCATTCACTTACGGAGGCCTCGATGAGCTGGGCGTTCCCCAGGAAACGCTCCTTTCCTTTTCCAGGGAATTCATCATAGGAATGTCGACTCGCAGCTCGATTCTGGGCGACATTGGAGAGAGTGCGCCGGAGCACTGGGAACTTGGCGGGACCGGCCGGCGCGTCGAACATGGCAAACTCCGGGAGCAAAGCTGCAACGACAACCCTCCACTCCATGCGGTCCTGATGTTTGCGGCGCTCGACCAGCGCACGCTCGACCGCCATGTAGCGCGGTACAAGCAAGCGATCGAAGCCAATAGCGGCCTGATTATGGTCAGCGAACAGGGCGGGTCGAGGCCCCCGGACCAGCATGAGCCTTTTGGCTTCCACGACGGTGTCTCCAACCCCAAGGTTCAGGGGCTTCTCGGTTATCCGACCCCGAACCAATGGGTGATTCCTACCGGCGATTTCGTGCTCGGCTACCTGGATGGGTACGACGTCTTTGCGCCCAGCCCGGTGGTACGCAAAGAGAGGGACCCGGATGACATTCTGCCGATGCTGCCCGATCGGCAACTTCCGCAGTTCCACGACCTGGGATGCAACGGCAGCTACATCGTCTACCGGAAACTGGAGCAGGATGTAGCCGGATTCTGGAAATATATGCACGAGGAGGCCATGGCTGGGAGCGGCTCCCAGCCACAGCATGGCGAGATCATCAAGCTGGCATCGAAGTGCGTGGGACGCTGGCCCAGTGGAGCGCCGGTGGTGCTGACACCGGACTACGACGACCCGAAGCTCTGGCAGAACGACTTCTTCACCTACATGCAGACCGACCCGGAGGGCTTTGGGTGTCCGTTGGGCGCGCATATCCGCCGGGCCAATCCGCGGGACGCCCTTGCCGCCTACGATACGCCTGAGGAGTCATTCAGATCCACGGTGCGGCATCGCATTGCCCGCCGCTCGGTTTCTTTTGGCCCGGAGCATCCTTTCGATCCCGCCCACCTGGAACGCGGTGTGGTGCCCCCAGGCGTTTACGAGGCAACCGAGCCGCGCGGCATCCACTTCTTCGCCATCAACACCGACATTGCGCGTCAATTCGAATTCGTGCAGGACACGTGGGTCAACGACGGAGACTTCCGCGCCCTCTATAACAACAAGGGTCCGTTGCTCGGGGACAACAATCCGGGAGCGCACGATCCGAGCCGTATGGTGATTCAGCGCGATCCGGTCCGGCGGACCATGGCGGTACTGCCGCGGTTTGTTGCCGCGCGCGGCGGGGACTATTTCTTCATGCCGGGAATCAGGGCCCTCCACTTCCTGGGCAAGGACTACAGTTGAGGCCCGTTTCCATGCCGCGGTTTACCACCCAGGGCGGACACCACGAAAAAGGGCGATATGTGCGACGACAACGTTCCGGTATACGATCCGCGGCAGCTTGATACCAGCAATACGTTGTACCCCGTGCCGGTCCGGCTGATCTTCGGGCTCTACCTGGCCATGTCGGGCTTCCCCAAGCTCTTCACCGTTGCCGGCCACAACAACATCGTCTACCAACTGACGATGTTACGGATCCCGTTTCCCGAGGTTGTCTGCTGGGGCGTCGGCGCCATCGAGTTTTTCGGCGGGTTGCTGCTGGCCGCCGGGTTTCTTACCACTGCAGCGGCGGCTCTGAATATCTTCAGCACGGGCGGACACTTCCTGTTCGCGCTGATGACGGGGCAGTTCCCGTCGGGCGGCTTCCCGCCGCCGCAGACGCCGCTGCCGAATGCCTTTCCGTACGCGCTGCCCGAATACGGATTCAGCCTGCTGCTGATGGGCGGGTTGCTCACGCTGATCATCGGCGGCGCCGGCGCCTATTCCGTGGATCGATGGCTGGCCGATCCGCAGCCGGCGCCGACGCCGTTCCAATTCTCCAAGGAGCAGAAAGCGGACATTCAGGGTGTGATCCTGAGTGGCTACGGTCATCTCAACTTCGGGGCCTATCTCTTCCTGGAGTTCACGGATGCCGGTAAAGCAAGAGCGTGGATTCGGGACATCGCCCCGGATATCGCGACCGCCGAGGACTACGAGTCCGAAGAGATCCCGCTCGACCAGCCGGTTGCGAGTGTGGAGGCGGCGCAGGCCTGGCTGGTTGCGAAGCACCCCCACCGGTTCGGCGCGATGGAGGAGAAGGGGACGCGCCACAGACGCGACCGGGCGTTTGTGACGGACCACAATCGCCGGGACCTGGTGGGCCAGATCACGATCAAGAAGACCAGGGACGCAGTAAAGATCAAGTGGAAGCCGGCGATCCGGATCAACGTGGCGTTCACCTACGGCGGCTTCGCGGCGTTGGGCCTACCCCAGGAGACGCTGCTCTCGTTCTCCCGGGAATTCATCTCGGGGATGCCCACACGGAGCCTGATCCTGGGAGATACCGACGAGAGTGCGCCGGAGCACTGGGAGCTGGGCGGCATCGGCCGGTACCTGGCGAGCGGGGCGCCGCGCGAGAAACACTTCAACGACAACCCTCCGCTTCACGGGGTTTTGATGTTCGCCGCACTGGACCAACACACGCTCGACCACTATGTGGCCCGGCAGAAAAAAGCGATTGCGGCCAACGGGGGCCTGACCATCGTCAGTGAGCAAGGCGGAGCGAGGCCGCCGGACCAGCACGAGCCTTTCGGTTTCCACGACGGCGTTTCCAATCCAAAGGTGCAGGGTCTCATTGGCAATCCGAACGCGAACCAGTTCGTGGTCCGCACCGGCGACTTCGTGCTGGGTTATTCCGATGAGTACCTGATCTTCGCTCCCAGCCCGATGGTACGCAAGGAGAGCGACCCGGACCGCGTCCTGTGCCCCATGCCTGGGGAAGAGTGGCCGGGGTACCACAACCTGGGACGCAACGGCAGCTACATGGCCTACCGGAAACTGGAACAGGATGTCTCCGGGTTTTGGAGCTACTTGCGCGAGCAGGCCGGGGGCCGGAATGGCTCCGCGGCACAGAGCCGCGAGATCATCAAGCTGGCTTCGAAATGCGTGGGCCGCTGGCCCAGCGGAGCGCCATTGGTGCTGACACCGGACTACGACGACCCGGCGTTGTGGAAGAATAATTTCTATACATACCTTCCGACCGATCCGCATGGCTTTTCCTGCCCGATCGGCGCACACACACGGCGGGCGAACCCGCGGGACAGTTTCATCTACGAGACCTCGGCCGACTCGTTCGAGACGTCCAAGCGGCACCGGATTGCCCGCCGCTCGGTCTCGTTTGGCCCGGGACACGCCTTCGACCCAGCCCGCCTCGAACGCGGAGAACTCCCCGACGAGGTCTACGACGCAACGGAGCCGCGCGGCATCCACTTCTTCGCCATCAATGCCGACATTCCCCGCCAGTTCGAGCTCATTCAACACACCTGGGCCACCCTGGGCAATTTGAACGCGCTCTATAACAACAAAGATTCGCTGATCGGGAACAACGACCCCGCGGCCGAAAATCCCAGCCATATGGTGATCCAGCAAGATCCCCTGCGGCGGCGGCTGCTGGGACTACCCCGGTTTGTTCGCGTGCGCGGCGGGGAGTACTTCTTCCTCCCGAGCATCAAGGCGCTGCACTTTCTGGGCCAGGCCGGATGATAGAGCCATCGCGCAGGAGGTTGACATGACGGGCAACCTTAGGTCGCCGGCTCCCCTGCCCATGCGCCTGGTGTTCGGGGTGTACTTCGCTGTCACGGGTTTTTGCCACCTGGGAGGATTGGGCCTCTGCTGCCTCCCGCTCGGAGAATTCAGCAAATTCTTGGGAAACTGCCACCACGACCTTATCCGGCAATTAGCCGACCTGGGCGTGCGCTGGACGTGGGGCGTTGGTGCGGGCATCGGCCTGGTCGAGTTCTTCGGAGGA
>Ga0335079_10001193_pt1 | contig 29685 bp, 38 predicted proteins | sample Lox_Sample_33_FD_206719 | JGI IMG/M metagenome (GOLD analysis project Ga0335079, IMG submission 206719) | Soil microbial communities from Loxahatchee National Wildlife Refuge, Florida, United States - Lox_Sample_3.3 | ecosystem: Environmental > Terrestrial > Soil > Wetlands | place: USA...
AGGCGACAGGCGCCCGACGTCTTCAGCTCCCATTCCTGTCGGCCAGTCTGGACATCCAGAGCGTAGATGCCTCCCGAGTAGGCGGCCGCGTAGAGCCTGTTGGCCTGGACCCACAGGGAGTCCACGTCCATGAAGTCGCCGTTCGCGGCCACCCGCCGTTCCCATCGTACGACGCCGGTCTGAACATCGAGCGCAGCCACCGTTCCATCGGAGTAGGCGCCCAGGGCAAGAGATCCCGCGATGAGCACGGGCGCAGCTCCGAGAATGGTGAACCCTTCTCGCGATTCGCGTCGGTGGTGCCACCTCCACGTGCCGGTCTTGGCGTCCACCGCGACGAGCGTGTCCTGCAGCGTCATGACCAGCACGAGACCCCCGGCCACCGCCGGGGTGGTACCCACGTCCTCCTGGGCGTCGTACCTCCAGACGAGCTTGCCGGTGGCGAGTTCGACGGCATACAGACCGCCGTCACTCGAGCCGACGTAGACCCTCTCGCCCTCGATACGAGGTACGGCCTCGATGCGGCCGCCGGTCTTGAAATCCCAGATGCGCTTGCCATCGGCATCGAGGGCATGGAGCCACCCATCGCGCGTTCCGACCAGCAGGAGCCCGCTCAGGGGATCTACCGCCGGACCTCCGCGCTCCTGCGGCTTCCACTCGAGGGGACTTTGGGGAACGAGCGGCCGCTGCCACGCCACATCCCATCGTTTCACAGGCGCCGGGGGGAGCTGTGTGAGCCCGACCTGGGAGAGGGCGGTGGCAAGCACGAGTGCGAAGACGCTCATCTATTTGGCACCGAGCTGCGCCAGGCGCTCCTGCGCCGTGGTCTCGAACGCCGAGTCCTTGGAGACTGCCTCGAGCGCCTTCTTGGCCTCCTCGCTCTTGCCCGCCTTGGCGAGGACTCGCGCAAGTTCGATCTGGGCGAGGTCCTTGAAAGCCGCGATCTCGGTCGCCTGCCGGTAGGTGGCAACCGCCCCGTCGAGATCGCCCTTCCCTTCCTGGGCTCGTGCCACTCCGTCAAGGCCTCCAAACCGCAGTGAATCCTGAGGCGATACCCCGGAGAGGAAGCTGCGATAGGCCGCGATGGCCTCGTCATAGTGGCCGAGCTTCAGCTGCGCGTCGCCCTCGAGCAAGGCAGCGGTGCTCGCGGCGCGCGTGTTGGCGAAGCCTTGGCGAACCTTCTGGGCGGCTTCGATGACCGCCTTCTCCTTGTCCTCGGCGGTCTTGTAGATCGGCGTGTTGACGTTCGGGAGCGGGATGCTCGAGACCTCGCCGCTCGCAGCGTCGACGGCGCTGTAGAGGGCGTCGGCGGCCTTGGCGTGACCCGACTCGACGACGAAGGAGATCCCGATACCGATGAGGGCGACGACCAAGACGCCCACCGCCCCGAAAACCAGGTGTTTCTGGCGCTTCACCACCCAGGCCGCCACTTCCGAGGCCACCGCCTGAAAGCGGTCAGGCCCCTTCATCTCCTTGCGAGTCAGCTCGTGAGCGGTCTTCGACATGGGTCCTCTCAGGCGCGCAATCTCAGGAAAAACCGGGACAATCTAGGCGGGGGCGGTGGACGGGTCAAGCGGGAAGGTCCCGTGAGGCCGCTCTCGACGGCTGGCAGCCCGCCCCGAGCCGCACGGCTCAGGACGGGCGCGGCCGGGGGTGGCTGCGGCGACGCCGCTCCTTGTAGATGATGCGCAAGGGAACTTCGAGGCCGAAGGCCTCGCGGATGCGGTGCTCCACGAAGCGCCGGTACGCATCGCCGATCGCCCCCGGGCGATTGCACTGGACAACGAAGGTGGGCGGGGCGAAGGCGACCTGGTTGATGTAGTAGAGCTTCACCGGCCGGCCCCGGTCGAGTGGAGCTGGGTGACTCGCCTGGATGGTCTCGAGCAGGTCGTTCAGGGCCCGGGTCGGAAACCGTGCCCGGTACTGGTCGACGAGCCGCGCGGCCGTGTCGAGTACCGCCGCGACCCCCTGGCCGGTCTCGCCCGAGGCGAAGAGGAGCGGCGCAAAGCTGACGAAGCCGAGTCGATCGCGGAGCTCTCGGCGGTAGTAGTCGCGGGTCGCACCCTCGCGCTCGCCCAAATCCCACTTGTTCACCACGAGGATGAGGGCTCGCCCCTTCTCCTCGACCAGGGCGAGGAGGCGTGCGTCCTGCTCCACGCCAGCTTCTCCGGCGTCGAGCAAGAAGGCCACCACCTCCGCCCCCTCGATGGAACGCATCGCCCGCACCACCGCATAGGCTTCGACCTTCTGGGCGATCGAGCTCTTGCGGCGGATGCCGGCCGTGTCGGTGACGACGAAGCGCCGTCCCCGGTGTTCGAGCACGCTGTCGATGGCGTCGCGTGTCGTCCCGGGGACCTCCGAGACGACGAAGCGCTCCTCGCCGAGCAGGGCGTTCACGAAGGTGCTCTTGCCGACGTTCGGCCGTCCCACGATGGCGATGCGGATCTCCCGGTCGGACGCGGCGTCCGTCTGCGGACCGTCCGGGAGCGCCTCGGACTCCTCGGGCGCCCGGGAGGCCGCCGGATCGAGCACGGCGAGGAGCGCCTCCAGGAGGTCGCCCACTCCGCGCCCGTGCTCGGCCGAGATGGCCCACACGTTTCCAAACCCGAGGCGATGAAACTCGGCAAGCGGGGCCTCGCTCTCCGCCTCGGGGCCGTCGATCTTGTTCACGGCCACGAAGAGCGGTTTGCCCGACCGCCGCAGCATCTCCGCCACCGCCTGGTCGACGGTCGTGAGCCCCGCCCGACCATCGACTACCAAGACGACCGCGGAGGCTTCGTCCACCGCCAGCTGGGCTTGTCGACCGACGAGCTCGACCAAGGGATCCGCCGACCCGGGCTCGAATCCCCCCGTGTCGACCACCGAGAACCGGCGGCCTTCCATGGTGACGTCGGCGTAGTTGCGGTCGCGCGTGACACCCGGGACGCCCTCCACGATGGCGAGGCGGCGGCCCGCGATGCGATTGAAGAGGGTCGACTTGCCCACGTTGGGCCGGCCGACCAGGGCGACGAGTGGAAGGGCCACGTTGCCGCCTCTTAGCACAGGCGGCGCGCCCACGCTCGCCCTGTCCCCGTCCCACGGCTCACAACCCGTGGCGTCTCAACGCTTCCGGCCGCTCGCTCCAGCGCTCGTCGACACGCACCCGCATCTCCAAGAAGACCTTGCACCCGAGCAGTCGCTCGAGACCGGTGCGAGCGGCAGTCCCCACCTCTTTGAGCAGCGCCCCGTGCTTGCCGATGACGATGCCCTTCTGGCTCTCCCGCTCCACGAAGAGCGTCGCCGCGATGCGCACGAGTCCGCGCCGCCCGGTCGACCGCTCTCGCTCGTCGAAGGTGTCGACCGCCACCGTCACCGCGTAGGGAACCTCCTCGCGGGTCTTCAGCATGACCTGTTCGCGGATGTACTCGGCGGCGATCTGACGCTCCGCCTGATCGGTGAGAACGTCGGGGGGAAATAGCGGCGCGTCCACTTCCGGGACGAGCGAAGAGAGCGTCCGCAATAACGCCTCGACGTTCTCCCCGGTGAGCCCGGAGAAAGGCACCACCTCCGACCATGCGAAGAGGTCCTTGTAGGCGGCGATGACGGGGAGGAGGGCGGGGCGGGGCAGGCGGTCGATCTTGGAGATGCCGAGCACCGCCTTCTTGCCGCTCTTGCCGACCTGGTCGATGACCCAGCGGGTCGCCTCGCCGGCCACCACCTCGCCCTCGGGTCCGGTTCCGGCCTCGACCATCACGAGCGCCACGTCGACCTCGCCGAGGGTCGACAGCCCGACGTCCACCATCCGCCGGTTGAGCTCCCCGCGGGCCCGGTGCAGACCCGGCGTGTCGAACAGGGCGAGTTGGGCCCCCTCCCCGTTCCACACGCCCAGGATGCGCGTCCGGGTGGTCTGGGGTCGGGGCGAGACGATGGCCACCTTCTCGCCGAGGACGCGGTTCAGCAGCGTCGACTTTCCGACGTTGGGTCGACCGAGGATGGCGACGAAACCTGCGTGCACTCTGTCTCTGCCCGATACCCTCGGCTAGGTTTGTGCCCCGCGGGTGATGGTCACCTTGTCGAGCCTCGTCTTGCCATTGCCCCCCCGCGCGATCTGGGCCACGAGGTCGAGACCCTTCACCACCTCTCCGAAGATGGTGTGGCCCCGGTTGAGGTGTGGGGTGGGCACCTCCGTGATGAAGAACTGCGAGCCGTTGGTGTTGGGGCCTGCATTGGCCATGGCGAGCAGCCCGGGCCGGTCGAAGCGGTTGCTCGGGCCGATCTCGTCCGCGAACTGGAAGCCAGGGCCGCCGTAGCCGGTGCCGAGGGGATCGCCCCCCTGGATCATGAACTCCGGGATGACCCGGTGGAACACGGTCCCGTCGTAGAGCCGCCGCTTGACCTTCTGCCGGCTCCCGGGGTCGGTCCACTCCTTCGTGCCCTCGGCGAGGCCGACGAAGTTTTCGACGGTGGCCGGGACCCTGTCAGGCCACAGCTTTACCGTGATGGTGCCCGCCGATGTCTCAAACGTCGCGTAAAGCTCTTCCGCCATGGATACGCCTCCGCTACTTGCAGGTGGGCTTCGTCTTCGAGATGACCACCTTCTGGAGCGTCGTCTGACTGTTGCCGAGCCGGGCGATCTTCCCCACGAGGTCGCACCCGCACACGCCCTCGCCGAACCGCACGTAGCCGCACACACCGCTCGGACTCTGGGTGCACTTGGTCGGGTTGAGGTGCTGGGTCGGGACCTCGGTGATGAAGAACTGCGACCCGTTGGTGTTCGGCCCAGCGTTGGCGTAGGCGAGCTGGCACGGTGCGTCGAAGAAGTGCTCCTTCTCGTCGATCTCATCGGGGATGGAGTATCCGGGCCCGCCCACGCCGATGCCGAGCGGGTCTCCCCCCTGGATCATGAAACCGGGAATGACGCGATGGAAGACCGTCCCGTCATAGAGTGGCTTCTTGGTCGTCTGCCGCGTGCGCGGGTCGGTCCACTCCTTCTTGCCCTCGGCCAGTTCCACGAAGTTCTTCACCGCGTTCGGCTTCTGCTCGGGAAACAGGCGTACGCCGATCTTGCCCTGGCTCGTGACGAAGGTGGCGTAGAGCTCGTTGGGGAGCTCGGAGCTCGCCTCGGGCTTCTTCGCCGTCTTCTTGGAGGGCTCTCCCGACGTCTCTTTGGCCTCCTCCGCCCGGCCGAACCCGGGGCCGAGGAGCAGGACGATGGCAAGCGCTGTGAGTCGCACCATGCGCGGCATGCTAGCGATGCCCGGTGGGCGTCGCCACGAAAAAGCACGGGCGGCGGTCAGTGGTCATCCCTCGCTGGCCGGTTTCGAGCTGCGTCTCTTGCGCACCGGAGTGCCCGGGGCGGCCGTCCGGCGAGCCGAGCGCGAGGGCCGCGGCTTTCGAGGCGCGGCCTTGCGCGCGGCGCGCTTGCGCGGGACGCTCGGCGGTTCGGGCACGGTCTTCGCCGAGGGCACCCGCACCTCGGGCTCGGGGACGAGAGGACCCAACGACTCCGAGGCGGCGGCGAGCTCGTCCTCCGCAGGCACGTGACCCGAGTCGCCCGTGGCAGGAGGCAGCGACGGCTTCAGCTCCGCGGTGCGCTCGCCGATCCACTCGAGGGCCAGCTTGGCGGCGGCTTGCTCGGCATCCTTCTTGGATCGGCCCGCACCTCGTCCGGCCACCTCACCTCGCAGTTCGAGCTCCACCTCGAACACCTTGGAGTGGTCCGGCCCATGCTCGGCCACCACCCGGTAACGGGGCGAGGCGCGCATGCGGCTCTGCGCCAGCTCCTGGATCTGCGTCTTGTAGTCCCGATCGAGGGTTCCGGCCGCCGCCCGTTGGAAGGCTTCTCCCAGGAAACGATCGACGAGCGCCAGCACGGGAGTGAGGCCACCCCCGAGGTAGAGGGCGGCCACCACCGCCTCGAGGGCGTCCGCGAGGAGCGAACTCTTCTCGCGTCCCCCGGTCAGTTCCTCGCCCCGACCCAGGCGCAAGAGCGGTCCGAGGTCGAGCTCGCGCGCGATGCGGGAGAGGCCGGCTTCGTCCACCAGGGCGGCCCGGATCTTGGACAGCTCACCCTCGCGCGCTCCCGGAAACTGCTCCATGAGGCGATGGGAGACGGCGAGATCGATGACCGCGTCGCCCAGAAACTCCAGCCGCTCGTTGTCCTGCAAACCGTCCCCACGGTGCTCGTTCACGAACGACTTGTGCGTGAGCGCCGCGAGCGCGAGACCCGGGTCCGCGAGCGGCAACCCCAACCTCGCGCGGAGCGCCTCGACGACCGCGAGGGGACTCTGGCTCGAAAGGGCGGGGCGCTCGGGCGGCTCCATGGGGCCTCGCGACATGATCTTTCACGCCCTGAGCCTACCGGCAAGCTCCTCGACCAGCCGGAACGGGTCCGCCTCGCGCCGGGCGATCCGAACCGCGATCTCGTCGAGATGGCCCTCGTCCTGGGAGAGCCGGTCGAGGGCCCCCGCCAACAGGCGTTCCCGGAGCAGCGCCAGGAAGAAGGCGCGGGCCCGCGCCATGTCCCGCGCCCGGCGTCCGCCGGTCTCGTCGAGGTGTGACCGGTGCTGCTCGATGGCCCGGGCGAGATCGTCCACGCCTTCGTCGCGCACCGCCACCGTCCGCACGATGCGGGGCTCCCATACGACCGGCTCGCCCGCCCCGCAAGTCACCGTCTTCGCTTCGCGGTGGACGCGCTCGTGCGCGGGGCGGGGACGGCTCGCGCTGGGACGCCGCATCTCCAACATCTGCTCGAGGTCGCGGACCGCGCGATCGGCCCCCTCCCGGTCGGCCTTGTTCACCACGAACACGTCGGCGATCTCGAACACACCGGCCTTGATCGCCTGCACATCGTCACCGAGTCCGGGCAAGGTCACGACCACGACCGTGTGCGCGAGCCCGGCGACCTCGATCTCGTCCTGCCCCACGCCGACCGTCTCCACGAGCACCACGTCCTTGCCCATGGCGTCCATCACCTGCACCACCTCGGCGGTGGAGCGCGACAGGCCGCCCAGGTTGCCGCGGGTCGCCATCGACCGGATGAATACCTCCGGATCGAGGGCGTGCTCCTGCATGCGGATCCGGTCGCCCAGGAGAGCGCCCCCCGTATAGGGGCTACTCGGGTCGACCGCCACCACGCCCACCTTGAGGTGCGCGGCGCGGTAGCGGCCGACGAGCTTCGAGGTGAGGGTCGACTTGCCGGCCCCGGGAGAGCCGGTGAGTCCCACCACGTAGGCCTTGCCGGCATGTGGAAAGAGCTCCCGGAGCAGCTCGCGGGCGGCCGGTACCCCGTCGTCGAGGTCGCGCATGAGGCGGGCCGCGGCCCGCACTTCGCCCGAGAGCACGCGCTCTTTCGTGGAGGAGTCACCCATAGGTGCGCTTCGGCCCTAGCGCAGGATGTCGCGGCCGATGACCATCCTCTGCACCTCGCTCGTCCCCTCCCCGATTTCACACAGTTTGGCGTCCCGGAAGTACCGCTCGACCGGGTAATCGCGGGTGTAACCGTACCCGCCGTGGATCTGAATCGCTCGGCTCGTCGCCCTCGATGCCGCCTCGCTCGCGAATAGCTTCGCCATGGCCGCTTCGCGCGTGAAGGGGCTGCCCGCGTCGGCCAGGGCGGCCGCCCGCCGTACGAGAAGGCGGGCGGCACTCGTCTCGGTTGCCATATCGGCCAGCATGAAGGCGATGGCCTGGAACTCGGCGATGGGGCGCCCGAACGCCTTGCGTTCGCGGGCGTAGGTACACGCCTCCTCCAGCGCTCCGCGGGCGAGCCCGACGGCCAGGGCACCGATCGAGATGCGCCCCCGGTCGAGGACGCGCAGGGTATCGAGAAAGCCATGGTCGAGCTCCCCGATCCTTTGGGCGTCGGGCACCTCGACGTCCTCGAGATGGAGGGAAGCCGTGTCCGAGCTGCGCATCCCGAGCTTGCCCTTGAGAGGCTGCTGGGTGAACCCCTTGGCGCCTCTCTCGACCAGGAACGCGGTGATGCCCTTCTGCCTCTTCTCGGGAGTCGTGACCGCGAGCACCACGAAAACGTCCCCCTGGGTGCCCTGGGTGATGAACATCTTCGCTCCGTTCAGGACCCAGCCCGCGCCCCGCCGTACGGCGGTCGTCCGCATACCCGCCGCGTCGGAGCCCGAACCCGGCTCGGTGAGCGCCCAGGCCGCGAGCTTGCGGCCGCTCGCCAGGTCGGGGAGGTAGCGCCCCCTCAGCTCCTCCGAACCGAAGCGCAGGAGGTGTCCGATGCCGAGTCCGTTGTGACTTGCGACGGTGAGCGCGAGCGAGCCGTCGTAGCGCGCCACCTCTTCGATGACCACGGCCGCGCCGACGGCGCCCATGCCGGCGCCACCGTACTTCTCGGGGACGTTGAGACCCATGAACCCGAGCTCGCCGAGGGCCCGCACCGTCGCCAGGGGAAACTCAGCCGCCTCGTCCCAGCGCCTCGAAAAGGGCTTCACCTGCTCTTCGCAGAACTCGCGGACGGTCCGCTGCATCTCGAGGTGCTCCTCGGAAAGCTCCCATTCCATCTCGACGCTCCTGCCGGGGACGCGGGGTGGCCTTTCCCGCCCGCAGTTCACACCGGTGTGATGCTGCGTTTCCTGCGTCGCGGCGGCTCGTAGCCCCGGGCGCTGTAGGCGAAGCGGCGGGCGAGCTCGCTGCGGAGGTCCCTGCCCGGCACTACCGCGTCCACCACGAGCTCGCTCGCGAGCTTCTCGACGTCGATGTCCTTCTTGTATTCGTGGCGCAGTTGCTGCACGTAGGCGGCCCGCTCCGACTCCGGGCGCTCCTGTATCTTGTTGAAGTACACGGCATTCACGGCGGCCTCCGGGCCCATGACGGCGATCATGGCCTGCGGGAGGGCGAGGCAGGCGGTGGGAGAGAAGCCCGGCCCGCCCATGGCGTACAGCCCCGCTCCGTAGGCCTTGCGCACCACGACCGAGATGCGCGGCACCGTGGCCTCGGAGACGGCGCTCACCATCTTGGCGCCGGCCCGGATGATGCCCGCCCGTTCGACCTTCGTGCCGATCATGAAGCCCGGGACATCGGCGAGGTAGAGCAGCGGGATGTTGAAGGCGTCGCAAAGCCAGATAAAGCGGGCCGCCTTGTCGGCCGAGTCGACGAAGAGCACCCCACCCTTCACCTTGGGCTGGTTCGCGAGGACGCCCACGGTGCGCCCCTCGATCCGAGCGAGGCCCGTCAGGATCTCTCCGGCCCACAGCTTCTTCACCTCGAAGAAGGAGCCCGCGTCCACGATGGCCTCGACGACCTTCAGCATATCGAAGGGCTTGTTCTGATCGAGGGGGACGATGTCGTCGAGGCCAGGGCCTTCTCGAGCCGGACGCGGGGTGGCCGAGGGTGCGAGCTCCCGGTGGCTGGACGGCATGTACTCGAAGTAACGGCGCGCCTCGCGGATGGCCTCTTCCTCGCTCTCGCACAGGAAGTCCCCGCAGCCCGAGACCGAGCAGTGCATGCGGGCTCCACCCATCTCCTCGAGCGTGACCTTCTCGCCGATGACCATCTCCGCCATGCGGGGCGAGCCGAGGTACATGGATGCGTTGCCTTCGACCATGAAGACCACGTCGCAGAAGGCCGGGATGTAGGCCCCCCCCGCCGCCGACGGCCCGAAGAGCAGGCAGATCTGGGGAACGACGCCCGAGAGCTGGACCTCGTTGTAGAAGATGCGCCCGGCTCCTCGGCGCCCAGGAAACATCTCTACCTGATCGGTGATGCGGGCCCCGGCCGAGTCGACGAGGTAGAAGAGCGGCAGCCTCTGTGCGGCGGCTGCCTCCTGGATGCGCACGATCTTCTCGACCGTCCGCTTGCCCCAGCTGCCCGCCTTGACCGTCGAGTCGTTGGCCATCACCGCCACCGGGCGTCCCCCGAGGGTGCCGAATCCGGTCACCACTCCGTCCGCGGGCAACTCGGGGTCGACCGCGTTGGCGAGGGCTCCTTCCTCCACGAACGACTCGCGGTCGAGGAGCTGGGAGAGCCGGTCGCGGACGAAGAGCTTGCCCTGCCCGGCGTTCTTGCGGTGGTACTTGTCGGCGCCGCCCTTGCGGATGCGTTCGAGCTCGAGCTCGATGCGCGCTTCCGGGGTGAGCCCCTGTCGATCAGCCATTCACTCTCCGATGAAGTGGGGCCGGCGCTTCTCGGCGAAGGCGAGGAGCGCCTCCCTCCGGTCCCGCGTCCCGATGCACTCCTCGTACATGCGATGCTCGAGGTCGAGCCCTTCTTCGAGGGGAACACCCTGGCCCTCCTCGATGGCGCGCTTGGCCTGCCGCAGCGAGACGGGGGCGTTTCGGGCCACCGCCTCGGCGAGCACCAGGGCTTCCTCGCGCAGACGTTCGGGGGGTACCACCCGGGAGACGAGTCCCCAGGCCAGGGCCTCCTCGGCCCTGAGACGCCGACCGGTGAGGATGAGATCCTTGGCCCGAGCGACACCGATGGCCCTCGGCAGGCGCTGGGTACCGCCGCCGCCGGGGATGATGCCGAGGCCCACCTCCGGAAGGCCGACCTCGGCAGTCGAGGCCATGATCCGCAGGTCGCAGGCGAGCGCGAGTTCGAGTCCCCCGCCGAGGGCCGCCCCGTTGAGTGCGGCCAGGAAGACCTGGGGCGCGCGTTCGATGGCGCGCAAGGCGCCGCGCAGGTCGCGGTGGAAGGCGTGGACCTCGTCCTCGCTCATGCCGACGCGTTCCTTGAGATCCGCCCCCGCGCAGAAGGCGCGATCGCCGGCGCCGGTGAGGACTACGCAGCGCGCGCGCGTCTCACGCACCCGCCCGAGCTCCATGAGGAGCTGAGCCATCATCGCCCGGGAGAGGGAGTTGCGGCGCGCGACCCCATCGATCGTCCACAGCTCCACCTCGCGGCGTTCCTCGACGATCCACTCCATGGTGCGCTCCGGGACGGTGGGTGTGCGCGGCGGGCCTTCACTACCGACCGTAACGGGCACTGCCCGAGCAAGCCAGAAAAGAAGGACACGTCACGCGGGGCCTCGCCCGGCGAGGAGCACGCGTGCGGCGATTTCCGCCTTGAGGCCCTTGCCGGGAAGCGGATGGCCGACGAGTTTCTGAGCGAGCTCGCCAGCGGCGATGAGCAGGGGCCAGTCGATGCCCGTCTCGTAGCCCATGCCGTGAAGCATGTAGACGAGGTCCTCGGTGGCGAGATTGCCGGAAGCTCCGGGCGCGTATGGGCAGCCGCCCAGCCCTCCCACCGCGGAGTCGAAGGTGGTGAGCCCAGCCTCGAGCCCCGCGAGCACGTTGGCGAGAGCCGTGCCGCGCGTGTCGTGCATGTGGAGGGCGAGTTGCTCCGGCTTGAGCTGTTCGAGCAGGCGCCCGAGCAGCACTCGGACCTGGTTCGGAGTTCCTACCCCGATGGTATCGCCCAGCGAGACCTGATAGCAGCCGAGCTCGACGAGGCGCAGCGCGATGGCCGCGACGCGCTCCGATTCGACCGTACCCTCGTAAGGACAACCGAACGCGGTGGAGACGTACCCGCGCACGCGCAAGCCCTGGCGGAGTGCCGCGGGGACGAGATCTTCGAGCGCCCTCAGGGTCTCTCCCACGGTCCGGTTTAGGTTCTTTCGGTTGTGCGACTCGGAAGCGGAGAGAAAGACTGCCACCTCGACCGACGTGGCGGCGCCGGCCCTGGCACGCGCCGACGCGAGCCGGGCGAGCCCCTGGGCGTTCGGAACGAGCACGCCGTACACGGTCCCACTGTGCGCAGGCAGGCCCGCCACCACTTCCTCCGCGTCGGCGAGCGGCGGGATCCACTTCGGCGAGACGAGACTCGTCGCCTCGATGCGGGTGAGCCCTGCATCGGAGAGCAGGCCGAGCAGCCTGAGCTTTCCTTCGGTGGGGACGATGTGCGGCTCGTTCTGCAGCCCGTCCCTCGGTCCGACCTCGTAGACCTGAATGCGGGTCGCCATAACTCCTGCCCACGACCGTCCCGGCGGGGTCTTCTCGGGTTCCTTCAGATCGCAGCCACCCTGGGCCGGACGTTGTCTCGAATCCAATCGATGATGTGCTGCGTGGTGGCCCCCGGCAAGAACACCTCGGCCACGCCCGCGGCCTTGAGCTTCGGGACATCGTCCTGGGGGATGATCCCCCCTCCGAAGACGGTCACGTTCGAGGCACCCTTCTGCTTCAGAAGGTCGACGACGGCCGGGAACAGCGTCATGTGTGCCCCCGACATGATGGAGAGTCCGATCGCATCCACGTCCTCTTGGATGGCGGCCGCCACGATCATGTCGGGGGTCTGGTGCAACCCGGTGTAGATGACCTCGAAGCCCGCGTCGCGCAGGGCACGGGCGATCACCTTGGCGCCGCGGTCGTGTCCGTCGAGACCGGGCTTGGCCACCACGATGCGGAGGTTGCGCTCCTTGCTGGCGCTCATGAGCCCTTCCGTCGGCAGCGCCCCGCGCGGCGGGGTGTGCCGAGCCCCATCTCTCTACAGCGTAGCGGTCAGGATACAGCGTAGCGCATAGGTCGGGTCGGGCCCTTACAGGCCCCCCTCCTCGCGATAGACACCGAACACCTTGCGGAACACATCGCACACCTCGCCGAGCGTCGCGTAAGCTTTGACGGCCGCGATGACCGGCCCCACGAGATTTGCCTCGCTGCGAGCCGCGTCCTCCACCGCCGCGAGCGCTCTGTTCACGCCCTCGGCGCTCCGCGCCGCCTTCACGCTGCGCAGACGCTCTACCTGGGCCACCGCCACGCTCTCCTCCACCCGCAGGGTCGGGATGGGGACCTCCTGCTCGGTTGCGAAGGCGTTGACCCCCACGATGGCGCGCTCACCCGATTCGATCTCGCGTTGGTATCGGTAAGCGCTCTCGGCGATCTCGCGTTGCGGATAGCCTTGCTCGACGGCGCGAACCATGCCCCCCATCGTCCGGATTCGCTCCATGACCTCGAGGGCACGTCGTTCCATCTCGTCGGTGAGGTACTCGACGTAATAGCTGCCGGCGAGGGGATCGACCACCCGGTCGACCCCCGACTCGGCGGCCAGGATCTGCTGGGTGCGCAGGGCGAGCGTGGCCGCCTTCTCGGTAGGAAGGGCGTAGGTCTCGTCGAGGGAGTTCGTGTGCAGGGATTGGGCGCCCCCGAGGACGGCCGCCAGGGCTTGCACGGTCGTGCGAACCACGTTGTTGTGGGGCTGCTGGGCGGTGAGCGAAACGCCGGCCGTCTGGGCGTGGGTCCGAAGGAGCATGGACTCGCGTCTTCGCGCACCAAAGCGCTCCCGCATGGCACGGGCCCAGATCCGCCGTGCCGCGCGGAACTTGGCCACCTCCTCGAACAGATCGTTGTGGACGTCGAAGAAGAAGGAGAGGCGCGCTGCGAAGGCATCGACCTCGAGACCACGGTCGACGCAGTGCTGTACGTATTCGAGACCGTCGGCCAGGGTGAAGGCCAACTCCTGCACCGCGGTCGCTCCGGCCTCCCGGATGTGGTAGCCGCTGATCGACACCGGGTTGAAGCGCGGCATCTCCCGGGCGCAGAACTCGATGAGATCACACACGATCTTGACGGCAGGCCGCGGCGGGACGATCCACTCCTTCTGGGCGATGTACTCCTTCAGCATGTCGGCTTGCAGGGTGCCGCCCAGCCTCGAGCGCGCGACCCCCTGGGTCTCCCCGACCGCCACGTACATGGCGAGGGCCACGATGGCGCTCGCGTTGATGGTCATGGAGGTCGTCACCTCCCCGAGCGGGATCCCGGCGAAGAGGACCTCGAAGTCGCGAAGGGTAGCGACGGAGACTCCCTCCTTGCCCACCTCCCCTTGGCTCATGGAATGGTCGGGGTCATAGCCCATGAGTGAAGGCATGTCGAAGGCTGTGGAGAGCCCGGTCACCCCGTGCTCGAGCAGGTACTTGAACCGCCGGTTGGTGTCCTCCGGAGATCCGAAACCCGCGAACTGCCGCATGGTCCAGAGCCGACCCCGGTACATGGTCGGCTGGGGCCCCCGCGTGAAGGGGAAGCGCCCGGGGTAGCCGACGTCGCGCAAGAAGTCGCCCGTCCCGCCACTCGCCGGGTCGAGTACATCCGGGATGGGGATCCCCGAGTCGGTCTGGAACGCCTCTCGTCGCCGGGGTAGCCGCGCGAGCGCCTCGGCGAGTTCTTCCCGCCTCCAGGCCTCGCGCTCCTCGATGACGCGCTCGACTCCGTCGGTGCCTGCCCCCTTCTCCGAGGCCTCCACTCCCGACGGGGCCGGCTCGCGCCGTGCAGCGTCTCCTCTGACCGCTCCCCCTTGCTCGAGCGCTTCGGTCGTCACGATTCACACCCCCTTCGATCGGAGTGGATGTAATCTAGTTTCCGTGCCTACCAGGCGCGAGGGAAGGGTCGGGCAAGCGCATTGACAGGGCTTGCGGGTCGCCCTATAAGCGCGCCTCTTCAGGGTGGACTTCGGTGAGGTAGCTCAGTCGGCTAGAGCGAGGGTCTCATAATCCCTAGGTCGGGAGTTCGATTCTCCCCCTCACCACCAAAATCCCAATAAAACAAGGAAATTAGCGAGGAGGGCTTGACACCCCTGTTCGTAACGCTCACGATTTACCCCACTTCTACCCCACTTCACTAGGAGCGATGGAGGGGCAATGGCGCACGGGATCACCGATTTGGATCGCGGTGTGTGGGAGCAACGGGGGGGCCGGATCCGGTTTGACTCGAAAGGTCGCCCCGTCTTCATCATTCGAAAGCAGATTGCCGGCAAACGCTATGAGGTGTCGACTCACCGTCACACCCTCGCGGCCGCGCTCATGGAGTGGGAGAAGTTCGAGAAGGACCCAGAGGGATACGCGGCGGGAGATCCCAGCCACGCCGCACTGTACCTTGATCTCGGACTCTCGAAGCGTTTCCTCGAGTGGTCGGCCAGCGACCGTCACACCAGTGAGAACTGGCTCGCCAAGCAAAAGAACTTCCTCGCCGACTGGATGGAGACCCTCAAAGGCGTGAACCTGCGCCGGCTCTCCCTCCGCGATCACGTCGTTCCTGCGCTCTCGAAGGCTTCGAGCCGCCGTCACCGGCTCGCTGTGCTGAAGGGCTTCTACTCCTGGATGCGAAAGGTCGAGCACATCCTCACGAGCGCCGAGGACCCGCTCATCGACATGCCCCTGCCGCAGGTCGAGCCGGCGCAGTGGAAGAAGAGCAAGGTCATCCCACGTGAGCACCTCGACCTCGTTCTCGAGCACCTCACGAGCCCATGGCGGGACGCCCTCCTCGTCCAGTGCGGCACCGGCTGGCACACCACCGAGGTCGTGCGCTTTGCCTCGACGGGTACGATCGAGCCCCTACCCCGCTCCATCGTGCAGGAAGGCGTGGCCGCGGTGCTTGTGCTCCCCGAGCACAAGAGCGGTGAACCGCTGCGCACCCGGGTGTCGGCGCCGGTGATGGAGGCTGCCAAGAAGCTCCTCGCGAACGCTCAGAAGAGAGCCGACGAGCGAGAGAAGCTCCGCGAGGTCACCGGCGACAAGAAGCTCGGCGGCTTCTCGCGCGAGTGGTACGACCGGGCGGTCCGCTCTGCCTGCGCCGCCGTGAAGAGACCCGACGGTGGAATCGGCATCCCGGTCTTCACGCCCGGCCGGCTCCGTCACTCCGTCGCCACCTGGGCGATCGACTCGGGCGCTGAACCCGCCAGCGTGGCCGCGTTCCTAGGGCACAAGTCGCCCCGCACCACGAAGAAGTTCTACGCGGTGCACGCGAGCCCGGCAAAGGTTCCGACGCTGGCGTGACGTGTCGTACCCCGGGAGCATAGTCTCAGGGGGGACCCCTCCTGGAGGCGGGAATGGTCGAGCCAGTGCCGCAGTCCGATCGGATCGAGCAGAGACGCGAGACCCTTCAGCACGAGCTCGACATCGCCATACGTACGGGGCATCACGCCGATGTGCCGCGCCTCGAGAGCGAACTGCGCGCGCTGCCTCGAGTCGCGCCGGCGCCGCCCGCCAGCGAGGGTGATGAGCTTGTCCGCGCGCTCGAGAAAAGGCTCTTGGATCTAGATCGCGATGCTGACCGCGTTCAACTGCAGGGTGCGATCTGGGCTGCTGAGGATGCCGGTAGGGGCTGGGCCGCCGCCAAGGCACGCGGTAATGAGCCCGAGGCGGAGCGGTACCTGGCGGTCCTACGGGTCCAGCAGGCCCATGGGTTGGCGGCCCTTCAGTCGAAGCGGGCGACCGCGGCGGCTACGCGCGCGCTGGCGGCTGAGGTAGCCGTCAGCGACCTAAAGCCAATTGCGGAGAAGGCCCGCCGTGACGCTAATCACCGGAAGGCGGGTGCGGAGAAAGCACGCCGTAAGCGGGCAGACAAGAAACGGGAAAAAGACGCGCCCCTCGAGCGCCTCCTTCGACGCGTCCACACCAACGAGGATGGCGGCCCACGTCCGCTCGCCGCAGTGATGGAAAGTGTCAAGTGCAGTGAGCTCACGGTGAGCCGCCGCAAGGTGGCGTCTCTCCTGGCTAAAGTGCGCAAGCCGATGCGCGACTGATATCAGAACCGCAACACGCGCTTCGAAGCTGTCCCTGTGCAGTGCAACAAGCACAGGAGGACAGCAAATGACTCTAAGTGAACTAGGCGCGAGCATCCGTGAGGAGCGGCTGCGCCTAGGGCTCTCGCTCTTCAGGGCGGCGACGAGGGTGCGTCCGCCCTGCCATCCGAACAGCGTCCTGCTCGCCGAGCGCGGTGCCACGTCCAGGGTGATGGCCGCGCGAATCGCTCGGGCACTGGGTGTCACGCTCAGTGAGGACGGCCAATGAACCCGGACCTCGGACGGGCCGACGTGCAGGCGTTGCGGCCGCCGCGACCGGTTCCGCTCGCTCTTTCGCGGCGCTCTGCAGCTCGTCTGCTCAAGACCCGGCCGGCAACCATCGCCCGGCTCGTTCAGGGCGGCCTCCTTCGCGAGGTGCCGTGGGGCGAGGGCCGCCGCATTCCCCGGGAAGAGGTTGAGCGGCTGGCCCGAGAGGGCTTCACCTTCTGCGGCCGCGCTCCCCGCCGGAGGACCTCGAGGCGGGCCGGCTCCTGCGACCCGGCGGCCCTGCGGGCCCTCGACCTGGACGAGCTCCGGCGGCCAGTCCCGGAGCGGGCGCCATGACGGCCACGAGGAGCTCCACGTTGCCGGCCCAGCCCGGCTGCCTGGCCCGCGAGACCGTCACGCTCCCCCCCGGCGCCGTGGTCGAGTTGGATGACCGCCTCGTGCGTGTAGGGCCGGATGGGCAGTTCGAGGAAGTCTTGGCCTCCGGCCTGCCGCGGCCGGGGTGCGCGCACGCAACGGCGAGGAGGCCCAGGTGAGCGATTCGTCGTCACCCCCCGACCCCTGCATCGGCAAGGCCGCCGACCTTTCCGTCGAGCAGAGTCTCGCCATATGCCACGACGTCGCTCCGTTCGCTGCCGTTATGCCGCACGGCCCAGAGCGCGAAGAGTTTGAGCAACAGATCGCGGACGCGGCCGGCGTCAAGGTCGACCCCCTCCGGTGGGAAGTTCTGAGGGTCGAGTGCAAGGGCAAAAAGAACGCCGTTACCAAGGACCGCGACCGCGAACCGGGCGAAGACGATGACCTGGACGAGCGCACAGGAATCCCGCTGGTCCCTGCATCTCAGATTCCCGACGAGCCGATCGAGTGGCTTGAGCCGGGGTTCCTGGCCCGTGGGGAACTGACGGATCTCTCGGGTGACCCCGGCGTCGGCAAAGGCGCAATCACCATCTCGTGGGCCGCCAAGCACAGCCACGAGGCGCCGGTGCTCATGCTCGTTACCGAGGACCGCCTGTCTCACGTGGCGGCTCGGCTCCGTGCGGAGGGCGCCAATCTCGATCGCGTGTTTCTGCTCGACATCCGGCAAGAGAATTGCGGCCCTGTCCTTCCGAGCGACATCAATGAGCTCGAGCGGGTGGTCCTTGACCGGGGCGCGGCGCTCGTCGTCCTCGACCCCGCCTTGGAGTTCATGTCGGGCGAACTCGACTCGCACAAGCAGCAAGACGTCCAGCGATTCACCGCGGCGCTCGCCGGCCTCGCTCAACGAACGAAGGCTGCGGTGGTCGTCGTTCGCCATCTCAACAAGACCGTCGGCACCTCGGCCATCTACAAGGGCGCGGGTTCAATCGCCTTCGTGGCGCGCGCTCGCATGGCCCTCCTGGTGGCGAAGGACAAGCAGCACGGCGGCCGCGTCCTCACCGTCGTCAAGGGCAACTTCGCAAAGGACACGCTCTCGGTCACGTTCGACATCGTCGAGAAGGACGGCTCGACCGTCGTTGTCTGGGGCGAGGCATCCACCGTCACCGCCGACGAGCTCGTAAACCAGCAACCCAAGCGCCACGGGCCGGCACCGCAGAAGGGGGAAGCACTGCGCGACCTCCTAACCACCCTGACCGCGACGGGCGCCGTGGCGAAGGCCAAGGTCGTTGCCGAAGCCGAAAGGCAGAACCTCGGCAGCCGCACCCTCGTCTACGAGGTCGCCAAGAAGATGGGTCTCGCCGACTGCACCGTCGACCTCAAATCGGGGTGGAAGCGACCATGAGTGCCGTCCAGAGATCCCGTCCATCCACAGTTGTTCCCCTAAAGGGGAACTGTGGATCTCTGGACAACTCTGGACGGGACGCCAGGCGCCCGTCCGTCCAGAGCCCGTCCACAGTTGCTCGCTACCCTGGACGCCAGCGTTCCCAAGCGTTTCCGTCGTCCGTCCAGAGTCGTCCATGGCTGTCCAGAGTCCTTACTGTGGACGACATCGCGAGCCACGCCCGAGTCGGACCACAACGTCGAGGTCGAGCAGGCCATCCTGGGCTCGTGGCTCCTCGACGGCGAGGCGGTCGACCAGGTAGAGGTGGAGCAGGTCGTCGGCTTCCGGCTTCTCGAAAGCGGTTGTACACTGGCGGGTAGGTCAATCGCGGGCCTGGTTAGGAGTCCAGACTACTCGCGGTCGAAACGAGGCGCTGATGTCCTAGCGCCCTTTCGCCCGCGAGAGCGGGCAGGGAGAGGTAGCCCGCGATGATGTCGACCCTCCGTCACCAGCTGCCGAGGCCCCCCCTCACTGACGTCGTGGCCGCGGTCTTGGCGCTCGACCCGGCGAGCCCCCTGGCACGCTGGGCTCGCTCGCAGCCCTCCTTGGGTGCGGCCATCGCGCGCGCGGAGGCCCTCGAGCTGGCCGCCCGGCACGGCGCCGCCCTCCCTGTCGGCGTGCTTCATGAGCTCGTCGCCGGTCGCGTCGGACGCTCCCCCCGCACCATCCGGCGCTGGTTGCGTTCCCCCGAACTTTCACCAAAAGGAGAATAGCGTATGAGTGCAGACGTGATTGGCGACGAGATGAGGCGGGAAACCCTGACGCCGCCGCCCCCGGTCGGAGGGCTCAACGATCACCAAATTAAGTCCATCGTGGCGGCCCTCGAGCGCGGCGAGAGCTACGCGACCGCGACGGCTCCCTTCACTTGGTGTGTGGGGGCGGCCACCCTGACGGCCTGGGAGGCCTACCTGACAGCACTCGCGGCGGCTGGGCAGTTCGACGCCGCGTCCTAGGAGGCACCCGATGACCAAGCTCGCGATCGTCCTGGCCTTCTGCTGCGCCTGCACCACCACCGCCACCGCTCAACGCAAGGAGCCCAAGCCCCCGCCGAATGTGGTCGAGCTGCACGTCGTGATGCATCCGAGCGCCTACCTCGAGGCGCTCAAGCAGCAGCAGGCGGCCAACCAAGACTCTCAGCCGTAGCAAACGCAGTCAGCCAAGGAGCGTCAAATGCGTAACTTCAAGCGTCTCGTCCTCGCCGCGGTCCTCGCTCTCTCGGTGCCCGTCGCCGGCCGGGCGGACTCGGGTAAGTCGAGCACCTTCGCCAACGCCCTGGTCAGCGCGTTCTTCCGGGGCGCCACCCTCACGCTGCCCACCTCGTTCGACATCCGGCTCGGCTCGGCCTGCACCGCGAGCTCCTTCACGGAGCTCACCACGGCGAGCTACCCCGGCTACGCCATGATCACCTGCACGGCCTCCTACCCGGGGACCGCCTGCAACCCCTCGACGAGCAACTGGGCACTGGCCAGCTCCGGTTTGACCAGCAACTCCAACGCGGTCAACTTCGCCGCTACGACGGGCGTCTGGACCGGGGTCCAGTGCGGCGCCATCACCGACACGAGCGGCAACGTCTGGTACTGGGGCAACCTGAGCGGAGCCCCGGTCTCGGTGCCCAGCGGGAGCATGCCGACCTTTCCGGCCGCCACCATCGTCGTCGGTGAGCAGTAGGAGGCTTCCATGAAGAAAGGCCACGCAGGAGTGGAAAAGAGAGCCGAGGCCGCCACCGCGACGGCGGGCGTCGTCGATCAGCAGGCCCCCGTGCCATCCGGGCCCGCTGAGGGCGACGTGAGCATCGACCCGGGGGCGCCTGAGACGCCGGTCGACCAGGAGGCCCTCGGCCCGGTGGAGGAGGACGTCGCGCTGACCGAGCCCGCGGCGGAGCCGATGCCGCCCCCGTCGCCCGAGCGAGAGGCGCTGGCGAGGAAGCAGGCCCAGCTCGCGGCCCTCCAGGCCGAGCTCGCCGTGACGCGACATGAGCGCGACGGACGCGCCGCCGCCGTGGCGGCGGCCGAGGCCTCCTCGAAGTCCTTGCGGGTCGCGGCCCTCCTGGATCCGACGCCGGAAGCGCAGGCTGCGGCACTAGAGAACGCGAGAACGCTCAAGGATGGCCTCGAGGCCGAAACCGGGGCCCGCGCCAAAATGGACGATCTCTCGACCGCCATCGCGCTGGTCACCACCGAGATCGACCGCCTCGCTCTCTCGATCAAATTCGACGAGCGGCGCCGCGTGCTCAAACTGCTCGAGGAGGCCCGCGCCGACGACCAGCGGGAGCTGATCGCGATCCACGCACGTTGGTGGTTGTGGTCCGATCTGCAGGGCGCTCCTCCCGGCCGCGCCGACCGGATGATTCTCGGCAACACGAAGCTTGCGCTGGCCCTTGCCGGGCCTGGGGTCCAGGAGCGCGCGGTCCGGCTGCGCCGGCAGCTTCTTCACGAATCGTGGCGGAGGGAGGTGTCCAAGTGAAGGACGCGATGAAGGGCTCCATCGAACGGAGCATCAAGGAAAACGGGCTCACCGGCTTCGAGGGTGCGCAGGTCTTCGAGGCAATCGGGAACGTGGAGGGTTCGCCAGGCGCGCAGGTCGACCTGCAGCGCGAGATCCTCGGGGGGGCGGGGTCCCGGTTCACCCCGCAGGCGGTCCGGGTCCTGGTCGCCGCGCTCGCCGGGCTCCAGCTCGAGGCCGAGGGCGTCGGTGACCCGTGGCGGGCCCCCGGGGTGGGCGAGATCGGCCCTGGCGGGCAGGCGGCCGCCTCGGAAGCGGAGGGCGAGCGCGAGGAGGCTCTGCGCCGCGCCGATATCGCCGAGAAGCGGGGGGACAAGATCCTCGCGGCTGCTCTGCGGGGCGCCGTCCGCGACCTGGGCGACGCCGCGGCCATCAGTAAGGCCTCTGAGGCACCCTTGAGCACCGGCGACGAGCGTGCAGCGCAACTCGCGAGGGCAGACCAACTCGAGAAGGCCGGCGATAAGGCCTTGGCGGCTACGCTCCGGCAGGCCGTGGCGGAGGTCGTCTGATGTATTCCTTCGAGCCGAACCCCTACCTGACCCGAGCGGAGGAAAGCGCAGCGCGGTGGGTCCAACGGCCCGACGGCACCACCGTCTGGCGGGGGCGGATCATCCGGGCGATGGGCATGGGGGTGCGGCCCGAGCCAGCGTATTCCGGCCCGCCGCTCCTCGAAGATGCCTTCGCCATGGACCTGCTTCGAGAGCAGGACAAGATCCGGGGCCTGCCGGTCGTGCCACCCACCCCGGCCGAAGAGAGGGAGCAGCTCGAGCGCCGCGCCGCGGCTCTCGGAGCCGACCTCGTCGACGGCCACATCATGCCGAAGGGGTACTCCAGGGTGGCTCGGGTGGCGAAGTAAAGGGGGTTACGGCGACGTGGTCGAAGTCTCACAAGCCAGCCTGCAGAGGGCGGAATCGACGCCGGCGGCCACCGACCCCCCTCCTCGCCGGCGTGGGCGGAGGCTCGGCTCGCTCCTTAACGTCCGATCGGCGCTCGCCGACGTGGTGCGCCGCCTCGAGGCGGGCACCATCGAGGTCGGGGTGGCGCGCGCGGAGGTCTACGCCCTCTCCACCCTGGGCAGCCTCATCGTGCAGACTGACGTCGAGCAGCGCCTCACCCAGCTCGAGGAGCGCCTGAGAGGACGATCGCCATGATGCGCTGGGGCGGCCATCGTCACCGACTGCTTCAACTCGAGCGGCGGATGCGCCCCACCGCCCCGGAGATGGTCGTTCTCCTAAACCCCTCCGCGGAGGAGCTCGAGGCCGCGGAGGCCCGCCAGGCGGCGGCGTGGAGGGTCGGCCGAGAGGTGCCCTTGCTCGTCGTCCGTGGCATCCAGCGCCCCAGCCCCGAGGCCCCCGCTGCCGAGAACCCCGTGGGCCCGTCCCAGGCGAACGCGCTCGCCCCTGGAGCGGCGATCTCTGCCGAGGTGGCTGCTCCGGCCGCCCCCGTCACCGCGGCCGCGCCAGGGGTCGTCGTGGCGCCCGGCGGGCGCATTCGCAGGTGGTGACGCCACTTCGCCGCCGGGTCCTTCGTCGCATCGGTCGGACTTTAGGTCCGCTCGCCCAGGTCTCCGGGACTGACCCCAACCCCAAGGTGACCATTGGTGAGCCGCCTGCGGGGCGCTACTGTTCGCGCCGGGGAGGGCCTGCCGATGACCGACCGGATTGAGGACGAGGCGGAGGGCCTCGAGGACGAGGAGCGCCAGGCGCGAAGGTTGTTCATCGATCCGCTCGAAGAGCTGTTCTTGCTCGACAAGTGCAACCTGTCCTACGCGGACCCGGTGCCCTCGCGCGACCCCCGACTCGACGCGAAATGGCGAGCCGACATTATGTCGGAATTGGCCGCTGAGATTGCCTGGTACAGGAAGCTATAAGTCGACTGATCAGCTATTTCGCCTGTCTGGAGTGGGCCGACGTTAAGTAGTCAGGCCGCCCCCCTCGACTCCAGCGGCAATTTTTCGATTGACGGCACCTCACGCACCCAATAGCGTCGCGTTGCTGCCCTGGCGTCGCATCCGGCGCCGCCACAACGACAACAAAAAGCGGGGCCCGGCACGCCGGCACACGCGCCGAGCCCCCAGCGCACCACGGGAGGTAGTCCATGGCGCACCGCTCGAAGAGTATCTCACTGCCGTCCGACCAGGCCTGGACCGAAGAGGGGCGCGACCGCCTCCGTCGCGTCCTGGAGCCGGAGGTCCCCCACCTCTTTGCCGCTCGCCAAGACTGACCCACTTCTGCTCGCCAGAAGTGAGCCGGACGTGGAGCAGGTTCTGAGCGTCAGTGGGCGCAGGGCGATGTAGATTCTGGAGCCATGAGCTTCGATGAGGGATGGGCCGGCTGGTGGCGGATCGTCGACTCCGATATGTGGGATCGGGAGGCTCTTGAGCTTCTCGGTCCGGCCCTTCTATCGCTGGGGACCGAGGACGATCGGCTGCGGATGATCGCTATTCTGGCTCGGGTCCAGCCGCGGCCGACGAAGCGGGGCGTGTCGTTCACCTGGGAAGGTGCCGACGAGTTCGACCCGATCTCGGGGACAGGGACGGCGTCGGTGGCCAAGGACGGCAGGCTCAAGGGGCGGATTCGGATCAAGGATGGCGACGAGACCACGTTCGTGGCCGTCAGGACGGAGGAGCCCGACGAGCCCATCGCGGATCCGCCGAGCTACCGGGACAAGTGGCGCCGACGATGGTGAGCAGAGCGATCAGCTCGCTGGCTCTCGCAGAGAGGGCCCGTCAATCCTCACGGTGTGGCACTGATGGCGGAGCCGGCTGAGGAGCGCAGTGACGAGGCCCTTGTTGCCCAGGAAGTTGTGCCATTCCTCATAGTCAAGATTGGTAGTGATAATTGTGGCCTTCCTGCGGTAGCGCTCCTCCATCAGCTTGAAGAAGATGTTGGTCTGCTCAGGGCGGAGATTCAAATAGCCCATCTCATCGACCAGGAGGACGTCGACGCGAGCCAAGCGATTGATGAGCTTTCGTGACGATCTGTCGGCGAGCGACGCGTACATTTCGTCGAAGAGATCTTGTGCTCGCAGGAAGATGCCGCGGTACCCGTTCTGCAGGGCCTTGAGCAGAAGGCCCGAGGCGATTCCCGTTTTCCCCACACCGGTTGGACCGATCAGGACAATGTTCTCGGCCTTCGCGATGAAATCGAGCTCGGCAAAGCCCCGGATCTGACGTTGCGAGACGCCCGGTTGCCGCTTCCACGGGAAGGACTCGAGCGTCCACTGCTCGGGGAGGCCTGCGCGGCGGATGCGATAGGCGAGCGCGGTCTCCTGCCGGTGATGCCACTGTGCGCGCAAGAGGACGGCGAGCAGTTCCTGGTAGCTCGCGTCCTTCGCCTCGGCCTTCGCCATCTCGTCATCGAGGATTTCAGCGATCTTGGAGAGGTGGAGGCTCTTGAGCAGTTGCTCGATCTCGTCATTCACCGTCGGGCCCTCCTCCTCTCTCGCCGCCGCCGGTCGGGAAGAAGTCGCGAGCGATGCCGCGGAGGACCATGCGCTCCAGGCGCTCGAGGTCGAAGAGCCCGTAGGTCTCGGCGGCGCGGACCGCTTCGAGCACCGGCTGACGTGGATACTCCCGCAGGAGGCGCTGCAACCTGCGCAGTGCCACCGTTCCGCGGCCCGCGGCATGTTGCTTGAGCGCGGCGACGTAGCTCGCGATCTCGGGGGCGGTCTCGATGAGTTTGCGTTCCTCGGTGACGGACACCGACGGCGGCCGGCCCTGACCACGCGGCGGCCGATGCTCAGGCAACGTGACCCGGCTTTGGCCGAGGCCCTGGGTCTTCTTGTGGGTGCCCACAAGCCGTGGACCGTCAAAGACCTGGATCTCGGTTTTGGTCTCTCGCACTTCGACCTGGCGGCCGATGAGCTGCCAAGGTGCGGAGTAGTGGAAGGCGTTGATCGAGACGTACCCCTCCACGTCCACGATGCGGTGGTGAAGGAGGTAGATGTCGGGGGCCCAGATCGGCAGCGGCACGAGACGCGGCTGCTCGACGGCAAAGAGCTCGCGCGGCGAGGCGTGAAGATGGCGTCGATGGGCGGCGTTGACCTTGTCGCACCAAGCGAGAGCCTGGGCGTTGAGGTCGTCGAGGTCGCGGAAGTCGCGGCCGGCGAGGAAATTGTTTTCGATGTAGTCAAAGGGTCGCTCGACGCGGGCCGAGCGGTTGGCGTCGCCCCGCTCATGAGCAGCGAAGACGAAGCCGTAGCGCTCGGCAAAGGCTGCCATCTCTGGCACCGGCACCATCTCTCTACCGGTCCCGTGGAGCACCACCACGTGGGTGTTGTCGATCATGCAGCGGCGAGCGGCGCCGCCGAAGTACCGGAGCGCATCGGCCAGGAAGAGCTTGCAGGCGAAGCGGGTGAAGCTCGCGAAGCACTGGATGAAGAGCATCCGGCAATAGCAGAGGACCAGGCTCGCGGTTTGGACGCGGCGCAGCTTGCCGGCGATCTTCGCGTCGTGGGGGGAGGTGTCGTGCTGCATCTCCTCACCCGGGTGGAAGTGGTACTGGCCAGCAGGCTTCACGGGCTCGTGCCCGATGCCGTGACGGCGGCAGAAGGCGGTGAGCGCCTGGTACGAGAGGGTTGCGCCGGTGTCACGGAGCTTCTCGTGGACACGGACGAGGTTGCCCTTGCAGTCGGTGTAGAGGGCAGCGATTTCAACACGGTGGACGTCGCCCAGCTCCGGCCGCTCGAGGCGCGGCACCTCGTCCGTGCCCGAGCGGAGCACCTCGCGCACCGCATTCCGAGACACCTTTACCGCTTTCGCGATACTCCGCGTCCCATGTCCCTCACGGTGCAGCCTCAGGATGGCTGCCCGCGTCGTCTGATCGAGCATCGCCCGCTTCCTTCTCGTAAGTGGTGACGAGCCTCTGCACGTCGGCGCGGGCCTGGGCGAGCGCCCGCCCCACCTCCTCCCGCTCGGGAGCAAGGAGCCTCGCGATGAGCCCCTCGCGTAGATGGCGAGCGCCGCGCCGGGCCACGCCACCGAGCGCGCCGAAGTCGGCGAGCAAGACGGCGGCCGGACCGGCCTCAGCCGGATCCGGCGGATGCAGCGCCTGCTCGCGCGCACGCAGGAAGAGGCGAGGGTCCTCGACGATTATCTTTCGCGTTACCTCACTCCCGGAGAGCCACCCCGCGCATAATGTGCTCAACTCCCTGCAGGTCGGCCGGTACGGGCCGATCGCCGTGGCGAGCCGCACTGCCTCGGGTGCGTTGGCGCGCGCCAAAGGCACCAGGTGCCTCATCGCTGCATGCGCAGTGATCTCCCCTCGGCGTACCTGCTCCTGGATCTCTCGCGGCAGCTCGCTCACCAGGCCCAGCCGGCGGCTCACCCAGCTCGCGCTCCGATCGAAGCGCTTCCCCAGCTCCTCCACCGTCATCGCGAAGCGGTCGCGCAGCTCTGCGAGGAGCCATCCCTCCTCGAGCGCCCCCGCGCTGTCCCCGCTCCGCATGAGCCTCTCGACGAGCAGGGCTTCCGCTTCGCATACGTCCCACACCATCACCCGGACCGTGTCGCGGCCGAGGCGCTGAAGCGCTCGCACGCGCTTGTAGCCGTCCACGAGGACGTGACGGCTGCCTTCACCTAGGGTGACCACCACCGGAATTTGCTGTCCCGCCTCGGCGAGTGAGGCCAGGAGCTTCGCCTCCCGCGAGGCACTGCGCGTGCGCAACGCCTCGTACCGAAGATCGACCTGGTGGAACTCGAGCTCCATCGCTCCTGCGCCCTTCGTCAGCGCGGAGACGATGGCTGAGTCCGGATCTGGTCTTGCGTCACGGGCGGGGGGAGTCGCGGAGATTCGCCTGTGAGGCCAAGGACTTGAGCCGCTATCTCGTCTTGCGCGTGGCGGCAGAGGAGTCGGCCCATTCCCAAAAGAAATTCAGCACCTTGGACCCTGAACTGGTCTTGCGCGAGGTCCCAGGGTAGTCGGTTGAGTGGTCGCGGCGCTCGCGAGGGCATCACCACCTCACCGTCGGCCTCCGCGATCGACCGCTCCTGGATGCGCCGTGCGTGGTCGTACTCGGGGTGACGGGCGCGCCACGACGCCCGCGTTGCTGCGCGGCGCGTCTCTTGGCACTCCTTGCGTGAACAGGTCCGCTGCCGACTACCTACCCGCGCATCCGGCGTGAACCACCGCAGGCATACCCGACAAGGCCGCTTCTTGGCCGCCATGCCGCCATCGTCGCCCACCTGTAGCGAACTCTTCCCGCAACCTCCCGGCCGGGCAGCGCTTGCCGTTCAGTCAGGAGGGTCACTCCTCATGAGCACGGGCGGGTCAATTCTGGCGAGCGCTGAAGCACCTGGCTCACCTGGCCTGGCTCGTCGGCAACAGCCTCAGGGGCCCCGACCCCGAGGTGGCCGTCGACGACCTGGTGGCGCTCCAGGCCGAGGTCGACAGTGCCCTGCGGGCGGTGGGGAACGAGCCCTGGTCCAGGCTGAATGGCGCGCTGCGCGATCTTCGCCACACGATCCGACCGCCGAAGCCGAAGGCCTGAGCGGCTCCAACCGGCAACGAGGAGGAGGCGGTGTTCGGCGCCGCCCTCTTTCCTTCTTGCCGGTCCCCGCTGATCGCCTACACTGAGCGCTTCGAGCTAGAGGGGACCCCATGTCAAGCGTCGTCTACCGCTCTGAAATATCCATTGAGCGCGATCCGAAATCGAAACTGCGCAAGGCCTACTTGCCCGCGCAGGACCAGCCCGTGGTGTTCGGTACACACGGTGCGGTGGCCGAGCACTACGGTCGGCAACCGGGGACGTACGAGCCACACGCCACGACGCTCGACTACATCATCGCGGCAACGGGTGGCTGACTGCTCGGAACCTTCGGAGGCGCGCTGGAAGCGCGTCAGATCCCGACCGCGGGACTCGCGGCGAAGGTGAGTGGTGAAGTCGAGCTCGAGGAAAACGTGCTCGTCATCCGCCGGATATACGTACGGCTCGAGCTCCGAACGGCGCCAGAGCACCGAGAGATAGCCGAGCGCGTCCACGGGTTCTTCGCGAGGGCCTGTCCCGTGTATCGGTCGCTGCAGGCAGCGATCGCCATCAAGACTGAACTCGTCCTGCTTCCCGCTTGAACCTTCGGTGGGCGAGCGGTTTCCGCGCCTGTGCCTCGGCGCCGCCCCCTCGAGTGTTCCCTGCGTCCGTTGTTGGCGTACGCCGCTGGCGGTACACTCGAAGCGAAAGACCTAGAACGTAACGGGGGCGGGGCTGCGCGGCTCCGCCCCGCTTGTCTCGCGCGGCCACCTACGACACGGGCACCCGTCCAACCGCACCGCACTCGCACCGAATCGCGAGACCACCCAGGTCGCCGGGTGCGATCCCCGCGCAGGCGACCCGGTCGCACCTCCAGCGCCGGTAGTCGATCGGGCCCTCTGCGACGATGAGAGGCCACGCCGCGGAAGCCTCGAGGGGGAGCGCGCCTGGGCACGGGCCCACGACCGCCTCGAGCTGGCGACAGCGTCGGCCGGGGGTGTGGAAGGCTCAGCCCTGCGCAAATCGCTCGCAGCTCTCTCGCCGGGCTCTGCTACAAGTCTTCCGGGTTGACGCGGGCCGCCGCGAGGCGCTCTTCCTTCTCGGCCTCCGCACGCTTCTTTTTCTCCTCGCGTGTGCGGAGCAGCGGCAGGACATCGCGCTCATATCGTCGATTCGCCCGATCGATCCGGTTGTCGATCTTGCTTATCGCGTGCCCAATCTGTGCCTCCTGAGCATCGACGGTGACGCTTTCGCCGAAGACGGTATCGCCGAACACCCTCATCCCCCCGGGATGCTGAAAGTACTCCACCCACTCCCGCGGCGGATACGCGCTCACCTTCACGGTCACTTGTAGCAAGAGGGCATCTCGTGGGTGCGGTCTAGGGAGCGAGCTGCCCCTCACTCTCGTGATCGGCTTCCAGGCCATCGGCTTCGCCTCCGCCATCCTCCTCGCGTAGCCAAGTTACGCCCGCAAAGGCACGCGCGCCGTCCCCATTGGGGGCATAGGCGCCCGCCGCAGAGGGCCCGCCGCAGAGGCGGCGCGCTCGCTGGCCCAGGCCAGGTGGGGATGCGCCGCCGCTTTGAGCCTAGAACCGGGGACGGGAGCCTCGCCCCTGGCTTTGCTAGCCTTCACCCGACGCAGCAACTCGCGAGGGCATCATGACGCTTCTTGAAGAGGCGCTGTACGCGGGGCTGGTGCTCCTAGCGGTCGGCGCGGTCCGGCTTCTTTGGGCCCTTTGGCGTCAGGTCGGCGACCATCGCCCCTCCGCAGTACGCAGGCCCCGAGCGCACTGAATAGCTGCTCCGGGGCGGCTCTCTCAGGCTCACGCGCTGAGCGCCTGCGCGGCCCCGGGAGCTTCGCCCACACTCGAGGCGGGGGGCTGCGCGGCGGCGACTGCCGGAGGCCGGTAGTTCTCTAGAGGACTCAGGTAACGCTACCGGAGGAGGCGGTCGCCAGGCGGCGGGCTGGCGACGGGGAAGGATGTCGCCAGTGTGTCGCCAGGCGACACCGCTCAGAGCAGAGGGAGTTCCTCACGTGAGAAAGCGGCGCGGCCCCTGAGCTAGCCTGGATCCCCACGCTCGGGCTGAGGGCTAACGCCGGAGGGTGAGACGAGCAGCCGAGTCCGTGCGGGGCCCGTCAGCGTTAGCCGTGAGATGGACACCATGGACTACCCGAAGACGAGGCGAAGGCGCCTGTTTTCGAGCCACGG
>Ga0335079_10001194_pt1 | contig 29677 bp, 32 predicted proteins | sample Lox_Sample_33_FD_206719 | JGI IMG/M metagenome (GOLD analysis project Ga0335079, IMG submission 206719) | Soil microbial communities from Loxahatchee National Wildlife Refuge, Florida, United States - Lox_Sample_3.3 | ecosystem: Environmental > Terrestrial > Soil > Wetlands | place: USA...
ACGGCAGGTCCAGGTTCTGGCCGGGATCACGCAGGTCACGTAGGGGCAGCGGCTCCACGAGCAGGACCCCGGCGGTGTCGGGCCACAGCAGCACCCACAGCCAGTTCCCCAGCATCTCCCCGGCGAAGGCGGCCCGGTCCGGCGCGTCCACGTGCCAGAGCGGGAAGTCACGATTCTCGTAACGGACGAAGGCGTGCGGCGCCCCGGTCGCGAAACCCTCGCCGGGATCGGGCCCGGACAGGCCCGCCAGCCAGGCGCCGAGGCCCACCCCCATCTCCTCGGAGACCAGCAGCATCTCACCGAGCCCGCCCATCGGATTCGGCCCGGACAGGGCGACCACGCAGGCACGCGTCCCGTCCCGGTCATCCCCGGCGCCAGCGAAACCGGTGACCAGCCAGCCGTCCGGCAGCGGCCACGGCAGCCAGACCGGCAGCACGACGTCGCGCAGCAGTCCCTGCAGCCCTTCCGGCACCGGGCGGTAGGCCGGCCGCAGCGGGTACACCACGCCGTGCAGCTGACACTGCCAGCCGCTCGACCACGCGCTCGGCGCGCTCACGGGACCGCCGCAGCGCGGGCACATGGGAGCGGCCTTCATGGACACCGACGCTGACCGCTTCGCGGGCGCCCGTCAAGTACCCGGTGGGCTGGCGACGGGATACTTGCTGCATGCCGGCACAAAAAATCCGGTGTGTGGGCGCCATCGTCACCGACGGCAGCGGACGGCTGCTGCTGGTCAGGAGGGGGCACGCGCCAGAGGCGGGCCGCTGGTCGCTGCCGGGTGGCCGGGTCGAGCCGGGCGAGAGCGACTCGCAGGCCGTGGTGCGGGAGGTGCACGAGGAAACCGGGCTGTGGGTGGAGCCGGGCGCGCTGGTGGGCGCGGTCGAGCGGCCCGGGCCGGGCGGGGCGGTGTTCGACATCTATGACTATGCGGCCAGCGTCAGCGGCGGGCTGCTCCTGCCCGGCGACGATGCCGCCGATGTCCGGTGGGTGCATCCCCGTGATCTTGATCAGCTAACTCTGACCAGTGGGCTGGCCCGGACCCTCGCCGGCTGGGGCGTCCTCGGCTGAGGTCATAGCCACCGGCGGCTCGAAGCGCTGCGACCGGCGCAGCCCCGCCGCGCGCCCGTTCGCGGCCGCCACCAGCGCCAGCTTCCGCGAGGCCTCGTCGATCATCTCGTCGCCGAGCATGACGGCGCCGCGATGCTCTGCCGAGGTGTAGTAGCGGTAGGCGTCGATGACGAGCTCGGCGCGCTCGTAGTCCTCCTGGCTGGGCGAGAAGGCCTGGTTGACGACGTCGATCTGGGACGGGTGCAGCACCCATTTGCCGTCGTAGCCGAGCGCGGCCGTGCTGGCGGCGGCCTCGGCCAGGCCGTCCAGGTCGCCGATCGCCAGGTACGGCCCGTCGATGGCCGCGAGCCCGTGACCGCGCGCGGCCACCAGGATCCGCAGCAGCGGGTAGTGAAAGGCGTCCGCGCCCAGGTACCCGGCGGGCTGCGCCCCCACCCGCTGCGAGCGCATGCCGATGCTGGCCATGAAATCGGCCGGGCCGAACACCAGCGCCCGCAGCCGGGGCGAGGCGCCCGCGATCTCGTCCACCCTCGCCAGCCCCCGCGCGTCCTCGATCTGCGCCTCGATGCCGATCCGGCCTGCCGCGTCACCGGTGTCCTGCTCGATCTGGCCCAGCAGCAGGTCCAGCCATACCACGTGACCGGGGCCGGTGACCTTGGGCAGCACGATGGCGTCCAGGCCGCGCCCGGCGGCGGTGACCACCTCGATCACGTCGCGGTAGGCCCACCGGGTGGTGGCGTCGTTGATCCTGACCGCCATCAGCCTGCCGTCCCAGCCGCCGGCGTTCAGCGCGGCAGCGACGTTGCGCCGGGCCGCCTCCTTGGCCGCCGGGGCGACCGCATCCTCCAGATCGAGGAAGATCTCATCGGCGGCCAGGCCGTGGGCCTTGTCCAGGAACCTCTGGCTGCTGCCCGGCACCGCCAGGCAGGAGCGCCGGGCACGGTACTCCTGCGCCACTTCTTCCGGCCTCCCGCTTTCCCGTGGCACCCTGAGCTACGTGAGCGAGACCCCACCCGGCCCGCAGCCGCCGCTCGCTCTTATCGCGGAGGCTACCAAGCGGGCCGGCCACATCTGGATCGCCACCGGTGGGCAGGACCGTCCCCGTCCCGCCTGGCACATCTGGCGGGCCGGGCAGGGGCCGGAGGCCGGGCGGGGGCTGGCAGCCGGGCCGGGGCTGGCAGCCGGGCCCGGACCGGAGCCACCTGGCGCCGCCTACGTGGTGACCGGGCCGGGCGAGCAGCCGCTGCCGGGGCTGGCCGGCGCCGTCCGGGTTACCGTCACCGTCGCTGGCAGCCAGATCCACGGCGGCCTGCTGACCTGGACCGCGGCCGTCAGCCAGGTGGAGCCCGGCTCCGGGGAGTGGGACGAGGTGATCGGCCCGCTGGTGGCCGGCCGGCTCAACGCGGTGCTGGCGGAGGGAGAGTCCTCGCCCGCCGGCCGCTGGGCGCGGTCCGGAGCCGTGTTCCGGCTCGCCCCGGTGCCTGGTGACGCCGTGACCGACGGCACAGCACCCGGCCACACAGCACCAGACCACACAGCACCAGACCACACAGCGCCCGGCCACACAGCGGCACCGAACTCTCGCACCCTGTTATCTGCGGCGTCGCCTGCCGTTCACCCAAGGAGCCGTCTGGCCGGCCATCGTCGGCGTCGCCGTATCACCAGTGTCACAGCCACCTCGTGGAGGTTTCCTGATGCACAGGTATTTCCGCAGTGCGCTCGCCGTGGCAGCCGCCGGCGGGCTCTGCCTGGCCGGGGGTGCGGCCGCGCTCGCAGCCCCCGCGTTCGGCGCTCCCGCCCCGCAGCATGCGCAGGGCGGCGGCACCGCGACCCCGATCAAGCATCTCGTGGTGATCTTCCAGGAGAACGTCAGCTTCGATCACTACTTCGGCACCTACCCCCATGCCGCCAACACCGACGGGAACCCTTTCCACGCCTTAGCGGCAACGCCGAGCGTGAACGGACTGACACCGGCGCTGCTGACCAGCAACCCCAACTCCGCGAACCCCCAGCGGCTGACCCCGGCGCAGGCCCTGACCTGTGACCAGGACCATGCCTACACCGCCGAGCAGCAGGCGGCTGACGCCGGCCTGATGGACAAGTTCGTGGAGTTCACCAACAACAGCGACTGCTCGCCGCCGGAGTTCTCGGCGCCCGGGCTGGTCATGGACTACTACGACGGCAACACCGTGACCGCGCTGTGGAACTACGCGCAGCACTACGCGATGAGCGACAACTTCTACGACACCGAGTTCGGGCCGTCCACCCCCGGGGCGCTCGACCTCATCTCCGGCCAGACCTACGGCGGGACCGCGCTGAACACGGCCGGCCAGGTGGTGTCCGACCCGAGCGTCATCGGCTCAGCCAACTCCGCGGGCACCGGCACCGTCTACAGCGACGGCGACCCCTACTACGACGGCTGCTCCAGCCACAGCGGCCCGACGATCGCCATGACCGGGCAGAACATCGGTGACCTGCTCAACGCCAAGGGCGTCACCTGGGGCTGGTTCGAGGGCGGCTTCGCCCCCACCAGCACCACCGCCAGCGGCACGCCGGTCTGCGGCTCCAGCCACACCAACATCGGCGGCGCGGCGGTCACCGACTACATCCCGCACCACGAGCCGTTCCAGTACTACAAGTCCACCGCCAACCCCGACCACACGCCCCCGGCCAGCCTGGCCGAGGTGGGGCGGGACGGCCAGGCCAACCACCAGTACGACCTGAGCTGGTTCTACAAGGCGCTGGACGGCGGGAACCTGCCCGCGGTGAGCTTCCTCAAGGCCGCCGCCTACCAGGACGGCCACGCCGGCTACTCCGACCCGATCGACGAGCAGCACTTCCTGGTGAAGACGATCGACGCGATCCAGCGCTCCCCGTACTGGCGGGACACCGCGATCATGATCACCTATGACGACTCGGACGGCTGGTACGACCACGTGATGCCGCCGATCATCAACTCCTCCGCCGACCCGGCCACCGACGCGCTCAACGGCCCCGGGGTCTGCGGGCACGGCACCCCGCTCGGCGGGCACCAGGACCGGTGCGGTTACGGCCAGCGGCTGCCGTTCCTGCTCATCTCGCCGTACGCCAGGACCGACTACGTCAGCGGGTCGCTCGCCGACCAGACCTCGATCCTGGCCTTCATCGAGGACAACTGGCTGGGCGGGGAGCGGACCGGCAGCTCCTCCTTCGACAATCTGGCCGGCTCGCTGGATGACATGTTCAGCTGGGACCACCCCAGCTTGGCGCCGTACCTGCTGAACCCGGTCACGGGTGAACCCACTCGATGACCGCCGCGTGACTACGGGTGTAGGGAGGAACGGGCAGTCGTTCCTCCCTTACACCGTCAGCACGAGGGCCGGAGCCGATTAGCATGAACTCATGAGTCAGTCAGCACTCACCCCACCGCCCACCGGGGAGCAGGTGACCGCGGCGCTGGCGCGGGTCAACGACCCCGAGATCCGGCGGCCGATCACCGAGCTGGGCATGGTGAAGAGCGTCGACATCGCCCCTGACGGCGCGGTCAGGGTTGAGGTATATCTCACAGTCGCCGGCTGCCCGCTGCGCGACACCATCACCCGTGAGGTCACCGCCGCCGTCGCCGAGGTGCCCGGCGTGACCGGGGTGGCGGTGGCGCTGGACGTGATGAGCGAGGAGCAGCGCCGTGAGCTGCAGACCCGGCTCCGCGGTGGCCGCGTCGAGCGGGAGATCCCGTTCGCCCAGCCGTCCTCGCTCACCCAGGTGTACGCGATCGCCAGCGGCAAGGGCGGGGTCGGCAAGTCGTCGGTGACGGTGAACCTGGCCGCCGCGCTCGCCGCCTCGGGCCAGAAGGTCGGCGTGCTCGACGCCGACATCTACGGGCACTCGGTGCCCCGCATGCTGGGCGTGACCGGCCGGCCCACCCAGGTCGAGCAGATGATCATGCCGCCCGTCGCCCACGATGTGAAGGTCATCTCGATCGGCATGTTCACCTCGGGCAACACACCTGTGGTGTGGCGCGGGCCGATGCTCCACCGCGCGCTGCAGCAGTTCCTCGCCGACGTGTACTGGGGCGACCTGGACGTGCTGCTCATGGACCTCCCGCCGGGCACCGGCGACATCGCGCTCTCGGTGGCGCAGCTGCTGCCGGGCGCCGAGCTGATCGTGGTCACCACCCCGCAGATCGCCTCCTCGGAGGTGGCCGAGCGGGCCGGCGCGATCGCCGCGCAGACCCATCAGCGCGTGGCCGGGGTGATCGAGAACATGTCCGGGCTGCCCTGCCCGCACTGCGGCGAGACCGTCGACGTGTTCGGGTCCGGCGGCGGCGAGGCGGTCGCGGCCGCGCTGACCCGGTTGACCGGCGCCCCGGTGCCCCTGCTCGGCAAGGTGCCGATCGACGTGCGGCTGCGCGAGGGCGGGGACAAGGGCGTCCCGCTGGTGCTCAGCGACCCCGGGGCCGGCGTGTCGCAGCAGCTCACCGAGATCGCGGACGTCCTGGCGGGCCGGAGCCGGGGCCTGGCGGGCCGGCGGCTCGGCCTGTCGCCGGTGTGACCAGGGCCGGCCGCCGCCGGTGTAACGCTCAGGTCGCCTCGCTGTCGTAAGGCGGGTTCTCCCCCGGCGCGAGGCCGCCCGGCAGGGGTGCCACCGCCTCGGCGTCGGCCGTCGGTATGTCGGGCGGCTCGGTGAAGTCCTCGAAGCCGTCCATCAGGTGCTTGCGCACGAAGTTCTTCGGGTGCAGGTCGGTGACGTCGAAGTCGGCGAAGTCGGGGCCCAGGCCCTCGCGCAGCTCGTCCGTGGCCCCCTGCGCCAGCCGCCGCAGCTCACGCAGGGTGCGGCCCGCCTGTGACGCGATCCGGGGCAGCTGATCCGGGCCGAAGATCACGATGGCGAGTACGGCGAGCACCAGCAGCTTGGTGATGGACAGGTCGAACACGGGCGGTTCTCCCGAGGGCGTGTCGGCCCCCTCTGGGGCGTGGTCCTCCCACTGTAGCCCTTGCCGAACCGGGTCACGGACCCGTCGATCAAGGGCTCACCCAGGACAGCAGCCGGTGCAGGCCGTGCTTCATCCGGCTCAGCCAGCCCGGGCCGTCGTCGTGCGGCAGGGCCACCACCACCTGGCCGACCGTCTGCTGGGGAGCGGCGGCGATGAGCGTGTACACGAAGCCGCCCGCGGACCAGGCGAAGCACAGGTCATCGGGGTCGTCCGCGAACACCTTGTGGCCCTCCAGCGCCACCTGCGACCACCCGCTGAGCCTGGCCGGCAGGTGGCCGCGCTGGACGAAGACCGAGACCACCGAGAGCCCGTCGGAGTAGTCCAGGTCCACCACCGGGCCGGACGACGTGCTGGTCTCCTTGGCGCCGATCAGCGTGAGGTTGCCGGGCAGCGGCCCCGGCAGTGGCCAGCCGCCGGCCCGCAGCCGCGCCAGCTGGCCCGGCGCGAGCGTGGTGCGCCAGGCCCGGGCCACCGCGGCCGGCTCGCCGCTCACCGCGCCGCGCCCGATGCTCACCTCGGCGAACGCGATGTTGCTGATCAGGTGGGCCCGGGCATCGAACATTTCCCTGCGCAACGGCAGGCTGGTGGCACTGTCCAGCCAGAACCAGGCGGCCAGGCCGCCAGCCCGGCGCCGCACGGTGACGATGCGGGCGGGCCGGCCCGCCACCTGGCCCCGCCCGGCCGCTGCTATCACATAGTTCGCGGCCAGCAGCGACACCAGCCGGGTGCTCATGGTCAGCACCCCGGCCTCGTCCAGGTTCGGGCCGCCGGAGCCCGCGAGCGGGACGGGCTGGTGCGGCTGGTCCGGCCAGCCCGTCGTTGTCCCGGGCGCCCGGGTCAGCGCCTGGCCGCCCGGCTGATGCCAGACCTCGACCATCGACATGTCCCCGCCCCCAGGGCCCCACCAGGCCATCTCCACCCCCTGGTAGGAGATGGAACGGGAGGCCTGGGCGGCCTGGCTGAGCAGCTTGAGGCCAGCCGCCTGGGCAGGATCGCCCGGGCCGGGCCGGCCGGCCGACGGCCGCTGCGCCGCCGCTTCGGTGGCCACCGGGCCGCGCCCGGACACGAGCGCGACCCCGGACATGACCAGCCCGACCACCACCGCCGTGGTGATGAGCCGCAGCGCTGCCGGGTCGGTGCCCGGTGACATGCTGCCGGCCGGCCAGGATCGGAACTCCATCAGCGGCTCACGGGACAGTGCTGAGGACGGGCGAGGGCGTGCCAGCCGGCTGGACAGGCACCTGGCCGGTGGTGATCGCATGCTGCACCATGAAGACGTCGACCGCCGGGACGATCCTCGGGCCGGGCGGCCGGTCACCGCCGGCCAGGAACACCGCCGCGGCCAGGCCCAGCCCCGCGGTGGCCAGCCCGGCAGCCACCAGCGACCAGGCGTGACGGCGCTGGCCCGCCGCTGGCAGCCAGCCCGGCCAATGCGCCGCCCGCATGGCCCAGCGGCCCGTCTGCTCCTCCCCGGCGGCCGGGGCCAGCGCGAGCAGCCGCCAGGTCAGCGCGTCAGCGGCCGCGGCCTCGCCCAGGGTGTGCATCCGCCGCTTGAGCATCCGCAGCGCCGCGGCTTCCGTGCGGCACTCCTCGCACTTGGCCAGGTGGGCCAGCACCCGCTCTCGTTGCGCATCGTTCAGCTCGCCGTCAATGAGCGCGGACAGGCGCTCCCCGAGGTGCCGCCTCATGACCGTGCGCCCAGCGTCGCGGCGGGGGCCCCCGGGTGGCGGGGGCGGCGGTGGCCGAGCGCCGTCCGGAGCTGGGCCCGGCCGCGGTGGATGCGGCTGCGCACCGTCCCCAGCTTCACCCCGAGGGTGGCGGCGATCTCCTCGTAGGACAGGCCCTCGATGTCGCACAGCACGACGGCCGCCCGGTACTCCGGTGCCAGCGCCTCCAGCGCCTGCTGCACGTCGGTGTCGAGGTGACGGGCGTCGAACGCCTGGGCGGGCGTGGGCTCGTCGTCGCGCAGCAGCCCCACCGCCTGATCGCCAAGCCCCTCGAACCGGATCCGCTGCCGGCGCCGGGCCATGTCGAGGAACAGGTTGGTGGTGATCCGGTGCAGCCAGCCCTCGAAGGTGCCCGGGGTGTATCCGGGGAGTGAGCGGAAGACCCGCACGAAGACCTCCTGGGTGAGGTCCTCGGCGTCGTGCATGTTGCCGGTGAGCCGGTAGGCGAGCCGGTACACCCGCGCCGAGTGCTGGCGGACCAGATCATCCCAGCTCGGGGGCGTCCATTCCGGCGTGCCGCTCTCGGCCGGTGCCACGGCCGGGGCCTCGCCCTGCCGCCCGTTCCTGCCTGGTGCGGCGATCGTGGCCGCTGCCGTGGCCACGGCCGGCGTCACGGTCTTGGCCGCTCCGGCTTCGCCCACTTCCCGTGCTCCTTAGCACCGTCGCCTGCGCACAGAACCATCATGAGCCCGCTCCAGATTGAACGTGTCGACGGCCCCACTGGTTCCCGCGTCACGGCCTGTGACGATAGGCTTTCCGCCCTGGGTAGATCCCGATCCACCGGAGGGGGGCACCGTGAGTACCGAGGCTACCGCGGCCTTTGTCGAGGAGTTCCTCCCCGAGGACGAGCCTTTGCTCTCGGCCCGCCGCAGCGCCGCGCAGGTGGGCGGCGCCCCCCCGGTGAGCCCCGCGGCAGGCGCCACGCTGCGCTTCATCGCCGCCGCCCTGGCCGCCAAGGCGGTGGTGGAGATCGGCACCGGCTGCGGGACCTCCGGCATCTGGCTGCTCCGCGGCATGCGCCGCGACGGCGTGCTCACCAGCGTGGACGTCGAGCCCGAGCATCAGCGGCTGGCGCGCAAGGCGTTCACCGAGGCCGGGTTCGCCAGCAACCGCTTCCGGCTCATCAGCGGCCGGGCCGCCGGCGTGCTGCCCCGCCTCACCGACGGTGGCTACGACCTGGTGTTCTGCGATGCGGACAAGCACGAGTACCCGGACTACCTGACCGCCGCGCTGCGGCTGCTGCGGCCCGGCGGGGTGGTGGTGTTCGACAACGCGCTCTGGGACGGCAAGGTCGCCGACCCCAGCCAGACCGACCCGGAAACGGCGGCGATCAGGGAGGTGGCCGAGCAGGTCCGGCAGGATGAGCGGCTGGTGCCGCTACTGCTGCCGGTCGGGGACGGCGTGCTGGCCGCCGTCAAGCGCGGCTAGCGGCCCGGCCAGCCACGCCAGCAGCAGCCGGGTGCCGTAACCGGTCCCGCCCTTGGTGTTCTCCCCCTCGTCAGCGGCTGACCGGGCCGCGCCAGCGATGTCCAGGTGGGCCCAGGACCGCCCGCCGGTGAACTCGCGCAGGAACAGGGCCGCGTCGATCGATCCGGCCCGCGGCCGGCTCCCGTGCGGCACGTTGGCCAGGTCCGCGACCGGGGAGTCGAGCGCGTCGGAGTAGTCGTCCACCAGCGGCATCCGCCACAGGGCATCCCCGCTGGCGCGGCCCGCCGCGAGCAGATCCGCCGCCAGCCGCTCGTCGCTGGCGTACAGCGCGCCCATCTGGGTCCCGAGCGCCACCCGGACCGCCCCGGTCAGCGTGGCGATGTCCACCATGGCATCGGGCCGCAGCTCCGCGTCGGCGTAGGCGAGCGCGTCGGCCAGCACCAGGCGCCCTTCCGCGTCGGTGTTCAGCACCTCCACCGTGCGGCCGCCGAAGTGCGTGATGACATCCCCCGGCCGCAGCGCCGATCCGGACGGCATGTTCTCCGCCGCGGCCACCAGCCCGGTCACCCGCGAGCGGACCCCGAGCCGGCCCAGCGCGGACATGACCGCGATCACCGCCGCGCCGCCGGCCATGTCGGTCTTCATCAGCTTCATGCCGTCGGCCGGCTTGAGCGACAGCCCGCCGCTGTCGAACGTGATGCCCTTGCCGGCCAGCACCACGTGCTGTTCCCAGTGGTCCGGCTGGTAGCCGAGCTCGATCAGGCACGGCGGGCGGGCCGACCCCGCACCCACCGCCAGCAGGCCGCCGAACCCGCGGGCGGCGAGTTCCCCGGCATCCCAGACCCGCGCCGTGAGCCCGCACCCGGTGGCCATCGCCACCGCCTGATCCGCCAGCCACCGCGGGGACTTGCGCCCTGACGGCGTGTTGGTGAGGTCACGGGCAAGCGCCACCGCATCCGCCACCGCCCTGGCCGCCGCGAGCACGCCGGCCTGCCCGTCCGGGCCGGCCACCAGCAGGCGCACCTCCCCCGGTGGGTCATCCGGGCCGGCCTCGTCCCGCTTCTGTGACCACCGGTAGGAGCCGAGGAGCAGTCCCACCGTGAAGGCGTGCACCGCCTCGGCGGGCTTCCCGCACACGGCGGAGGTGACCAGGGTCCGGCCGGGCGCCACCCTGCGGCCCACGGCCGCGCCCGCCTTGCGCATCGCGGCCGGTGACTCGTTGCCCAGCCCGAGGAAAAGGAACGGGCCGGGGCCGTCCGGGCCGATCACCACGCTGGTGAGATCACCGGCGTCGCCGCCGGCCTCGCAGCGGGCGACCACCTCGGCCGCGGGCGCGCCGAGGTAGGGGTCGATTCCCGCCGCATCAGCGCCCTGGACCGGCACCACGACCGGCCCGGGGGTGCCGGATGTGTCCTGGGCGCCGCTGCCCAGCCCGGCAAGGTAGCTGGCCAGCGGCCGGGGGCCAACGGCGGCGACCGCGGTCAGCCGGGTGTCGATCGGCAAGGTTCAGCCGGTGGCGGACTTGAGCGCTTCAGAGAGCTGAGCCGCTTCGTCAGCCGACAATTCGACCACAAGCCTGCCACCGCCCTCGAGCGGTACGCGCATCACGATGCCGCGGCCTTCCTTTGTGACCTCGAGCGGGCCATCACCCGTCCGCGGCTTCATCGCCGCCATCCTGCATCCCCTTCCTGCCGGGAGCCGCATGAGACCTCTCCGAGGCCCGCCACCGACTCACCGGCGACTGCGGCGAGTGCGGCCGATTCACAGCCGTATCGATCAGTAGATCTATTATCCAGGGTTCGGGCCCCAGATGGGAATGATCAGCACCGCTGGCAGCGGCAAGATAGCGGCCGGGCCAGCGCGGCCCGCTCGTGGATGAACCGCACGGCGGAGGAGGAGACGACAGTGGAGCTGCCGGCGGATGTCCTGCCGCGGTGAACGCGCGATCGGCCCTGTTCGACCTGTACGGTGACCATCTGCGCACCCGCGGTGCGCAGGCGCCGGTCGCCTCGCTGGTGCGGCTGCTCGCCCCGCTGGGGATCGCCGCGCCCGCGGTCAGGACCGCGGTCTCCCGGATGGTCCGGCAGGGGTGGCTGGCCCCGGTCAGGCTGGACGGCGGCCCCGGCTACGCGCTCACCGCGCGGGCCAGCCGGCGGCTGGACGAGGCGGCCGAGCGCATCTACCGCCACGGCGACCCGCAGTGGGACGGCCAGTGGCATGTGCTGGTGATGGAGCGGGTCAGGGACCGGGCACGCCGGGAGCGGGTCCGTGCCGCCCTGCACTACCTCGGGTACGCGCCGCTTGACGGCGCGACCTGGATCAGCCCACGCGCCTCGGTCGAGCTCGATGCGCTGCTGGTGACGGAGGGACTGCGCGCGGAGCGCTTCCATGCCGGTTACACCGGTGACCCGCACGGCCTGCTGGAGCGGGCATGGGATCTCGACGGGCTGGCCCGTGCCTACCGGCGCTGGCTGGTCACGGCCGGCGAGCTGATCGCCCAGGTGGGCCCCGACGCGGCCGACGAGGTGGTTTTCGCGCTGCGCAGCAGGCTGGTCCACGAGTGGCGCAAGTTCCTGTTCTCCGATCCCGGGCTGCCCGCTGTCCTGCTCCCGGCCCGCTGGCCCGGGCATGAGGCAGCGGACCTCTTCCACGCCGAGTCGGCGCGGCTGCTGCCGGCCGCGTCCCGGTTCGTGGACGGCTGCCTGCTGGCAGAGGCACCCGCCCAGGGCGTGTCCCGTAGATCTTGGCCGTCGCGAGCGGCGCCATGAAGGGGGAAGGGGAGGCGGGTGGGGGATCGCAAGGCGGAGGAGGAGACGATAGTGGAGCCATCGGCGACGACGGCAACGCCGCGAGACGCCCGTCCGGGGGCCGCGCAGCAGGCTGAAGATCTATGGGACATGCCCTAGTAGCCCCCGTCGGCCCCGACGCCCCCGTCGCCCTCGTCGCTGTCCATCTCCTCGCACAGGCTCACGATGCGCTCGGCCGTGTCTTCCAGGTCGGTCAGGGTCCGCTGCTCGTAGATACCGTTCCTGGCCCGCCACAGGATCCCGTTGGGCAGGCACCACACGGTCAGCCCGCGCCGCACCGAGAGCACCGAGATGCCCTTGCCCCTCTCACCGGCGCGCAGGATGTGCTCGCCGAGCCCACGGCCGGCCAGCATGATTTCCAGCTGGCGGGATGACTGGCAGGGGAGCGGCGTGGCGCGCTTGAGCCGGGCGGGCACGCACTCGGCGGGCACCGGCTGGGCGAACCATACGGCCTTGCCCGGGACCTGCCACTGGCCCAGCCGGGAACGGCTCAGGTGGTAGCCCCAGTGCCCATCGGACAAGCCGGCGACCACCTGCAGGCCGCGGCCGTCAACCGCCTCGGGCCCGGCGCCGCCGGGCGCGGGCGGTGACCCGCACTTCCAGCCGGCCAGCGAATCGAACGCCTTGCAGACCAGTTCCCACCGGCCAGCGGCGCAGCGCAGATAGAGCCACAGCTCCGGGCCACCGGCAACCGGCGCCGGGACCGTGCCCTCGAACTGGACGTTCTCCTGGGCGTACAGCGTGTTCGAGGCCAGCTCGCTGGCCATCGTCATGCCGTCATAGACCAGGCCGTCCGGCAGGCCGAGGCCGGATGCCGCGTCACGGAACAGCTGCCTGGCCTCGCGTGCGCAGGTGGCTTCGAGGGACAGTGGCCATGCGCAGCAGCCACCGGCCTCGAGCGAGGCTGTCCCGGCGAAGGAAAAGGCGGCCCCGGCGGCTGATGAGGCGGCCTCGGTCACTGGCGAGTCCTCCGCCTCCTGCCCTGTCTCCGGCTTCCTCTGCGCGGCGGGCCCTCCCCTCCAACGGTCCGCAGCGTTCGGGTCCACCGGAGCCGCCTCCACAAGTGGAAGTGAAGCTACGACGGGAAATTGTAACATGCTTCTCAGCCTTCGCGACTCGTAGATCTGTGAAGCGCCTTCGCGACTCGTAGATCTGTGAAACAGAGATTACGAGTTCTGTGACCCCGTTCGCAACGAGATCTGGCGATTACCTCTCACGAACCCCCTGCATGTGCGGGCCGGAGTACGTGTACAGTCACAGACGCGGCGGTTCTTTGCACCGCCGGGCCTCGAGACAGGCGAAATAAGAGAATCCCCCGGGTGGCGGCCCGGGGGATTCTCTTGCCACGCTACGGGGTTCACCCCGTATCGGCGGCCACACCAGGGTCGTAGCGCCCCATTCGGGCGTCCCCGAGGAAAACAGCGAATGCCGCCCGGGCGACGATATGGGCGCCGCCCTCGGGGCGCTTACTGTCACGGACCGCAATGACGCCGGGCAGGTTGGCGGCCACCTCCACGCAACCGCCGTTCTGATGGCTGCGGCGGGCCTTCCGCCAGATGGCTTGAGACAGGTCAGTCATGGATCACTCCAGTTGGTCAGCGAGTTGCCTGAGATAGATCGCGGTGTCGGATGGTTCCAGCGCGCCATCGACCGCTTTTTCGAACGATTGGACGTACCTGCTAACCTGGTCAGGCTCGCTCACCTCCACGACCGCGAAGTCGGTTTCGGTGAAGGCGATGCTCGGCTCCCCCTCGTCAAAGTCGAAGATGTTGATCGCCGAGCTGAGGCCCGGCGGCGGCCCGTCGGTGAACCGCTGGATGCGCAGATCAGTGTTGGGGCGGCGGCTCATGTCGACCAGGTGCTCGATCTGGTCGCGCCGCTCCGACCGCGTGCCCCACTGGTACCGCAGGGACGCCTCGGTGATGACGGCGGTCAGCATCGGGGCGGCGCCGCCGGGGCGGCCGGGGCGGCCGAGGATCTCCTGCCGGCGCGACCGGGTGTCCAGCATCCTGCGGCGCCAGGCCGGCGGCCGCGGCCCGATGCGGATGAAGGCCTCGGCATAGTCCTGTGTCTGCAGGAGCCCGGGCAGGACCAGTGGCATGAACACCCGGATCCGGCTGGCATCGTTCTCGAAGCCCGGGAACTCGTTCTCGAAGATGTCGGAGTAGTCGCGCCACCACGGCCGGGCGCGTGCCTGGATGGCCAGTTCCTCAAGCTGCTCCCGCTCGGCATCCTCGACCGCGTAGATGCGGAGCAGGTCGCGGATGTCGCTCATCTCGGGGCGCTTCCACTGGTTGGCCTCGAACCGGCCTACCTTGCCGCGGCCCCAGTTCAGCATGTCGCAGACATGGTTGGCGGTGTACCCGCTCTGGACGCGCAACTGCAGCAGACGCCGGGACAGCCGACGCTTGGCTACGGTGGCGCCATATGCCTCGTCACTCATTCCGGTCGCCTCCTTGACAGGACGGCACCAACAGTATAACGCTACTTAAGTTGTGAATCACAGATTTTTTTGTCTCTATCAGCGCTGCACATCTTGACTCGGTTGTCACGGCTGCCCCGCTGGTCACATCCAGATCATCCCCGAACCCGCCGTCATGGCGCCGGAGACGGCAGAATCTGTGGATCCGGCGCTGCCTTCCCGTTGGTCACGCCCGGGGTCTCCGGGCGCTGATGCCCCGATCGTGGCCCGGCGGATAGCCGGCACGAGCGCTGCACCCCTGCGGCCTTAGCCCACCGCGTCGTCGAACTCGCCTTTCCGGACTCCGTCCAGGAAGCACTCCCACTCGTAGCGGTCGTACACAAGGACCCTCCCCGCTGGGTCGCCAGCCACCCGCATCAGCACCCACTCGCCGGCAGCCCCGCCCAGCTGGCCGGTGAAGGCCACCTCGATGGCGCCGTCTCCCTCCCCCGAGCGCTGCCAGGACAGCGTCGCCGGGTCAATGCCGAGGGTCTCGACGGTCGGCTTACCGGTCACGGCGCCTCCGGCGGTCTCATGGCCGGCGCCCCACGCCGCAATAGATCATCCGCGACCCGTCGCTGTCGGCCAGATCCGGCGCCTCCGCACCCCACTCACCCACGTAGCAGATGCCGGGAGGAGCGCCGTCGTGCGGCGGCACCATCTCCACGTGCTCGAAAAAGCGCCCTACCTCGTCCCTGGACCGCACGTAGATGTTCTCCGTGGCCCTGGAGTACACATCCAGGCCCTCCTCGACCCCCCTGGGCGGGAGGCGGTCAGCCGTGATGTGGGACAGCACCAGGTAGCTGCCGGGCGCGAGCGCGGCCAGATACTGATCGACGATGCCCCAGGGATCCGACGCCGGCGCGACGAAGTGCATGACCGCCGTCATCAGCAGTGCGGTGGGCTCGCCGTCCTTGATCAGCGCGCGCACGTCCGGATGACCGAGGACCGCCGAGGGGTCGCGCAGGTCGGCGGTGACGATCGCGGCGGTCGTGGTGTCTGTCAGCAGCCCGGCCGAGAAGAGCGCCACCATCGGGTCGTTGTCCACGTACACCACCCGGGCGTCCGCGGCCACCGCCCGCACCACCTCGTGGGTGTTGCCCGCGGTGGGGAGACCTGACCCGATGTCGAGGAACTGACGGATCCCCCGCTCCGCCAGCCAGCGGGCGGCACGCTGGTGGAAGCTCCGGTTCGCCCAGGCCGCGTCCGGGAGGTCGGGCATGGCCGCGATGATCCGTTTCGCCGCCGCCCGGTCGGCCGGGAAGTTGTGCGTGCCGCCCAGGTAGTAGTCGTACAGCCGGGCCGGGCTCGGTATGGTCGGGTCCACCCCCGGTGGGACCGGCGGGTCCCCTGCCACGTCCTCGTCACCCGGCTTAGTGTTCACGGACATCTGGCCACCCCACAGTTGCTCTATCGGGACCCGTCGCTGTCAGCGCGCGAATGCCCATCATCCCCGATCACCAACGCGCCCAGCCGCCGGCTGGCCGCCCCTTAACCTCCGCAAGCGGCTGGCCGCCGTCCGGCCGGACTGACAGTCTGCCATCCCGCCCAGACGCCGGTCGCGACGGCGGGGCAGGCCCGGACGAGCGGAATCCACGCCCGGCTGCGCCGGTGGACCCATCGCCATGGCCCCTCCATCGCGGTGACTGCTCAGGGCACCCCCGCACGACTCGGCTGCGGACAGCTGCTTTCAGTTTCGCACGCTATGTGTGAATCGCGAACCGCTGGGCGCGTATCACGAACCAGCGTGTTCATGAATACGCCACCGGCGTCATGAATACGCGCCCCGGCGGAAGCAGCCGGCCAGGTGATCGTCCACCACACCGCATGCCTGCAGCGCAGCGTAGACCGTGACCGGGCCGGTGAAGGCGAAGCCGAGCCGCCGCAGTTCCCCGGCGCAGGCCTTGGACGCCGGTGTCCATGCCGGGATATCGGCTGTCGTGGCCGGCGCGCGGGCCGGTTCCTCCGCGTAACGCCACAGCAGCGCCGCCAGCCCGCCGGGGACCGCCAGCGTGGCCCTGGCGTTGCGGATGACCGCCTCGATCTTGGCCCGGTTGCGCACGATGCCGGCGTCCGCGAGCAGCCGTTCGGTGTCTTGCGCGCCGAAGGCCGCCACCGCCGCTGGGTCGAAGCCGTGGAAGGCGGCGCGGAAGTTCTCCCGCTTGCGCAAGATGATGAGCCACGACAGCCCCGACTGGAACGCCTCCAGCGAGAGCCGTTCGAACATCGCCGCGTCGTCTCTGACCGGGCGTCCCCACTCCTCGTCGTGATAGCTGAGGTAGTCGGCTGCGGACAGCGCCCACGGGCAGCGGGCGAGCCCGTCCGGCCCTGGTGCGGGACCCGATCCGGCCTCAGCCATCAGTCATCGTGGCCGAGATCGGGCAGCGGGGATCCGGGGGCCGGGCTGGCCTGGCCCGCGGGCCGGGGCGGGCTCGGGTCGGCGGGCCGGGACGGGCTGGGATCCGCGGGCCGGGACGGGCCCGGGTCGGCGGGCCGGGACGGGCTGGGATCCGCGGGCCGGGACGGGCCCGGGTCGGCGGGCCGGGACGGGCTGGGCGGCTGCGCCGGGACCGCCGGCCGGTCGCCGGCCCTGGTGGCCCGCGTGCCGCCGGAGCCGGCCGGGACGCTGCCGGACCCCGCCGGGACGCTGCCGGACCCGGCCCGCGTGCCGCCCGAGTCGGCCCGCAGGCCGGCGAGTTCCCGGCGCAGTGTCGCGATCTCCACGTCTCGCGCGGTCAGCGAGCGCGCGATCATCCGCAGCGCGTCCTCGGTCGCCTGCACGTTGTATCCCCACAGGGACATCGGCGGCCGCAGCAAGGCCACATCCGTGGCGCTCACCTCGCCGAGCTCGATGGGCGCGGTGTCACTGGCGAAGGTCGCCATCTCGCCGACCCGCCCCAGGGCCGCCAGCACCACGCCAACCAGGATCGCGGCGGCCATCACCAACAGAACTACTGGCACAGTACGAATCGTGCCATGCTCACAGGGTGGTCAGGCACACCGAGCGCCGCGGCACGCCACGGCCGGCGTTGCTGCTGGGCGTCGGCACCGACCCGCAGCAGGCGGCGCGGGTGCGGGCCGAGGGCGCCGACCTGGTCGACGTCCGTACCGCGACCCCAGGCGCGCTCGCCGCGATCCGGGCCAGTCTGCCCGCCGCGGTGCTGTGGGCCGGCCCGGCGGGCGGCCGGGCGGACGCCGGCCAGCCAGCGGCCGAGCCGGTGGACGCCGACCAGCTGGCCGCAGCCGGCGCGACGGCACCGGACGGGCAGGTGCCGCTGGCCGCGGTGATCGCGACGGCCGCGGTATGCAGCTGGCTGGGCGCACCCCTCATCCGTTCCCGGCACACCCGGGCCGTGCGCCGCGCGATCGACATGACCGCGTCCATCGCTGGCAGCCGGCCCCCCTCCCGCGCCATCCGCGGGCTGGCCTGAGCAGCCGGGGAATCGCCGGGGAGCGGCCGGAGATCAGCTTTCCTGCCGCGCCGGAGTGCCCGGCGGCAACTGCGGGCCCAGCGGGCCGCCGTTGCGGTGGGCCGCGCGGATGATCCGCACCACGTCGTCGGCCCCGTCCGCGATGCACAGCAGATCCAGGTCGGCCGGGGAGATCTTGCCCTGGGCGGCCACCGTGTCGCGGATCCAGGACAGCAGGCCGGACCAGTAGGAGCTGCCGACCAGCACGATCGGGAACTTGGTGATCTTGCCGGTCTGGACCAGCGTGAGCGCCTCGAACAGCTCGTCCAGGGTGCCGAACCCACCCGGCAGCACCACGAACGCCTGTGAGTACTTGACGAACATGGTCTTGCGGACGAAGAAGTAGCGGAACTCGATGCCGATCTCGACATGCTCGTTCAGGCCCTGCTCCATCGGGAGCTCGATGCCCAGGCCCACCGACACCCCATTCGCGGACATCGCCCCCTTGTTGGCCGCCTCCATGATCCCGGGGCCGCCACCGGTGATCACCGCGTAGCCGGCCTCCGCCAGCCCGGCCGAGATGCGCTCGGCCAGCTCAAACTCCGGGGTGCCGGGCACCGCACGGGACGACCCGAAAACGGACACCGCCATGCCCATCTCCGCCAGCAGGCCGAAGCCCTCCACGAACTCCGCCTGGATCCGCAGCACCCGCCACGGATCCGTGTGCACCCAGTCGCTGGGGCCGCGCCGGTCCAGCAGCCGCTGATCGGTGGTGGTGCCGGGAATCGCCTTGCCGCGGAGCATGACAGGGCCCTGCCTGCGGATGCGGCGGCGTGACTCGGGTTGTACGCTCATGATCCTTCCACGGTAACCCAGCTCAGCGGCAGGTCAGAACGGCCATGCCGGCCCCGGGACAACTGGCCGGGGACGGCTGCCAGCTGGTCATGAGCCAGCTACCCGGCCGCTTTCAGCCGTTCATTCCGTGGTCGCGGAGAATGTCGTTCAGCACCGCCTTGTCGTGCCGGCTGCCCTCCGGCAGCCGCTTGAGCACGAGCACGCAGGGCATGCCGAACTCCCCTCCGGCGAACTTCCTCACCCGGGTGCCGCCCACGCAGACCGACCAGGCGGGGGCCTCGCCCCTGGGCAGTTCCTCGCCGGTCTCGACATCGATCACGTGGGAGCTGGCGGTCAGGATCGTGCCCGCTCCGAGGACCGCGCCGGTGCGGACCCGCGCGCCCTCGACGACCATGCACCGCGAGCTGATGAAGGCATCGTCCTCGATGACCACCGGGACCGCGTTCGGCGGCTCCAGCACCCCGCCGATACCGACACCGCCGGCCAGGTGGACGTTCTTGCCGACCTGGGCGCAGGACCCGACCGTGGCCCAGGTGTCCACCATGGTGCCGGAGTCCACGTAGGCGCCGATGTTCACAAAGGACGGCATCAGCACGCAGCCGGGGGCGATGAAGGCGCCCCAGCGGGCGACCGCGCCGGGCACCACCCGCACCCCGTCCAGCCGGGTCTTCAGCGGCACCCGGTCGTGGTAGTGGAAGCCGCCCGCGCCCGACGGCTCCATCGGCAGCAGCCGGAACGCCAGCAGGATCGCGCGCTTGGCCCGCTCGTCCACGCTGACGCCGCCCGTCGCCGGGTCCAGCCGGGCCACCCTGGTCTCCCCCGCGTCGAGCGCGTCCACCGCGGCGGTCACCACCGCACGGGCCTCGGTGTCGCCGGGGCCGAGCTCGTCACGCCGGTCCCACAGCTGATCGATGCTGGCGGGCAGGGACGAGCCGGGAGCGCCCTGATCAGCGCCGACCGCGGCGCCGGTGGCCTGGGATGGATTCATAGCGCCGATGCTAGCGGCCGGTGCGGGGGCTGGGGACTCGCCGGAGGTGCCGCGGGAGAGCACACCGGCCGGTACGGTTTTTGCTGTGCCGACCAAACCGCGCAGACGTGGCCTGACGCCGGGCATCCTGCTCGCCGTCATCGCCCTGGCGGTGACCGGCTACCTGGTGCTCAGGCAGGCCAAGCCGCTCCTGACCGGGAGCGGGTGCCAGGCGGGCACCGGCCTGGCGGCCGTTTCGCTCGACCCTGAGCAGGCCGCGATCGCGGCGACCATCGCCGGGGTGGCGCACCAGCGGGCGATGCCGCCACGCGCCGTGATGGTCGCGTACGCCGCGGCACTGCAAGAGTCTCACCTGCACAACCTGAGCTACGGTGACCGCGACTCGGTCGGGGTGTTCCAGCAGCGCCCGTCCGAAGGCTGGGGGCCGGCGGCCAAGCTGAAGGACCCGGTCTACGCGAGCAGCAAGTTCTTCCGGGCCCTCGCCACCGTGCCCGACTACCTTCACAAGCCCGTGTACAAGGCCGCCCAGGCCGTGCAGCACAGCGCGGACGGCTACGCCTACATCCAGTACCAGCCGGAGGCGAGCGCCCTCACGGCCGACTTCACCGGATCCAGCGCGCACGCGGTCTGGTGCTGGTCAGCGGCGGGCGATCCGGCCCGGGCCGACCTGACGGCCGCCCGCCGGGCCCTGGCCGCCACGTTCGGCCCGATGCGCTCACACCGGGCCGCCACGCCGGGCGACGCGCCGGCCATGCTCGTGCGCCCTCCCCGGCCGGCGCTGGGCTGGGCGGTCGCGGCCTGGCTGGTGACCCACGCGCGGTCGTACGGGATCCACGACGTGCGCTACGGCGGACTCCAGTGGCAGGAGGCGTCGGGCAGCAGCGGCTGGACACGGGACAAGGGCCAGGCACAGCCGGACGTGATCCGGGCAAGCTGATAATCTGGGACTTCCGGCCAATGGCCAATTCAGCCCCAATCGTCACCTCCGACGCGCAATACTGAGCCCGGAAGACCGCGTTAAGGGACCGGATCATGGGGAACAGTGCCGGAAAGAGGGAGTTCCGAACGTGACCTACATCGTCACCGAGGGTTGCATCGACCTGCTCGATAAGACCTGCATCGATGAGTGCCCGGTGGACTGCATCTACGAAGGTGCTCGGCAGATGTACATCCACCCCGACGAGTGCGTCGACTGCGGTGCCTGTGAGCCGGTCTGCCCGGTCGAGGCGATCTTCTATGAGGATGACCTTCCCGATGACCTGAAGGACTTCTACCGCGTGAACGTGGAGTTCTTCAGCAATATCGGTTCCCCCGGAGGTGCGTCCAAGGTGGGCAAGATCCCATTCGACCACCCGATCTCGGCCTCCTACCCGCCGCAGCAGCACTAGGGATTACCGCACTGACCCTCACCGCACGCCTGCCCACGTTCCCCTGGGACCTGCTCGCCCCCTACCGGGGCAAGGCACTGGCGCACGCCGGCGGGATCGTGGACCTGTCGATCGGAACCCCGGTCGACCCGGTTCCGGCGGTGGTGCGGGCGGCGCTCGCGGACGCGGCGGACGCACCCGGTTACCCGGCGGTGCAGGGAACCGACCGGCTGCGTGAAGTGGCGGCGGGCTGGCTGGCCCGCCGCCACTCCGTGCCTGTCGAGCCTTCCGCCGTGCTGCCGCTGATCGGCAGCAAGGAGTTCATCGCCGGGCTGCCGGGCCTGCTCGGCTGCGGCCCCGGCGACACCGTGGTCCACCCGGAACTGGCCTATCCGACCTACGACATCGGCGCCAGGCTGGCAGGCGCCACGGCGGTGGCGGCGGACGGGCTGTCCGCGCTCGGCCCGCAGCGGGTGGCCCTGGTGTGGGTGAACTCCCCGGGCAACCCCACCGGCCGGGTGCTGCCGCCCGCGCACCTGCGCAAGATGGTGGACTGGGCGCGTGAGCACGGCGCGGTCATCGCCGCCGACGAGTGCTACCTGGACCTGGGCTGGGACGCCGAGCCGGTCTCGATCCTGCACCCGGAGGTGTGCGGCGGCTCAGCCCGCGGCGTGCTCGCGGTCCACTCGCTGTCCAAGCGCTCGAACATGGCGGGCTACCGGGCCGGGTTCGTCACCGGCGACCCCGCCATCATCGCCGGCCTGCTGGAGACCCGCCGGCACGCCGGGATGATGATGCCCACGCCGGTGCAGGCGGCGATGGCCGCCGCGCTCGCCGACGACGCCCACGCCGAGGAGCAGCGCGCCCGCTACGCCGCGCGCCGGGTCCGGCTGCGGGCGGCGCTGGCCGCGGCGGGCTGGGTAACCGAGCACTCCGAGGCCGGCCTCTACCTGTGGGTGAGGCGGGCGGGCCTGGACTGCTGGGCCAGCGTGCAACTGCTGGCCGAGGCCGGCATCCTGGTCGCGCCCGGCGAGTTCTACGGCCCGGCTGGCCGCTCGCACGTGCGGGTGGCCCTCACCGCCACCGACGAGCGCGTCGACGCCGCCGTGGCCCGGCTGGGCGCCCTCGCCTGAGCGCCGGGGGGGCCCGCGCAACGGATCGCTGGTCACCGGTTCAAATACGCAACGAATCAGGCACCGAACGCAGGATGCGCCGATATCAGCTGCCCAGATGCGCTCTTAACCTGGAATGCAGACCCCTCTATCCCAGGCACCGGAGGATGAATGCAGGCCAGGACCTACCTGATGTGCCCACCAGAGCACTTCACGGCCGAATACGTCATCAACCCGTGGCTGGCGACCGGCGATCCGGTCGATCCCGGGCTGGCGATGCGCCAGTGGCAGGCGCTGCGGGACACCTACCGCGCGCTCGGCCACCGGGTGGAACTCATCGATCCCGTGCCGGGGCTGCCGGACATGGTCTTCGCCGCGAACGGCGCCACGGTGATCGGCGGCGCCGTGCTGGGCGCCCGCTCCCGCCACTGTCAGCGCGCCGCCGAGGGCCCGGCCTTCCTCAGCTGGTTCCGCGGCCACGGGTACGGGCCCGTTCACGAGCCCCGGCTCGTGAACGAGGGCGAAGGCGACATCATCTACACCGGCAGCGTCCTGCTCGCCGGGCACGGGTTCCGCACCGACGCGGACATCCGGGGTGATCTTGACGTGGCCTTCGGGCTGCCGGTGGTGAGCCTGCGGCTGGTGGACCCCCGCTACTACCACCTGGACACCGCCCTGGCCGTGCTCGGCGACGGTGTCGCCGCGTACTACCCGGCGGCCTTCGACGACGCGGGGCGGGCGGCCCTCGCCTCGGAGTTCGATGAGCTGATCGAGGCCAAGGACGAGGACGCGGAGGAGCTGGGGCTGAACGCGGTCAGCGACGGGTACCACGTGGTCCTCCCGGCCCAGGCGCCGGCCCTGGCCGGCCAGCTCGCGGCGCGCGGCTTTGAGCCGGTGCCGGTGGACATGTCCGAGTTCCGCAAGGCGGGAGGCGGCCCGAAGTGCTGCACGCTGGAGCTGAGGGGAAGGGGGAAGTGACCGTGACGGCGGAGGGCCAGAGCACGGCCACGCAGCTGCGCGCCCTGTCGGAGGCGCACAGCGCGCACAACTATCACCCGCTCCCGGTGGTCATCTCCCACGCCGAGGGCGCCTGGGTGACCGACACCGAGGGGCGCCGGTACCTGGACCTGCTCGCCGCGTACTCGGCCCTCAACTTCGGCCACCGCCACCCCCGGCTGGTCGCCGCCGCGCAGCGGCAGCTCGAGCGGGTGACGCTGGTCAGCAGGGCATTCGAGCACGACCAGTTCGGCCCGTTCTGCGCTGAGCTGGCGGCGCTGGCCGGCATGGAGATGGTGCTGCCGATGAACACCGGCGCGGAGGCGGTGGAGACGGCGATCAAGACGGCCCGCAAGTGGGGCTATGAGGTCAAGGGCGTGCCCCCCGGGCAGGCGGTCATCGTGGCGTTCGAGGGGAACTTCCACGGCCGGACCACCACCATCGTCAGTTTCTCGACCGATCCCGACGCGCGCGGCTCCTACGGCCCGTACACGCCCGGGTTCCGGGTGGTGCCCTACGGCGACCCGGCCGCGCTCGCCGCGGCCATGGACGAGTGCGTGGTCGGTGTCCTCATCGAGCCGATCCAGGGCGAGGCCGGGGTGGTCGTGCCGCCGCCGGGCTACCTGAGCGCCGTCCGGGAGGCCTGCACCGCCCATGGGGCGCTGATGATCGCTGACGAGATCCAGTCCGGGCTGGGCCGCACCGGCACCACGTTCGCCTGCGAGCACGAGAACGTGGTGCCGGACATGTACCTGCTCGGCAAGGCGCTCGGCGGCGGCATCGTGCCGGTCTCGGCGGTGGTGTCCTCCCGCGATGTGCTCGGTGTGTTCCGGCCCGGCCAGCACGGCTCCACGTTCGGCGGCAGCCCGCTCGCCTGCGCGGTCGGCCGCGAGGTGATCGCGATGCTGTCCACCGGCGAGTTCCAGGAGCGCTCCGCCAAACTGGGCACCCGGCTGCACGACCGGCTGTCGGCACTGCCGCGCGAGGTGGTGCGCGAGGTGCGCGGCCGCGGCCTGTGGGCAGGCGTGGAGTTCGCCGCGCTCGGCGGCCGGGAAGCCTGCGAGCGGCTGGCCGCCCGCGGGGTCCTGGCCAAGGACACCCACGGCACCACCATCCGCCTCGCCCCGCCGCTGGTCATCAGCGAGGAAGACCTCGACTGGGCGCTGGACCGGCTGGCGGAAGCGGTCCAGTAGCCCGCCCCGGCGGGCTACTCCTCGCCGAGGCGGCGGTAGCGGCGGGAGTAGTAGAGCAGCGGGGCGCCGGCGGGGTGGGGCTCGCTGACGCCCAGCACCTCGCCGACCACGATGCTGTGGTCGCCGGCGTCGTGGACCGCGCTGGTCCGGCACTCCATCGCGGCGATCGCGTCGTCGAGGATGGGCGCGGCCGTCAGCGGGCCGCGATGATGCCGGAACGCGTCGAGCTGGCCCTCCAGCGGCCGCCCCCGGGTCGCCAGCCAGCGGGCGGTCTTCTCCCCGCCGGAGTCCAGCACCGAAACCGCCCAGCTGCCGGTGGCCAGCACCGCGTCGTGGAAGCGGGCGATCTTCTCCGCGCAGAACAGGACCAGCGGCGGCTCAAGGGAGACCGCGGTGAAGGCGGTCACCGTCATCGCGTGGCCGATGCCGTCCGCCATGGTGGAGACCACCACGATGCCGCTGGCGAACCGGCCCGCTGCCCGCCGGAAATCGTCGGGGTTCACCGCGGCCATGCGCCCGCACGCTGCGGCGGTCTGCCGGGCCATCGGGGCAGCACGAACGTGAGCACCACCGCCAGCGCCGCGCTGGCCGCGCCCCCGTACAGGTACCACTCGCCCGCGGTGGTGTTGGTGACGATCACGCTGCCGGCCGCGGTGGGCATGGTCAGCACGAGCGAGGCGAGAAGCCAGCCGAACGCGGGCACCAGGGCGCCGAGCGGGGAGCCCATGCCCAGGCCGCCCAGCAGGCAGGTGAGGAAGACCACCGCGCAGAACGCCAGCGCGGCCGCTGGCACCCGGCCGATCATGTGGCTGTACTGGAAGCAGCCGAGCAGCCCTTCCATCACGCCGAGCAGGAACAGTGCCGCGTAGGCAGCACCGGCATGGCGCGCGTCCGGGCGGGCCGGGCGGGCCGGGCTGGCCGGGCGGGGCTCTGGCGTGCTGTCCACGCAGAGCAGGCTATACGCCGCTACCGGCCGCCTCAGCGCTCACAGCCCGGCGAACAGATCCTGCTCGCGCCCGTGCGGCCCGGCCCCCGGCCCGCGCGGGCCGGCCAGCAGCGTGAAGTACTCCTGCCCGCCGATCCGCTGGCCGACCATGTCGGACAGGGCGTAGAAGGGGCCGTCCACCGCGATCTGGGTGGCGTGCGACCTCAGCGCCGCGGTCTTGGCCGCGAGGTAGCCGGTGCCGTCGATCTCGGTGGTGACCTGCTCGTCCGGCACCCCGAACGGCAGGTCAGCCACTGAGGCGGCCTGGGTGAAGCCGGGCGGCGCAGCCGGGCCGAGCCTGATCGCCCCGGCCAGCACCGAACGCGGCATCGCGGTGGCGTAGAGCTTGGCCACCTGCCAGGGGCGGCCGCCGCCAGCGGCCACCGGGCCGGCGGTGGCATCAGCGGCGACGGCGATCGCCCGCCGCGTCACCCGGTGTGCCTGGATGTGATCGGGGTGGCCGTAGAAGCCGTTGGCGTCGTAGGTGACGACCACCTGGGGCGCCACCTCGCGGATCACGGCGGCGAGCTGCGCCGCCGCCTCCGCCAGGTCCGCCTGCCAGAAGCAGCCGGGCAGCTGGTTGGACGGCAGGCCCATCATGCCGGAGTCCCGCCACCGGCCGGGGCCGCCGAGGAACCGGTGGCCGGTGACACCGAGTGCGGCGCAGGCGGCCGCGAGCTCGCCGGCCCGGTACTCCCCGAGCCGGTCGCCGCCGCCGGTGGCCAGGTGCGCCAGCTCCGGCGGGATGACCTCGCCCAGCTCCCCGCGGGTGCAGGTGACCAGGGTGACGCCGGCGCCGCGGGCGGCATAGGCGGCCATGGTCGCGCCGGTGCCGATCGACTCGTCATCGGGGTGGGCGTGGACCAGCAGCAGCCGCCGGGAATCGCCAGCACGCACACGGGTGAGCCTACCGGCGCTGCCTGCGGGCGGGGCTGGCAGGATCGGGGCATGACGGACAGCTTCCCGCGACAGCAGGCCAAGACCCGGGGGTTCAGCCTCGGCGCCCCCCGCTCGTTCCAGATCTCCCCCGACGGCAGCCGGGTGGCCTTCCTTCGCGGCCAGGGCGGCGACGACCCGGTCACCTGCCTGTGGGTGCTCGACGCCGCCACCGGGCAGGAGCAGCTGGCCGCCGACCCGGCCACCATCGCCGCGCCGGGCGTGGCCATGACCGACCAGGAGCGGGCGATCAGGGAGCGGGCGCGCGAGCAGGCCGGCGGGATCGTGGGATTCGCCACCGACACCGCGCTCACGGTGGCCGTACTGGCCCTGGGCGGCCAGGTCTACCTGGCGGACCTGGCCGGCCTGCCGGCGGGCGCCGGGCCCGCGGCCGCCCAGCCGCGGGCGGTCCCGGCTCAGGCTCCCGCGTTCGACCCGCGGCCCGACCCGTCCGGGCAGCGGGTCGCCTACGTCAGCGGCGGCGCGCTGCGGGTCACCGACCTGGCGACCGGGCAGGACACCGAGATCATCGGGCCGGACGGCGAGCCGGGGATCACCTACGGACTCGCCGAGCACATCGCGGCCGAGGAGATGGGCCGGCTGCGTGGGTACTGGTGGTCGCCGGACGGCACCGCGCTGCTGGTGGCGCGGGTGGACAGCACCCCGGTCCGGCGCTGGTACATCGCCGACCCGGCCAACCCGGACCGCCCCCCGGCCGAGGTCGCCTACCCGGCGGCGGGCACCCCGAACGCCGAGGTGTCGCTGCTGCTCGCCGGGCTGGACGGCAGCACGTGCCCGCTGGCGTGGGACCACGGCCAGTTCCCCTACCTGGTGTCGGTGAACTGGGACCACGACGTCCCGCTCATCGTGGTGCAGAGCCGCGATCAGCGCCGGATGCTGCTGCTGTCCGCGGACCCGGCCAGGTCAGCCACGGCGGTGCTGCGGGAGGACACCGACGACCGGTGGCTGGACATCGTGCCTGGCGTGCCGGCCCGGACCGGCGACGGCCGGATCGTGTGGACCGCCGACGACGGCGGGGCCAGGCGGCTGCTGGTCGCCAGCCCGGAAGAGCTCGCCGAGCACACCGCGGCGCCGGTCACGCCCGCGGACCTGCAGGTGCGGGAGGTGCTGGGGGCCGACGGCGAGACCGTGCTGTTCACCGCGTCGGCGGCCGAGCCGGCCGAGATCGGCCTGTGGGAGTACGGGCCCGGCGGGCTGGCCTGCCTCACCCCGGCCGGCGGCGTTCACCACGGGTGGCGTGCGGGGGGCACCACGGTGATCAGCTCCAGGTCGCTGGCCCAGGACGGCGCCGCCGTACGGGTGGTGCGGGACGGCGCCGCGGACCTGCCGGTCACCTCGCTGGCGGCGCGTCCCAGCCTGCCCGCCCCCCGGCCCGGCATCTTCGCGGCCGGCGAGCGCGGCATCCGCACGGCGCTGCTGCTGCCGTCCTGGCACGAGCCAGGCTCGCGGAAGCTGCCGGTGCTGCTCGACCCCTACGGCGGCCCGCACGGGCAGAAGGTGGTGGCGGCGCGGGCGGCGTTCCTCACCGGCCAGTGGCTCGCCGACCAGGGCTTCGCCGTGGTGGTCGCGGACGGCCGGGGCACCCCGGGCCGGGGGCCGGAGTGGGACCGGGCGGTCTGGCACGACCTGGCCGACCCGGTGCTGGAGGACCAGATCGAGGCGCTGCACGCCGCCGCCGGGCGCTGCGCCGACCTGGACACCTCCCGGGTCGCGATCCGGGGCTGGTCGTTCGGCGGCTATCTGGCCGCGCTGGCCGTGCTGCGCCACCCGGAGGTGTTCCACGCTGCGATCGTCGGCGCCCCCGTCACCGACTATCGGCTCTACGACACCCACTACACCGAGCGCTACCTGGGGCTCCCAGACGAGCATCCCGAGGTCTACGACCACTGCTCACCCGTCAAGGACGCCGAACGGATGGCTCTTCGCGCGCGGGCACCGGGGGGCGAGGGAGCCGCGGCTGGCGGGATCACCATCCGGCCGATGATGATCATCCATGGCTTCGCCGACGACAACGTGGTGGTCGCCAATACCCTGCGGCTGTCGTCCGCGCTGCTCGCCGCGGGCTACCCGCACACCGTGCTGCCGCTGACCGGGGTCACCCACATGGCGTCGCAGGAAGAGGTGGCCGAGAACCTGCTGCTGTTCCAGGTGGACTTCCTGCGGCGTGCCCTCGGACTGGCGGATCAGCGGGGGTAGGCGGCGACAGCGGCGCCCGGTGTTGCCAGAGTCACATGCCCACAATCGGATCCCGGGCCCGCGTGGTGGTATGCAGTGGAATAGGGTTCCAGCGCGGCATATGGCCGGGCGGGGGACGGCCGGTGTGCCGCGGGTGAACCCCAGCGATTTCACGTGTGGAGACGCAGCCGATGACGCAGGCAACCACGGCGCCGGCCAAGACCCGGGCGCAGATCCCCGAGCGCACGCTCCGCAAAGACCCGTGGTGGCGCCAGCCGGCCATCAACGCCACCGCCCTGGCCGTGGTGATTATCTACCTGACCTGGGCGTCCCTGATCAACCGGGACTACTTCTGGGCGCCGTACATCTCCCCGCTGTACTCGCCCTGCCTGGCGACGACCTGTACCAGCGGTGCGGGCTTCAACTGGATCCCGTGGCTGACCTGGCTGTCCCCGGCGGTCATCATCATCGGCGGGCCGCTGGGCTTCCGGCTCACGTGCTACTACTACCGCAAGGCCTACTACCGGGCCTTCTGGCGGGCGCCGGCCGCCTGCGCGGTGCGCGAGCCGCACGCGAAATACACCGGGGAGACCAGGTTCCCGCTGATCCTGCAGAACGTGCACCGGTATTTCTTCTGGATCGCGATGGCCTTCAACGTGATCCTGACCATCGACGCGATCATCGCGTTCCGCAATCACCAGGGCCAGTGGGGCCATATGGGCCTCGGCACCCTGGTGCTGCTCGTCAACGCCACGATGCTGTGGCTGTACTCGCTGTCGTGCCACGCGTGCCGGCACGCGGTGGGCGGCAGGCTCAAGCACTTCTCCAAGCACCCGGTCAGGTACTGGATGTGGACCCAGGTCTCCCGGCTGAACGCCCGGCACATGCAGTTCGCCTGGGTGTCGCTGTTCTGGGTGCTGTTCACCGATCTCTATATCCGGCTGGTGGCCAGCGGCGCCATCACCGACCCGCGGTTCTTCTAGGCTGGCAGAGGGTGTGCAGGGCGCATGACTGACATCGAGCGGCTCCGCTACGACGTGGTGGTGGTCGGGGCCGGCGGCTCCGGGCTGCGGGCGGCCATCGAGGCGCGCGAGGCGGGCAAGCGGACCGCCGTCATCTCCAAGTCCCTGTTCGGCAAGGCGCACACGGTCATGGCCGAGGGCGGCTGCGCGGCCG
>Ga0335079_10001200_pt1 | contig 29617 bp, 29 predicted proteins | sample Lox_Sample_33_FD_206719 | JGI IMG/M metagenome (GOLD analysis project Ga0335079, IMG submission 206719) | Soil microbial communities from Loxahatchee National Wildlife Refuge, Florida, United States - Lox_Sample_3.3 | ecosystem: Environmental > Terrestrial > Soil > Wetlands | place: USA...
GTAGGAGCTCCATTTCTGGTCGGCGGACGGATCGATGCCGATCAGCTTGTAGAGGCCGCGCTCGACCCGCCAGTGCTTGTCCGTGGTGAAGACGTGGGCCATGTAGTTGCCGACCGGTATGTAGCACGCGGCCAGCGCGGCCACCAGCAAGGCGAGCTGTAGCCAGCCCGCAGCAGCACTACTCATCAGAACCTCTCAGGCAGCACGAGGGCCACGAACAGGTAAACGGTCAGCAGGATGCCGCCGATCAGGCCGATCCAGTTTTCAGCGCTCAAAGCGCTCGACCCCCCTGATCAGGAGCCACAGCGCCGCGAAGACGACGATCGTCAGGCCGATGTAGATGAGGTCGAGCACGAGGTCCTCCTTGTGTTCGGGGGGCGTAGGCGCACCCCGATGGCACTCGATGACCCCAGTCAACTTCCCGGAGCCAGCAATGAGCCGCCTCCATGCGGCACCCATGCACCGCGGTGCGGCTTCCTAACAAACCTCATGCGGCCGGGGGATCAACTCGGTGTCATCCCGGGTGAGGTGTTGCGCCTAGGGTCGGGCTATGACGCAGATCTCGGGGTTCCACCATGTGAGCCTGCCCGCCACGGACGTGGAGCGCAGCGGCGACTGGTATGAGCGCGTCTTCGGCTTCGGATGCGTCCTGATCGAGGAAGAAGAGGACCACGTCAAGGCGGTCATCCTGGAGCACCCGGCGGGGATGCTGCTCGTCCTGTACCCGTCGCCTGATCTGATCCCGGCACCGTCAGGGCATGGGCTCGGGACCGCTGCGCTCAGTTTCCGGGTCGCCTCCCAGAACGAGCTGCTGCTCTGGGAGAACCGGCTGACCGAGCTGGGAATCGACCACTCCGGCCCGCGCCAGGCCCACCTCGGCTGGGCGCTGGACGTGGTCGACCCCTCCGGGCTTCGCGTCCAGTTGCATACCCGCGAGGTCATCAGCGCGGACGACGAGTAGGGCCCGGCCAGCCCCGGTTGCCGTCGCGCTCAGAGATCAACCGGGTGGGTACCTGCCAGGGCCGCGCCGACCTGGTCGGCGAAGGCGATCGCCACCAGCCTCTGCTCCACGGTGGGACGCGCATCGGGGTTGGCGCGCATCAGGAACCGGCCCTGGAAGACACCGGCTGTTTCCACCAGCAGTTCGATATCGGTGCCGGTGGGCAGGCCCTCCACCGCCACGTCCACTGTCCGCTGGGCCGTCACCACCCGGCCGTCAGGCAGCAGCCGGGCCGGCCGGCCCAGCCCGGCCTTGCCGTACTGGAATACGCACGAGCGCAGCGACAGCAAGTCGGCGATCCGGCCGGACACCTGATCCGTCAGATCCGATGCTGAGCCGCCGGCCGCGACCGCCTGCGCGGCGGCGCTGATCCCATCGAGGTAGCCCGCGCGCCTGCTCGCGGCCGTGTGCTGGCGGCGTCCCCACACGGCGATCTCCGTCACCGCCACGCCGATGACCAGCAGCAGGACGGTGGTCTCGATGTCAGTCCGCCGGGTGATGGTGAACTGCTCGTAGGGCCGGGTCAGGAAGAAATCGAACCAGACCGCGGCCGACAGCGCCGCCAGGTAGCCGGCCAGCCGGTAGCCGTTCGCCGCGACGGCCACCACCACCAGCAGCAGCGCCAGCGCCGCGTCGGTGTTGGGGAAGCTCCCCCGGAACGGCACCAGGATGACAGTCAGCAGCAGCGGGGCCACCAGCGCAGCTACCACTGCCAGGCGGTCCCGGCTGAGCCAGGTCTGGATCCGCACATAACCGTGCTAGCACAGCGGCTACCCCGCCCGCCAGGGGCCATACGGCACCCATGCAAGGTCCTAACAGACCCCCCTGCGGCCGGGCCCGGCGCCGGGGCGCTGCCCGTCCTGCGGCACCGGGGTCAGCCGGGCAGGGCGAGGCCGCGGACGCCGACTTCGTCGGCGCGGGCGAGCAGGTCGGCGGGGTCGGCGTAGACCCGGTAGGCGCCGGCGCGCTCGAGCTCCTCCCGGCCATAGCCGCCCGACATGACACCGATGCCGATCGCCCCCGCCCGCCGTGCGGCCAGCAGGTCCCACACGCTGTCCCCGACCACGAAGGCGTGCGTGGGCGCCACGCCGAGCATCGCCGCCGCGGCGAGGAACAGGTCCGGGTCCGGCTTGGCGTGGGCCACCATGTCCCTGGTCACCATCGGCGCGTCAGCCGGCAGGCCGAGCATGGCCAGCGCATGGTGGGCGGTGGCGCGGTAGCCGCTAGTCGCGATCGCCCACGCCACCTTGCGCTCGGTCAGGGCGGCGAGCAGATCCGCCGCGCCGGGCAGCGGCCGGACCGAGTCCGCCTGGGCCAGGTATTCCTCGCTGTGTGCCTCCTGCAGCATGGCGATGTCCTCATCCGACAGCTCACGGCCGGTCTCCCGCAGCAGCGCGGACACGAACAGTCCGCCGCTCATGCCGATCCGGCGGTGGATGCGCCATACCGACAGGTCGATGTCCAGCCGGGAAAGAGCCGCACGCCAGGCGATGACGTGCTGGTACACGCTGTCGATGAGCGTCCCGTCGAGGTCGAACAGGAAGGCGGGCGCGGGCGGTTCGGGGTAGCTGGCCATGCTGGTCATGCCACCAGTGTGCCGTCTGCCGCCCGTGCGCGTAGGGCAAGGCCGTGGTGATCGTTTACGCAGGTCACACACTGCGGCGTAGCCTGGGGCGGGAGATGCGCCGGGCGGTAAGGGAGAACCTGGGGCAAATGGAAGCACGCGAGGTGGCCATGCGGATCGGCTCCTTTGCCGCGCTGGGTGACAGCTTCACCGAGGGGCTGGACGACCCCCGGGCCGGCCAGGCGGGCTACCGGGGATGGGCGGACCGCTTCGCCGAGATGCTGGCCACCCAGCGGCCCGGGCTGCGGTACGCCAACCTCGCGGTGCGGGGCCAGGTCTTGCGGCAGGTGGCGGAGGAGCAGGTGCCGCGGGCGACCGCGATGGCACCGGACCTGGTGAGCCTGGCGGCGGGCGGGAACGACCTGCTCCGGCCGCGTGGCGACCCCGACGCCCTGGCGGAGGTCTTCGACGAGGCCGTCCGCACCCTGCTGATGGCCGGCTGCCAGGTGCTCATGTTCACCGGCTTCGATCCCCGGTTCCCTGTGCTGCGGCTGATCCGTGGCAAGGTGGCCGCCTACAACATGCACCTGCGCGCGATCGCCGACCGCCACCAGTGCGTGCTCGTGGACCTGTGGTCGATGAGCGTGCTCCGCGACCCCCGCGCCTGGAGCGCCGACCGGCTCCACCTCACGCCGGACGCGCACCGGCGGGTGGCGCTGCGCGCGTGCGAGGTGCTCGGCGTGCCGGCCGCCGCTGACTGGCGGGAGCCGTGGCCGGCGGCAGCCGGGTTCGGCTCGTCACCCGCCCGGGCCTGGCTGGCCGCCCGGCGGATGGACCTGCGATGGGCACGGGTTCATGCCGCGCCGTGGGTGGCCCGCCGGGTGCGCGGCGTGTCGTCGGGCGACGGCATCAACCCGAAGCGGCCCGAACTGCGGCCGCTCTGAGAGCCGGTCAGGGTGATGCCGCCGTCACCCGTCTGATGCCGCCGGGGGGCTGGGCGGCCGGCGTTTCGCCTCACGGGCCGAGGTCGGCCAGGACCTCATCGAGCCTGCGCAGCGAGGCGGCGACCCAGGGCAGGCTCACCGGATCGGCGGCGGCGAGCGCCAGCTCGCGCTGGTCGTCGGTGTCGCCGTAGAGCAGGCCGGTCGCGACCCGCACCCGCAGCACGGCGTCGTCCTCGCCGAACGCGACCGCCGGGAGCACGCCCACCCCGTACCGGTCCAGCAGCAGGGCGGCCAGGCCGGCGCCGGTGGTCACGCCGTGCCGGCCGGCCAGGTGCTCACGCCAGGGAGCGAAGTCCGGGTACAGGTAGAACGCCGCCTGCGGCCCGGGGACGATGACGCCGGCCGCGGCGAACCTGCCTGCCACGGCACGGCAGACGGCTTCGTGAAGGGAGCGGCTGCACGCTATCCGTTCCGCCAATTCGGGCGGTTCACCGAACGCGAGCGCGGCCGCCTCCTGGACGGGGCCGGAGGCGGAAGACCAGATTTCGCTGCCGATGCCGAGCAGCTGATCGTGCAGAGACCGGCCGAGAGGCCCGTCCGGGAACCTGGCCACCCCGATCCGCCAGCCACCGAGGGCCAGGTTCTTGCTGAGCCCGGTGGTGACAACGGTGCGTTCCGGGGCGAAGTCCACCGGGCTGGCCACCGCGGCCGCCGGGTCGAACACGAGGTCCCGGTAGATCTCGTCGGAGATGACGACCAGGTCGTACCTGGCCGCGACGTCGGCCAGGTCCTGCACCGTGGCGGGGTCGCCGAGCCGGCCGGTGGGGTTGTCGGGCACGGTCACCAGCACCGCGCCGATCCGGCGGCCGGCCGCCCTGGCAGCCTCGACCGCACGGACGAGCGCGGCCGGGTCGCAGATGCCGCCTTCGCCGGCCGGGGTCGGCACGAAATGCGGCCGGGCGTGGGCCAGCGCCGCCTGGGCCGCATAGCTCACCCAGCTCGGCTGGGGCACGGCGACGTCCGCGCCGACGGCCAGCAGCAGGCCGAACAGCAGCGGCTTGCTGCCCGGGCCGCAGACCACCGCCTCCGGGCGGGTCGGCAGGCCGCGCCGGTTCCAGTAACCCGCGGCCGCCTCACGCGCGGCGGGCAGCCCGGCCACCGGGCCGTAGGAGCTGCGGCCGGCCGCGCTGGCCAGCGCCGCCCGCAGCAGCGGGTGCACGGGCAGGCCGGCCTCGCCGAAGGACAACGGGAGGACCGGCTCGCCCGCCTGCCGCCTGCGGATGAGGATCTCGTTCGCGGCCAGGGTGGCGGACACGGGGATGGACATGGCTGCTCCGACTGTACCGGCCGGCCCTGCCGGTGGCCGGACCCGCTCAGGCCCCGCGCTCGATCGGGCAGCTCATGCAGCGCGGCCCGCCCCTGCCCCGGCCCAGTTCCCCGCCCGGGACGGTGATCACCTCGATGCCGTGGTCCCGCAAGTAGGCGTTGGTGGTCACGTTCCGCTCGTAGGCGATGACCACTCCCGGCTCGACCGCCAGCACGTTGCAGCCGTCGTCCCACTGCTCCCGCTGCGCGGAGCGGACGTCCTGGATGGCGGTCAGCACGGTGATGGCGGGCAGGCCGAGCGCCGCGGCGACGGCGGTGTGCATGTCCTCCGGCGGGTGGTCGGTGACCTTGAGCTCGCTGGCGCTCGCGCCCGGCTCGACCGTGTACGACGGCAGCATCCCCATCCCCGCGTACTTGGTGAACACCCCGTAGTCCGCCATCGTCAGCAGCGTGTCCAGGTGCATGAACGCGCGGGTCTTCGGCATGTCGATCGCCACCAGGCAGCGGGCCGCACCGGCCGCGAACAGCCGGTGGGCGAGCACCTCGACCGCCTGCGGGGTGGTCCGCTCGCTCATCCCGACCAGCACCGCCCCGTTGCCGAGCACCAGGATGTCGCCGCCCTCGATGGTGGCTGGCGCGGCGTCGGCGCCGTGGTACCAGACCTCGAAGTCCGCCCCGGCGAACATCGGGTGCCAGCGGTAGATCGCCTCGCCGGTGACGGTCTCGCGGATCCTGGCCGGCATGCGCATCGCGTTGATGGACACGCCGCCGTAGATCCAGCACGAGGTGTCGCGCTGGTAGAGCAGGTTCGGCAGCGGGGTGAGCACGAAGCCGTCGGGGTCCAGCGAATGGAAGGCGATGCTCTTCGGCTCCGGCCCGAGCTCGGCTATCTCGCGTTTGGTGATCCCGCCGGCCAGGAACGCCGCCAGCTGCCGCGGGTCGAGCCCGTCCAGCGCGGCGCGCAGGGTCGCGGCGGCGAGCGGCCCGTGCCAGCGGGCGTCGAACACGCGGTCCAGGATGTAGTCCCGCGCGTCGCCGATCTCCAGGGTCCGGGTGAGCAGGTCGCCGTAGTAATGGACAACGACGCCGCGCGAGGCCAGGGCCGCGGCGAACGCGTCGTGCTCGGCCTGCGCCCGTGAGACCCAGAGCACGTCGTCGAAGAGCAGGTCGGCGGCGTTGTCGGGAGTCAGGCGCTTGAGTTCCAGGTCGGGGCGGTGCAGCATCACCTGCCGCAGGCGGCCGACTTCGGAATCAACTCTGAACATGGCACTCCCGTTCCGCATGGCTGTCGCCCGTCAGTTATCTCATGACCCGAGCGCGGAGTCTTAGACCTGGGGCGTGTCCTAGGCTGCGGGCGTGGACCTGGATCTTTCGCGTGACGCCGGGGCGCTGACCGCCGCCCTGGTCGACGTCCCGTCGGTCAGCGGCGACGAGCAGATGCTGGCCGACGCGGTCGAGAGCGCACTCGCCGGGCTGCCCCACCTGACGGTGTGGCGGGACGGGAACACCGTGGTCGCGCGGACCGGCCTCGGCCGGCCGCAGCGGGTGATCCTGGCCGGGCACCTCGACACCGTGCCGCTGGCCGGCAACGTCCCCTCGCACACCGAAGGAGACCTGCTGTACGGCTGCGGCAGCTGCGACATGAAGTCCGGCGTGGCCGTCCAGCTCCGGCTGGCGGGCCAGCTGGCCGAGCCGGCCCGGGACGTCACCTATGTCTTCTACGACTGCGAAGAGGTGGAGGCGGAGCGGAACGGCCTGCTGCGGCTGTCCCGCAGCGCGCCGGAGCTGCTCGGCGGGGACCTGGCGGTGCTGCTGGAGCCGACCGGTGGGGTGATCGAGGGCGGCTGCCAGGGGACCTTGCGGGCCGAGGTGACCGCGCGCGGCGTGCGCGCGCACAGCGCCCGCTCGTGGCGTGGGCGCAACGCCATCCACGGCGCGGGCGCGATCATCGACGTGCTGCTGTCCTACCAGCCGCGCGAACCGGAGGTGGACGGGCTCGTCTACCACGAGGGGCTGAACGCGGTCGGGATCAGCGGCGGGGTCGCGGGCAATGTGATCCCGGACGAATGCGTGGTCACGGTGAACTACCGGTTCGCCCCGGACCGGACCGTCGAGCAGGCAGCCGGGCATGTGCGCGCGGTGTTCAGCGGGTTCGACGTGGAGATCACCGACGCGGCGCCGGGAGCGCGGCCCGGCCTGGCCGATCCGGCGGCGGCGGCCCTGCTCGCCGCGGTCGGCGGCACACCGCGCGCCAAGATGGGCTGGACGGACGTGGCCAGGTTCACCATGCTCGGCCTGCCCGCGGTCAACTACGGCCCGGGTGACCCGGAACTGGCCCATTCCGCCCGCGAGCACGTGCCGCTCGCGCAGATCGCCGAGTGCGAGGCCAAGCTGCTCGCCTGGCTGGCCTGAGCTACTTCGCGGGGCCCGCGGTCAGCGTAAGGGACGTGGTGTGACGCTGGCCGCTGGTGTCCATCCAGGTGACGGAGACGCGGTCACCCGGGTGGTACCGGCCGAGGACGTTGGTCAGGGTGGACGGCGCACCCACGGTCTGGCCGTTGATGGCCAGGATCACGTCGCCTCCGGTCAGGCCCGCCGCGTCGGCTGGTGCGTTGCAGAACGCACCAGCGATCAGCGTGCCGGTGCTGGCTGGGGCGATGGGGTTGGGGACCGGGTCACCGGAGCTGTTGTTCAGGCACCGGCCGTTGCTGTTGACCCCGCCGCTAAATCCGCCGAACCCGCCGCCGGGCTGGTCCGACGCCGCCTGGTTCAGCTGCCGCAGCTGCTGCTGCGGGCTGTCAGTGGAGCTGACGCCGCCCGAGGAGCTGCTCGCGACCGCGATGCCCATGAAGGCGGGCTGGCCGATGTGGATCGTGGCGCTGCCGTGTCCCGCGGCCATCTGGCGGACGATCGCCAGTGCGCGGTTGATCGGGATCGCGAATCCCTGGCTGGTGCCGGGCCCGCCGAAGTTCTGGGTGTTCGCCGCCGTGTCCATGCCGATCACCTGTCCAGCGGCGTCCGACAGCGGGCCGCCGGAGTCGCCCTCCGCGATCGGCGCGTTGGTCTGGAGCATGTTGTGGAGCGTCTCGCTGCTGTTGGAGCCGGAGTCGCTCGCGGTGATCGTCCGGTTCAGCGCGGTGATCGTGCCGCTGGTCACGGTCGGCGCGCCCCCCGCGCCGCCCGCGTTGCCCATCGCCACCACCTGCGTTCCCAGGCTGACCTTGCCGGAGTCGCCAACCTGGACCGTCTTGAGGCCCGACACCCCGGTCAGCCTGAGCAGGGCGACGTCGTCCGTCGCGTCGGTGCCGACCACCTGGGCGGTGTACCTGCGGCCGGAGGTGACCAGGGTCGCCGTCAGCCCGGTGGCGCCGTCCACCACATGGTTGTTGGTCAGCACCAGCCCGGATGAGCTGAGCACCATCCCGGTGCCCTCGAAGACCTGGCCCGAGTAGCGCACGTTCGACGTGATGTCGACCACCCCCGGCTCGACCTTGGCGGTCACGGCCTGCACGTCGATGCCGGAGGTGTTGCTGGGGTTGGCGCTGCCCTGCCCGCCACCCGGCGAGGGGATCTGCTGCGGCGAGAAGCTGCTGTTGCTGCTGTTCGAGGGCTGCGACTTCGCCTGCAGGGCGAATACCGTGCCGGCGCCGAGCGCGGCCGCGACGACCGCCACCAGCACGTAGATGAGCGGATGGTTGCCGCGCCGGGGCCGCTGCGGGCCGGCCGGCTGGCTGTACCCGGCCGGCTGGCCGTACCCGCCTCCGGGCGGCGGGTTCCAGTCGCGGGGGCCGCCGCCGCCCGGCGGCGGCTCCCATGCCCCCTGGCCACCTGCCGACATCGACCAGGTCCCGAGCTCGGTGGCCGGGGAGGTGGCGGGCTCCTCGCTGGCGGCCTGCTCCTGCCAGCCTGCTGACGGGCCGGACGGTGCCCCGGGAGCTGGCTGGCCGTACCCGGGCTGGCTGTGCTGGCCGTACCCGGGCTGGCCGTGCTGGCCGTACCCGGGCTGGCCGTACCCGGGCTGGCTGTATCCCGGCTGGCTGGGCTGGTCGTGGCCAGGCTGGTCACGGGGTGCCGGGGCAGGATCCGACCAGGGCACCCACGAGCCGCCGGGAGGGGCCTCGTCGCCCTCGGGCTCGGCCCCCTCACCCGGGAGCGGCGCGCCGCCGTGACCTTCCTGCATGTCCACCACCTCTGCCCGGAACTGGTCCTGGCCCGGTCTGGAGTGAGCGTCACCGGTCTCGTCACCAGTAAGCCGCATCTTCCTGTACGGAAGCTGAACGCGTTCTCAGGATTTCGGCCGATGCGCCTCGATACGACATTACGCGAGCGTGGCCCGCGTCCGGCCGGTGGGCCGCCCAGCGCGGCGCTAGCCGAGCCCGTGGCCGGCCAGGGTCCCCACAGCCAGGCCGCGCGCCGAGCACTCATCCAGCAGCCAGGGCAGCGCGCCGAGCGCGGCGGCGGCAGACCCCGCCGGTGAGGTGCAATCGGAGTCGTGGAGCAAGATGGTGGCGCCGCCGGTGAGGCTGGCCGCGACCGCGGCGAACACCGAATCCGGGGTGGCGCCGGGCGCCCATTCCTTCCCCCAGCTGCTCCACAGGACCGGCGCCAGCCCCAGCCTCCGGGCGGCCAGCACCGCGCCCGAGGACAGGACGCCGTACGGCGGGCGGAAGAACCGGGGCCGCTGGCCGGTGGCCCCGGACACGGCATCGCGGGCGCGGGCCAGATCGTCGAATACGTCCCACGGGCTGCGCAGGATCGTGTACCGGTGATCCCAGCCGTGCACGGCGATCTCGTGCCCGGCCGCGGCGATCTCGGCCGCCAGCTGCGGTGCCTGGGCCACCATGGAACCGAGCAGGAAGAACGTGGCGTGCACCTGCCGCGCCGCCAGCAGGTCGAGGAAGGCGGGGGTGCTGGCGGGGTCCGGGCCGTCGTCGAAGGTGAGCGCCACGTGATCGGGCCTGCCCAGCCCGGCCAGCCGCGGGAACAGCCGCCGCCGGAGCGGGCCGAGGGCGGTCAGGCCGGGCCCGGCGTGGGCGATGGCCAGCCCCGCAGCCGTGAGCCCGGCGAGCACGACAGTCCCCTGACGCCCGTTATGCATACAATTATCCTTTTCGTTGGTCACGATTGAGCCGGCTGGCGGTTCCAGCGGTTGTGCAATGTCATAGTGGCTGGCGACACGTGCGACACTGGCGTGCCGTGCCTGCTGTTGCTGAAATCATGGCAAAGCCGGGGTGCGCCGTGCATGGGCCCGGTTAATACCGGGAGCACGGCCAGTTTTGCGAAGGGGATCCGTTGGGAGTGCCATCAGCGCGCGTCGTGTTCCCTGCCAGCGACCGGGCGGAGATCGCCGGCGCAGTCACCGAGATGCTCGCGAGTGGCGCCCTCACGCTCGGGCCTTACACGCGCAGGTTCGAGGCGGCGTTCGCCGCGGCTCACACCGGGCCCCGGGCCGAAGCCGGCCCCCGGCCACCGGACGGGCCGCACGCCGTGGCCGTCGCCAGCGGCACCGCCGCGCTCGCCATCGCCCTGCGCGCCATCGGGGTAGCGGGACGCGAGGTGGTCGTGCCCGCGAACACCTTCTACGCGACCGCCGCCGCCGTCCTGCAGGCGGGGGGCAGGCCGGTCTTCGCCGACGTGGACGCCGGCACGTTCGCGCTCAGCGCCGCCACCACGGCGGCGGCGCTGACCCCCCGCACCGCGGCCGTGGTGATCGTGCACATCGGCGGGCTGATCCCGCCCCAGGTCGATGAGGTGCGGGCGCTCTGCGGCCAGCGGGGCATCGCGCTGGTCGAGGACGCCGCGCACGCCCACGGCTCGACCTTCGACGGCCGTTTCGCTGGCTCGTTCGGGACGGCGGCGGCCTTCTCGTTCTATCCCACCAAGGTCGTCACCAGCGGGGAGGGCGGGATGGTGCTCACCTCGTCGGAGGAGCTCGCGCAGGAGGCGCGGATCTACCGTGACCAGGGCAAGGGTGCCTTCAGCGCCAATCACCACGTGCGGCTCGGCTCGGCCTGGCGGATGAGCGAGCTGCACGCGGCCACCGGCCTGGTGCACCTGCGCCGGATGGAGGAGTTCATCGCCCGCCGCCGGGCCGTGGCGGCGGCCTACGACAAGGCACTGGCCAGCACCGATGGGCTGCAGCCGCTGGCCGAGCCGCCAGGGTGCCGGAGCAACATCTACAAATACATCGTGCTCCTGCCGCCCGGCCTGGACCGGGCACGGTTCAAGACGGAGCTGGCCCAGCGTTTCCAGGTGAGCCTGTCTGGTGAGGTCTATGATCTTCCGCTACACCGGCAGCCGGTGCTCGCGGACTACGCTGGCCCGCCGCTCCCCGTGGCTGAGGAGCTGGCAGCCAGGCACATTTGCCTGCCGGTGCATTCGGACATGACCGACAGCGAGGTGGATGAGGTGCTGGCCGCCGTGGCCTCCGTCCATGACGCGTTCACCGGGCGGTGAGCCGGGGCTTTCGCCGGGATGCGCGGCGTCCTTGCCGCGGTGGAGAACCCTGACCGGGGAGTGGGGAGAGCATGCAGGTCGCGGTTGTCGGGGGCGGTGGCTTCATCGGCTCCCACGTGGTGGATCACCTGGTGCAGGCGGGCCACCAGGTTCACGTGATCGATCCCGTCCCGCGCTGGCGCAACCCGTCCGCGCGGTATCACGAGCTGGACCTGTTCGATGCCGGCGGGCTGGCCGGCGCCCTGGCCGGCTGCGACGCCGTCTTCCACCTGGCCGGGGCGTCCGACGTGAACGACGTGGCGGCGGACCCGGTGGCAGCGGTCAGGCTGAACGTGGAGGGCACCGCCCGGGTGCTCGAGGCCGCACGCCAGCAGCAGTGCGGCCGGGTCCTGTTCGCGAGCACCGTCTGGGTGTACGGCGCGACGACCGGCGGCGAGGAGCGTGGCGAGGAGTCCCCGGTCGACCTCAGCCGGGCCGGGCACGTCTACGTCGCGACCAAGCTGGCTGCCGAGCTGCTCGTGCACAGCTACCGGGCGATGTACGGGCAGCACTTCACGATCCTGCGCTACGGCATTCCCTACGGGCCGCGGATGCGGGACGTGCTGGTCGTCGCCAGGTTCGTCCGCGCCGCGCTGGCAGGTACGCCGATCACCATCGCCGGGACCGGGGAGCAGCAGCGCAGCTACGTCTATGTCGGAGACCTCGCGGACGCGCACGTCCGCGCGCTGTCCCCGGCCGCGGCCGACCAGGTGCTGGCGCTGGAAGGGGGCACCCCGGTGTCGGTCCGGGAGATCGCCGACACCGTCCGGGAGCTCATCCAGCCGGTGCCGGTGGAGTACATGGCCGCCCGCACCGCCGACTACCAGGGTGTGAGTGTCTCCAACCGGCGGGCCAAGGAGGTGCTTGACTGGTCGCCGGAGACCTCGTTCGCGGTCGGCGTCCGCCGCTACCTCGACTGGCTCACCGCGACAGAGGGCGAGGATGCCGGCCGGGGACTGACCCAGCACGCCGCGGGCGCCGGGCCGAACGCCGCGCCAGCGGTGTCCCGGCGCCGAGGACCGGCCTCCCGCGCTGCCGGTTTGCGCGCCTCCGGCACGACCAAGCGAAGTGCTCCATTGCGCGCCTCCGGCACGACGGACCGCGAGAGAGGCCAGTAGATGAAGCGCGCGTTGCTGCTGTCGGGGTCGCTCGGGGCCGGGCACGAGGTGCATGCGCGGGCCTTCGCGGCCTCGCTCGCCGGGCGCGGCTGGTCCACCCAGCTGCTGGACGCGATGCGGCTGCTCGGGCCGCGCGGCGGGTCTGCGGGCGAGGCGGTGTTCCGCACCATGCTGGCGGTGCCCGGCCTGTACGACGCGTTCCATTTCGCCGCGCTCCGCCCCGGGAGCCGGCTCGCGCTGCTCGCGGACGCCGCCGCCCGCCGGCAGCTCGTGCCGCGGCTGCGCGCCTACCTCGATGCGCACCCGGCCGATCTCGCGGTCTCGGTGTTCGCGACCGCCTCGTCGGCCGTCAGCGTGCTGGCCGACCGCTACCCCGGCATGAGCCACGTGGTGCTGTGCAGCGACGTCACGCCGCACCGGCTCTGGGTCCACCCCAACGTCGACCTGTACCTGGTCACCTCGGCGGCCGCCGAGGCCGCGGTGCGCAGGTACGAGCCGCGGGCCCGGGTGCAGATCGTCCCGTCGCCGGTCCGGTCCGGCTTCCTCGACCCGCCCGCCCAGGACCGGGCCCGGGCCGGCCTCGGCCTGGAGCTGACGGACCGCACCGTGCTGCTCATGTCCGGGGCGTGGGGCCTGGGCCCGCTGGCGCAGGCCGCCGCGGCACTCGCCGACGCCGGGGTGCAGGTGCTGGCGGTCGCCGGGCGCAATGCCAGGCTGGAGAGCCGGCTCCGGGCCAGCGCGGCGGCCCGGCCGCGCTTGCGCGTCTTCGGCTACACCGAGCAGATCCCGGTGCTGATGGCCGCGGCCGACCTGGTGATCACGAGCTCCGGGGACACCTGCGCCGAGGCGCGCGCCGTGGGGCGGCCGCTGCTGCTGCTCGACGTGGTCCAGGGCCACGGCCGGGACAACCTGCAGCACGAGCTCGGCCTGGGGGACGCCGCCGTGACCTCGGCGCGGCCCGCCGAGATGGTGCGCACCACGCTCGCCGCGCTGGACCGGGTCAAGCCGCCATCGGGCGTGACCCACCGGCCGTCCTGGGATGACGCCTTCGCGGCGGCCCTGGAGAGCATCGGGCTGAACGCGGCCTGACCCGGTGGCCATCGGCCGGGCACGAGGCCGGCCGGTAGGCGTCAGCCGGGCAGGACCGGCAGTTTCCCGGTGGCCGAGGTCGCGGTGACCGCGTTCATCATGATCTTGTCCACGTACGCGCGCTGGGCGTTCAGTTTCCGCAGATCACGCTGCAGCTTGACGGTGGCGGCGGCCCTGGCCGCGCCGTGTGCCCTGAGCACGTCGGCAACATCGTTCTGCACCCGCTGCGCGTAGGGGAAGGCCCAGGTGACCAGGCCGTCGACCGCCCGGGACAGGCGGAAGCTGGCGAGTGACTCGCTGACCTGGTACTGGGTGAGGTCGTCGAGCAGCTCGTTGTTCGCTGGCGAGCAGTTGGTCCCGCCGTAGCTGGCGATGCGGATCGCGGTCTGCAGGTCGTGGCTGGTGCCGGACTCGACCGCGCGCATCGCGGTGAGTGACTCCCTGACCCCGCCCGCGCATGACTGGATGTCGGCGGTCATGTCGTGCAGGAACGAATTCACGTCGGCGGCGCGCTCTGACCGCGTGGGGCGATGCGCGAGCCCGACCAGGACCGCCCCGGCGAGCACCAGGGCACCGGCCGCGAACAGCCACCAGGGCGTCCGGCGGACCGGCCACCCGCCGTGCCGCAGCGGGACGTGCGGCGGGTCGGTCTTGATGGGCGTCGACATGGCTCCGGCCTCACTTCGCCCGCTCGTTGATGAGGGCGGCTCCGGAGGTGAGTTCCGCCTGGGTGACCGCCCCGTAGACCCGCTTCACGATGCGGTGGCGGGAGTCAAGGAAGAAGGTCGCGGGCAGTCCGGGCAGATCGTAGTCGATGATCGTGGTGCCCGTGGCCGGCTCGGTGGCGACCGGGTAGGTGACGCCGTTGCGGCGGACGAACGCCAGCGCGGACGATGCCTGGTCGTTGACGTCGATACCGATGATCTTCACGGCCCCGTGCCTGGCGCGGTAGAACCTGGCGAGCAGCGGTGTCTCCTTCCGGCAGGGCACGCACCAGGAGGCGAAGAAGTTCACGATGACCGGCCGGCCGGCCAGCGAGCTGAGCGAGATCCGCTGCTGCGGGTCGCCGAGGGCGCCGAGGCTGAAGTTCCTGGCCGGGGCGGCCGGGGCGTGCCGCTGGCCGCCGCCGCTGGGGAAACTCAGGATCACGATCACAGCGATCCCCACGACCACGGCCGTGAGCGCGGTCAGCCGGACCGGGCCGAGGCCGAGCAGCCGGTGCGCCAGTCGCTGCGCGGCGCCCGCGCGCGGTGCCGGGCTGCCGGTGGAGGCCTGCGCCGCCGGGCTGCCGGTGGGTGTCTCTGTCACCGGGCCGCACCCGCCGTCATCGTGTCCTGCCGCGCCATTTGCCCTCCAGCGCCGTCTGCCCCTGGCCGGGCTGGCGGGGGTGGGACGGCGCGCTCGCTGGCACAGTACCTCCGCCCGGGCCCGCATCGCCCGGCTTCCCGGGGCCGCCGGGGAGCGCGGCCGCCAGGCCGGCCGCCGGGGCCGTGCCGGCCGGCGAAGCCATCCCCGCTGCTGGGGCGATGTCGGCCGCCGGGCCCGTGACCGGCAGCACGAGCTCGAACTCGCTGCCCTGGCCGGGGGTGCTGCGCACCAGCGCCTCGCCGCCGTGCGCCCGCGCGACCGCCCGCACCAGGGCCAGGCCGAGCCCGGTGCCGCGGCCGTCGCCCAGGTCGGACCCGGACCGGAACCGGTCGAAGATGTGGTCCTGCTCAGCGAGCGGGATCCCGGCGCCGGTATCGGTGATGATCATGCGGGCCGCGGACCCGTCGCTGGCGGACAGGACGGACAGCTGGATCACGTCGCCGTCGCGGGTGTGCCGGATCGCGTTCTCCAGCAGGGCGTCCACGGCGAGGCCGAGCCGTTCCCTGTCCGCCTCCACGATGACCGGATCGAGCCGCCCGAGCTGCCAGCTCCGCACGGCCGTGGGCATCCACTTGCGGAGCACATCCATGGTGAAGCGAACCAGGGCGACCGGCTGGGGGCTCAGGAACTCCGGGTCTTCCGCCGCGGCGATCATCAGCAGCCGCTCGCCGAGCCGCCGGAGCCGGGCGAGCTCACCGACGACCACCCCGATGTCGTGCTCCTCCGGCCGGCCGCTGCCGGCCAGCTCACTGGCCAGCAGCTCGGCGTGGCCGAGCGCGATGGTGATCGGGGTACGCAGCTGGTGGGAGGCGTCTTGCAGGAACCGGCGCTGGGTGGCGAGCAGGCGGGCGTTCTCGGCGCTGACCCGGGCGCTTTCCCGGTAGGCGGCGAGCCGGCGCTGCGCGTGCCAGACCATCATCCCGAACATGGCCGCCATCAGCGGCACCTCGTTCAGCTCATCCACGCTCTGCGCACCGTGGAAGACATCCCAGCTGATGGCGGCGAAGGTGGTGGCCATGACCAGCGCGAGCACCCACAGCGTCGGCCTGATCGACCAGACGCGGAACCCGTAGAGCAGCGTGAGGCTGATCCAGATGAAGTGGAACGGGACCGTCTCCCAGTGGGAGAAGATCACGATCGCCACGAGGTTGGCCAGCGAGAAGGCCACCCATGCGATGTCCACCCAGGCGAATGGCCATCGCAGCATGGGCCGCCTGGGCGGCCAGTGCAGCCCCGGCGGCCGGTGCGGCCAGTGCAGCACGGGGGGCACGGCCCGCAGGGTAGCCGCGAACTGGTGCAGGCGCCGGCCGGGCACCGCCTCAGGAGGCAAGCCGGTAGCCCTCACCGCGCACCGTCTTGATCAGGTCGAAGCCGAGCTTGGAGCGCAGCCGCCGGACGCAGACGTCCACCACGTTCGAGCCCGGGTCGAAGTCGTATCCCCAGACCGAGGCGAGCAGCTGGCCCTTGCCCACCGACTGCCCCGCGTGCTCCATCAGCTCCCGGAGCAGCAGGAACTCGAGCCGGGTCAGGGCCACCGGGCCGTTGCCGATGCTGGCCTCCAGCCGGCCCACATCCAGCGTGAGGTCGCCGACCCTGAGCACCTCGCTCAGCGCGTGCGGGTCCCCGCGCAGCCGGACCCGCACCCGGGCGAGCAGCTCTGCTAACGAGAAGGGCTTGGTCAGATAGTCCTGCGCGCCCAGCTCGAGGCAGTCGACCTTGGTGGTCACATCCGCGAGGCAGGACAGGACGAGCACGCCCTGCTCGCGCCGTTCGCGCAGCAGCTGGGCCAGGAAGACCCGGCCGTCCATGTCCGGCATGATCAGGTCGAGGATGATCAGGTCGTAGTCACCCGCCACCGCCTGCTGCAGGCCCTCGGTCCCGCTGCACGCGGCGTGCACCGCGTATCCGGCCGACTCCAGCGCCCTGCTGATGAAGTCGCGGATCCGCGGCTCGTCGTCGACCAGCAGGATGCGCGGGCCTGCCGCGCTGTCGGCCTGCTCGGTTGTCGTCATCGACAGTCGTGTCATTTCGCCTTACCCGCCACCACAGCTCACCGGTGAGGTGGGTCCTCAGATGAGGGTCCTCCGCGCCAGGGGGCTGGTCAACCGGCCTGGCGCAATCCATTGCAGAAGCTGGCGCAATCCATTGCAGTGCCGCGGTCTGGCCCGGCGGGGTCGCCGCGGACACATCTGGTAACTCTTTGTAGCTGAAAAGTAACGTACTGTTCACGCGGCTGCCCTGTCAGACAGACGGTACCTGCTGGCGCTGCGCTGAGGATGACAATTTGGTCATGGAGCGTCCGGACTGTTGCCGATAGCAGCGCGTTGCCCAGAAGATCAGGTCCGTAACAGGCATCCGGCCGGGGCTCCTGGGGACCACCGTGGCCGGCCCGAACCGTGTGCGCTGCCCGCGCCGCAAGAAGCGAGGTGGTGACTGGTGTCAGTGCCAGTCCGTGTCGTGACCCTGCTGGTGGCATTCGCCGTGGTGGTCGTCGGCGCGGTGTTCATTGTCGCGCATTACGTGGTGGCCAACCCGCCCACGGTGGACTACGTGCCCGCAGCGTCCGGTGGCGTGGTGAACGTGGTCCTGCAGGAAGACCCGCAGAACAACTCGTCGAGCAGGCCCGACTGGGTCAGCTACTTCGTGATGAAGCCGGGCGCCAACCCGTCGCTGCAGAGCTCGTGGGTGCACACCACCCTGTTCTCGGTCCCGGCGAACACCAGGGTGAACCTCACGATCCGCGGCTACGACGGCTGCACGCCGCCCCGGAACAACTTCTGGACTGAGGTCCAGGGGACGATCGGCGGCGTCATGGCCTTCCAGCAGTTCAAGGACACCAACAAGCCCCTGGGGCCGGTGCACGTCACCAGCACCCTCAACGGCTGGTCGCACTGCGCGGTGGGGCACACGTTCGCGATCCCCAGCCTGCACGTGTTCGTGCCGGTGGGCTCGCCCGACGCGTCGGCGTCGCTGTGCGGCGACTCGCCCTGCGTGTCCGGTCCCTTCACGCTGGAGAAATTCAGTTTCATGACGCCCAGCCACGCCGGTGACTTCCGCTGGCAGTGCTTCGTCCCCTGCGGGGGCGGATTCGTCGACGGCAACGGTGGTCCCATGCAGACGCTCGGGTACATGACCGGTCAGATGTCGGTGGTGGGGTCATGAGCCACTCCTCCTCCTCCTCCACCACCACCGCGAGGGCCGCTGGCGATGCGCGCCATGGGCTGCGCATATTCCTCATCTGGCTACCGCTCGCGGTCATCGCCGACCTGCTCATCTGGTTCGCGTGGTACCCGCACATGCCGCCCGGGCGCATGTCGGACCAGGCGCAGGGCCAGCAGTTCGACATCGCCGTCATGGCCATGCTGGCCGCGCCCGTGCTGCTGTTCGTCTGGGTCTACTTCGCCTACGCCCTCATCGTCTGGCGGCGCCGGCCGGGCGACGATGAGGATGGGCCGCCCCTCCACGGCAACACCAGGATCCAGGCGACCTGGATCACCGCCACAGCGGTGATCGTGCTCGGCCTGTTCGTCTTCGGCACGGTCCAGCTGATCGTGCCGGCCGGCGCGGGCGCGGGCGAAGGCCCGACACCGGCCTGGCGGCCCAGCACGACCAACCTCCTGCAGGTGCAGGTCATCGGCCAGCAGTGGGCCTTTACCTACCGGTTCCCCCAGTTCGGCGGCATGGAGACCACGCAACTCCTGCTGCCCGAGGGGCAGCAGGTCCAGTTCAACGTGACCTCGCTGGACGTCATCCACAGCTTCTGGGCCTACCAGCTCGGGGTGAAGGCGGACGCCAACCCCGGGGTGAACAACATCGCATTCGCCAAGCCCCAGCAGCTCGGGAGCTTCTCGGTCCGCTGCAACGAACTGTGCGGGATCTGGCACGGGGCCATGTTCAACTACGGCCGTGTGGTGACCCCCGCCGCGTTCCAGGTGTGGGCGAGGGGTCTGCAGGCCAGGGAACAGCGGATCGGGCTCCTCGCCGACCTGCCGCGCTACGCGCTGACCTATGACCCCACGGTCATACCGCAGCTCGGCAAGGACATCGTGAAGGTGGCCGGCATCACCGGTGCCAACGGTTACTACTACCCGTCCCTGAACCAGTCGGGTGACCCCGGCGATCCGACGTCGCCATGAGGCGGCCCGGGCCGCTGGCTGCGGCGCACCCACTGACCACTCCTTCGATGAAGAGGTGACCGGATGGCCATCGAAGCAACACCGGGCGCTGACCGGATCCAGCCGGTAGGCGGCGAGCCTGGCGGCCCGCCCGGGGCCAAGGCATGGTGGAGGAAGCCGGCCGTGCACACCGGCCTGCTGGGCGCCATAGTCGGCTACCTGATCGGTAACTGGCTCGGCTGGCAGGTGCAGTCGGCGAGCGCCAACTTCGCCCAGGGCCTCGGCGACACCAGGGACTGGCCGGTCGTCCTGGGATACCTCTTCGGGACGGTCGGCTGGCTGGCCGGGCTCGGGATCTTCAACGACCTTGGCCGGATGATGGTCGGCAAACCGCTGGCGGACATCGAGCACGCGCCCGCCGGCGGCCTGGCGAAGTACTTCAGGTACACGCTCGACCACAAGGTCGTCGGCATCCAGTACCTGTTCGGGATGATCACCTACTTCCTGACCGGCGGCCTGTTCGCCATGGCGATCAGGACCGAGCTGCTGTCGCCGACGTATCACATCATGAGCGCGAGCTCCTACCTGATGGTGGTGGGCGAGCACGGCACGATGATGATGATGATGATGTCGTCGGTCATCCTCGGGCCGTTCGGCCAGTACTTCGCCCCGCTCATGATCGGGTCGAAGCGGATGGCCTTCCCGCGGGTGGAGGCGCTGGGGTTCTGGCTCACGCCACCCGCCTACGTGATCCTGCTGGCCGCGATCCTGTGGGGTGGATTCCCCACCGGCTGGACCGGGTATGCGCCGCTGAGCATCCAGGCCACCCCCGGGATGGACCTGGCCGGGTTCAACATCATCGTGACCTACATCAACTACCGGGCGCCCGGCATGCGGTGGAGCCGCCTGCCGATGTTCGTGTGGTCGATGTTCACGGTCTCGTTCCTGCAGGTGCTCGCGGTACCGGTCATCGTCGGCGGCTTCTACATGATGATCACCGACCGGACCGCCCAGACCGCCTTCTACGTGAACCAGCTCGGCGGCAGCAGCTACCTGTACCAGAACCTGTTCTGGTTCTTCGGGCACCCCGAGGTGTACATCCTGGCCCTGCCCGGGTTCGGGGTGGTGTCGGAGATCCTGCCGGTGTTCGCCCGCAAGCCGCTCTTCGGCTACAAGGTGGGCGCCGCGGGCATGTTCGGTGTGGCGCTGCTGAGCTTCTTCGTCTGGCAGCACCACCTGTTCGACAGCGGCATCAACCCGGACATGCGCCCGCTGTTCATGCTCACCACCGAGCTGATCTCCATCCCGACCGGGTTCATCTACCTGGTCGCGCTCGGCACGCTCTGGAAGGCGAGGATCAGGTTCTCCGTCCCCATGCTGTTCGCGCTCGGGATGTACTTCAACTTCCTGATCGGCGGGGTCTCCGGGGTGTTCCTGTCCGACGTCCCCGCCGACACCACCGAGCACGGCAGCTTCTTCGTGATGGCCCACTTCCACTACACGATCATGGGTGGCCTGATCTTCGCGTTCTTCGGCGGCGTCTACTACTGGCTGCCCAAGATGCTGGGCGTCGAGCTGAACCAGACCCTGGGGAAGATCCACTTCTGGACCATGTTCCTCTTCTTCAACTCGACCTTCCTGCCGCTGTTCGCCCTCGGCATGATGGGCATGCCGAGACGGGTGTTCGAGTACGCGCGGAACCTGCAGACGCTCAACGACTGGGTGTCCATCTCCGCGTATCTGCTGGGAGTCTCGATACTGATCTTCCTGATCAACTTCATCTGGTCGACGCTGTTCGCCCGGGTGAAGGCGGCCGCCAACCCGTGGAACGCCCGTGGCCTGGAATGGCAGGTCTCCTCGCCGCCGCCGCCGTACAACTTCGAGCACATTCCCGTGGTGCTCTCGGGGCCCTATGAGTACGGCGTCAAGGACGCACCGCCGGTCGCCGACCTCAACCCGCCGGTGGGTGTGGTCAGCGCCGCCTACGCGAGCGCAGGACTGGAGGGCTAGCCATGACAACCGCGGCACCGCAGGACGGGCTCGACCGGACCGCCGAGGAGGCTGGCTTCTACCACGAGGCCGCGCTCGGCGCGGCCTGGACAGGTTCCCGGCTCGCCATGGGCGGGCTGACCTTCCTGTTCGGCTCGTTCGTGTTCGCCTACTTCTACCTGCGCTCGGTGAACTCCAACGGCCGCTGGCACGGCTCCGGCTTCATCCAGCCGTCGGTGGCAACGGGCACGATCATCATCGCCCTGATCGTGATCAGCGCCGGGCTGAACACGGCCGTGCTGCAGCGGATCAAGGCGGGCGACAAGAAGGCCTGGCAGACCGGGGGGTGGGCAGCGCTGGCCCTCGGCCTGGTGGCGGTCGCGCTGATGATCATTCAGCTGCTCTTCCTGCCCTTCTGGCCAGGCAGCTCCGGGTACTCCAGCGTCTTCACCGGCACCTACCCGGTGTACCTGACGGTCGTGCTGGCGGTGATGGTCTGGCTGGAGACCCTGCTGATGAGGTCCCGGGCGCTCCCGGCCATTTCCTTCGTGGAGCAGCCGCCCACCTTTACCGAGGCGTTCGCCGTCCAGCGGTTCCAGGCCAACCTGAGCGCCTTCACGGCCATCTGGAACTACCTCGCGGTCGTCGGGGTAGTGTTCTGGGTGCTTTTCTACCTGCTCTGAGGGAAGGAGCGGGTCGTCCGGAGGGTCTGTCAGCCGGCCGGAGGCCGCAACCGTCATGAACGTGGTTGTCTCGTACTGGTCGGCCAACGTGGTCGCCCTCGCCGCCTACCTGGTGGTCGCCGTCACCCATCTGCTCGGGATGCGCGACGCGGCCACCAGCGCCAGGCGGCGGGGACGGTCCCTGCCTCCTGGCCTGCTGGCCCAGGCGGTGATATTCCAGCTCGGCCTGCTGCTGGTGGTCCTCGCCCTGGTGTCCCCGATGGGTTACTGGTCATACCGGTTCATCTGGGTGCGCAACATGCAGGACGTGGTGCTCGCGATCGTGGCGCCCGCGCTGATCGTGCTCGGCGCCCCCTGGCTGCCGCTGCGGGACGGCCTCGGGCTCGGCGGGCGCGGGCACCATCCCGGCGAGGACGAGAGCGGGCCGGCCGCCACCGGTGACAGCGAGGACGCCGACCGGGCCGGGAGCGGGCGGCCGGGCTGGCGGGCGCTGCCGATCTGCGTCACGGCGGCCTTCTGCGTCGTCTGGTGGGGGTGGCACCTGCCGGGGCCGTTCGACGCGGCGCTGAGCAGCCCACTCATCTACGCCGCTCAGGTGGTCACCTACCTGGCCGCGGGCATCGGCCTCTGGCTCCAGCTGATCGGGTCACGCCCGCTGAGCCCGCAGCTGGCGCCGCTGAACAGGATCGCCCTGGTGCTCGCCGTGGCCGTGTCCGGCACGGTGCTCGGGCTGATCCGCGCGTACGGCCCGGGGGCGGCCTACCCTGCCTATCTCGGCCTGGGCCGCCATGCCGCCGCCGTCGTCTCCGACCAGCAGGCGGGCGGGGCGATCCTGTGGGTGTTCCCGCTGATCCCGCTCAGCATCGTGGCCGTGGCGCTCGCCGTCAGATGGCTGGAAGATGAGGAGTCCGGGGCGACCGAGGCCGATTTCGACCGGCTGCTCAAGCACAAATCTGCCTGGCCATCCCGGCCCGGCCTGAGATGACCGTGGGTTGATTCACAGGAGGCTGGAGTGCACGGATTGACGATCCTCGCGGTATCGCTATCGCCAACCGGCGACTGGACCCAGGCGGCCGCCATCATGACCTTCGCGATTCCAGTGGCAATATTCGTGGTCGTGGCCATCGTCCTGTACTTCCTGTACACCAGGCCACACGCCGTCCCGGGACACAGGGAACTGGTGCCGGCCGGCGGCAGCGGCAGGCATACGGTGGGTGCCGGTGGCAGGCACGCCGCGCCCCCGCCACCGGCGGGAACCCAGCCGCCCCCCGCAGGCCCGCCGCAGGCCGGGGGCTACCCGCCAGCCGGCGGCTCACCCGGTGGCGGCGGCGGGACGCCGGGCGCGGGTGGCTACGGGAACCACGGCGGGACGGAGGGCAGGTAGTTGACCCCAGCGACGACGAACGTGCTCCCCGCCCTGGCGGGGCGCCGTTCCGTCCGGGTCGTCGCCCGCTCGCTGTTCGCGCTCACCAAGCCGCGGATCATCGAGCTGCTGCTGGTCACGACGATCCCCACCATGCTGCTGGCGCAGCGAGGGCTGCCGTCGGTGCGCCTGCTCGTGGTGACCCTGGTCGGTGGCGCGTTCGCGGCCGGGAGCGCGAACACCATCAACTGCTACATCGACCGTGACATCGACGCCAAGATGCGGCGCACCTCCCGCCGCCCGCTGGCCAGGCCCACCCCGCTGGCGGTGATCAGGCCGGCCGAGGCGCTGGTGTTCGGCATCGTGCTGGGCGCGGCCTCGACGGTGCTGCTCGGCACGCTGGTGAACTGGCTGTCCGCCGTGCTGGCCGACGCCGCCATCTTGTTCTACGTCTTCATCTACACGATCGGGCTCAAGCGCCGCACCCCGTCCAACATCGTCATCGGCGGCGCGGCCGGGTGCTTCCCCGTCCTGGTCGGCTGGTCGGCGGTGACCGGGACGGTCAGCCTCCCGGCGGTGGTGCTGTTCGCCGTCATCTTCTTCTGGACGCCGCCGCACTTCTGGGCGCTGGCCATGAAGTTCAAGGACGACTACGCGGCGGCGAGCGTGCCCATGCTGCCGGTCGTGGCGCCGCCCACCGTGGTGGCCCGCAAGATCCTCATCTACTCCTACATCATGGTCGCGACCACCCTGGCGCTGGCCCCGTACGCCGGCTGGCTGTACGCGGCGAGCGCCGCCGGGCTCGGCGCCTGGTTCCTGCTGGAGGCCCACCGGCTGCAGCTGCGGGTCGCCCGGCTCACCAGGACCGGCGGCCCCGCGCTGGCCGGGGACGCCGCGCTTGCTGAGCCCCCCACGGCCGGCGAGGGCCGCGCGGTGACCGAGGGCGCGTGCGCCGGGGTGGTGCAGCCCAGCGCCAATCCCGCGCCCATGCGCCTGTTCCACCTGTCGATCGCCTACCTGACCCTGCTGTTCGCGGTCATCGCGGTCACCTCGCTGCTGCCGTGGGGCAGCTGGTAGGAACCGGCCGGCCCGTGGCAGGAACCGGCCCGGCCCGCCAGCCGTTTCCTGAATGTCATCCCCGTGGGTGACGTGGTGACAGTCCCTGCGGCTGACGCGGAAACGCGGCGGGTGGCATAGCCTGGCGGGAGCAGTCGCGTTCGGGGGGACCGGTACCCGAGCCGGCATATCCCGGCCCGGTCTGAGCGAGTGTGAGGTGGCCATGAAGCTCATGCCGATGACCGCGCGCCCCTCGCGCCGGGCACGGTGGGCGGTGCCCGCCGGGGCCGTTGCCGTGGTGGCAGCGGTGACGGCCGCGTCGATGGCGAGCTCGGCGGCGGCCTCGCCCGCGCTGCCCGCCCGCACCCCGGCCCAGCTGCTCACCGCGCTGGCCAGCCACGTGGGCACGCCACCGCCGATGACCGGCACGGTGGTCGAGACGGCGGCGCTCGGCATACCCCAGCTGCCCGGGGAGCAGAACCCGTCGTCGGTGCTGTCGATGCTGACCGGGTCGCACACGATCAGGCTCTGGTACGCCGACCCCGCTCACCTCCGGCTCGCCCTGCCCGTGCCGCTCGGTGAGACCGACGTGATCCGCAACGGCAGCACCGGGTGGATCTGGCAGAGCAGCTCCGACTCGGTGCAGCGGATCGTCTTGCCGCCCCGGCCCGCGAAGCAGGGCGCGGGCTTCCCGGCCGGCGCTCCCGGCAGCCCAGGCGGCGGCTCCCCGCAGCAGGTCACCCCCCAGCAGGCCGCGCAGCAGCTGCTCACGGCCGTCGGCCCCAGCACCAGCGTGCGGTCCGGCCCCACCACCACGGTGGCCGGGCGCAGCGCCTACCAGCTGGTGATCGCGCCCAAGGACGGGCGTTCCCTGGTCGGCAAGGTGGTCATCGCGCTCGACGCCCAGCACCCCGGCGTGGTGCTGGAAGCCCAGGTCTTCGCCCGCGGCGCGGCCAGCCCGGCGTTCCAGACCGGCTTCACCTCGATCAGCTTCGCCGCGCCCCCGGCGTCGGTCTTCGCTTTCACGCCGCCGAAGGGGGCGAGCGTGCACACGATGACGCCGGGCGGCCACTCGGCCGGGTGGACCGCGTATGCTCCGGCGCCGCGGCAGGCGGGCTCCGGCGTCAAGGTGGTCGGCAAGGACTGGCTGTCGGTGGCCGTCCTGCCCGCCTCAGATCTGTCCGCCCTCACCCGCGGGGGCAACGCGGCGGGCGCCCTGGGCCAGGCCGCCCAGTCGGCGGCCGCCGGGCCGGGCTCCGGGCCGGGCGGCGGCGTGGACGGCGCCGGAGTGCTGGCGGCCCTGCTCAGGTCGGCCACGCACGTGTCCGGCACCTGGGGCAGCGGCAGGCTCGTCAAGACCAGCCTGCTCTCCATGCTGATCACCAGCAACGGCCACCTGCTGATCGGCGCGGTGGCCCCGTCGGTGCTGTACAGCGCGGCGGCGCAGGCCGGGTGAGCGCCGCGCGACCGGCCCCGGCCGGGACCCCGGCCCAGATTCCGGCCAGCCAGGAAGACGGGCAGTCCGCTGCCGCGGACACCGGGCCGGACGAGGCGCCCAGTCCGCCCGGCCCGTCCGGCCTGGCGATCACCACCAGCGGGCTGACCAAGCGGTTCCGCGGCGGCCAGGTCGCGGTGGACGATCTCGCCCTGGCTGTCCCGCGCGGGTCGGTCTACGGCTTCCTCGGGCCGAACGGGTCGGGCAAGACCACCACCATCCGGATGCTGCTCGGCCTGATCTACCCGACCCGCGGCAGCGTCTGCCTGCTCGGCGACGCGGCTCCCGGTGCGGCCGCCCGGGTGCTGCCGCGGGTGGGCTCACTGGTGGAGGGCCCGGCCTTCTACCCGGGCCTGTCCGGCCGCGCCAACCTGACCCGGATCGACGCCGCCGACCGGACCGCCGACCCGGGCAGCGCGCCCGCCCGGATCGACGCGGCGCTGGACCGGGTGGGTCTGCTCAGCGCCGCCAGGAAGCGCTACCGGGCGTACTCGCTGGGCATGAAACAGCGGCTGGCGATCGCGACCAGCCTGCTCCGCCCCCGGGAGCTGATCATCCTGGACGAGCCCACCAACGGCCTGGACCCGCAGGGCACCCGGGAGGTGCGTGGCCTGATCCGGGAGATCGCCACCGACGGCGTGACCGTCCTGATCTCCTCGCACCTGCTCGCCGAGGTGGAGCAGATCTGCACCCATGTCGGGGTGATGCGGACCGGCCGGCTGGTGTTCCAGGGCTCGCTGGAGGAGATGCGCGGCCTGGACAGCCGCCGGGTCGTCGTCCGCACCGCGCAGCCCGGCCAGGCGGCGAAGGTGCTTGCCGCCCTCGGGCTGGCCGACATCCAGTCAGCGGACGGCGAGGTCAGCGCCCAGCTCGCGGACGAATCCGCAGAACGGATCTGCCGCGAACTCGTGCTGGCAGGCGTCGGCGTTGCCGGGCTGGACACACCTCGGCCCAACCTGGAGGACCTGTTCGTCGGGCTGACCGGGGAGGGGTTCGATGTCGACGGCTGAGGCGACCGGGGCTCCGCCGGCCGGCGCGGGCCAGCTGGCGGCGGGCGCGGCGGCCGGGCCCGGTGCGGTGGCCGCCTGGCTGCGGCTGCTCCGCTCGGAGCTGCGGCTGGTCTTCCGCCGGCTGCGTAACCTGGCGCTGCTGGCAGTCCTCGCCGCCCTGCCGGTCCTGCTCGGGATCGCCCTGCGGCTGGCCGCCCCCCGCGGCGGCGGCGGGCCGGAGTCCTCCTTCATCGACCAGCTCGCCGGCAACGGGGTGTTCCTGGCGTTCATCGCGATCACCGTCATGATCGCCCTGGTGCTGCCGCTGGCGATCGCGGTGGTCTCGGGCGACTCGGTGGCCGGGGAGGCCGGCCTGGGGACGCTGCGGTACCTGCTCACCGTGCCCGCCGGGCGGACCCGGCTGCTGGCCGTCAAGTACGTCGCGATCGTGATCTTCGCGCTGGCTTCCTGCTGCGTCGTGGTGGCCGCCGCGCTGGCGACGGGCGCCACGCTGTTCCCGGTCGGGCCGGTGACGCTGCTGTCCGGGACCACGGTCTCGCTCGGCGAGGGGCTGCTGCGGGTGCTGTTCGTCACGCTGTACGTGGCCGCGGGCATGGCGGCGCTCGGCGCCATCGGGCTCGCGGTCTCGACCTTCACCGAGCACCCGATCGGCGCCATCGCCACGGTGCTGGTGCTCGCCGTGGCCAGCGAGATCGCCGACAACATCCCGCAGTTCGCGGTGGTGCAGCCCTACCTGCCGACCCACTGGTGGCTGTTTTTCGACTCGCTGCTCCGCACGCCGGTCGCCACCACCGACCTGCTGCACGGGCTGCTGTCGTTCGGGGTCTATGCGGTGATCTTCTGCGCTATCGCGTGGGCCCGCTTCACGAGCACCGACGTCACAGCCTGACCGCTCGCCGGTGGCGCGCTGGCGCCGCCTGTCACCCGGTGACGCTCGTGGCCTCCCAGCTCCCGTTGAGGTCCTGGTCGATCTCGCAGCTGGCGATGTTGCCGCTGCCCGACGCCGACGCGGACGAGAGGATCACCCCGTCCACCTTGAGACTGCAGGTCACACTGCCATTACCGGTCAGCTGGGCGTTGATCGAGTAATACTGCGGCTGGCCGAGCGGCTGGGTGACCGACAGCGGGGCGTTGCCGGCGTAGTTGGCGCCGGCCGGGCCATAGGTGACGTGAGCGCCGCTGCCGGTGACCACGTAGGTCACCTGCTGCGGGGCCGACTGGGAGGGGCAGATGTCCTTCGCCGCCAGCATGATCATCTGGACGGCGTCGCCCTTGGAGAGGCTCGCCCATGTCCGCATGGCGGACGGAACCTCGGCCGCGACGCTCGCTCCGGCCTTGCGGCCGTGGCATATGTGCAGGCCGGAGTACGCCAGGGCAGCGTCCTGGACGTTGCCGCCGAAGCTGAAGGTGTTCCGCGCGTCAGAGGCGAACTGCAGTTCGCGGGGGCTCAGTTTCGGTGCGGCCGGGGAGGAAGAGGCCTCCTCCGCGGTGGCGGCCGTCGGGGCCGAGGGCGCCGGCGGGGTGGCTCCGCTGCTGCCGCTTCCGCAGGCCGTGAGTTCGGCACCGAGAGCCACGGCCGCCACAATCGGCAGCACCGTACGGAAGATAATGGCAGGGAGTTTCATGCCCCTCCTTTCTGCCCCCGTTCGGGTATGGAGCCAAATCACCCCTCGTAAATGGATCCCGCTGCAGATCAGTTGCCTGTTGGACGCCTGACCCGGTCGATCGGTGCACACCGCCAATTACGGCGACCATCCCGGGCGATGAAGACGCCACGCCCTCAAGCTAGGGCAGGTCACAGCCAGCGACAATACGCTCATCTCCGGGCGCGGGTGACCCGAAAAGGGCAAATTGCCGCTGGCCTAAGGCTGGGTGGCCAGCAGCGGCCGGGTCTGGTGGGTGACGTACAGCTCGGCGCGGAATCGCTGCGCCAGCTGGTCGTAGGCGGCCTGGATGTCCTCGATGCTGGCGGGGTTGTCCGGGCTGAACAGGCCGGCCATCGAGTCTTCATGCCACCAGCTCATGTTGCGGCGGTTCCCCCATCTGCTCTTGATCGGGGCGCGGAGGTGCGCGTCGGCGTCGGTGGTGGCGTACATGGCGAACAGGGTGCTCATGAAGCCGTGGTAGGCGGCGAAGAGCTCGTCGGAGAACAGCACCCTGTTGGCGTACATCGTCTCGTCCAGCTTGCGCTTGACCGCGATGGCCTGCCGGGGCTCGATCTCCTTCCAGCCGCCGACGAAGGTGGCGAAGCACAGCAGCTGGTTCAGCCCCGGCGCGAGCTGGCCGAAGATGTCCAGCCGCCGGGTGACCACGGTCTGGTTGGCCCACTGCACCTGCTCGATCCGCCTGCTGGTGCGGGCGAACAGCACCCCCAGCCCGGCCACGGTGATCGGCGTCAGCGCCTCCACCGCCAGGGTCGCGATCTGCACACCGGTCCACGACGACGCCATCAGCCCTCACTCCCCTCCGGTCTACGTCGGCGGTTCTTTCGCTCCGCACGTTTCTGGCCGGCGACGAGCCGCTCGACGGTGGCCAGCGGGTCGGGGGCAAGGTCTTCCGGGACCAGCCGATCGTGCAGCGCGTCGGCCTGGGCGGCCCATCCGCGGTCGATGCGCGCTGCCCGGGTCCATCCGGGTGCCCGTCGTGTTGGCTATCTCCTGCAGGATCGCGGCAACGCGCCGGTCGGCAAAGCTGAACCCGAGCCATACCAGGTGACCGCTGTCCATCAGCCGGCCAAGGACATGCGGCAGCTTCCCCGCATAGGCGCGCCGGTACTCCGTTGTGGCGAGCACCACGCTGTCGGGCCGGTTGTGCTGACCATGGGCGAACAAGACGGGCAACTCCGCCTCGCCGAACACATCCCCGCTCCGCCACCGGTCGAGTTCGAGCTCGTCCTCCCAGGTCGTGAACCCGGTCGCTGACGCGTCCGGCCGGACCCGCATCCGGGCGTTCACGATCCCCGGGTCGTAGTTCGTAGTAACCACGGCCTTGAACGCGCACCG
>Ga0335079_10001202_pt1 | contig 29562 bp, 21 predicted proteins | sample Lox_Sample_33_FD_206719 | JGI IMG/M metagenome (GOLD analysis project Ga0335079, IMG submission 206719) | Soil microbial communities from Loxahatchee National Wildlife Refuge, Florida, United States - Lox_Sample_3.3 | ecosystem: Environmental > Terrestrial > Soil > Wetlands | place: USA...
GCTACTAGCGGCGCGCCGGCTTTATCGATTGTGCGGAACGCGCGTCCGCGTACGATGGGCACTGCCAACGTGTCAAAGTACCTCTCGTCTACCGTGTTCTCCAGAACATTGGCGCTTTCCGTACCGCGTGGAAACTGAAAGCCCTCCGGCAGGATGGAGGCTCCGCGTACAGTGGTGCTGTCCATGGGTACCGTCTCGGCAAGCGTCGCCGATCTTACTCCCGGCGCCAGCCGCGTCCGCTCGACAAGCTGCTGGAAGAACCGCTGAGTCTGTTCTTCGCTGTAGTGCACCAGCCCCGGGTCAAACGTCATCATCATCAGGTGGTCCCTGCGGAAACCCTGATCGGCCAGAAGATCGTGACGGAATCCGCGGAACATGAGCGTCGCCACTGCCAGCAGGACAAGGGATGCGGCGACTTGGCCCACGACAAGGAGATTGCGCCCCCAGATCCGGCGGCGGCCAGGAGTGTCCGCGCCCGCTGTCTTCAAGGCGCTCACCACGTCCGCACGCGTGATTTGAATCGCGGGAGCCAGTCCAAAGAACAAGACGCTGAGTACCGAGATGGCAAGGCTCGCCACCAGCACTCGCTGATCGAGCTGTATCGAAAACACCACGGGCAGGTCCGTCGGAATCTTCAGCGTTCTAAAGAAGACGATGCCTGCGTAGCCGACTGCTAGGCCCGCCAGCCCACCTGCCAATGCGATTAACAGGCTTTCGGTGAGCAACTGACGGATCAGACGGAAACGTCCTGCGCCAATGGCCAACCGCACGGCGATTTCGCGTCCACGAACCCGTGCCCGGCTCAGCAGCAGGCTGGCAATATTGGCACATGCTACCAGCAGCACGGCTGCGGATAGCGCGATGAGCATGCCGATGAGCTTCGCATTCTCCGGCGATTGCTTGTACCTGGCCTCCAGTTCCGTGCGCACAGCGGCTCCTTGATTTCGATTCGTTTCCGGGTACGCGCGCTCCAAGGCTTTCGCAACGACGGCCAACTCCGCCTGGGCTTGCGCCATGGTCACGCCGGGTTTCAAACGGCCTTTCACCGTGAACACTCTTTGATCGCGAGCTTCGAGGAGGTTGCTGGTGGTATTGTTCGCGATCCGGCTGCACATCATAGCCGGCACGAAGAAAGCAGGTTGAACAAACTGGTCCATTCCGGTGAAGCGCTCCGGCGCCACGCCAACCACGGTAAACTCCACGCCGTTGAGCCGCACCCTGCGCCCGATGATCGAGCCATCCGCCGCCAGTTCCTTTTCCCAAAACGCGTGGCCCAGGACCACCACGGCGTCGCGTCCGGGAACCCGGTCCTCTTCCGGACGAAAGCCGCGCCCCAACTCAGGCTCCACTCCCAAAACGCGGAAAAAGTTTCCGCTCACCAGCATGCCCATCTTCATGTGGGGCAGGGCGCCCGGTTGCGGGGTGAACCCGAAGGTGGTCAGGTTGAATGCCACCAATCCGTCGAAGGATTTACTCTGATTGCGGAAATCCAGGTAATCGCGATAGGAAACGAAGCTCAAGCGATCGGGGAGGGTGTCGCGGGCCGAGTCGCTACCGACGGTGACGATCTCGCTCGGTCGCAATACCGGCAGCGGGCGCAGAAGAAGGGCATCGGCGAAGCTGAACATCGCCGAGTTGACTCCAATGCCGATGGCCAGCGAAACCACTGCCACCATCGTGAATCCTGGATTTTTGCGCAACATACGATAGCCGATGCGGACGTCCTGCCACAGGCGCTCGAACCAGATCCAGCCCCAGACGGCGCGCGTATCTTCTTTCACATTCTGAATCGGGCCGATTTTGCGCATGGCCGCGTGGCGGGCTTCCTCGGCGGTCATGCCGGCTTCGATATTCTCCTGAATCTCGCGCTCGATATAGTCGCGGATCTCCCTATCCAGGTTTTCTTCGCGGCGCTCGCGGAACTTCATAGTTGACCCTCTTCTTCCGCCGGACGCATGATGCGGGCAATGGCCTGCGTCAGCCGCTCCCATTTCGAGTTTTCGGCGTTGAGTTTCTTCCGCCCCTTCTGGGTCAAGCTGTAGTATTTGGCGCGGCGGTTGTTTTCAGAAGTGCCCTCTTTGGCGGAAATCAGGCCTTGCTTGACCAGGCGGTGCAGTGCCGGATAGAGCGACCCATGTTCAACCTGCAGCACATCTTCAGAGCCGCGCTCGATCGCGTGTGCGATGGCGTGGCCGTGCGCCGGACCAAACAGAAGGGTCCGCAAAATGAGCATATCCAGCGTGCCCTGCAGCAATTCGATCTTGGTTTGAAGCTCTTCGGTAGACATTCGACTCAAGGTTAAGGCCGCTTGGGTAGAATGTCAAGGGGAAGGACGGGCCGGGAGATGTAAATTACAATAGGCAGTCGAGCAGGACGTGCCTCAGACCGAACTGAAATTCGACTTCTACTGCCCCACTTGCGCCAAACCGGTGGACCATCCGCTGGTGTGCGGTGATTGCCACGCCATCATTTGCCGCGATTGCGGTACGCCGCTGGAGAGAGCCGACGACCTGGGAATCGGCTAAGCCAGATCGGCAATGAAACGGTGGATCCGGTCCAGTCCGCGCTCCAGTTCCTTCATGGACGTCGCGTACGAGATGCGCACATGCTGATGAGTCCCAAATGCTTCACCCGGGACGACCGCTACGTGCGCTTCAGCGAGAAGCTTTTCCGAAAACTGCAGCGTGTTCTGGATGCCCTTCTTGCCCAGAACCGTGCTGACATTTGGATAGGCGTAGAACGCCCCCTTCGGTTCCGCGCACTTCACTCCAGGGATCTCGCGCAGCCGCCGAATCACGAAATCGCGGCGCTTGCGGTATTCGGCAAGCATGGTCGGAACCGAATCCTGCGGACCGTTGAGCGCCTCGACCGCCGCTTTCTGCGAGATCGAAGTGGGATTTGAAGTCGAGTGGCTCTGCAGCTTCAGCATGGCCCCGGCTACTGCCTGCGGCACCAGGCCAAAACCCACGCGCCATCCGGTCATGGCGTAAGTTTTGGAAAGCGTCCCCGCGACCAGCACCGTTTCCTTCGCGCCTGGCATCGACGCAATGGAATAGGGCGAACCTTCGTATAGAAAATGGCAATAGCATTCGTCGGTCAAAAGATAAATGCCAAGCTTCGACGTTAAATGATAAATTTTCTCGAACTCCAGACGATCGAGCACCGCGCCACTCGGATTCGATGGTGAGTTGATGAGGATCATCTTGGTGCGGGGTGTCAGGTGCGGCTCAATCATCGCAGCCGTCAGCGTGAAGCCGTTTTCTTCGTCGGTCTTGACGAACACACACTTGCCCCCGGCGTAATTCACAACATCTTTATATGTGACCCAGTAAGGCACCGGGATGATGACTTCGTCGCCCGGATTGATCAGCGCCTGCGTCAGATTGAAAATCACGTGTTTGCCGCCCACGCTGATGATGCACTCCGCCGGCTTGTAGTCAGTACCGAAATCTTTCGCGTGCCGCTGGCACACCGCCTGCTTCAACTCGGCCGTTCCACCGGCGCCGGTGTATTTGGTAAAGTTCTGTTCGATGGCCCGGACGGCGGCTTGCTTGACGTTGTCGGGTGTGGGGAAATCGGGCTCGCCGGCCCCGAAATCCACCACGTCCACTCCCTGGGCGCGCAACTTCTCCGCGTCCGCCGCCACCTTCATGGTGGAGGAAACGCTAATCGATGAGATGCGGTCTGCGATTTCTGTCTTAAGCTCCAGTGCCATTGTTTTCCTATCGTGAATGCCGCCGGACACCTGCTCCCGCGGCGTTGAATCGTTCGCGGAGATGCACTTCCACCGAAGGCGGCACCAGCCCCGCAATGTTGCCGCCCAATCTGATCACTTCCTTCACCAGCCGCGAGCTGATGAAGGAATACGCTTCGCCGGACATCAAAAACAGCGTTTCGATTTCCGGCCGCAGTCGGCGGTTCATCAGCGCCATCTGCAATTCCTTTTCATAGTCCGAGATAGCGCGAATGCCTCGCAACAGAACCGTGGCACCGCGCGCGGCGGCATAATCCACCAGCAACCCGTGAAAATGATCGATTTCCACGTTAGAATAGCCGCCCACCACTTCGCGCAACATCTCCATGCGTTCTTCGACCGTGAACAGCGGCGATTCTTTTTCTTCGTTCTGCAGAATCGCCACGATCAACCGGTCAAAAAGCCTCGAACCGCGCTCAATCAAGTCCAGGTGCCCGGTGGTGATGGGATCGAACGACCCGGGATAGATCGCGATGACGTTCGCCGGCTTGGCTGCCAATACTTTTCCCTTTCGGTGGAGACTCTACGATTCTAGCCAAAAAGTCCCCGCTCCCGCACGCCGCCATCGCCACCGCGCGGAAATCGCGCCCGAAGTTTGACTCTGTCAATTGCGTGACGCTACCATAGAACTGCGGGGTGGAGCAGTCTGGTAGCTCGTTGGGCTCATAACCCAAAGGTCGGTGGTTCAAATCCACCCCCCGCAACCAAACGGCTCTTGTCCGGACCGGACACATAGGTAACAGAATGTTCCTAAGACATGGGTAACACTTTTGGCCCGAAGGGGTTTTCGAGGGGCTGCAGAGTTTTCTCCTCCAAATCGATAAAACCCAAATCATAATCCATAAAGCTGACGAGCCAGATGCCGTTGTCGACTTCCTTGATCCCGACGGCCTGCCCCGCCAACGATTTGCTGAGATTGATCTTCTTCCGGTAAAGGCAGATGCGGCCGCAGCTGGTGACGACCACGGTTCTGTCGTGAAAAGGATAGTGCGGATCGGGAATGCCCTGATAGGGCCGAGCGGAGGCGGTGTATAGCTCGGCCGGGCATTTCATGGCGAGTGCCTCATGTGGCCGCTCGCGATTAAATTCCTCTAGGAAGGTGTCGAACTTGGCCTGCTGCTGGAGGATATTGGCTCCAGCCGGGCGAGTGGCTTCCTTCTTCAGAGTCAGATGCATGCGTTCATGGCGGCCGTTCTGCTGCGGATGGCCGGGGCGAATGCGCTCGATAGAGATGCCCAGCCGCAGCCACCAGACGGAAAGCTTCGAGAGTTGAAAAAGCCCGTGAGGAGAGGCGAAGGGGACACCGTTATCCGAGCGGATGGCCTGCGGCAACCCCCGTTCCCGAAAAAGGCGCTCAAAGGCCCGAAAAGCCAGTTCTTCGCGGTTGGATTCCAGAGCCTCACACAGCAGCAGGTAGCGCGAGGCGTGGTCGGTCACCGTGAGCGGGTAACAGTATCGTTTGTCGCCGAGCTGGAACTCGCCCTTGTAATCGGTCGACCACAGATCGTTGGGATGCAGACCATCGGACAACGGCGTGCCTTCGGCACGCGTCCGCGAGCGCGTCATCCGGCGCACCAGGCCGTGCCGATAGAGCACGGCGTGAATGGTGCTCGAGGCGGGCACTTTGACGGCGTGCGGCAATCGTCGCAGCAGACGCTCGCGGATCTTGCGGGCGCCCCAGTGGGGCTTCTCGCGCCTGGCGGCGACGATCGCCGCTTCTACCTGCTCGGGCAGTTGGTTGGCATAGCGGAAGGGCCGGCGCGTGCGATCGCTCAGCCCTTCCAGTCCGCACTGCTCGTAACGCTCAAAGATCTTGTAGCCGGTCTTCCTGGAAATGCCGAACTCCCGGCACAGGGAGGCCATACTCTCCCCGTCATTGAGCCGGATCACAAAACGCATACGTTCATCCATCACAGAACTTTCCTTCCATGGCATCCCCACTTCCGCCCCCTCCGGGGGAAAAAGTGTAACCCATGTCTCCGGTACGTTCTGTTACCTATGTCTCGGAACGGTCATCTACGTCAACCACTGGGGCACGCCCCGACCCCAGACTGATCTCAAAACCTGACGACTTCACGCGAAGTCTGCAATTTTGCTAATTACGAAAGCCGTAGGACTGGCCGTGATGCGTTCCATTTTGTTGTGGAGGCCTTTCGTGATGCCATTATTGCCGGTGAATCGCCACAGAGCGACGATTTGCTCCCACCAGGAAGAGAGACCCCGCAGACGGCACGCAGAAAACGCGGCACCAGTTGCTCATATTGTCGGCGGCTGTGATGTTTTTTCAACAGCAGATGGCACGGCTGACTCCTTGAAGCGGTAGGTGATTTCCCGCACAGGGTGCCCTGCCAGATCAGCCGCCAGGCGAAGCTAATGATCGGCTCTGTGATGGTGCCGTTAGCGCCGCATCTCCACGATTGTTGGCCCCGACTCGGTCTGGGTGTGATGGCCCGCCCACAAGCTGCCGATATGAAGGAAGTGGCCTTGCCGGACCGATAGCAGCGCGCGGGCTCTTACGTTGAGCCAGGGCCAACCGAGTGAGGATATGACCCCGGCCAACCCCCAGCACCGCATACTCTTGGTCGACGATGAAGTGAAGGTATTGAACGGGCTAGGCCGTTCACTGAGTCAAGAGCCTTACGAGATCACCGCCACTACGTCGCCGGCCGAGGCCATCCGCCTCCTGGAGAGCCAGGAATTCACCGTCATCATCACGGACCAGCGAATGCCACAGATGCAGGGGGTGCAGTTGCTGGAGCAAGCCAAAATGCTGTCTCCGGACACTATGCGGCTGATCCTGTCGGGCCACGCGGACATGCAGTCGGTCATCGACGCGATTAATCACGGCGCGGTGTACCGCTTCTTGACCAAGCCCTGCCGGGACGACGACCTGCAGCAGACCCTCCGGCAGGCGGTCCAACATTTCGAGCTGGCTCGCGAGAACCGGCGATTGCAGGAACTGAACCAGGCTCAGTTGGAGCACCTGCACCGGCTGAATACCGAGCTGCTGGAGAGGCGCCGCTACGAGGTGACCATAGGCGCCAGTATTCAGCAGGCTCTTCTGCGGGGTGAGATTGACCCACTCCTCACGGGAGATTGGGATGCCGCGGCACTGGCGGTTCCCTCGCAACAGATCGACGGCGACTTCTTTGATTTCTTCCACCATGGATCCACGTGCTTTGATCTGGTGGTGGGGGATGTCATGGGAAAGGGAGTACCCGCGGCCTTGCTGGGCGCGGCCACCAAAACGCGGCTGGTGCGAGCCATGGCTGCTCTGAGGGGCGCCGGCTTACCTGAACCGGAAGAGATTGTAGCCCAGGTTCACAGGTTCATGACACCGCAGTTGATGGATCTGGAAAGTTTCGTCACCTTATGCTACGCGCGGTTCGACCTGGCGCGGCAGCGGCTCTCCTTCGTAGACTGCGGCCATACGCGAGTTCTCCATTACCGCTATGGGGAAGGCGATTGCGCCGCGTTGCAGGGCGTCAACCTCCCGCTCGGATTCAGCGCCAGGGAAGAGTACCGTCAGACCACTACCAATTTCAGTCGTGGCGACCGATTTCTTTTCTATTCGGATGGCGTCACCGAGGCACGGAGCCCGGCCGGTGACTATTACGGTGAGGAGCGTCTCAAAGAATTGCTCTGCCGCTTCGCGAGCCGCACTCCCCACGAACTGACCGAGTTCCTGCGCGCCGACATGGACGCCTTCACCGCATCTGAAACGCTGGGCGACGACTTTACGTGCGTGGCGGTGGCTGTCGGCCCCTCGGCTCATCGCGTGGTCCTCGAGGGCCGCATCGAGGAGCTGGAGCGAGTGCGCAGGCTTGTGTGCGATTTCAGTGTCAACGAGTGGGGGGAACGACTGGACCACAGCCTGCTCGATCAACTCGTGCTCGCGGCTGACGAGGCGTATGCCAACATCGTCAAACACGCGCGCCAGGCGGGGCCGGACGCGCCGGTTGCAGTCAGCGCATTCTCCGAACGGGGTGTGGCCGTCATCCGCTTTTCCTATAGGGGTGCAGCATTTGATCCCTCCAGCGCCCCCGAGCCTGCCTTCGACGGATCGCGTAGCAGCGGCTTCGGTCTCTACATCATCAACAATTCCGTGGATCAGGTGGACTACGATGGGCACGGCGAGGCCCGCACGATCACCCTGCGAAAACGCCTCACGCCGGAAGATCGCAAATCTTCGTGCTGAAAAACGCCCCTGGCAGAGCACAGATTCAGCGCCAGCCGGGTCATGTCCCGCGCTCGAGCCGTCTTCAGCACCCACTCGGCCTAAGTATTTTTTCCGAAAAAATGACGGATCCGAATCTCGTCGAGCCGCGGCTGTAATTCCGGATCGAACGCACCGGTTCGTTGTTTCACCAGCTCCACCCAGGGAAGCCCGGCGGTTGCAGTCTTTAGCCGCTCGACCAGTTCACCTATCCCGCAAATGGGCCTGGCCGGGATGCCGCCCACCACGGTGTTCTCGGGAACATTCTTGGTCACGACGGCTCCAGCGGCAACGATTGCATTAGGCCCGATCTCAACGTTCGGGAGCACGATCGCTCGATGTCCAATAAACACGTTGTCGCGGATGTCAATTTTCCCCACCGAATCCAGCTTGAGCCCATAGGCGCGGTTTAGCATGTTCACGGCTCCATCGTGACCGAACAGCGTGCACCCCGACATGCGAACGTTGTTTCCGATGCGCACGTAGCCTGGGTCGGTGATCTCAACGTTGGTTTGGATCGAGCAGTGCTCGCCCATGGAATGCAGCTTGCCGTGCCGTCTGAGAAAGGCCGCCCACTCCTCGCCGTCGGGCCGGCAGAAACGAATATACATTCCGACCATCCGTCCTCTATTGTGGGCTTGATTCCGTATCCAGCCTTGTAGGATTCTCAGCATCGCGTTTCAGCGTTCTCGATCTTCTTACACAGCCTCTTCCGCCCAGATGTTCCGCGCAACCCTCCTTCAAACCATGAACAGCGAATCCGGAATGGCGTCCACGTGATCAACTCGATTCGTAAACCCTGCCCTCCTCATCATTGAATTCTCGAGGCTGCGAAACGGAACAGGCGGCCGGCTCCTCGGCTGCTGGAGGCTTGCTGGCTGGACCGCGCCAACCTGCCACACGGCCCCTGATCTGTTCAAACTTCGACGCCGCGATCGCTCGGAACCACAGGCGCTCCCCTTGATCGAGCACGAAGCGATCGATCACCAGCGCCAACAAGGACGAATACGCAAACCCTATGCACGCCAACGCCACGGCTCCACGCCACCGGGAGACAACAGTAGTGAGCGCTGTGGCGGGCCACAGAAACAACAGGCCCGCCAGGTAGGGGAGGGCGCCCGGCAAGACAACGTAACGAGCATACCGGCCCGCTGGAATACCGAACTCCCGGTTGGCGTGACGAATGAACCACACAGCCGCGATCAACGTGGAAGACGCCACGGCTACGCCGATCCCCACCGATGTCCAGGCGCCAGCGATGAGACGGGCCAATGGAAGCGCGATCAGGAGCGCCAGGATGTTCGGCAGGCAATACCGGAACTCTTCTTTAGGACGGCCAAGTCCCTTGAGCAGCGAAGTGCCAGGGCCCGTCATCATGTGGGCCTGCATGGAGATGGCGAACACGATCATAAGAAGCGTCGCTCCCGGGTACGCTTGGCCGAGCCAGACCGCCAACATGGGACCGGGAAGGGTGGCCAGCGGACCGCAGATAAACCCCGCCGCCAGATTCATGTAGCGCGCCCCCTTGAGATACAGCTTTTTGACAGCCGCCCCCTGCGCCTCCCCCTTGAGGCCGCTATGAAGAAAGGACGCGGCCGGAAGCAAAGATGACGAAAAGGCCCCAGGAATTGCTGCCGCCATACCTGGCAGCTTCTTTGCGATATCGAGCAGTCCCGCCGCCTGAAGGCCGATCAGCGGCACCGCCAAGGCTCGTTCGATCGAGCTGAGAGCGATCGCCACCAGACTGGATATTTGAGAGACACCCCCAAACGACCAGATGGTGCGCAGCGCTTCTGCAGAGGATAGACGCGGCGAAAGGCGCAGCCATGGCATTCTGCGGAAGGCAAAGTACATCGCCGTGGCGATCTCAAACACCGTCCGCACGAGAAAGGCCTCCGACAACCCCCGGATACCTCGCCCGGCAGCGACCAGAACGACGATCAGAGCGGTCTCGAGAAGATACGCGACTACCCAAGTGCCTTGGACGGTCGTCATACACTGCATCCCGGTCAAAGCGTCGCGAAACGCAGAAAGACTGATGGAAGCCAGAAAAATCCCTACTACGGTCAAGACCACTTCGTGAGCGTCCCGTTGCAAAGCCGGCGCGATATGCAGCGACGAGGCCACGTGGGACCACGAAAGATGCAGCGCTGTGTAGATCGCGGCACAGAGCGGAATCGTGATCGTCAGGCCGGTGGAAAGAAGCTGGTTGGCCCGTTTGAATTCCTGGCGCGCCGCGTACTCAGCGGTGTATTTGATGTAGACATTGGACATGCCCAGCGTCGAAATCCCAACATAGGAAACCAGGATGAAGGTAGTCGCCCAGAGCCCGTACGCTTCCAGTCCAATATGCGCCAGCACGAACGGCGGAATGAGAAAGCGTGTGAGCAGGTAGCCGGCCCGGGCAGCCAGTCCCAAGGCGACACCGCTCGATAGCGTGTCGCGAACCGCCTTGCGGTGGTCCTCGTTGTGCGAAGGGCTCGACCCGTCGAGGATGTCCGCGCGCCCGGCGACCTGTGGACTGTCTACCCTCATGTTCTGCTCCTCTCAAATCCCGCCAGACGCCGGTAGAGCGCGAGTCCCTGTTCAATCTTCGCGGCCCAACTAAACTGTTCGACAGCGCGCCGGCGGCCTTCTTCCCCACGTTGTCTCCACACCGCCGGGCGCCGCAAGATGTCGCGAAAGGCATCCGCCATGGAGCAGGCCGCCTGGGAGGGCCCATCCGCTGGAACCGGTACGCCGACTCCAGAATCTACAAGCTCCGCCGGACCCCCATGTGCGACGGCAATCACCGGCCGCTGGCAGGCCATGGCTTCGAGCAGCACGGCACCACCCGACTCGCGTACCGAAGGCAGGCAGAAGACGTGGGCCGCGCGCATGGCATCGGCGACTTCAGGGAGCGGCAGGTTTCCCAAGAAGCGCACCGAGCCGCCGAAGCCTCGCGACGCGCCATCCCGTTCCCACTCTCTTCGCATGGGTCCATCGCCGACCACCGTAAGATGGAAGGGCATTTCTTCCTTCAGGCAAGAGAGCGCATCGAACAAGAGGGGAAGTCCTTTGCATGGAACCAGGCGCCCCGCGAAGGCAATCTCGAGCGGGCGGGATGTCGACGGGGGGTCTGGCCAGTCGGCCGGGTAGAACACGTCGAGATCCACCCCGTTCTCGATCATGCGAGTCGCCTTCCGCCGAGCGCTGGGCGTCAGGGCTTGGTCGGTGGCGCGCGTCGCGCTTAGGATCGCAGCGCAGCGGCGGGTCGTCCCCGACAACAGGTCGGCGAGCACGCCGAGGCGCCGGAGCGGATAGAGCCACGCCGCGTCCTGTTTCAAGATTTCGCGAAAGCCGGCTGGAGACGCCAGGCCCCCATTCCAAGGCCCAAGTACAACCGGAATGCCCAGACAGTGGAGACGGGTGGCGGCCATCGGCGAAACCGGAGTTACGGCATGGACGATGCTCCACGCTGCGCCCCGTTTTTGCAGTTCCCGCAGCCGCCGTACTGCCTGACGGTCCCACACAAAATAGTCCAACGAGGAGAGCAGCGAGACGGCGTGTTGGCTCCTGGGGAATAGTTTGGCGGCAAGACGGTACAGGGGCCTGCCGAACCACTCGGTATCCACAAAGACGATCTCAGTGCCTGCGATCGGCGCGCCCGCGTTTCTTAGAGCGGCGCCGTTTCGGCTGTGCGTCACCAGCGTTACGGGGATGCGGCGCGCCAGTCCCGAGTACCATTCCCACCCAATCTGGGAGACGGATCCCTGACCGGGTGCGCAATGATAAGCCGACAGGAGCACGCGCATACTCACAATGAAGCCGTTCGCTCCAGCGAACGGGCAGGCACCCCGGCGACCACGCTGCCGGCTGCCACGTCCCGAGTGACCACCGCGTTGGCGCCCACCACAACCCTGTCCCCGATACACACGCCACCCAACACCGTCGCCCCGCGGCCAATCCAGACATCGGTCCCAATACGGATGGGTTTTGCAGTATGCCCCGACAGGCGCAAAGATTCCTGGCCGCCGAACCGGTGGTTGGCGTCCCGAATGCTCGTATACTCTCCGATCATCGAGCCCGCGCCGATCTCGATGCGGGAAAACGCGACCAGGTGCGCTCCGCGCGAGATGACCACGCCACCACCAATGTCAATTTCTCCGTCGCCTTGCGTCTCTATGTACAGGTCGCGGTATAGGTAGAGATCCTTGCCTAAACGCACCCGGCCGGTGCCGTGTATTTCCGGGACGCCCAGAACCACGACCGATGCGTCCACCGGAAACCGCAACTCCGACGAGAGGCGCGCGTGCGCCCAAACTCTGCGCAGCCCGGCGACCGACTTCGCGATCCAGGCAGCCGGGCGAAACAACAACAGCAGACTGCGCTTTCCGAACCGGCTCACCGAACAGCCCTCTTGTACTCGATCAGTTGCTGCCGGCGGCCCTTGCGGCCGTCCATGTGAAATTTGAGCTGACCCCAAAGAATGGGGATCTGCTGAAAGTGAGAATGAATCCCGTACAGAAGACGGGTCCTCCACCGGGCGCACTTCCACCCGGCCCGGTACGCAGTGCGGAGCGTGAGCGCGGCGAGGATGGCCAGCGCCAACAAAGCGGGAACCACCGAGGCCGCCGCCGCGGAAATTGTCAGGCCGGCTACGGGCAACACAGTCAACGCCGCTCCCCGCATCCGGTTGCGCCTGGCCTCGTCGACCCAGAACGCTTCGCCGGCTCCACGGAATCTGGCCGCCACATCGGCATACGCATAGCCCGACCGAACGGCGCGCTTCCAATACTGGCGAAAGCAGGTGATGGCCAAATCGTGGCCGACCATGGGCGCGTCGATGTGCAGGATCTCATAACCGCACTCGCGGATCCGCCGGCACATCTCCGGCTCCTCTCCGGCAATCAACGATTCATCGAAGCCTCCCACCCTCTCGAGCACAACGCGGCGGACGAGTGCATCGCCTCCACAGAAAGCCGTGATGCCGGGCGCGTAAATCCAGTCCAAGTCGAGCACCCGATTGTAGATCGATGCTGACGGGTGGATTTCGCGGCGGTGGCCCCAGATCACCGCCGCGGATGGATCCGCGCTCATCGCATCAAACGCGCGCATAGGGAAGTCGGGATCCAGAATCGTGTCACCGTCCAGGAACAAAATCAGCGGTGCCGAAGCCCGCCTCCAGCCCGCGTTGCGTCCCCGAGCGGCCGTCGGCTTCCCCGTGTCGAGCCGGATTAAATGCGCGCCGGCGCTGACGGCGAGTGCGGGGCTTTCGTCACTGGAGTTCGAGTCCGCATAGATTACTTCGACGGTGCCTGGCCATCGCATCTGCCTGATGGATTCCAGGCAGCGTGACAGGCGCTGGCCTTCGTTGCGGCCAATGACAACCACGGAGACTGCCGGAGACCTTTCCGCTGGTGCAACGTCCGCCATAGTCTTCAGCTCCACGTTTGCGAAAGAACGTTTGTGGAGGGCTGCGGCTCGCGTCCGCACTCGTACTCTTTGACTGCCAGGAGCGGGGCGGGGTCCAGGCCACGGATCTGCGCGCGGTTCAACACGGCCGCTACGGCCCGCGGCTCAAGCCGTTCGAGTGCCTTGGCCGCGCGCCGCGCCTGTGCCTCGGTCGTGGCTCCCGCCTCCACCACCAGTACCACCACGTCCGCCGTGCGCGCCACATACTCGGCGTCAACCGAAAGGAGAATGGGGGGCAAGTCGATTAGCACGAGGTCATAACTTTCAGCGCCTACCTTTAGGACCTCGATGAGCCGGTGTATGTCCGTCAGGTTTCGTTTGCCTTCGACGTCCCCAACCCCAACATGATCCGGCGCGCCCGGCCCGCCGCTCACGATGGCGTCGGCCAGGTCGTGGTTGCCGCGAAGCACGACGGCCAGCCCCTGGCTGCCTCCGCTGAACCGGCGGTCGGAGCGATAGGCATTGGCTTCCACCACGAGTGCCGGGAGACCGAGAGCGGATAGGGCGCGAGCCGTCTCGGCGACGATGGTGGTCGTGCCGGCGCCGGCGGCTGAGCCGGTGAATGCAAAGATGCGAGCGCCGGTTTTCTGTCGGTCCTGGTCCAGCCGGTTGGCCAGACGCAGTACCTGCTCGTGGGCAAACTCATCCGCCAGGCCGCGCTCCGGAACCCATCCCAGCGGCTCAAAACCGAGAGCCCGGTGCAGGCCACGCGCCGAGCGGATCCGCGAGTCGAGTGTGTCGGCAGCTAGCGGGGCCGCGAGGCCGAGACACAGGGCGGCTGTCAGGAAAAAGGCGAACATGCGCGTGCGCCCGCCTTTGACCGGCAAGTCGGGCGGGCGAGCCCTTGAGAACATGCGCACGAACCCGGGTGCCTGAGTTTCGAGCGAAAGAAAATTGACGCGGTCGTCGATGGCGTCCAGGCGCCGGCGAATCCGATCGATGTCCAGCCCCAGGGTCTTTCCTTCCTCGTACTTTTGGGCAAACCACGACGCCCGTGAGGCCTGCTGGCCCACTTCGAGTTGAAGATCCTTTTCGACGCGATGGAGCCTGAATGAATCGCCGCGTTTCTCCTGCCACAGGTTGGACGAGTAGGACGCGACCAGACCCTCGAAAGTGCGCTCCGCCTCATGGTTGAGTTCGGCAATCTGGCGTTCAGCCGCTTTGCGTCCGGGATGCGATTCCGTGAGACCGCTGATTTTTATCAGCAGATTCCCTCGGATCTGATTCAAGCTGTTTTGTATGCTGGTGAGGGCCTCATCCTTAGAAGCCTGCTCTCGAGCCAGCGCAGCCAATGGGCTCCCGGCCGTCGGATTGCCGTCGTCTCCCAGGCTCGTCAATTCGGCGTCGGCTTCGATTCGCTTTCGTATGGCATCTGCCAAGGCCTCCTTGGCGGATACCAACAGCCGGTCGTAAGGGTTCGGGTAGGCATCGGTGAATGTGCTGACCCCCAGTTCCTGCGCCAGTTGTGTCCTTCGGTCCTGATCCGTCTTGATCTCGGCCACGATCCGCTCCCGGTCTTGGCTGAGGCTTTCGAGCCGCTTATCGGAGGCATAGAACTCCTCCGATTTGGCCTTTTGGAGATACGTATCCACCACCGCATTGACAATGTCGGCCAGACCTTCCGGCTTCTTGCTCTCCAGACTGACCACGATCTGGTACGTCTCCGGTACGGGCAGTATCTTGAGGTCTCGCTGCAGCCGCTCGACCGACCGGCGGTCCGTCTCGTCGTTCTCCTGCCAAAGCGCGCGCTTTTTCCCCAAACCCGCCAGCGCGTCCGCAAGAATGTCATAGCGGTTGATGGTACGGACGTTTTGTTGCACATATTCGCGATATTGCGAGTTGGACTGGAGATCCTGTTCCTTGTCTTCCTGCAGATTCCTGAGAAATCGGGGGGAAACATAGACCGCTGCCTCGCTAGAGTACACGGGGGTACCTAACCACCAGGAAAGCGGGAGTCCAACCGCGACTATGGCCGAGAACATACCTGCGGCAAGCCACTTGTGCGCGTGAAGGCTGTAAGCCGGGCTCAACAGCACGCCCGGAATGGGTGCTTGCGGGGCATGAATTCCATCTGCCGGAGCCACGGCCGGAACGGGGGCCGAAAGCGGTTGCGAGTCCGTGGTAGCTATAAACATTTCATTTCGTGACCGTTGCTCCCGTCACCGCGAAGCTGCCAAAGGGAGTGAGCTTCTGCATCCAATAACTCACGCGCCCCACGCGTCTGGAGGGCACATAGAGGATGTCGCCTTCTTCGAGCGAAACGTTCCATTCGCGCTTGGACTGCAGTAACTCCTGGAATGACAGCTCTCGTTCGGTGCCCGTGCTCGGCCGGATCAGGTGGATCTTGCTGGCAGCAGCCTCGGGTGTGATACCGCCGACTTGTGCGAAAGCGTCCATCAGGCACATGTGCGGCGTCATGTGCAGCGCGCCGGGCCGCAGCACTTCACCCAGCACATAAACCAGCCGGTCGTCGGCGTCGGGAACATAGACGAGATCGTTGCGCCTCAGCCGTAGGTTCAATGCCAGGTTTCCTTGCATGAGAAGCTCTCTCAAATCGATCCAGATGGCACGGTCCCGGCCGCGAAAAACGGCGCACCGGGTCAGCGGAGCCTTCTCCGCTGCCAGGCTCATGGGCAGGCTTCCGGCGCGCGTGATAGCCTCGAGCAGCGTCGGCGGGCTCTCGAACTGCAAAACGCCGGCGTTGCTCACTCGGCCCAATATAAAGATTCGGTTGGATGTGTAGCGTTCGATTCGCACGTCGACCGTCAGATCCAGATAGAATGGCGCGAGAGCGTCGTGAATGGCCCGGGCTGCTTGTTCCCGGCTCTGACCGGCGATGCGGAGACATCCGCTCACGGGCAAAGTGATCTTGCCGTCGGGTCCGACTACATGCTTTCCGGACAGCTCCGCGCGGTCCCAGATCTCAACCGCGATCTCGTCCCCTTCGCCGATCTGGTAGGCTTCTTCGCCGTCCGCCTCAAACTCGCGCACCATTTCCGCCGAGGTCATCCAGTGCTCTTTGTCCGGCGCGCGGAATTCGGGGCCGGGTCCGCGTGAAGCCGGCCGCCCATCCGCGGCGCCTGCCGCTTTGGCCAGAGCGATCGACATAACCGCGGCGACGAAGATCCTTTTCATCTGCATACAGCATTGGCCGGACTGGCCACCTTCCTGCGAGACTTCAGCTAAAACGGGGTACCCAGCCGGCTGCGTAGATCTGCGTGCTTGCGGCAGAAGTACATCTTTACAATCGTCACCAAGGCGGTCGAACATTAGATCCTCACCAGGGCCGGGCCGGCGAGATTCTGCCTCCTTGTGTCTCGCGCCAGGCCTGGTCCAGCAAACGGATCGTAGTCGTGGAGTCCTCAAATTTTCTCTTCCTGACCGGATCTGCGCTACCTGAGTTTTTCCATCGCCGCAGCCGGTGCCAGTTACTCTCCGACTGTTTGGCCAGCCAGGCCTGCGCGCCGTGATGCTTGCGGTAATACAAGAACTCCGCGCGCATTCGCCACAACGCAATCTGGGCGCCGGTGCGCGACATGGACAAATGCTCCACGGTTTTCGACGATTCGCCGCCCAGATGCACCACCACAATCCCGGGCCAGTACGAAACCTCGTACCCGGCCGCACGGAAGCGCCGGCACAGATCCACCTCCTCGTAGTAGAGGAAAAACCGCTCGTCGAAATAGCCGATCCGGCTGAGCGCCTCGGCGCGGATCATCAAGAACGCCCCGGTGATCCAGTCAACCGATGCCGCCTGCAACGGATCCGACCAGGTGCGGTCCGCACGCCCGAAGAACCGTGAGCGCGGATACTTCGCGGCTAGTCCGGTCAGCGTCAGGAAATCGTTCAATACGGAGGGTGACATCCTGGCCGCGGGTTGCCATGATCCGTCCCTCCCCACCAGCCTTCCGCCCCCAATCCCGGTGCGGGGGTGAGCATCCATCAAGCCGGCGGCCTGGGCCAGCGCGCCGGCTTGGAGAAATGCATCGGAGTTGAGCAGCACCACGTAGCGGCCGCGCGCCAGAGGGAAGGCAACGTTATTGGCGGCCGCGAATCCGAGGTTCACCGTTTCGCGAATCAGCCGGACCATGGGGAATTCAGCCTCGACCATGTCCGCCGAGCCGTCGCGCGAAGCGTTATCCACAACCAGCGTCTCAAACGAGAGGTCCTGCTGGCGGTGGAGATCCGTCAGGCACTCGCGGAGCAGGTCCCGCGTGTTGAAAGAGACGATGACAACCGATGCATCCGGCGTGCTGCGATCAGTCATGCCTGTTGAGTCCTTTCGCCGGCCCTCTCGGTTCGAACCCAGGGCGAGTGCCTCCGCGAAGCGCGGAGAATCGACGGCAGCATGCAGATTTTCCAAACAACGTAGAAAGGAGCCATCGCCAGAGCTGCCAGGTCTCGCCATCCTCCTCCGCCGACAGCGATGGCCGAGACGACGTGCCCGCCAACCAGCGTCAATCCGGCGGCTCCACATAGACGGAGTCCGGGATGCGGCGCCGCGAGCGCCATCGTCAACAACCCAACATGTAGGCCAAGAGGCAGCAGCAGCAGGTCCAGTAGAGGTTCGACCAATCGCCCGCGGCCACGCAGAATCCCCCGGACGAGTTTCGGGGCGGTCGCCCCGATCATAAGGAGCCGGCCTCCTTCCCAACGCGCCCGCTGTGTCCTGACTCCTTTGCCCTCCGCCGGCATATCTCCGTAAACGGCGGTCCGGTCAACGAAACGTACGTCAATCCCGGCTCCAACCAGGCTGAGGTGATACTCCAGGTCCTCGACTACAGAAGTGGCGCGATAGGGCGCCGCCGCCAGCGTATTTGCCGCCAATCCGAAGCCGTTGCCTAGGATGCCGGCCGACAACCCCCAACGGTCGCGCCCCCGAGGGCGCAACACATTGAAGGCAAGCAGCGCGACATTCATCATCCGGGTTCTCAGAGAGGCGCCCGGGTTGGCCACCAGGTAGCGGCACTGCACGGCACCGGCCCCCGCTTCGAGCCGGGCCGCCATCTCGGCGATGAAGTTCGGCGCCACCCGGGAGTCGGCGTCTACCACAAAAAGGGCGTCTGCGCCTTCGGCGATCAAACGTTCAAATGCGAATTCCAGGGCATACCCTTTACCGCGTCGTGAGGGGTCGCTTCGTTCGATGACGCGCGCTCCGGCGCCGCGAGCGGCCGCTGCGGTTTGGTCGCTGCAATTGTCCGCGATCACGGTAACCTCTGCCGTTCGCGCCATCGCGGCCAGGTTCAGGCTCTCGACGCACCGTGCAATGCCGTGCTCCTCATCGTGCGCCGGTATCACGCACGCCAGGTGGCGCAAGATCCGCCGCGGACCCGAGGTTCTTCGTCGCGGAAGAATTCCGCCCAGCGTCACGACAAGCAGCTCCAGCGTGCCAGGCAGCGTAACGAAAGCCGCAAGGACCGCGAGGACCATGCGAGTGGCTGCCCATGTTGTATTCATGGCGCATCTCCTGCGGGCGAAGGCAGAACCAGCAGGCTTTGTGCGGGAACGGTGATGGTAAGAGTTGACCCGCCCCGAGAGAGGCTTGTATCTTCGGCGCCCGCGTCGGTGAGCAATATTCCTTTGGCAGGCGGTGAGGTCCCCGCCGGGAACCGAATCTCCACTGGCCGTGCCTGCGCCGCTTGATTGATCACCGCAACCGACCATTCCTGTCCTTCGAAAAAGCCGTAGACGGTAACGCCTTGGCCTTCCCCGTTACTGCGCGCGAGCGCTCCCCGCGCCACCTGGTTGAGGAGCAGCAGCGCTCGCCCCGTCGGGCGGAACCGGTCTCCCGTAGTCAAGTCGCGCACCAGCCCCCACAGCTCCACGAAACCCTCCCGGCGGGCCAGCTTGGCGTCATAGCCTGCTAGGACATAGGCGCACTGCCGCGTGGCTCCGGCCCGCAGAGCTTCCAGCATCACCCGAGCCAGTGCCGCCCCGGACGCCGCGCTGTGCAGAAGCGAAGATCGTTCTTCGGGAGTGGCATCGCCTAAATTCGTGTGCAGGTTGACTTCGTAGACCGCAACGTCGCGATGAGTTCCGCGCAAACGCTGTGCGATTTCCGTTACGCCTCCGGGTTCCCGTGCAAACAGGGCCGCCTTCCTGGCTTCGATCGAGAGCCCGGCCGCCAGCGAGTGGAGAAAGTAGGGCGCCACCGCGAGAATGTCGGCGGATGCTGCGGCGCCGGCGGTTTTCACGGCATACCAGGGATTCACCGACTGCGCGTTGACCACGGTCTTCAGCTTCGATTTCAGCGGCCCCGCCTCGCTCTTGATCCGGTCGAAACATCGCATCGCCGCCTCCCCATGGGCGGCGGCCTCTGGGATGCCGGCAGGACGGAAGAGGGCATTCCAGTTCTCGTTGCCAAACTCGACGAGGACTTCGTTGAAACCTGCGGCCCTTCCCGACAGCCAGCGGCCCAGATCGGCGCATTCCTGCCCGGAGAACGTGGTGGGCACAACCAGCCACGGGTCGGCCTGCACGGTCCGGCTCAGCTCGAGAAATTCCGGCAAGCCATAGCCGAAATCGTTGTCCTCCACCCCGGGGCGGTAACGGGAAGCTCTCCGGCCCTCGGGCAGAGCCACGCGGTTTTCGAAGGTATCCCCCAGCTGCCCCTGCCAGTCGCGAAGGTAGCCGGGCCGGAGTTTCCGCAGGACTTCCACCACCTCGGCGCGGAAGCCGCCGGTATCGGACACGCGCGCCAGAGAGACGTCGTCCAGCAGGACCTCTGCCGGACTAGCCGTCTCGTTCCGGAAGCTTAGCTGTAGAGCATCCCCCGGGTTCTCGTCGCGTGCGTCGAAGGAGTACTCAAATTGGCGCCAGGTCCTGGCGGGCTGCAGCCGCTGGATAAGAAAGGGAGCGGACCCGAGGCGGCGGAACTCCACCGTCAAGGCCGCTTCTCCACGCGACGCGCGGCTCCAGAACGACAGCCGCCACCTGCCTTCTACCGGTAGCAGTCGTCCGGCGCGCGATTGGATCCGATCAAGGTAAGAAGAAACCTGCCCGCCACTGCGCAGAGCCAGAGAGCGGATACCAGGGCTGCCCGGCCGGGAGTCCGCCGCAACCGCAGCCTTGCCCGAGGCCGGGTCAGCGAACCACCATTGCGTAGGAAGCTGCGCATCATCGATCTTTGTCAGCGCTACCACATCGCCGTGGCTCACTGCGGGTCCAGGCCCTTGGGTGTACAAAACGGGCAGGCCGCCCGCACTGCGCTTGCGAGAATCGCGGATGCGCCCCTTCTTCCCCGCGGCCGAACCGGTCAGGACTTCATAGGCGGCGCCGGCCCAGAATCCGTCCGGCCGCCCGAGCCAGCTGGTTTCATCGGAGAACTCCGCAGGCCCGCTGTAGGCGACCGTCACCAGTGCGCGATCGATCACGCCTTCAAAGCCCGGGTTCTTAATCACATTAGTGGGCAGTTGTTCCGCGCCCCAGGCGGTCCAGGAGCCGAGATTGACTCCGAAGCGCCGCACGTCCCGGGTAACGGCTTCGGCGGTTAACTCCACTTCAACCGAGCCTTTCGCCCCCGAATGGCAGCCGACCAGCGCAACAGATGCGGTCAAACTCAAGAGAGCCAGCAGGGTTCTCATGAGATCGCCTCCAGGCGCCGGCGAAACACGTCCGCCAGGCGCTCGGCATTTCGTGCGAGATTGTGCCGCTCGATGACGCGTATCCGGGCGGATTCCCCCAGGCGCTGGCGCAGCGCGCCATCGTCGATCAATCGAGCGATCGCGGCCGCCAGAGCGATGTCATCGGAAGGCGGAACGAGTAGTCCATCCGAGCCGTCCCGAATCAGCTCCGGAATACCATTGACGAATGTCGTGACGCAGGGGATCTCCATGGCCATGGCTTCCATGAGCACCACCGGTATTCCCTCCGCAAAGCTCGGAAGCGCGAAGACACCGGCCCGGCGGTAAAATTCGCCGACGCGGTCCTGGTTGACGCTGCCCTCGAATCGCACGCAGGCTTCGAGGCGGCGCCGGTGCGTGTCTTGCTCGAGCGCATCGCGATCCGGTCCGTCACCGACAAACCGGACCAGGATGTTCCGTCCCTCCGCCCGCAGCCGCGCAGCCGCGGCGAGCAGCACGTGCTGGCCCTTGGCCGGCACGAGCCGGCCCAGGCACAGAATCTCAAATGGAGCGGCGCCGCCTGGATCTGGCCGCGGTGCGAATCGTGCCGGGTCGACTCCCAACGGAACCACTTCGAATTTGTTCCAGCTTTCGGGAGGCGACAGTTTCATCAACTGGCTCCGCGCGAAGCTTCCGATGGCGCAGAGGAAGTCCGCGCCCGCGATCTTCTCGCGCAACCGGTATCCGGTAACGTCATAGAACTCGTCCGGACCGTGAACGGTGATCGACAGCGTGAACGGGCCCAGGTGACTGACGATGAGAGCGACGCTGGCCGCGGGGGTCGCAAAATGCACATGCACATGCGCGCATCCGCGCTGTTTCATCCAACGCGCCACCAGCACCGCCTCCACGAAATAGAACAGGTGATACACCAGCGCGCGCAGGTCCGTCCGCCCAAGAGCGAGCGCACACCACAGCGCCCGGCCATAAGCGATGGGTGACGCGGCCAGGAATGACAGGTGCGCCAGCACGGCGCCTGCCGGGTTCTCCCCTTTCACGTAGTACGTTCGGCCGGCCTCGCTCCGCTCTTCGTCAGTCAACGCCTCGCCAGCGCGGTCGGGCTCATTAATCGATGCGACCTCGATGGTGAAACCCAGGGCCCGCAGGGCCAACACCTCGCGCAGGATGAACGTGTGCGAGATAGAAGGATACCGGCTTACCAGGTAGGCCATGGCATCACGCCGGGGGTGCCTCATGCCAGCACCCTCCGAAAAACGGGCGCCTGAGCGGATCGACGCTGGCTGACTACCGATAAGTCTTTTTTGTCAGACAGCAGGTAGCCTTCCGACCACCCGGTCAGCATGGCGAACAGCGGGACCACCTGCTTGCCCATGTAGACGGTCGCCACCGCGAACCCGATGCCCACATAGATACCCGCCAGCGTGAAAGCCAGGGAGCTTCCGGGCCGTATGGGCGGAGTTTGCCGCATTCCGGCGGCCATCAGCCGAATGGTCATGGCCGCCACGGTCGCCGTGAAGAAGGCCGCGGCCGGCAGACCGTGCATCAACGCCAGCAAAAGATAGTAGTTGTCGATCGAGGGCATGCCCGGCACTTTAGGCCACGTGTTACGACCCCAACCCAAAACACTGTGATCGACTGCGATGGCTACATATTTGTCAATCAGTTCCTTTCGATACGCAGCGGTCTCTTGCGCCGCCGTCTTTGCGGCCGCGCGGCCGACAGCAGAATAACGGTACAGCGCGATTCCCGCCGGGATGCCGACCAGAAGGATCCCGGCAGCGAGCGCCCGGAACGTCCGTTTTCGGTTCTTCGATCTGCCGACGGTTGCCATCGCCGCGGCCAGGACGGCGCCGAACCAGGGCCCTCGAGTCATCGTCATGAGAAGCCCGCCCAACAATCCCAGTGAGATCACACGACCCTGGGTGACCGGCAAGTATCTCCAGAAGGGAAGCCGCGACTCCCATGGGCCGCTCCATTCGAGCCACCGGGCGATTCTCCAGCCAGCCAGCAGCATGATCCCCGCCAGAATGGCATGGCTGTACGGTCCGGCGATCCGCGCATATCCCCACCGGAAGGTCGTTACCCAGCCCGCGCCTTGTCCCGGGAAGAAGGGGTCCAATGGCCGCCGGAACAGAGTTGCCCCCATGCGGAACTCGTACACCGAAATCACTGAAACCCAGAACATCAGCCACGCCAGCCGGCGCGCGAACGCTACGCGCAGACCCAGGGGCTCGACCAGCGACTTGGCGCACACATAGGGGAGTAACACAGAGGTCACCATTTCAAACATCAGGTTTTGCGCTTCCTTGTACCCGGCATTCATGTATTCGGAAAACCCGAGCCAAAAGACGAACCCGAACACTAGAAAGTCAGCCAGGGACCATCGCCAGCCGATGCCGCGAATCAGCATCACCGCAACGACCGGCAGCATAGCGGCTTGCGTGAAGCTTATTTCCGGCAGGCCTGCGACCATCTTGTAGCGGTAGTAGTCTGGGCAGAGCAGAAGTACCGGGAGGTAGACATTCAAGAATGCAAAGGCAGGGGACCGGCGCAGCGCAAGATAAACGGCGGCCAACCCCGGGACTAGCGCCAGAATCTCCATGGCGCTCGGATCAGGCGGTCAAACCGTAGGCGTGGATGGCCTCTTCGGCGGTGTTGCAGATGTCAAAAACCTTATGCATGCGAACCAGTTCGAATAAAGTCCTCACCGGCCGCGTCACTCCGCACAGTTTCAGATCCCCGCCCTGGGAGTTGAGTTGCCGCAGGCAGGAGAGGATGGCTCCCAACCCGGAGCTGTCCACGAACTTCAGACCGCTCAAGTCGAACACCAGTCTGGCGTTCGGCTTCAGCATCGGCCCCACGGCGGCTTTGAAATCCCGGACATTGCCGGCGTCCAAATGATCTCCGGCAATGAGATGCACGGTAATTTCTGCTGTGTTTGTGGGTGTCATTTTTTTTCTTTCCGAGTCACGGTGTTTTTGTGGAGCCGGTGCAACGTGGTGTCGCAGCAACGTGCAACCCAAGCCTCGGTCCCTGGTTGTTTATCGGCGCGAAGGGTAAAGGTCTTTATTGTTTGAGGCGATAAACCACTAGTGGCCGGCGAATTCGAAACTCTCAAGGCTCCGTGTCATCGAACGAATCCGGAACATCGCCGTCCTCAAACGGCTTCGTGGTCCGGGTCTGCGGACTCGGGCTACTCACGCGTGGAACTCAGCGAACAGTTGCACCGCCGTTACGGATCTTCGCGCGCCAGCCGTCTGCGCCTCCATTACAAGCGATGCGTGTGGCTGCTGGTAGTGGGCGGAGCGAAATGCCTGAAACGATTTCTCGACGTGACCATCACGGCGGCTCTGCTGATCGCTCTGGTGCCCTTATTTGCCGTCATCAGTTTGGCCATCAAGCTCTCTGGCGGGAGCGTGTTGTTCTGGCAGACCCGGGTCGGGCTCTGGGGCCGCGAGTTTCCGTTTCCGAAGTTCCGCTCGATGGTACCCAACGCCGAGGCTCTCAAAGAAAAGATTCGCGCACAGAACCAGCACGGAACCAGCGTGACCTTCAAAATGAGGAACGATCCCCGCGTCACTTGGATTGGCCGCATCCTGCGCCGGTGGAGCCTCGATGAATTACCGCAGTTATGGTGCGTCCTTCGGGGGGACATGTCACTGGTGGGGCCTCGTCCGCCTGTGCCGGGCGAGGTCGCGCGCTACACTCTCCGGGACCGCCGGCGCCTCGATGTCAAGCCCGGGCTAACCTGCATCTGGCAAGTGAGCGGACGCGGCGACATCGCCTTCGCCGAGCAGGCCGAACTCGATATCCGCTACATCGAAAGTCAGAGCTTGCTGTTCGACCTCGCGCTGCTGGCGCAGACGGTGCCGGCCGTGCTGTTAGGGAAAGGAGCCTACTGAGCGCCGCCCCTATGGCATCCTCTCCCTCGCTGAAAACACGCTCCGGCGGCATAGCCCTTCATCCATGGTTTTCCGAAACCGCTGGGGTGTCTCTGGCGCGGCTGGCGCACCTCCGCGCTATGGCGCGGCACGGGATGGTCCGCCTTTTAGGCGCATCCGGGCGCGTGGTGGACCTGGTGGTGTGCATCAGCCTGCTGCCGCTCGGAGCGGCGCTATGCATCGCTCATATAGCCTCGCTGGTTTCCGGTGGCGGCCTGCGCGGAGAGGATCATGTCGGGCGTGACGGCAAAACATTTCGCTTGTACCGTCTGGATTTCGGCGGCCGCCGGGCGCCCCGATGGCTGTGCCGGCTTCCTGTGTTGCTCAATCTCCTGCGCGGCGACCTCGGGCTGGTGGGACCTCGGCCGCTGCGGCCGCACGAGGCGCCGCGCCGCAATCCGGAGTTCTGGACGCGCAGCTCGGTTCGCCCGGGCCTGATTTCGCTGTTTTGGCTGCGCCAGCGAACCAATATAGCGTTCGAGACCGAACTGGCCACCGACGTCGAATACGTAAATCAAAAGACCGTCCGCGCGGACCTGGGCATCGCCTTGCGCGCCGCGCCGGCGGCTCTCTACGGCAGCGAGGCTCTCGAAGCGCCATCCATTGTGCGGGTCCTCGGAGTCGCCATTCACAACCTGCGTTTGCAGGACGCCGTCGACCAGCTCCTGCAACGTTCGGCGGCGGGCGGTGCTCCCGCGCAGGTATGTTTCGTCAACGCCGACTGTTTGAACATCGCCTGCCGCGACCCGGAGTACTTCAAGCTGTTGGAACGCGCATCTTTGGTTCTGGCCGACGGAATCGGCCTGAAAATTGCCGGCCGGGTCTTAAGGCGGCCCATCCGTCAGAATGTGAACGGGACGGACATGTTCCCGCCGCTTTGTGCAGGACTGGCTGGCGCGGGTGGCCGCATCTACCTGCTGGGCGGCCGCCCGGGAATTCCGGAGGCGGTGGCAGGCTGGATTCAACAGCATGTTCCCGCCCTGACGGTGTGCGGCCTGCGCCACGGATACTTCTTGCCCGAGCAGGAAAACGCCGTGATTGCGGAAATTGCCGCCTCCCAGGCAGATGTGTTGCTGGTGGCTTTCGGCGCGCCGCGCCAGGACCAGTGGATATCCCGCAATCTCCAGCGGTTGAATGTTCGCGTGGCCGTGGGCGTCGGCGGGCTGTTTGATTTCTACTCCGGACTCATCCCCAGAGCGCCGCAGTGGATCCGGGAACTAGGCCTTGAGTGGGTTTACCGGTTCCTGCAGGAGCCACGCCGGATGTGGCGGCGGTATTTTGTCGGCAATATTCTGTTCCTCTATCGGGTGCTCCGGGAACGTCTTGGGATGAGCCCGTCGCATCCCATCGCAGCCCAACCGGGCGGAGAACCAACATGAGAGCTATGGTCATGGCCACCGGCGAGAGCGCCGGCTTTCGATTGTTCGCGGACCGCTGGCCGGCCGGGTTAATGCCTCTTGGCGGGCAGCCCATTCTCCAGCACCTGGTCGAATTTCTCGTACAGGCCGGCGTCAGCGACTTTGATTTTGTGATCAGGCATCTGCCCGAAAAAGTGGAGGCGTACCTGGGCGACGGTAGCCGCTGGGGGGCCGGGTTCCAATACCATCTGGCGCCCAACGGCCGGCCCCCTCACCAACGTCTCCACGCGATCGTTGGCGCCGAGGAGGGCAACGTGGTTCTGGCGCGCGAAGACACCATTCCTACGTTCCCGCCGGACTGGATTTCGAAAACGCCCGCCCCGGTCGTGTTCATCGATAAGAAAGAGGCGTGGACGGGTTGGGCGGTGATCCCCGCCGGTCTGCTTGCCAAAATTTCCATGGCGGGCGATCCAGCCGAATTCGAAGCACGCCTGTTGGTCGCCGCACGCTCGTGCGGAACTGTCGCCGTAGTCGAGTGTCCGATCTGCTTTGCCACGGCGTCGGATTTTCTGGCATCGCAAGGCGCAATGCTCACCGGCCGTGGACCGGATGGGTTACTTCTCCGGCGGCGAGAAGCGGCCCCGGGAGTCCGCATTGGCCGCAATGTCAGCCTGCACCCGGCGGCGCAGATCGAAGCGCCGGTTTCCATTGGCGACAACTGCTCGATCGGTCCCGGCACACGACTGGGGCCCAATGCCGTCATCGGCGACAACTGCATGATCGAAGGCCGGTCGCGCGTTTCTCACTCCGTGGTATTCCCCGGCAGCTACATCGGAGAATTTCTCGAACTGACGCACGCCGTAGTCGATCACAATCGTCTGGCCAACGTGCGCCTGGACACGGAAGTATGGGTCACGGACGCTTTTCTGCTCGCGAGACTGACGGACACTGGTCTGAAAAGGTGGTTGGCGCGGACCGCGGCGCGCGCGCTGGCCGTTGGGCTGCTCGCGCTGCTGTCTCCGGTGCTGCTGTTAGTGGCACTATGGCTTAAACTGTTTCGCCGCGGGCCCGTCTTGCACCACCGGGAGGCCGTGAGCCTTCCGGCTGAGGGCGCACCTGAGCAGTGGCGCACGTTCCGGCTGCCGGCTTTCCGTCCGCATGCGGCCGGCGGCGGCTCACTGCTGCTCGACGTGCTCCCGGGGTTGCTGCGTGTGGCGTCGGGCGATCTGGCTCTAGTGGGGGTCGAACCGCGGAGCCCGAAAGAAATCTCCGGGTTGCCCACGGACTGGCGAAACCTCTACCTCCAGTCGAAGGCCGGCTTGGTTACCGAGGCTGCGGTAAATGGCGTCGCCGCTGGCGAGCCCGACGCTCTTTACTCGGCAGAAGCCTACTACACCGCCGTGGCGGGTTTCACCCACGATCTCCGGCTGCTCGGCAAATATATCGGTCAGTGGATGACAGGGCGGCCGAAGGCGTGCCGCCCAGGACCCTCGACCGAATCATTCCACTACCCCCCTTACGAAGACGCCAGCGGACCGCTTAGCTGATTGGTTTTCGGCAGCGAGAACAGGTTTGGCATCCCTCGTAGGGTCGCGCTGCGTTTCGTTTCATCCGCCCGAGCCCGGGCTGCGCATCATTGTCTTGCCTGACATGGCCCACCACACGGCCGAATTGAATCTCGGCGGCTTCGAAATTCGTCCGTCGCAGCGAACTAAACGATCAGGTGGTTTCCGTGATCATCGGTTGAGCAGGACTCTTGATGGGCGAAGATGCCGACGCGTGTTGCGTTAGCGCCGCAATCACGTCTTCCAGCTTGACCGGTTTGGCGATGAAGCTATCCATGCCGGCCGCTATGCATGATTCACGGCAACGAGCGCTCGCGTCCGCGGTCATGGCAATAATTGCGGTGCGACGCTGCGATCCTTCCACGCGGCGAATCTCCGCCGTCGCTTCGAAACCGTTCATATCCGGCATTTGGCAGTCCATGAAGATCACATCGTAGGACAGCATGTTCACCATTTCTACCGCCTCACGGCCGTTTCCCGCCACATCTGCACGGACACCGAGCCGCTCCAGCATCCTCAGAGCCACTCTCTGATTCACCACGTTGTCTTCGGCCACCAGCACCCGGATGGCGGAGTCGGCAAACCTTCCGGCCACGCTTGTCCTGAGGGCCCCCAAAGACTTTTGGAATCCCGCTTCCGGCAATACGTCGGCCGTCGCCTGCAGCCTTCTGGACCAAGCTGTGGCAATCGTGTCGAGCAACTGGGAATGCCGGACCGGCTTAACCAAACACGCATCGATGTTGTTGCCGTTCGGCGCCTTGATCAGGTCGCTGCGGTGTCCGACGGAAGTGAGAATCACCACCACTGTGTCCTTGGTCGCGGGATTGGCCTTGATCATCGCAGTGAGCGTGGCTCCGTCGAGTTCCGGCATCTGGTAGTCGGCTATCACTACATGATAGGGATCTCCGCCTGCCTGCGCCGACAGAATAGCTTGCAACGCTTCTCCTCCGGATGCATAGCTCCCGTTCCGCATTCCCCAACTGGAGATCTGTTCATGGACCACGCGGCGATTCACTTCGTTGTCGTCGACGATCAGGACTCGCAAGCCGGTCAGATCTACGATGGGCGCGGCGGCCGGAGCCGGCTGCGGGTCAACCGGCAAGGGCAATACAAATGAGAAAGTGGAACCCTCGCGGAGGCGGCTTTCGACTGAGATGGATCCTCCCATGAGTTCGACCAGTTGCTTGGAAATCGCCAGGCCCAATCCCGTGCCGCCGTACTTTCTCGTGGTTGAGGTATCGACCTGCATGAATTTCTCAAAGAGCAATCCAACCTTTTCCTCGGGAATGCCAATGCCGGTGTCCTTCACGGAAATCCGCATCCGGGCGCATTCCTGTTCGTCTTTGCCCTCGAATTCCGCGGCAATCAGCACATGGCCGCTGGGAGTAAACTTCAACGCGTTGCCGGCGAGATTAGTGATGACCTGGCGTATGCGGCCGCCATCACCGACAAAGTGATGGGGCAGGCCGGGCGAGTACTGGACAACTAAGTCAATTCCCTTTTCCTCAGCACGCGACGCCAGCATCTCAGCCACTTCTTCGATCAACTGGCGAAGGTCGAATGCGAACGATTCTATAACCAGTTTGCCGGCCTCAATCTTGGAGAAATCCAGGATGTCATTGATGACGGTAAGAAGGGCATCGCCAGATTGGCGCGCCGTCTCCGCGTATTCGCGTTGCTCATCGGTTAAA
>Ga0335079_10001203_pt1 | contig 29549 bp, 21 predicted proteins | sample Lox_Sample_33_FD_206719 | JGI IMG/M metagenome (GOLD analysis project Ga0335079, IMG submission 206719) | Soil microbial communities from Loxahatchee National Wildlife Refuge, Florida, United States - Lox_Sample_3.3 | ecosystem: Environmental > Terrestrial > Soil > Wetlands | place: USA...
CGTACAGGAGCTGGACGCCCAGGTAAGCCATCGTGTACGTCCTCTGGGCGATCGACGCATCGATGAGTCCGTCCTCGATGTACTGGAGCGTCGTCTCGTTCTTGTCCATCGCGATGATCTTCACGGCGCCCCCCCTGCCGATCTCCTTCACGGCCACCGCGCACCCTTCCCCCCCGGCCGCGTCGACGCAGGCGAACCCGGCCAGATCGGGGTAGGCCTGCAGGATGGAGCGCGCCACTTTTTCCGCCTCGGCGGAAAGCGCCTGGTCGTTCCCCGTCTTGACGATCGAGATCCCGGGATATTTCGCCAGCGCGTCACGGCACCCCCGGGCCCGCCCCTCGAGGTTCGACTGGCCGGGGATCATCAGGAGCGCGACCTCCCCCTTCCCCCCCACCGCGCGGGCCAGCAGCTCGCCTGTCTGGAGCCCGGCATTGTAGTTGTCCGTCCCGATGTACGTGTACCGCCTGCTCAAGGGGTCGTCCGTGTCGATGCACACGACCGGGATGCCGCTCTCCACGGCGCGGTTGATCTCGGGCCGCAACGCGTCGGACGCGGGGGCGATGAGGATCCCGGAGGGGCGGCGGGCGAGCACCTGCTCGAATTCCGCCACCTGCTGGTTCGGGTCGTTGCCCGTGGGCCCGCGGAAATCGGAGAGAACGCCGAGGCTCCGCGCCCTGTCTTCCAGTCCCATCCGCGCGTCGACCCAGTAGGGGTTGCCGACCGACACGCCGATGAACACGTACTGCTCGCCCGCCGCGGCGGCCTCTCCATGCGCCCCTTCGTCGCGGCGCCCCGAGCCCCACGGGCGGAATATGAGGAGGGCCGCCAGGGCGAGTGCCAAAGCCACATTGAGTGTCCTCTCCATGCGTTTGGACCTTGTCGTTGTGAGGAGTACGAGGAGCCGCCGCGCGCGCTCACGCGTGAGCTGGTCGAGCATGACGGCGACGATGAGGATCGTCCCGGAGACGATCCCCTCGGCATAAAAAGAGATCCGGAGAAATCCCAGGCCGTTCGTGATGAGACTGGTCAGGAGCAGCCCCAGGAACGTCCCGAATATGGTCCCTTTCCCCCCCGAAAGACTGGCCCCCCCGACGACCACGGCGGCGATGATCCGGAGCTCGGCGCCGCTGCCGGCGATCGGCGAGGCCGAGGCGGTCTTCGCGGCGGCGATCACGCCGCTGAAGGCGGAGAGGGCGCCCGTGATCACGTACGTCCAGATGCGGACCCGGTCGACGTTGATCCCGGAGAGCTTGGCGGCCTCCTCGTTTCCCCCGACGTAGTAGACCTGCCGGAGGAAGCGGGATTTGCGGAGGAGGAGATCGGCCACGGCGAGGAAGGCGAGCATGATCAGGATGGGATAAAACACCCCCCCCAGCTTTCCCTGACCGATCTGGTTGAACGCGTCGGGGAAACCCGTGATGGACGCCCCCTGCGTCGAGAGGAGGACGATCCCCCTGATGATCGTCATCGACCCGAGCGTCGTCACGAAGGGGTTCACGTGCACCTTCGTGATGACGAACCCGTTGAAGAGCCCGATCGCGACCCCGGCAAGGACGGCCGCGCCGATGGCGGGCCCGACGCCCCACCCGCTCTGGAGCAGGAGGCCCACCACGAGCCCGCCGAACGCGAACGTCGACCCCACCGCGAGATCGAACCCGCCGGTGATGATCACGAACGTCATCCCGATGGCGATCAGGGCGTCGAGCGACATCCCCAGCAGGATCGCCTCCAGGTTGGTGAGCGAGACGAAGTGGCCTCCCTCGCCCCCCGGCTGGAGAACGGAAAACGCCACCGCGGTCAGGACGACGGCGAGAAAGATGACGAACTCCCTGATCTTGAGCAGGCGTGCGATCATTGCGGGTCCCCGTGCTGTGCATGTTCAAACATCAGGGTGGCGACCGCCTCTTCCGTCAGCTCCCCGGCGACCTCGCCCGTCACCCGCCCCGCGCGAAAGACCAGGACGCGGTCGCTCATGCCGATGATTTCCTGCAGCTCCGAGGAGACGAGGATCACCGCACCTCCCTCGTCCGCAAACGCGCGGAGCCGCGCGTAGATTTCGATCTTCGCGCCGATGTCGATCCCCCGCGTCGGCTCGTCGACGATGAGCACGGAGGGGCGGGCGGCGATGCACTTGGCGAGCACGACCTTCTGCTGGTTCCCGCCGCTGAGCGCGCCGGCATCCTGCTCGATGGAGCCGACCCTGATGCCGAAGTCCTCCACCATCGTGCGCGCAAGCGCCGCCTCCTTCGGGCGGGACATGAACGTGCGGCCGCTGCAGGCGCGGAGCGACGCCGCGCTGACGTTCATCGCCACGCTCTGCTCCAGGAAGAGCCCGTGGAGCCGCCGGTCCTCGGGCGCATACATGATCCCGTGCGCGATCGCCTCTGCGGGACTCCGCACGCTCACGGCCCGTCCCTCCAGCTCGGTGACGCCCCCCTCCTTCGGGGCGTAGCCGAAGAGCGCCTGCATCGCCTCCGTGCGGCCCGCCCCCGTGAGCCCGGCCAGGCCGAGGATTTCCCCCCCGCAGACCGTGAGCGCCACGTCGCGGAATTTCCCCGGGGACGTAAAGTCCCTGACGCTCAGGCGCGGGGCCCCCCGGGCGCGCTTCCCCTTCGGCGGAAACACCTGGCTGATCTCGCGGCCCACCATGCCATGTATGATCTCGTCGGGGGTGGTCGCCGCGCGCTGGCGCGTCATCACGGTCTCCCCGTCACGGAAGACGGTGATGCCGTCGGCGATACGGAATATCTCGTTCAGCTTGTGCGACACGAAGATGACGCCCGCCCCGGCGTCCCGGAGCCTGAAGAGGACGTCGAAGAGCCTCTGCGCCTCCCGGTCGTCCAGCGAGGATGTCGGCTCGTCCAGGATCAGGACGCGGGCGCTCGCGGAGACCGCCTTGACGATCTCCACGATCTGGCGCTGCGCGACCGTCAGGTCCCCCACCCGGTCGCCGGGAGCGAGCTGGACGCCGAACGTCCTGAGATACTCCGCCGCGGCCCGTTCCATCGCCTGCCGTTTCACCAGGCCGAACAGGGAGGGCTCGCGGTTGACGAAGATATTCTCCGCCACGGTCATGTTGTTGCAGAGGCTCAGCTCCTGGAAGACCGTGCTGATCCCGAGGGCGCGGGCATCCCGGGGTCCCGCCGGTGCGAACGTCTCCCCGTCCAGGAGCACGGACCCCCCGTCGGGCCTGAAGACGCCCGAGAGGATCTTGATCAGCGTCGATTTCCCGGCGCCGTTCTCGCCGATGAGCGCGTGAATCTCCCCCGGCTTCAGCTCGAGCGACGCGCCGCGGAGCGCGCGCGTGGGACCGAAGGATTTCGAAACTGAGCGGACGTCGAGGAGGGGACCCATGCGGACTCAGAGCCTGATGACGACGCGTGTTGTCCAGCCGGGCCCGCCGGGGGGCGCAACGGCGGTCATCAGCCCGCCCCTCCACTCGAAGGGGACGTCCTTCCCGCCGACGCCGACGGATTTCGGGGAGCGGGAAGTCACGGCGGCAAATTCCCCCCCCTCGCAGAGCGTGAACGCGATCGCCCCATCGGCGACCCGCACGTCCCGCACAGTCGCCGGGCCGTTGTATTTGCCCGTCAGCCCGATCACGCCGTTCCCCGCCCGGAGGGGAATAATATAGTAGAGCCTGTACCCCATCCGCCCGAGCGTCACGCGCGTTGCGTCCCCGGGTCCCGCCTGCGCGAGCCGCCGCGAGAAATGCTCATAGAGGGCGAACCGCTCACCCCTGATGCCGTGGACATCGGTCGGAGTGAAGACGCCGCTCACGCTGTCGGCGTCGGCGCAGTTCAGGAGCGCCAGCAGTCCGGTCCCCCCGACGCGGGAGAACGCCTTGAAGACCCGGGCATCCTGCACCTGGAAGAGGCAGTCCTCCGCGGGGAGGAGAGGGTCGTCGGCGCGGAGGATCCTCCCGTCGCCCCGGACGAGAGGGCGCAGAACGTCGAAATTGCTCCTGCCGATCTCGTCCGTAATGTAGACGGGCCCGTTGTTCAGGGCGCGGGCGATGGCATGAAGGACGGCGTTCGGGTTGTGCGATTGAAATTCGTCGAAGTCGGGGTACACGACCTGCGAGAAATAGAGGGCATTGTAGACCGCCTGCAGGACGTGCGCAGCCGCGTTGCCGCGCTGGAGATCGTATGTCTCCCCCTGCTCGTAGGGGAAGTAGTCCTCCGACGTCCGTGCGACGGCCGTCGCGCCGAAATTCGCCCAGGCATCGGGCGTCATATCCATGCAGTTGATCATGACGCCGCCGAAATGGCGCGCCACGGAAGCATTCAGCGCCTCGTGGTAGCGGACTGCACCGTCCCAGATCGGGAAATTCCCCCGCGCAATCCTCTCTACGACAAGCTGGTTATCCACCTTGACAAACGAGAACCCTTCGGAGCTCAGGTAGGCGTGGAACCCGTCGTAGAACCTCCCGGGGGCGTCTCCCGCGGGGGAGACAAACGCGCACGTTCTGAGGGGAGAATCATCCCTGTCGGCCCTCTCCGGCTCACTGTACGTGACCAGGTCGGCCCTGAACTCCCGGCCGAGCACGGACTCCGGGTTCACACCCCTCCAGTAGCCGTTCATCGCGTGCCACACGCCGACATCGCCCAGGTGATACACGGTTTTGAGCGTCTCGATCACCCCCCGGAAGCCCCGGGGGAATCTCGCGGTGTCCGCGCGGAAAGAATTCAGCATGCCATGCGTGTTGTCGAGCCACCCGTCGTCGACAAGGAACCACCCGACGGGGAAGGCGGCGTCCCGGAACGCGGCGGCGCCCCTCAGGAGGAGATCCTCGTTCAGGTCCTTCCCCAGGGAGGAGCTGTTCCACGTGCACCAGCCGATCCGCTCAAACAGGGGGGGAAACTTCTTCGCGCTCCTCAGGTTCTCCGGGTGGCCCATGGCATTCATCCCCGCGCCCCAGAGCGACGCGAAGAGCGCGTAGGGATCCCGCCCGAACCCGACGGCCAGGAGCGGGATGCCGTTTCTCCCGGCGGCGTCGTCCCCGCTCACCGCCTTCGCGCCGAAACGCCCGCGGTCCGCTCCGAGCGTCGAGCGGTACCCGTTGCCGGAAAGGGGCATCGCCGCACCGTACGTGCCGTCCGCATACTGCCAGTAAAAGAACTGGATGTCATCGGTGCGGAGCCCGGAGGGAGCCGGAACGCTCTCCGGCTTCGACCAGCATTTCCACGGGCTGTAGCGCCAGAATGAAACCCCGCGGGCATACGAGGGAAGCCCCGGAAAAAAGAAGCCGATGAACCCGTCGGCGTTCCCCGGCACGCCGGCGGGAGGATCGATGCTGAAGAGCAATATGCCTGATGCGGAGTCGACGGCGAGGCGGACGAGTGCATTCCTTCCCCCAGCGCTGAACAGGTATCGGCCTTCCCCTCCGCCCGACGCGGTGAACTCGAGGGGACCGCCGGACCAGCCCGGGGTCCCGCCGGAGAGCCGCACACTTCCCCCTACAGATACCTCGAGCGCGTTGCCCGCGAGCGACGCCGACGGGCGTGAAGGCGTGAGGGCATGCTGGCCCATGAGATGTGCCGTGGCGGCCAGCGACAAGAGAATGGTCCGGAGGGGAGGGATCAATTGAGAATTGAGGATTGAGAATGGAGGATTGACAATTGCGGGCGGAAGTTCGACCTCTTCAATGTGCGGAAAAAGAACGAAATTGGCAACGCATGTGACGCTGATTCAATTTTCTCGTATATTCCCCACCACATTCACTTTCCGGCCCGACGTTCCCATGCTCACGCTCGGTTGCGATATCGGCAGCTCGTCCGTCAAGGTCGCCCTGTTTGACGCGGCATCGGGGCGCCTCCTCGGTTCCGCGTTTTCACCGCAACAGGAGATGCCCATTATCGCGCGCCAGGCGGGATGGGCCGAACAGGATCCTGAGGCGTGGTGGGGCCACCTGAAGGCCGCCACCGCGGAAGTGCTCGCCGCGACGGGGAGGCAGGGGAAGGAGATCGGCGCGATCGGGATCTCGTACCAGATGCACGGCCTGGTGGTGGTCGATGCGGCAATGAACGTGCTCAGGCCGTCGATCATCTGGTGCGACAGCAGGGCCACCGAGATCGGCAGGGAGGCATTCGCGAGGCTCGGCCGCGACAGGTGCCTCGGGACAATCCTGAACTCGCCGGGCAATTTCACGCTCTCGAAGCTCCGCTGGGTCAGGGAGAACGAGCCCTCCCTCTTCGCGAAAATCGGGAAGTACATGCTCCCCGGGGACTATATCGCGATGCGCCTCACGGGCAGGATCGCCACCACCGTGCCGGGCCTCTCGGAGGGAATGGCGTGGGATTTCAGCGCGGACGCTCCCGCGGAGTTTCTCCTGGACGAGTACCGGATCCCGGCGTCGCTCCTGGCGGAGACCGTCCCCACGTTCGGCGAGCAGGGGCGCGTCTCCTCCTCCGCGGCAGCCGCGCTCTCCCTGAAGGCAGGGATCCCCGTGACGTACCGTGCCGGCGATCAGCCGAACAACGCGTTTTCGTTGAACGTCCTCCAGCCCGGCGAGGTCGCCGCCACCGCGGGGACATCCGGCGTCGTGTATGCCGTCAACGGGACGCTTGACGCGGACCCCCTCTCCCGCGTCAACTCGTTCGCGCACGTCACGCACGACGGGCGCGCCCCCCGGATCGGCGTGCTTCTCTGCATCAACGGGTGCGGGATCGCCAACAGCTGGACGCGACGCGCGCTCGGACTCCTCGGCGTCCCGTACGAGGAGCTCAACGCGCGCGCCGCGACGGTCCCCCCGGGATCAGGGGGACTCGTGGTGCTCCCGTTCGGCAACGGCGCGGAGCGGATGTTCGGCGACAGGGACATCGGCGCGCAGATCGGCGGCGCCAGCTACACAACGCACGGGGAGGCGCACATGCTCCGCGCAGTGCAGGAAGGGGTCGCGTTTTCCTTCAAGTACGGGATGGACCTGATGACCGGGCTCGGCATCACGCCGAGCGTGATCCGGGCCGGGGACGCGAACCTGTTCAGGAGCAGGATCTTCTGCGAGACGCTCGCGGGCACGGCGGGAGTCGCCATCGAGCTGTACAACACGGACGGCGCGCAGGGAGCCGCGCGCGGCGCGGCGCTGGGGGCGGGATTCTTCAGGACGCCCGCGGAGGCGTTCGGCGGCCTCACACGAAAGGACCTCATCGAACCGGACAGGAAGCGCGCCGGGGAGTACGCCGGCATGTACGGACGGTGGCACGACGTCCTTTCGATGGCGCTCTCCCGCAGGGCCCCCTAGCGGCGGACTACCCCCGCGCTGCAGGCCGGAACGCGGCGTAGTGGGGCTTCCACTGCGCCTTCGCGATGAGCGCGTCGATCTGGTCGTCGCTCAGCCTGCGCCCGAGTCCCGTTTCCCGGGCTTCGGTCGCAACGGCCTTCGCAACCGCCGCGGAGACGCGGCGGATGTCGTCGAGGGGAGGGAGGAGCCGGTTCTCCTCGCACTGGGCATCGGTCACCTGCGCGCTGATGGCCCTGCTCGCCCTGAGAAACATCGCCGTGGTGATTTTCGGCGTCTGGCTGACGAGCGCGCCCAGCCCGATCCCGGGGAAGATGAACATGTTGTTGCACTGGGACGTCTCGAGCATCCGGCCGCCGAAATCGACGGGTCCGAACGGGCTCCCGGTGGCCGTCAGGCCGCGGCCGTTCGTCGCGCGCGCCACGTCGGCGGGCGTGCACTCCGATTTTGACGTCGGGTTTGAAAGCGCGAAGATCACCGGGCGGGGATCGTTGGCGGCCATCTGATCCAGGATCAGCTCATCGAACAGCCCGGCGGTCGCCGTGACGCCGATCAGGACCGTGGGCTCGGCGTTGCGGACGACGTCCCGGAGCGTGATCCTCCCGGGATTCTCCAGCGTCCAGCTCCCCACGCGGGCCCTCCGCTGGGCGAACGGCTCCTGGGCCGGCGTCAGTCCCGGCGCGTCCTCGATGAGGAGACCGCCGACGTCAAAGGCGAAGAGCCGGCCCCGGACCTCCTCTTCCGAAAGGCCCTCCTCCTGCAGGACCATGCGGATGTTGGAGGCAATGCCGGCCCCGGCCTGCCCCATGCCCGCGATGACGAACCGTTGATCGATGAGGCGCTGCCGCTTGACCCTCATGGCGGTCATCAGCGCGGCGAGGGCCACGCCCCCCGTCCCCTGGATATCGTCGTTGAACGAGAGGATCCTGTCCCGGTAGCGTTCCAGGAGCATGAACGCCTTGTGCTTCGCGAAATCCTCCCACTGGAGGAGGGCGCGGGGGAAGTTCCGCCTCACGCCCAGCACGAACCGTTCGATGAAATCGTCGTATGCCTGTCCCTCCAGGCGGCGGCCCCTGTACCCGAGGTAGAGCGGGTCGTCCAGGAGCCGCTGCGTGTTCGTCCCGACGTCGAGGCAGACAGGGAGGCAGCAGGCGGGATGAAGACCACCGGCCGCCACGTAGAGGTTGATCTTCCCCACGGGGATGCCCATGCCGTCGGAGCCGAGGTCGCCGAGCCCGAGGATCCTCTCGCCGTCGGTGACGACGATGAGGTTCACGTCCGGCAGGCACACGTCGGAGAATATCGCGTCGATGTTGGCGATATTCTCCGGGCTGATGTAGATCCCCCGGTACTCGCGCGTGATGTGGCTCAGCATCATGCACGCCTTGCCGACGGTCGGCGTGTAGACGATGGGGAGCATCTCCGCCAGGTGGTCGCACAGGAGGCTGTAGAAGAGCGTCTCGTTCCGGTTCAGCAGCGATTGCAGGAAGATGTATTTCTCGATGTCGTCCTGCTTCCGGGAGTACATCTCATAATTGCGGGCGCGCTGCGTGTCGATGCTCGAGATGCAGGATCGGAGCAGCCCGTCAAGCCCGAGCGCGAGCCGCTCCTCGTGCGAGTACGCCGTCCCCTTGTTCAGGAAGGGGTCCGTCATGAGCTGCCGCCCGCGGAGGCGCACTTCGAAGTACTCTTCTCCCGTCAGGGGATCACTATTGATCGAAAACGTTTTCATGGTTCCTCGTCGATCGGTGTCCGCACGCACGCTCAACAAAAAGGCCACGGGAATCCTCCGGTGGCCTGTGCGCAATGAACGCGTATGAAAGATACGGCTCGTTTCCCTGACAAGCAATCGGCGCTGCACGCCCCCGCCCCGGCCCTTCTCTGCGCGCTGCTCCTGGTGGCCCCATCCGGGGCTGCAGGCGGTGACGCAGCGCGTCGCGGCGGCGCGCCCATCCCCCGCGTCCTGATCGCCTGGAACGGGGGCGCCGCAGGGGCTGATTCCGTCGATCAGTCCGCGCTGGAGGAGATCTTCGCGGTCACCGGCCTGCGCCCCGAACGCCTGGAGCCGGGCGCCGCCGAAGGCGTCTCCCCCTCCGCAGGCACGCTCCTCGTCGTCCCTCATGCCTCGGCGGCGCATCTCGGCGCACGGGACGCCGGACGGATCGTCCGCCTCGTTGAGCGCGGGTGCACGCTCGTCACGGACGGCCCAGGCCCCCTCGCTTCCGCGCTCGGCGTGCGCACGGGGAGCCCGGTGCAGATCGGGAGCGTGACCGACATGCTCCAGAGCCACCTGGCGATACGTTGGAGACCGGGGGAGTACGGCCGCCTCATCACGGGGGCCGCAGGGACATGCACGCCGGTCTTCGAGGAGGCCGGGACGCACCGGCCGGTCGCGGTCATTCTCCGCAGGGGAATGGGAGACTGCCTGTACGTCGCCCCCCTCGTCGACCCCGTCAGCACCGCGGGGTACACCCGGTTCCCTTCGCTTCCGTGGACGATCTGTACGGGTCTCGGCGTGCATCCGCCGCTGGTCCGGCGGGGGGCCGAGGCGTACTTCGATCCCGGATACCGCTTCGGCGCCCCGGCCGAATCGCTCGCCCACATGTGGCGCTCATGGGGGATCAGGGCGATTCATGCCGCCGCCTGGTACGCCTCTTCGTCGCCACCGTTCGACTACCGGCGCCTCCTGGCCGCGCTTCACGCCGAAGGAATACTCGCCTATGCCTGGCTCGAGTGGCCGTATGTCGGACGCGGATTCTGGGAGAGCCATCCCTCGTGGCGGCAGAAAAATGCCCTGCTCGCCGACGCCCACCTGGACTTCCTCTACCTGATGGATCTGCAGAATCCCGCGTGCATGGCGGGGGCGCTGGAGGAGCTCGCCTCGCTCCTCCGGCTCGGCTGGGACGGCGTGGACGTGGCCGAGTTCACGCTCACGGGGGCGGGGCGGGAGGCGCTGGAAGGGCCTGCCGTTCCCGGCGATTTCACGGGCTTCACGGATGTGGGACGGCAGGGGTTCGCCCGGCAGAGCGGCTTCGACCCCCTCGAGCTGTTCGAGCCTTCATCACCCCACTACTGGAAAACCGACACGGCGGGTCTCCGCGCGTTCTACCGGTACCGGACCGCCGTCAACGTCGCCACCGAACGGACGCTCTTCACACGGCTTCGCGCCACCGGGGAGGGAGCGGGAGAGCTGATGCTGACGATCGTCGACAACGCCCTTCACCCGGAGTTCGACGACCTGCTCGGGTTCAGCATGGCGGAGACGGTGTCGCTCGTGAGGGAGTTCAATCTGACGCTCATGGTGGAAGACCCGTATCCCGAGTGGAGCAAGCCTCCCCTTCGCTACCGGGGAGTCAGGTCATACTACCGCTCGCTGCTGGCGGACCGGGCGTTTCTGATTGACGTGAATATCGTCCCGATGCCCGAGGACAGGAGAGGGCTCTTTGCGACGGAGCAGCCGACGGGAACCGAGTTTCTCCAGCTCTGGCGATACGCTTCGGGAGGGGGGGACCGGGTATGCTTTTACAGCGAGTCGAGCGTCCACGCCCGCGACTGGCGCATCCTCCCCGCGGCGATGGCCGCGGGCGCGCGCGCCAGCATGACGCGCGACGGCATCTGCGTCGATGCGCCGCACACCGTCATGCTGCGCGGAGACGGTACGCCGGTGCTGATGGACGGGGTCGAGTGGCGGGCGCGGAGCGATTCCGAGATCATCGTTCCCGCGGGGAGGCACTCGCTCTCCCTGAAACCCGGCGAAGAGAAGGACCGGGAAGGGCTGCGCCTCACGACGATCTCGGGCGAGCTTGCGGGGGCGCATGCATCGGGGGACACGCTTACGATTGAGTACATCTCGGCGACGCGGTGCGCGCTGGGCTTCAGCGCCCTCCCGCGTGCATTTCTCCTGGATGGCGCGGCGATCTCACCGCCGCTCTTCGCACGCGGAGAGGAGTGCCAGGCGTACTTCCCCGCCGGGGAGCACCGGTGCACGGTCCTCGCCCCAAGGGGCGGGATCACCCCCCGGATTTCTCCCCCGCGGGGCGGGGACGGAGGAGGCGGTAGGCCCTGAGCCCGCCGATGCAAAGCAGCGCGCCGAACCCGTCGATCAGGACATCCGTCACCTGGCCGTGCCGGCCCGGCGTAGAGAGCTGGTGATATTCGTCGGAGGCGCCGTAGAGAATCGCAAAGAGGACGCCGAGGAGGTAGGAATGACGCGCGAGCGCGGGATACCGGGTCTGGGCGCTCAGCGCGCGCTGGCACAGGAGACAGAGCATGCCGTAGTAGATAAGGTGGATGAGCTTCGCCCAGCCCCAGAATTCCACCTGCGGAAATGCATCCTGTGGGATCGATGAGCTGATAAAGATCACCAGCATCCAGAAAGCAACGGGGAGCAGGTACCTCACCGTGTAGCTGTTTCTCATCATATCGCGTGTTTCTCCCATCTCACCCCGGCAGTTATGTGTCAATCTTACAATTTAACACCAGATGCCCGGAATTGCAATCTCTGATGTGATGGGCATCACTGACACGCCTCCTGAAGTGGTCATTATAACAAAAATCGTTGGACTCGCAGATTTTTGCTTGACTTTTCCGGTGCGTCACGCTTAAATTGAAGCGCGAGCCGGACCCCCACCTGCTTCGCATCACTGTTCTTTGTTCTACGTGCTCCCTGACGACGGAGACCGCGGAAGATGCGTCTGGTTACGATTCTCCTGATTCTGTACGCTCTTCTGATCCCCGATGCCGGTTTCGCGCAGGAGCATGCCTTCACGCTCTCCCCCTTCCTTTCCTACGACAGATACCGGATCTCTGGATTTGACGCCGGGTTCGACTACGGCGCCGCCCTGGGCGTGCGCATCGCCGATCGGCTCGCTCTCCGCGCAGAGGCAGCGTTCGGTTCCCGGTCGATTGCATTCGACGCGATCGGCGGCACGGAGTCGCTCGGCGCGCACCTCACCGAACTGTCGATCGGCGCTGAGTACCGGCTGATCGGCGACGCACGGGGCGCCTCCCTCTCCCTCTCGCTCGGCGGCGGGAGGCTCGCCGCCACCGTCGACGCGGCAACCGTGTCGCTCGGCGCGCTTGGCACGCTCGCGGTGCCGTCGCGCGCCTCCGCGCGCAATTTCCTGGAAGGAGGCCTCACCGCCTGCCTCCCCCTTGCCGGCGGTCTCGGCCTGTTCGTCCGCCCGGCGCTCCGCGCCGCCGTACAGGCTCCCGCGGCGTCGGATTTTTCAGTGGAAGGAGGTCTCCGTGTCGCACTCTTCTAGGCTCCTCACAGCGATCGCCGCTCTCGCGCTCGCCGGGGCCTCCCCCCTGCGCGCGCAGAGCGCCGCGGCGGAATCCACCGCGGCGCCCTCCCGCGCGCCGGTGATCGATCTGAACGAATCCGTCGCGTTCGAAGTGTGCCCCCACACGGGGATGATGGGGAGCAGCGGCACGTTCGGCCTGAAGCTCATGATGACGTACAGCTCGTTCAGCCTCGAGCTGGCCGGCGAGCAGGTGATCGGCAGAACGGCCAACCTCTACCCCGTGTCGATCAACGCCGTGCTGAACCTCGCCACGCACAGCCGCCTCATCCCCTACGGGGCGGTCGGGGCGGGTCTCTGGATGACCGTGCCGGTGAACGCGCTCGGCGCCGAGACCGTCTCGACGCTCGGCATGAATTTCGGCGGCGGGGCGCGCTACTTCATCACGCGGACGTTCGGCATCCGCGTCGAAGCGAAGCAGTACTTCACGAGCATCAGCGACTCGCGCGGCCTGAAGAACGACCTCCTGTTCTTCCAGGAAGTGAGCGTGGGCGCAACGTTCCTCTTCCACTAGGCCACGGGATGACGGCAATGACGACCACCTCGATCCTCCGGCGCACCGCGCTCCTGGCCGCGCTCGCCGCGGTGCTGGCGGGGAGCGCCCGCGCGCAGGCCCGCTTCGAACAGAGCCTGAGCATCAGCGGGGGGCTCTACGCCGCCAGCGGGTTCGGGAACAACTTTTACACCAGCGCGCGCTACGACTACTTCATCCCCGGCACCAGGTGGTTCATCGACGGGTCGCTGGGCGTCGGCTCCCTCACCTCCAACGTGATCGGGAGCGTCACCAAGGCGCAGATATTCACCAGCAACAACCTCGTCACGTACGAGTTCGCCGCGGCGTTCGACTACGCCCCGGGGGGGGCGATGCCCTTTCTCCTGTTCGGGGTGGGGGGAGTGCGCGAGGGGGAGGAGACGCATTTCGCGGCCGTGATCGGGATCGGCAAGCGCATCCCGCTCCCGGGACTGCTGGGATCCAACGCCCTCGGGTTCCGCTACGACATCCGCGACCAGATCTTCTCGCAGGTGATCAACAACAGCAACCCGTTCGTCGTCCACAATATCACGGCAACGCTGGGGCTCCAGATTTACTTCTAGCGCATTGCATCACAGGGGGAGGATCTCTATGAAGAGCAGCGTGATGACCTGGCGGCACGCGGCGCGCACGGCGGCACTCGTCCTGCCCGCGCTCGGATGCCTCTCGTGCGGCTCGTCGCCGCCCGACGACATCATCCAGAAGTCGGGCCAGCCCGCCCTGGTGTTCGTGAAGCAGAACAGCCAGGCGAACGACAGGAGCGTCGTCGCGTCCAGCAACGCGGATCATTACTACCCGGGATCGGACATCTGGCTCCTGAGCCCGATCTCCCCGCAGGGAACGCTGACCAACCTGACGGCCCAGTACACGCAGGCAGGGCAGAGCAACCCGGCCTACTTCGGCGACGCCGAGGACCCCGAGGTGTCGTACGACGGAACGCACATCCTCTTCTCGATGCGGCAGAACCGGAGCTCCCGGTGGCACATCTACGAAATGAACGCCGACGGCAGCGGTCTCGTGCAGCTGACCGACCAGACCGTGGGAGACGACATGACCCCCGCCTACCTCCCCAACGGCCAGGTCCTCTTCACCTCCACCCGATCGCAGATCGCCGACGAGTACGAGCGCCGCACGTCCCCCCAGCTGACCATCGGCGACCGGGGGCCGAACGGGCTCCTGGCGAACATCAGGGAGATCTCGTTCAACCAGAGCTTCGACAGGACGCCGATGGTCCACTCCAGCGGCAAGATCTTCTACAGCCGGTGGGAGCACCTCGGCGATCCCAACAAGTTCCCCCTGTTCGTGATCAACCCGGACGGGACGCGGCCGTTCGTCCTGTACGGCAACCACTCCCCCGAGGTGACCTCCAGCCAGTCGTACCTCGACCCGCGCGAACTCTCCGACGGCGGACTGGTCTGCTCCGTCATGGAGAGGAATTCCCCCTTCGAGGGGGGAGCGATCGCGATCATCGATATCTCCAAGTCGGACGACAACCTGACGTTCATCACCCCGGCGAGCGCCCCCTTCAACAACAGCGAACAGCCGACGAGCGCGCTCTTCAAGACGCCGTACCCGATCATCGACAAGTCCTCTCCCCCCGGCAGCCAGGAGAAGATCATCGTGGCGATGTCCCCCATCCCGGTGACACCCGGCATGAGCACCAACCAGGTGGACTTCGGGCTCTACGTCATGGACAAGGACGGGAGCAATCTGCGGCTCATCTACAACGACCCGGCCTACAACGAACTCCACCCCGTCGTCCTGGCGGCCCACACCGCCCCGTTCATCTATCCGCCGGATCCCAACGTGAGTGCGGGCCTCACCTCCGGGGCGACGACCGGCATGTTCTTTGACGGGAACGTCTACGACCGTTCCACCACCGACGGGCACCTGAGGCCGGATCCCACCTACGTGAACGCCGACGGGTCGCTGGGGCAGGCGAAGTACGTCCGCGTCCTGCAGGCAGTCCCCCTCCCCTCCAACGGGAATCTGCGGGGGGGCCCGATCGGCAATACGAACTTCGAAAAGCAGCGGCTGGTCGGGTATGCCCCCATCCGGGCCGATGGGTCGTTCACGATCCAGGTCCCCGCCAACATGCCCGTCCACGTGCAGACGCTCGACGAACACGGGGTCATGCTGGTGAACCAGCTGAGCTGGATCCAGGTCATGCCTGGCGAGCACCGGCTCTGCACGGGCTGCCACGATTCGCACGACAGGGACAAGGTGATCACCGAGATCCAGGTGGCCTCAGGGGGACAGGTCTCGAACACGACGCTCGGCAGGACGTACGACTCCGGCTTCAACAACGCGGTCGACGTCACGACTGGGCCGGCAGTGCGCCCCGACACGGTGGATTTCTTCAACAGGTCTGCCACCACGCTCACCAACACAGTCCAGGCGGTCTTCGACGCACGGTGCGTGTCCTGCCACGGCGGCAGCACGCCCGCCGGCGGGCTCTCGCTGCAGCTCCAGGCGCACGACCTGGCTCCGCCACCCGCCAACAACCAGGGGGACGACGGCATGACCACCGTGTACGATACGCTGACGGCGATCCAGAAGTACAGGACGAAGTCGGGCCAGTCGATGGCGTACGTCTCGCAGTACGGCTCCCGGGTGAGCCCGCTCGTCTGGGTGTTGTTCAACACGGAGCTCGACAACACGACGGCGCCCAATTTCAGGACGCCGTCGTACGATCACTCGGCGATCTGGTCGAAGGACCAGTACAACCGGATCGACCCGTTCATCGCCTCCAACCGCGACCTGCTGACGCTGATCGAGTGGGCCGACATGGGGGCGCAGTACTCCAACACCGTGTCACACTAAGCGAGGAGCGACGGGAGCGATGAGGACATGGGCGATACGCGCGGCGGCGGGGGCGGTGCTGGCGGCCCTTGCCGCGGGCCTGGGGGGATGCATGGCAGTCAAGGCCACCGAGCGGAATTACCTGGCCGACCCGATCATGGAGCGGGAGGACCACTTCTCCAAGCAGACGCTCGCGCAGAAGTTCTTCAGCTCGCGCGAAGGGAGCATCGGCGGGGCCAGCGGCATCGGCGGCGGTTGCGGGTGCGCAAAATGAGCGGCCGCGACGGGTTCGTCCGGCGCGCGGCGCTCCTGCTCCTGCCGGTCGCCACGGTGACGGCCATCTCCCCCCTGTTCGCCGGCGACGGCGAGATGGGCTTCACCAACTACTATTTCACCGACAGCGGCGCGAACAAGGTCGTGACCACGTCGTTCAACCTGGCGCGCAAGCTGCTGGAACAGACGACGCTGCTGCTGGACATCGAGCTGGACCACGTGACGGTCCCGCCGATCACCGCGGTCACCGGCGCGAGCAGGCCGCAGCGCGACAAGTCGCAGCCCTTCGAGAAAAGCAGGGGACAGGTGATCCTGGGGATGGAACAGGGGATCGGGCAGAACCTGACCCTCTCCGCGAGCTTCTACAGGAGCCAGGAAGTGGACTACATCTCGAGCTCGGCCGTCGGCACGGCGAGCCTCGACATGTTCAGGAAGAACACGACGCTCACGCTCAGGGGGCAGTACAACGCCGACAAGGTGGGAAAAATCCTGGAGTCGGGGGACGTGTATAACCAGAACAAGTTCGTCTACACGGGGGCGGCGGACCTGACGCAGGTCCTCTCCCCCACCACGGTGCTCGACCTCGCGTACGACGTGGTCCGCCTGAAGGGGCTCCTGAGCGACCCGTACCTCCAGGTCAGCGTCATCGACAGCACCGGGGGGACGGTGCTGGTCGACGAGCTGCATCCCGACAACCGGACGCGGCACGCGGGGACCGCGCGGCTTTCGCAGTTCATCCCGTCCATCCGCGCCTCGCTGATCGGGAGCTACAGGTACTACTGGGACACGTGGAGCGTGAAGTCGCACACCGCGGAGCTCAAGCTCAACAAGTACATCACCAGCGACCTGGTGTTCAGCGTCGATTACCGGTACTACACGCAGACCGGCTCCTGGTTCTACCAGCCGGACTACATCGGGTCGGGCTACACAGAGTCGCTCTACAGGACGGTCGACTACAAGCTCACCCCCTTTTCGTCCAACAACTTCGGGCTGAGCCTGTCGTACACGCTGCGCGCCCTCGGGGCGGGGGGAGGCGACTTCGAGTTCCTGGAAAATTCGTCGATCGAGCTGACGTATTTCAGGTACTTCAACACGCTCGATTTCTCGGCGGACATCGTGCAGTTCGCCATCAAGTTCTCCATCTGACGGGAGAGCACAGGAGGGAGCAACCTATGAAACACCGGATCGGAGTGGGGGGGGCCGTGCTGGCGGCGGGCGTGCTCTGCGGCGCCGCGGGCGTCGGCGTGCAGGCTCCGGAGACGCTGGGCGCGCACTGGGCGCATGTGGGGTCGCGGACCAGCGGGGAGCTGGCGCTTGACGCGGCCCGTTACGCCCTGCGCGGCGGAGCGGTCGCTCGTTTCATGACGGCTACGGCGCCGGCGAAGAGCGCCGCCCCGCCGGCAGGCACGGCCTCCGCAATCGCGGGCGTCGCCGCGCAGAGCGCCGCACCTGAAGGGGCATCGTTCACGGTGGGGTCGACGTTCATCGCAACGCCGGTCTCGAGCGACCTGGGGATCGACAGGCTCTCGCGCGACTGGACGGAGTCGAAGCTCGGCAGGGCGCTCTTCAGCACGCCCGGACCGACCGCCTCATACTACACGGCCCATTACATGCAGAGCGCCCCGTACGTGAGCGCGACGTACGTCCAGTTCGTGGTGGACAGGGAGTGGAACCGCATCGTGTACGGAAACATGAACCAGTGGATCCGCTCGTACAACGACCTCGTGGCCCCGACGTCGATCGCCGTGGATCCCTCGGGCCGGGTCTTCGTGGGGGAGGCCGGAAGATCCCGCGTGAGCGTCCTCCGGCTCGAGGGTGACGGGGCAGACGCCCAGCTCCGGCCGCTCTACACGATCGACGGCCTGGCGGCTCCCAGCGCGGTCGCCGTGAGCGACAACGGGACACCGCTCGATCCCTCGGACGACATCCTCTACGTGGCCGACGCGTCGCGCGGGACTGTGGCGCGCTACGCGCTGGGTCCGGGGGGCGCCGCGCTCAGCGCCACGTACGGCGGATTCGACTCCCCCGTCGCGCTCGCCGTCGGGCGGTGGAACGGCGCGAACAACACGCTCGTGTACGTCGTCGACCGGGTCGCCAAGCGCCTGCAGGTGCTCGCAGACGGGGGCACGGGGCTGACACCGCTTGCCGCCTACCAGGGGAGCTACGCCTCCTACTTCAGCTCGCTCGCCGTGGACCATTTCGGGAACGTCTATGTCGCAGACAACACGTCGTCGAAACTCCTGAAGCTGACCGCGGCGCTCGAGCCGCTCGACGAAGAAGGGGGAGAGGAGATGTACTCCTCGCTCACCGCCGTCAGCGTGCCGTTCGGGCTGATCACGGTCGACGGCGAGGGGACGTACTGGGCGGGATTCGACCAGCTCTTCGCCGTCGAACGCTGGGCATCGGGGAGCGGTGCGCGGAGGCGGACGCTCGGCCTCGCGCTCAAGGACATCCTCTTCACGGAAGACGGGAACGCGGGGACGATCACCGCGGCGTTCACGATGACCGATTTCGGGAGCACAGGGATGCGCGTACTCTCGGGCGGCGGGGACCCGGTGCGCACGATTGCCCCCACGGCGATGATCTCCGGGGCAAAGTCCCTTGTGTGGGACAGGAGGGACGACGCAGGCAAACTCGTTCCTCCCGGGAGTTACCGCTGCCTGCTGGGCGCGACCGATCCCTACCGCGGTGAAACGGTCACCGCGACAGCCGACCTGCAGCTTCCCCTCTACTATGACGAGCGCGGGGGGACGGATGACCCCCACCTCTCGCGCGGCACGCCGGTCCACTGGGGAGCGTACAGCGCATCCACAGATCCCGCGTGCGTCCAGTACGCGTTCACCGGCCTCACACCGGGGAGCACGTACGAGATATCGGCGGACTTTATCGCTCCCCCCGACGGCGCCCGGCGCGTGCAGGACCTGAGCGCCGGGAACTCGAGGTTGAGCCAGAGCCTCCCCGTCGGGACGAGCAGAGTTTCGACCGGGTTTCTCGCCGTTCCCGCCGCGGCATACTCTACGGGTGCGCTCCTGGTCAGCGTCAACGCCCGTGACGCCGGGAGCGCGGTGGTCTCGCGCGTTGTCCTGAAGGAGACGGGGACCCCGTTTGCGTCGACCCCCGAAGAGGGCGCGGCGCGGCCGACGGCCTACGCGCTCGCGCAGAACTACCCGAACCCGTTCAATCCCTCCACGATCATCAGGTACGACCTGCCCGAGACAGGGGAGGTCTCGCTCGCGGTGTTCGATATCAGCGGGCGCCGCGTGGCGACGCTCGTCGAGGGGGTGCAGCCGGCAGGAAGCTACGAGGTGCGATTCGATGCCTCATCCGCGAGACCCGGCGGGATCGCCTCCGGCGTCTATTTCTACACCGTGCGTGCGGGAAGGTATTCTCAAACGAAGAAAATGCTCCTCATCAAGTAAGGGCGCAGGTGGTCAGGGACCCGATCGCGCGGATCATCGTCATCGGAAGCCTCTCCTGCGGGGCGCTGATGGGGGGCCCCGCATGGTACCTGGCGATCATCGTCGCGGCGTATGCCGCATGGACGCGCCTGGCGCGCATCCCCCTCGGGGCGCTCGTCTCGAGGGCCGGAGCGGCGTTCCTCTTCCTCGGGCTCATCGTGCTGGTGAACGCGGCGACAACGAGCGGCACGGTGGCGTTTGAAATCGGGGGCCTCTATGTCACACGCGAGGGACTTGCACGCGGCGGCATGCAGGCCGCGAGGCTCAGTCTCGTGATCTGGGGAGCGATGATCGCGGTCAGCACGGGGAATATCGAGGACCTGCAGGACGCACTTGAGCGATGGACGGCCAGGAGGGGGAGGCCTCTCGTCGCGGCCGGGGGCATCGCCGTCAGCCATCTCCCCTCGCTCGTGGAGAGCGCACGCCGCGTCATGCTCGCCCGGAGAGCCCGCGGGGAGAAGGACCGGCCGGGGATTCTTCGCGCAGTCGGACAGGTCAGCGCCGCCGCGCTCCCCCTCCTCGCGTGCGCACTGAGAGACGCGGATGCTCTCGCCGAAGCAATGGAATCGCGCTGCTACGACCCGCTTGCCCCGCGGACCCCTTTCCGCACGAATCCGGTCTCCCCGAAGGATATCGGAGCCGCAGTGGCGGCAACCGCACTCACGATCACCGCGCTCCTGACCTGATCAGCGTCTCGTGCGGCGCACGGCAGGAAGGGCGTAGCCGTGCGCGGCCAGGAGCGGAGCGTCGGCAAGCACCAGGCCCGCATCCCCACGGGCGGCGATTCCCCCCTCCTCCACGACGATCACGCTGGTTGCAAGCCCGGCGAGGAATTCGATGTCGTGCGTCGCGATCACCACTGTGCACCCGCAAGCGATGAGCGATGCCAGGATTCTCCCGGCGCATGCCGCGCCGGAAGCGTCGAGTCCCGATGTCGGCTCGTCCAGGAACGCCGCCGCCGGCCTCAACGAGGCGACGAGTGCCAGCGCCAGGCGCCTCGACTCACCCAGGCTGAGTGAAAAGGGGGACCGCCTGTCATCGATCGATCCACCCAGCCCGGCCTCCACGAGCGACAGGCGCCGGCGCTCCTCCGCCTCCCGTTCCGGGACTCCCCGGAGCCGGAGCAGCGACGTAAACTCTTCGCCGACCTCCGGCGAGAGGAACTGCTCTTCGGGGAACTGAAATGTAAACGCGGTGCGGAGACGGACATCGCCCGCCGCTCGAGCGTCATTCCAGACATCCACGCCGTCAAGGAGGACACGCCCTCCGGAGGGAGCGACCAGACCCCCGAGGAGATTGAGCAGCGTCGTTTTCCCCGATCCCTCGCGGCCGATGACGCCCGCGCACTCGCCGTGTGCGATCCGGAGTGAGACGTCCCGGAAGATCTCGCGGGATGGCCTGAATTTCCCCCCCGCAGCGTACCGGAGATGTTCGGCTTCGATATTCACGGGGGGGTGTCAGGGAGGGACGGGACAGGGATTTCCGGCAGCGTGCAGCGCGCGAACAGGGCACGGGGCTCCCCGTCGCCCGCAACCCTCCCCCCGCGCAGTATCACCAGTCGATCGGCCCTGAGCGCTTCTTCGGCAAACTGGGTGATGAGGAGTACCGTCGTGCCCCTCGCTCGCCGCTCCTCGCTGACCGTCTCCAGGAGCGCGGCACGCGAGGCCGGGGAGAGGAGCGAAGTCGCCTCGTCGAGGACGAGATGCGCGGGACGCATCGCCAGGACGGCCGCAAGCGCAAGCCTCTGCTGCTCCCCCCCCGAAAGCGTTCGCGGCGGACGAGTCCGGCAATGCGCCAGTCCCGACCGCTCAAGCTCTTCTTCCACGCGGCGCCTGAGTGAAGCCGTCTCCACGGCGAGGTTCTGAAGGCCGAATGCGATCTCCCGTTCGACGCTGAGCGACGTCACCTGGAGGTGAGGGTTCTGGAACACCATCCCGACGCGCTTCCTGATATCAGGGAGCGCGGCGGCATCGGTGGTCCTCATTCCGTCGACTTCCACGGTCCCCACTGTTGGCTTCAAGAGGCCGTTCAATGCCCGGGCGAGCGTGCTTTTGCCGGAGCCGTTTCCCCCCATCAGCGCCACGAACGCTCCGTCGGCGATCTCCAGCGTGACGCCGGCAATCGCCTCCGTGGCGGCGCCCGGGTAGCGGATCGCGAGTGAGCGGATCTCAATCATGGGGCGCCGGACGCGCCAGCCTGCCGAGAAACCCCGGCGAGTAATCGATGGCGAGCGAGTCCCCCTGTTCGTACACGATGAACCCGTCCACGCCCGGGAGACGCCGCATGAATTCCATCCCCTTCTGCCGGCCGAGGACAAAGACGGTTGTGGATATCGCGTCCGCGTCCGCGGCGTTCGGCGCCACGATCGTGACGCTCACCACGCCCCGCGAAGGCGCGCCCGTCGAGGGATCCATGATATGGTGGTACCGGACGCCGTCAAGGATAAAGAAGCGCTCGTAGTCGCCCGACGTGGAGACTCCCCCCGTCCCGTACCTGAACGTTCCAAGGAAACTCCCTTCGACACGCGGGTGGCGCACGGAAATCAACGCCACGGGGTTCTCCCATCCCGCAGCTCCCGGCCACCGGATAGCAAGGTTCCCGTCCATATCAACGATTGCCTTTGTGACGCCCCCCCTTGCAATGAGATCCATTGCCCGATCCGCGGCGTACCCCTTGCCGATCGCCCCGAGATCGAGGTGCATCCCCCGCCGCGGGAGATAGAGCATCCTGTCGTGCAGCCGAACAAGCCGGTAGCCGACGAGCCGAAGGGCGTCGCGGATACTGTCCGGGGGCGGGACGCGAGGGTGCGCTGCGAGTATGTTCCAGAGCACTTCAAGGGGGCCCACGGTGATGTCGAATGCCCCCGCCGACGAATCGCTGTAGGCGAGCGACTTCCGGAGAAGCGCGGCAAGCTCGGCCGAAATCTCCAGCGAGTCTTTCCCTGAACGGCTGTTTGCCCGGCCGATTTCGCTCGAGTCGATATAATCTGATGCAAAACTCTCGATTCGGCGGATCTCTGCAAACGCTGAGTCGATCAGCCCATTCACACGGCCAGCAGGGATGTCGTCGTCAAAGACACTGATCCTCACGTACCCGTCCATCGCGGACGTGTCGCGGACAACCGGGCCGTGCCCGCGCGAACAGGCGGGGAGCGCCGCCGCAACGGAGATGAACAGGAGAGCGCGCAGCATCTTCATCCGGTAATTCCTCCCACGACCGTGTTGTCTTTCCCGAGTATCCTGACGATCGCCCTGTTCGGCACGCACACGATCACGTCTCCTCCCCTGCTTCGCCACCCGGTGCGGACGCAGATCCTGTTGGGGCAGTCGGCCTCGGCCACCCTCACGCGTCCATCCCTGACTTCTATCGTCAGCTCCCCTTTCTCCCCCCTGACGGTCACCGTGCCGTTCTCGCGCAGATCGAGCTTCTCCACGGTCTTTCCGGCGACGTCAACGAGGACAGTCGAGCCGTCGGCACCCGGGACAAGTGCAAACGACGCGGCAACGGCGGCCGCAAGGAGTATCCCCGCAACGGCGTCTCCGGCCGTGAGCCGCCGCGCGGGGGTGCTGCTCCCCGCCCCTGCATCCGGGGGGAGCGCCCCCAGGAGGCGCGAGGTCACCAGCCCGACCACCGTCCCCCCGACCAGCGCTGTCGCCAGCAGTGCCGGGAGCAGGCCGGCGACGGCGGCGCTACGGACATAGAGGAGAATGACGAGCGCCATCTGCGTACAGACGTGGGCCGTCGAGCCGGCGAGGCTGATGCCCAGCGGGCCGAAGAGCCTGCCGGTTGCGGCGCGCACGAGCGCCATGACGCCGGCCGAGACGATGCCGGCGGTCATGGCCAGTATGAACGCCGGGCCGAGGAACGACCCCGTCACCAGCGATCCCGCGCACACGCGGAGGAACACCACGCTCAGGGCGTCCGCGGGGCCGCCCACGAGGAGGGCCAGGAGCGTGGAGATATTCGCAAGCCCGACTTTCAGAAACGGCAGCGGAAGCGGAATGAGTGACTCGAGGACGAAGAGGGCGGTCCCCGCCGCGGTGAGGAATCCGAGCCGCGTCACGCGCCTGACGGACCAGCGGGAGTTCATCCGAGGAGGGCGAGCGTGGACTGGAGCTTTCGTGCGGAAGCCTGGAAACCGGACTCCTCTGCCGGGTCCAGGTTGAGCGTGAGAATCTCTTCGACGCCGTTGGCGCCCACGACGCAGGGGAGGCTCAGGCACATGTCGCGCACCCCGTACTGCCCCGTCATGAGCGTGGAGACCGACATGACGCGCCTGTAGTCGCCGAGGATGGCGGCCACGATGGAGAGGAGCCCGAGCCCGATCGCGTAATACGTCGCCCCCTTGCGGCGGATGATCTCGTAGGCCGCGTCGCGCACGCGCGCAAAGAGCGCATCCATCTCGGCCTGGACGTACTCCTTGTTTTTCAGCGGGGCGAACTCCTGGAGCCGGACGCCGCCGATCGTAGCGAGGCTCCAGAGCGGGATCTCGCTGTCGCCGTGCTCGCCGATGATGTACGCGTGGACGCTGCGCGCGTCGACGCCGTAATACTGGCCGAGCAGGAACCGGAACCGGGAGGTATCGAGTATCGTCCCGGAGCCGATCACGCGCCCCGGGGGGAGGCCCGAGACGCCGACGGAGACGTATGTGAGGATGTCGACGGGATTCGTGGCGATCAGGATGATGCCGTCCGGGTTGTGGCGCGCCACCTGCGGGACGATGTCGCGGAAGATCGCCGCGTTGCGCGCCAGGAGGTCGAGCCGCGTCTCTCCCGGTTTCTGGGATGCCCCCGCCGCGATGACCACGACCTGCGCTCCCGCGCAGTCGGCGTATGAGCCGGCGGTGATCTTCATCGGCCGGGTGAACGAGAGCCCGTGGTTGAAATCCATCATCTCCCCGATCGCCTTCTCGGCGTTCGCGTCCACGAGCACGAGATCGGTCGCCAGGCCGCGGATCATGAGGGCAAAGGCGAATGATGAGCCGACCAGGCCCGTGCCCACGAGCGCGACCTTGCGCGTGTACCCTGAATTCATCCGGGACCCTCCGTGACAGAACGATAAGAACGGGAGTTCCGGCCGAACAGTCAAGCGGGGATTGCTTCGCAGAAAGCGCTCGCAATGACGGGAAGTGTCATTGCGAGCCGATCCTCAGGCGAGGCAATCTGCGTTGCATTTGGAGGGTCATTGTGGTAATATCGCTTCTGGATTGGCACGCCCAAAAGCGGCGTGCTCCAGAAAGCGGACTTCGCAGAAAGCGCTCGCAATGACAGAAGAGCGCGCTCGCAATGACAGTGTGACTATCCCGCTATGAAGATGAATTCCAGGCTCCTCCACCGCTCAGTCGCGGCGACGGTGTTCGCGATCTCCGCCGTCCAGTTCTTCATCACCGCCCAGCCGACGGTCTCATTCTGGGATCCCGGCGAGCTTTCCGCCGCCGCCTGCATGCTGCAGGTCCCCCACCCGCCGGGGGGACCGCTCTTCTCGCTCGTCGGGAGGTTCTTCTATCTCCTGCCCATGAGGGGGGACCCGGGCTTCAGGATGAACATGGTGTCCGTCGTGTCCAGTGCGCTGGCCGTCCTCTTCGTCTACCTGATCGCCGTGCGCCTCATCAGGCGCTTCCGGCCCACCGTGCCGGAGGGACCGGCCGATGACTGGGCCACCCCGGTCGCGGCCGCGATCGGCGCCCTGGCCCTCTCCTTCTGCGACTCGTTCTGGTTCAACGGCGTCGAGGCAAACTACTTCGCCGCCTCGACGTTCCTCTTCACGGCAATGCTCTGGCTCCTGCTTGTCTGGGACGAAAAGGCGGATGAGCCGGGGAGCGGGAGGTATCTCCTCATGATCGCGTACCTGGCGGGGCTCTCCGCGGGAGTCCACCTGATGAGCGTCCCGACGGTCTTCACCGTCGCCATGGTGGTCGTCTTCCGGCGCTCCGTGGCGGACGACGCCGCCTGCAGGAGGAGCGCGCTCCTGTTCGCCGGCCAGGCGGCCCTCCTGCTGGCCGTCGCCTTCGTCTGGTGGGACGGCATGACATCGACGCAGGTCCCCTCGCCGGAGCAATTCTTCGCCTACGACAGGAAGTTCGTCCTCGTCATGGGCGCGATCAGCTGCGGCTACATGGCGCTCTTCTGGAAGCGCGTGTTCCGGAAGGACTCGTTCTACATGCCGGTGCTTGTCGCGGCGGCGGCGCTTTTCGCCACGTACCCCGGTGTCATCAAGCTCCTCCCGAAGCTGATCCAGGTCATCTCCGGGAACTCGAGCAGCCTCGGGATCGCCATACTTGCCGTGATACTCGCGCTCCTCGGCTATGCGGCGTACGTGACCGCCGCCCGCGCTCGGGGGCTCCTGCACACGGGGCTGCTCGCGCTCCTCTTCGTCATCCTCGGCTTCTCCACGTATACCATGATCGTCACGCGGGCGAACGTCCACCCGCCGATGAACGAGAACAACCCCGGGAACTTCGCCGGCCTCCTGACGTACCTGAACCGGGAGCAGTACGGCGAGTTCCCGGTGTTCGAACGGCGATGGACCCCCGAGGCGGACCGGCAGAGAACGTGGACGGAGTACAAGAGCGACCTTGATTTCTTCCTCCGGTATCAGATGCAGCACATGTTCAACAGGTACATCCTCTTCAATTTCGCCGGGCGGGGCTCGCGCGAGCAGGACGCGGATCCGGAATGGGGGCAACTCGCGGGGATTCCCCTGGTCGTCGGACTCTTCGGCCTCTTCTGGCACTTCCGCAGGGACTGGAGGATGGGAGCGTCGCTTGCCCTGCTCTTTATCATCATGGGGTACCTGATCGCGTTCTACCAGAACCAGCAGGAGCCTCAGCCGCGTGAGCGGGACTATTTTTACGCGGGGGCGTACGCGGTCTTCGCGATCTGGATCGCGCTCGGCGTGCGGGGACTCCTGGAGGTCGTCGCGGGGATTCTCCGCGCGCCGAAAGCCAGGGGAGCGGGGTACGCCGCCGTGCTCCTGGCGGCGACGGCCTTCATCCCGGCGAGGATGTTCCAGGCCAATTTCGCGACGCACGACCGTTCGCGAAACTGGCTGGCGTGGGACTATGCCTACGACATGCTCCAGACCTGCGAGCAGGGGGCCATCCTCTTCACCAACGGCGACAACGACACGTTCCCGCTCTGGTTCATGCAGGACGTGGAGGGGGTGCGGCGCGACGTCAGGGTCGTCAACCTGAGCCTTGTCAACACACCCTGGTACATCCGGCAGATGAAAGACCGCCCCTACTACCCCGAGGCGACCGCGGTCCCGATCAGCATCCCGGACAACAGGATCCCGGACATGGACGGTCTGATTCCCTGGGACCCCCAGACGGTGACCATCCCCGTCCCGCCGGGAGCCGGCCGGCAGGAAGCCTTCACCGACACGGCGATCTTCAATCCGGGGTCGTTCGGCGCCCCCCCTCTCCCGGCGGACACCGGCGCGGGAGGCGGGGAGAAGATCCAGTTCGTCATGCGCAACACGGTGCAGTACGGGAGGACGAAAGCGATCCGTGTGCAGGACTTCATGGTCAAGAACATCATCGAGACCAACAGGTGGCAGCGCCCGATCTATTTCGCGATCACCTGCCCCCCGGACAGCAGGATCGGGATCGACGAGTACCTCCGGTTCTGCGGGCTGGCCTGGAGGCTCGTCCCGTACAGGGCGTCCCGCCTGACGATGGGGATCGACCCCGACGTCCTCGCGGCAAACCTCTTCAACGAGCCGGCGGATTTTTCTCGCACGCCGCGCTACGGGTACAAGTTTCGCACCACGGCGGACACCACGGTGGTGCTCGACGAAAACGAGGCCCACATGGTGAGCGGGTTCCGCTCGGCGTTCCGCGCGCTGGCCATATTCGAGGACGAGGGCCGGCATGACCTGGCGAAGAGCGCCCGCGTGATGGACCGCCTGGAGCACGTGATCCCGTGGACAACCGTGCCGATGCTCTTCGACGAAGGGTACGATTTCGCGATCATGGAATACCGGCTCGGTCTCCCGTCGAAGGCCGCGGCGCTGACGTCGATCCTGGAGCGGGAGTTCAGGGCTGAGACCGCCGGCGGTCCCCCGGGCAATCCCTACATCTACGGGCAGATGATCCGGCTCTACGAGCTGGGAGGGATGTACCGCCAGGAGCTTGCGCTCCTGGAGGATATCGCGAGGCTCCAGCCCGGCGATCCGTCGGTGAAAGCGAGGATCGACACGGTGCGGGCAATGATGAGGCGCAGCGGACAATCCACGGCCAACTGACAGAGAAGGCACACGCATCATGGATACACGCATACTCGGATCCCGGGGATTGCGCGTGGGAGCGCTTGGACTCGGGTGCATGGGAATGTCGGAGTTCTACAGCGGGCGGGACGACGCCGAATCGACGGCGACGATCCACAGGGCGATCGAGCTGGGCATCACGCTCTTCGATACGGCGGATATGTACGGCCCCTACATCAATGAAGAACTCCTCGGGAGGGCGATCCGGGGAAAACGGCAGGCGGTGCAGGTCGCGACGAAGTTCGGCATCGTCAGGGATCCCGCGCACCCGCAGGCCCGCTCGGTGAGCGGGCGCCCGGCGTACGTCCGCTCGAGCTGCGAGGGGAGCCTGAGGCGCCTGGGGATCGAGACGATCGACCTCTACTACCAGCACCGGGTCGACCCTGCCACGCCGATCGAGGAGACGGTGGGAGCGATGGCGGAGCTTGTCAGGGAAGGGAAGGTCCGCTATATCGGGCTGTCGGAAGCGGGGACGGCAACGATACGGCGCGCCCACGCCGTCCACCCCCTCTCCGCGCTCCAGAGCGAGTACTCGCTCTGGACGCGCGACCCCGAGGGAGACGTCCTGGCGACCTGCAGGGAGATGGGGATCGGGCTGGTGGCCTACAGCCCCCTGGGCCGGGGATTCCTCACCGGGCGGTTCAGGGCGCCGGAGGACATTCCCGCGGACGACTACAGGCGGAACTCACCCAGGTTCCAGGGGGAGAATTTCGCGAAGAACGCAGCCATAGTCCGGGGGCTCGAGGAGCTGGCCGCGAAAAAGGGGACGACGCCGGCGTGCCTGGCGCTTGCCTGGGTGCTCGCGCAGGGAGGAGACATCGTGCCAATCGCGGGGACGAAACGGAGGGCGTATCTTGAAGAAAACGCGGCAGCCGCCGCGCTCCGGCTGGAAGCGGGGGATCTCGCGGCGCTCGGCCGGATCGCCCCCCCCGGCGCAGCCGCGGGCTCCCGCTATCCCGAGCACATGATGCAGTCGCTCGGGAGGTGAGATCACTCGTAGCGGAGCGCGTCGATGGGATTCAGCAGCGCCGCCTTGCGCGCGGGGTAGAACCCGAAGAAGATGCCGATCGCGATCGAGAAGCCGAACGAGAGAAGGATCGAGAAAAACGTGATGATGGTCGGCCACTTCGCGAGCGATGAGATCGCGCTGGAGCCGCTCACCCCGAGGATGATCCCGGTCATCCCCCCCATCAGGCTCAGCACCAGGGCCTCGATCAGGAACTGCGTCAGGATATCGCGCGATCGCGCCCCCACCGACATCCGAATCCCGATCTCGCGCGTGCGCTCCGTGACGGACACGAGCATGATGTTCATGATGCCGATGCCCCCCACGAGCAGCGAGACGGACGCGATGCTGGCCAGCAGGATCGTCAGGATCTGCGTCGTGGCCGTCGCGGCCGTCGCGAGATCCGCCTGGTTGCGGATCGTGAAGTCATCCGGGTCGTACGGAGCGATCCTGTGCCGCATGCGCAGGAGCTCGGTGATCTGCTGCTGTGCGACCGGGATGTTCGAGGGACTGGTGGCCGAGACCAGGATCTGCCGCAAGTAGGGAAACCAGGTCAGCCGCCGCTTGACCGTCGTCCAGGGCGCGAGGATGATGTCGTCCTGGTCCTGCCCCAGCGCATTCTGCCCCTTCTTCGTCAGGACGCCGAGGACCTTGCACGGGACGTTCCGGA
>Ga0335079_10001205_pt1 | contig 29515 bp, 31 predicted proteins | sample Lox_Sample_33_FD_206719 | JGI IMG/M metagenome (GOLD analysis project Ga0335079, IMG submission 206719) | Soil microbial communities from Loxahatchee National Wildlife Refuge, Florida, United States - Lox_Sample_3.3 | ecosystem: Environmental > Terrestrial > Soil > Wetlands | place: USA...
AACCCCCGTCCCACATGACGGCCCGCAGGGCCGGCCCGCGCAGCCGTTATGCAGTGCCGGCCCGGGGGACGACCCCCGGAACCCCCGTCCCACATGACGGCCCGCAGGGCCGGCCCGCGCAGCCGTTGTAATAAATGCCGGCCGCCGGTCCGGTGGCGCGGCAAGCAGGCACGCGCGCAGGAACGCCCGTACGCTGGCTGGCATGGGCGAGCCTTGGGCCTGGAACGGGACGGCGGTGCGAGCCGGTGTCGGGCGGATCAGGAAGGGCCGGTCGCTGGCGCGGCAGTCCTGGCCGGGCGGCCCGCGGGCCGCCGTCGCCCTGTCGTTCAATTCCGATCATGAGACGATCTGGCTGCGGGACGGGATAACCCACCCAGGCAAGCTGTCGCGGGGCGAGTACGGCGCACCCACGGTAGTTCCGCGTGCCCTCGTAACCGCGTGGGCGGCTGCACCAGCGCGGGCGGCTGTACGGCGGCGCGGGAGGGGCGGGCGCTGAAGCTGGATGACGCCGAGGCACGGCGGCGGCTTGGCGCCGTGCCCGTCGCGCGGCTCGCGACGGTCACCGCCGCGGGCCGGCCGCACATCGTGCCCTTCACCTTCGCCATCGATGGCAACCGCATCGTCAGCGCGGTGGACGCCAAGCCGAAGACGACCAACCAGCTAAAGCGGCTGCGTAACATCTCGGCCAACCCTTGGGTGGCGGTGCTCGCTGATCAGTATGCGGCGGACTGGGCTCAGCTGTGGTGGGTACGCGCCGATGGCCGGGCGGTGATCCTCGATGGTCCCGCCGAAATGGCCGAGCCGCTGCGGTCGCTCGCCCGCCGCTATCCCCAGTACCGCAGCAATCCGCCCGCAGGTCCGGTGATCTCGATCGTGGTCGATCGGTGGACCGGCTGGGCCGCCACGCCAGGCAGCTAAACCGGGCTTACCCGCCTTTCTGCCCGCTCATGGCGGCTCCGCCCACCAGCACCAGGCGCGCCCGCCCTGCCGAGCCCCCAACGTTGCCGTGATCGTGGTACCTGACCCGCGAATATGATGGGTCAGGTACCACGATCACGGAGTTCCCCGGCTGGAAGCGGGCACTGCACGCGATCAGAGGCTCGCGACCGCGGGAATCACCTCGCTGCCGATGATCTCGAGCGGCGTCACGCGCCAGACGTCGGCCACCGCGCCGATCGCGACATCGAATCCCAGCTGCGCAAGCCTGCCAAGCTGATCGACGATCTCGTCGGCCTTCTCGCCCTTCTCACCTACGTCGAAGATGAAGTAGCAGGTCTTCTCGATCTCGTCATAATCGCGGCCCTCGGCGGCACAGTGCTCGCGCAGCACGTCAAGCTTGTGCGCCAGATCCGGTCCGGGGAACAGGTTGCACGCCTGGCCGTAGCGAGCGACGAACCTGAGCGTCTTCCGCTCCCCCGATCCGCCGATCATGATCGGCGGATGCGGCTTGGAAAGTGCCTGCGGCGAGTTGAGCGGCCGGTCGAGCTGGTAGTGCGCACCCTGGTAAGGCGTCTCGTCTCCGCGCCACATCTGCAGGCAGATCTGGAGCGTTTCCTCGAGACGTTCGAACCGCTCGGCGACCGGCGGGAAAGGGATCCCGAGCCCGCGCGACTCCTCCTCGTTCCATGCGGCACCGACGCCCAGCCATGCCCGGCCGCCGGAGAGCACGTCAAGGGTGGTCACGATCTTCGCCAGGATCCCCGGGTTCCTGTACACGACGCCAGTAACAAGTGTGACCAGCCTGGCCCGTGACGTGCATGCCGCCAGATACCCAAGCGTGGTATAGGACTCCAGCATCGCGTGCTCGGGCGGCCCGATGCCACGGATCTGGAAGAAATGATCCATCACGCTGATGAACTCGAAACCCGCGTCGTCCGCGGTGCGCGCGACAGTCGCCAAGTCCTTGCCGAGACTCGGCGCACCTCCCGGCGACGTGAAGTCAGGAATCTGCAGTCCGATCTTCACACGAACACCTCCATCAGCGAGCCTCTCACACAACGGATCGGCGGGACTGTGTCCATACCACTGTCCGTGCTGCTCTCCGTGCCGCGCGAAGGGCCGAATGGCAGATCCCAGAATTTGCGCTCCGCCTTGGCCGCAGCGAATTTCGCGATCTGCTCGGCTCGCGCGGTGAGCTTTCGGCCGACACCGTCGTGCGGACCGTGGTCCCTGTGTCTCTCCGTTCACCCGCTGAGCATGGCGTGGTGACCAACCGGCCCTCCGCGATGCTCGTCAACCTGACCTGCGGCGAACCCGATCCGGTGCGCCGTCTGCGCCCAGCACGCGCAGATGGAGTTCCTTAAGGACAGTCACCAGGCGATCGGGCCTGATGCTCTGCAGCGCGGCGATCCAGGTGCGCGGTGCGGCTCCTTCGCGATCCACGCCGTTGGCGGCGCGGTGCAGCTAACGCATGCTGGTCAGGCCCGAGCATACGGCGTTGCCGTGCCCGGCCCGCCGGTCACCGAAGCAAGACAGTCCACGGCGGTGGGCGATATGCGGGACCCGCGCCGGCCGTTAGGACTGTGTTGCCGCCCCGGGGGGACGATCCCCCCGGGACCCCCGCAGAGGGGCGACCCCCGAGATGCCCCGCAGAGGGGCGACCCCCCGAGATGCCCCGCAACAGCCGATGCCGCACCCGCGGCAGCCGTTACTGATCACGGTCGATCGCAGCGGCCGCGCTCGAGTATGCGTCGAAGACCACGTCCCAGAAGGCAGGCACGTCGATCTCCATGGCGACAAGCGCATTGCATTCCTGCGGCGCTGCGCGGAAATCGGTGACCGTCATCCCCGCCGTCCAGCGGCCAACAGTCTCCACTTGCACCCCAGCGGGAACACAGCCGAACAGCCCCCGGGCTGCCACGTGCGCGACCGCGCACACATCATGGACGGCCGGGCTATTGAGTTCTGGCATGGTCGCGTACTCGGTAAGGCACGGGAGCAGGAGATCGTCGGCGAGCCGGCCAAGCGCGCCGAGCCGCCGCTTAGTCGCCGGATCAGCGCGCGCTTGAAGGGTGACGTCCAGGCCGATCATGGTCACTGTCCAGCCGGCCCCGAACGCGATCGCGGCGGCTTCAGGATCCACCGCGATGTTGAATTCCGCAGCCGGGGTGACGTTGCCGCGGCCTGCCGAGCCACCCATAATCACGAAGTCTTTGACCTGCGTGACAATGTCAGGCTGGCGCCGCACCGCAAGTGCGACATTGGTCAGCGGCCCGGTCGCCACCAGAGTGATTTCGCCTGGCGCCGCGCCGATCGTCTCGATGAGGAAATCGACGGCGTGGCCACCGCGCGAGCCAGTCGTCGGCGGCGGCAGCCGCGCTCCGCCCAGGCCGGACTCGCCGTGCGGACCGTGGGCAGTCAGCGGCGGCCGGAGCAGCGGGCGCGGGCTGCCCGCCACCACCGGAATGTCGGCCGCACCGAGGAACTCGCATACCCGCAGCGCGTTCGCGGTCGTCCGCTCCAGGCTCACATTGCCGCTGACCGTGGTTATGCCACATGTCTCGAGGTCACCGTTGCCCCAGGCAAAAGCGATCGCGAGCGCGTCGTCGATGCCTGGGTCGCAGTCCAAGATGATCTTGTGCGGCACGGCGCCCGCCTTTCCTTGTCGACTCTCCTATAGTGACCGGTCATGGACGCAGGAAACGGGCCGCGGCAGGCACCCGGGCGGGTGATCGTCGTCGGCTCGATCAACTTCGATCTCGTGCTGCGTCTGCCACGGCTGCCGGTCGCCGGGGAGACAGTCACCGGCGGGTCATTCGAGCGCCATCACGGCGGCAAGGGCGCGAACCAGGCCGTCGCGGCCGCGCGGGCCGGCGCCGAGGTACATCTGATCGGTGCGGTCGGCGAAGACGACGGGCAGGCCGCGCTCGACGCGCTTGCCGCCGAGGGCGTCAACGTATCCGCCATCGCCAGGCTGCCCAGCCAGCACACCGGGCACGCGGTCGTCATGGTGGACGGCAGCTCAGGCGAGAACCAGATCGCGGTCGCGCCAGGCGCGAATGCGGCCGTGACCACCGGGCATGTCAGGCGTTGCATCGACGCGCTTCGGCTCACCAGGCGGGACGTGATCGTGCTGTCATTCGAGTTGATGGACGCACCGTTGCTCGCGGCCGCGGCCGCGGCCCGCGGGGCAGGAGCCACGCTCGTGGTAAACCCGGCGCCCGCGCGCGAGTGCGACTCGGAAGTGCTGCGCGGCGCGGTGCTGACGCCGAACCGGCACGAAGCCATGGTGCTCGGCTCTGGACACCACGGCACCGCTGACGTGGCGAAAGCCGCATCGGTACTTTCTGGACGCGGCGGCGGCCCAGTGATCGCCACGCTCGGCGAGCAAGGCGCGCTGCTCGCCGACGGCACCAGCGTCGAGTACTTCCCAGGGCACCAGGTAACAGCGCGCGACACGACGGGTGCGGGCGACACGCTCACCGGTGTCCTGGCCGCGGGCCTGGCGGAGGGCTGGGACCTGCGTGTTGCCCTGCGCCGCGCGGTAGCGGCAGCGGCGATCGCCGTGACCCGTCCTGGCGCCAGGGAAGGTATGCCAGCCGCCAGCGAGATCGACGCGCTGCTTGCCACAGATCGTTCCCCAGGGGGACGACCCCGGGGCTAGGGTGTCCCGCAGGTCTTTTGGCGTCGCCGATAACTCCACTATCGGCTGCTCCTCCGCCGACTGGCCCATCGCCGCGTGGATCAGCGCATCCACCGAGATCTACGAGACAGGCTCTAGCGCCGCAGACAAACGGAATAGGAAGGCGCGCGGCCCCGCCGGAGCGGGGAGGTGACCTTGGCCGGCCAATTCGGGGATATCTGGCACTTACCTGCCGGCAGCCGGTATGCCGACAGTGATGCCACCAGGAGGGAGGTTCGGCCGTGAAGCTGACATTGAAAGAGGCGGCCGCGACCATTCTCATCGCGGCCATCATGGTGCGCCGCACATCGACTACATTTCCGTGGCAGCATGCCGTTCATTCACGACGCGCGACATAGCCGCAACGCCACCGGTCATCGGGGCGGCGGGATGTTACACGGGCGACCTTCGCGTTTGGCACGCAGATGGACTGTGCTGACTGGCGTGCCGACGGTGCTCGGGACCGCGAAGCTCGGCCCGGGGATCGCGGCGATCGTGACCGGGAGCGGCGGGATCCTCGCGGCATTCACCATCGCCATCGTGGCCATGTGGACCCTTGCCACGGCCCGCACCTTGTCGTCGAGGACACACCAACGGCAGGGAGCGCACCAACGGCCAGGCCTGCGCATCACTGACGCGCTGACGTCACAGGCCTGGCCGCCGCGGCCGCTACGGTGGGCCCGACTGGTCCGGCGCAGGTGAAGGTGTAGTAGGCGTCGCCGACGGATCCGTCGGCGACGGGCTGGCATCTGGGCTGCCTGACATGGTTGGCGTCAGTGTATCGGCCGGTGCGGCCGACGCCGCCGGCGAGGTCGTACCCGAGGCCGTCGGCGAGGCGGCCGGCGAGGCGGCCGGCGAGGCGGCCGGTGACGCGGGCCCGACGAACGTCGCCGTTGTGGCGACGCCATTCGCGTCCTGGGTCAGGTTGATCGGGTTCGTCACGCCGAGATTGGCGCAACCGAGGTTGGTGAAGGAGCCGCTCAGCCTTGCGGCGAGGAACGTGAAGAGGTTGCTGCCCACTGCCGGATCGGGGGCCGGTGCCGGCGTGAACACGTTCTGATCCCGCTGCAAGCTGGCGATTTGAGTCGTCATCATGTCCCTGCAGTAGGTCGTCGCGTTCTGCGTCGTGCTCGTGCCCGCGGGGAGTGCTGGCTGGTCGAAACCGGCCCGATACAGGTTGGTCTTGGCGACGCTGAAAGCGCCATCCACCTCTGTCATCGGGTCGTTCACCGGCACCAAAGCGATAGGCGCCCTTTGGTCGGCGGCCGCCTGGAGTTCGTCGAGCGCCTGCGAGGTCCCGTTCGTGCCCGAATTTGACAGGTCAGGCGCGGTGAACGGGGTACAGCCGAGCGCCGGGTCCATGAAGAAGTCGAGCAGGGCGTTGTCGCTCCCGTTCGTCTGGGGCGTCGCGCCGGTGAGTGCCGACATGTTGGCGGTGTTGTCCTGCGCAGTCTGAACGCCGCCCACCAGCAGGTACTTGCTCGTCACGTTGTCGCTCTGGTCCTGATCGATCATGGTGAAACTGCGCGTCGTCGGGCAGGCCTGCCCGTCGTTGGCGGTGCCGGCTGCCGGGATCTTCAGCGTGCCCGCTGCGATCGCCGCATTCGCTGCCCTGAAGAACGCGGTGGCGTTGCAGTACGAGACCTGCCCGAAGATCGAGCCGGGCAGACCGTTGACGCAAGCTCCTTGGCTCAGCGAGTTGGCCGCGCCAGCGCCTCCGCCCGCACCAGCACCACCGCCGGCACCAGCACCACCGCCGGCACCAGCACCACCGCCGGCACCAGCACCACCGCCGGCACCAGCACCACCGCCACCGCCAGCACGACCACCGCCACCGCGGCCGTGGCCACGGCCGTGGCCACGGCCACCAGGATGGCTTGCAGCGGCAGTTGCCCGCGTGGCGACGGCCGGCTGCACGGCAGTGGGTACCTGCCCATTCGCAAGGCCCGGGCTGGCGCTGGCCGCCGGGCTGGCGCTGGCCGCCGGGCCGGCGCTGGCCGCCGGGCCGACGCTGGCCGCCGGGCCGGCACTGGCCGATGCGCTGGCGCTTGCCGAGGGGCCCGGGGTCGCCTGTCCGCCCGCCGCGGCCTGCCCGGCGGGAACGAGGGTCAGGTTGTCGCCGTTGAAGCCGAAGTCAATGGTGACCACGGCACCCGCTGGCAGCGCGGGCACGACTGGCGCGACGGCGGGCTGGGTCCCCTGGGTGGTGACAAGCGGTTCGTACACCGACAGCTGCCCGGTGGCCGGGTCGATGATCGTGGCCTGAACGAACGCCTGGGTGCCGGCGTTAGCCATGCTGCAGCCGGCTCCGCTCAGCTGATACGGGGTCGCCAATCCCTGCGCGGTCAGCGGATTCGCGGGCACGGCGATGCTGCAGTCAGTATTCGCGGCCGCAGGGGGCGCGGTCGGCATCGGCAAAGGCACGGGACGATGATGACGGAACGCGCTGGCGGCCGCCGTCAGGTTCTGCTTTCCGGTGCCGGTGCTGCCTGCCGCCACAAGCGCCACCGCACCGACAGCGAGCAAAATGGGGATAACGATCGCGAAGCTCATGCGTATCTTACGGGCGGCGCCCAGGCGCTGGCCGTCACCGGACCACTGTCTTACACCGTGGTGACCGGCGGACCAATGCTTCCTCGACATTCAACCCACCTTCCTGTTTCGCAGCTTCCTGTTGGTCACGGCCGCTCCCGGCTGATGACGCTAGACCTCTCCGTGAGGCAAACGTTGCAAGAATGAGATATTCACCGGTTTGTCCGACTCTGGGTGCGCCAGGCCGCGATGGATGGCGCGATGGTAGGTTTCGAGCCAGCACCCGACCAGGAAGGCCCGACGGTGAGCTTGTACGACATCCCGCTGCGCGCCTTGTCCGGTGAGCCCACGTCTGTCGCTTGACTATGACAAGCGGGTCCTGCTCGTGCTGAACGTGGCCTCGAGGTGCGGCCTGACGCCGCAGTACAACGGCCTGGAGCGGTTGCGGGAGCGGTACCGCGGTCGCGGTTTCAGCGTGCTCGGCTTCCCGTGCAACCAGTTCATGGGCCAGGAGCCAGGCACGGCGGAAGAGATCCAGGAATTCTGCTCAACGACCTACGGCGTGACGTTCCCGCTCTTCGAGAAGATCGACGTCAACGGCGAGGCCCGGCACCCCCTGCGCGCAGCGCTCACCGCGACGCCAGGCACCTCGGGTGAGGCCGGCGACATCAAGTGGAACTTCGAGAAGTTCCTGATCTCGCCGGACCGTGCGGTGATCGGCAGATTCCGGCCGCGCAGAGAACCGGAGTCGCCCGAGATCGTCTCCGCGATCGAGACCGCCATGCCCGCTGATCCGGGCTGACTGCGCCTCCCAAGGCCCGTTCGGCCTCCCAAGGCCCCGTTCGGCCCGCGGCAGCCGTTAGGTATTTGCTCGATAACGACCTTGCTCCGCAGCGGCTGCGCTGGGTGGCACCCGTCTGCCCGGCCGCGTGCGCGCCCGTGGAGCCGTGCGGCAGGGGCAACGCGGGACGTTCAGCCCTGGCCGCCGGCTCAGGCCGCGGATCGACTTGAGGAATGGCACTTGGCACGCGCGAAGCCCCTGCGCCCTGGACGGGCGAGAGCGGGCAGTCGCGCCGCCGGTGGCTGGCGCTCGCGGTCCTGTGCGTGTCGCTGCTGATCGTCAACCTCGACAACACCGTGCTCAACGTCGCGCTGCCGACCCTGGTGCGGGATCTGAACGCCACCTCCAGCCAGTTGCAATGGATCGTCGACTCCTACGCGCTGGTGTTCGCCGGGCTGCTGCTCGTGGCGGGCAGCCTGGCGGACCGGGTCGGCAGGAAGCGCACGTTCATGGCCGGTCTCATCGCCTTCGCCAGTGCTTCGGCGTGGGCGGCATTCTCCGGTTCCGTGCCCATGCTGATCGCCGCGCGGGCCAGCATGGGCATCGGCGCGGCCCTGATGATGCCGTCGACGTTGGCGATCATCACCGACATGTTCAGGGATCACCACGAACGCCAGCGCGCAATCGGCATATGGTCCGGCACGAGCGGGCTCGGGATCGCGCTCGGCCCGATCGTGGGCGGCCTGCTGCTCGCACACTTCTGGTGGGGATCGGTATTCCTGATCAACGTGCCAATCGCCTTGGCAGGCCTGCTCTGCGCACTCCCGCTGGTGCCGGACTCGCGTAACGATGCCGCGCTGCGGCCTGACCTGGCCGGGGGACTGCTTTCCATCGTGGGCCTTGGCCTGGTGTTGTGGTCGATCATCGAGGCGCCGGTGCATGGCTGGGCATCGGTACAGGTGGTCAGCGCCGGCATCGCCGGGCTGGTGGTACTCGGCGCGTTCGCGGCGTGGGAGCGCGCGACTTCGCACCCCATGCTGAACCTGCGGTTCTTCCTGCGCAAGAGGTTCTCCGCCGCGATCTCGTCGGTGGGCCTGGTCATGTTCGGCCTGCTCGGTTCGCTGTTCATACTCACCCAGTTCCTGCAGTTCGACCTCGGCTATACGGCCCTACAGGCGGGGATCCGCGTGCTTCCTGCGGCAGGCATGATCGCGGTGATCGCCCCGCTGTCGATTGTCTTCGTGCGCGCGGCCGGGACCAAGCTGACCGTGGCGGCGGGCCTGCTGAGCATCGCCGTGGGGCTCTGGCAGATTTCCGGGGCATCGGTCACATCCACCTACCTCGACACGCTCGCGGGCGTCATCCTGCTCGGCGTCGGCGCGGGGCTGGCCATTCCGGCTGCGACCGAGTCGGTGATGGGCTCGCTGCCCCGCAGCGACACGGGCGTCGGATCCGCGACCAACGGCGTGTTCATGCAAGTCGGCGCCGCCCTCGGCGTTGCCGTCATCGGCAGCCTGCTTGCCACCCGCTACCGGGACGCGATGAAGGCGGGACTGGCCCCCTTCCGCGTGCCCCACGTGACGGACAGCACAATCCTCGGGTCTATCGGCGGCGCCCAGGGCGTGGCCGCTCATCTGGGCGGCGCTGCCGGAGCGCTGCTCGGCCAGCTGGCCCGTGCTGCCTTCATCAGCGGCATGGACCTTGGGCTCCGCACCGGCGCCGCGGCAGCGCTGGCGGGCTGCGCGCTCGCCCTCGCGGCGCTGCCTGCCCGGCCACCCGCTGACCCCGTTCCTGCAGCGCCGCCCGCGGGCGGCGGTACATTGCCTCGTGCGGACGCCCCCGGAGGGCGCCCGGCCCGCGATCACGGCCCCGGAGCGCCCGCCGCCGGCGATCCCGGCCCCGGAGCGCCCGCCGCCGGCGATCCCGGCCCCGGAGCGCCCGCCGCCGGCGATTCCGGCCCTCGGAGCGCGCCGGCTGCCTCTAGCGACACCCGCGGCCGGCCTTGGCGGCAAGCGTGATGGCCTGGCGGTCACCGCCGCATTTGCTGCTGCGCGGTCAGCCTGCCGACGCTGCTGGGGTATCCGGCAAGGCGAGATCGCGCTCGATCTCGCTGGCCGCACACGCCAGACGTTCGTACATCACACCGTAGGTGAAGGTGTCTTCTCCCGCCGCGCGCGCCTCATCGGCCAGACCGCGCAGCACCGTCCTGGCCACGACACTGTCGTGGTGCTCGCCGAGCGCTCCCTGCAGCTTCTTGGTGCGCTTGGCCTGGCGCCTGGCCCTTCTGCCGAGCGCGGGCATCGCCGCTTCCGCGGCGTAACGCGCACGCTTGGCGGCCTTACGTGCCTCGTGGATCGCCGCATCCTTGTCCTGCGCACCTGGCACAACCGCAAGAGCGCGCCGCAGCCGCCGTTCCGCGCGCCGAACCGGCTTGCCGAGTGCCTTGCCTGCCTTGCGTGCCGCCAACGGCGTCAGCGGCGGATCGGTGATGAGCACGTCCAGATCGTTGAGCAGGGTGAGATACCGCTTTCCATCAAGCGCGCGCGTCGCCGCCGCACGCGCCTGCTCTTGCACCGTGGCGAAGTGCCCAGTGATCCTGGTCTCGACCGGTGCTGTCACCAGTTCCGTCGGAATGGCGGCAAGGTCGCCGGTGAACCTGGCCAGCAATACCTCTGCGTCGCGGGCCTCGCCGAGGACAGTGGCCAGCCACTTCAGCTCGTCACAGAGCGGCCGGGTCCGCGTCTTGTCAACGATCTCACCGAACGCCTGCAGCGCGCTCCTGGCGCGGCGGGTCGCTACCCGCATCTGATGCACGGCGTCAGGCTCGTCCCTGCGTACCAGCGGATCGTAGCGTGTGATGGCTCGCACCTGCTGCCGCAGATATGCGAGCACCACGTCGCCCGCCCGGGACCGTGGCGTCAGCCGCGCCGGTCCGCCAGAGGCGGTGGGACTTGCCGCGTCGCCCGCCGACCGTTGGCCGGCGCGCAGCCGGTCTCCGAGCGCACGCTCCAGTTTGGTCCCGGTAGGCGCATGCCGCGCGCCGGCCGCCCGTAGCCGCGCGTCGATGGCTTGGAGCAGCTGACGGTCACCAGCTCGGAGCTCAACCTCCATCTCGTCCCACGTCGTGGCGGTTGATCCATTCGTCAGCTCGGCCGACACATGGTCGACGGAAATCTCGGTAAGCACCGTTCCCGCGCCGTCAAGCAGCCAAAACACGTCACGGACGGTCAGCATGCGCACGACAGGCATGAGCTCCGCGTCCCGGGTAAGTGCCCGGACCAGCGCGGTGAGCTCACCGGGAACCGCATCCGCGGGGCTTGCGTCGCGTCTGCCCACAGCCTTGCCCGCCGGCCCGGCGACCCGGCGGCTGGACGGTTCGGCGCTGGACGGCTCGGCAGTAGACCGCTCGGCAGCGGACGCGGCGGACGGCTTACCCGCGGGCGCGGCGAGGGGCAGACGTATCTCGTCCCTCGTGTCGGAACCAACAGGCAGCTTCAAGTGCCAGCCGGCGTCGTCGCCGCCGGTGCGTCGCCGCAGTGTCACACCGGCCCGGATCAGGCGCAGATCCTCGGTGTCGTAATAGACGGCATCAAGGAATTCTTCGTCCTGCTGCGAAACGGCGGCAACTCCTGCCACAGCCATCATGGTCTTCACGGCGTCCAAGGCTGCCCCCGCCGCTCGCCCGGCGTCATATTTCCGCTCGATCTCACGGAAGATGGTGGCCACGTCCCTTGCTCCTAATGATCGCAGAACCACGGCCCGACGCACGGCAGCACGGCCGCCCAGCGGAGCCTTGTGTCAAACACTGCCCCGGTAAGGGCGAATGCGATAGTGCGCTAAGGCCCGTCCTCGTCGGACAGCAGCCGCCGATCTCCACACTGCCAGGTGGATGACCCTGGAGCAGCCGATGATAGGCCGCGCCGAAGAAGAGATCGAGCACGACCTCCTGGTCGTGCTCGATCTCACCGCGCGCGATGGCCCGCTCGAGCAGTGCTGGTTCCGCAGTGGCCCCACGGCCCGCTCGCGCCAGGCGCTGGCGAGGTCTTGGTCGTGCTGCGCCGCAGCGATGCGGCCGGCGAGATGGGCCCGGCCGTGCGAGTCACCGCGCGGACCCAGGTCCGCTGCGCTGCGACCAGGTCGCTACGAAGGGTTCCCCCAGTAGCGGCCGCATGCCCTGGAGATCGAGGAGAAAGGCATCGAGCGCCAGCGCGCCCGCATCCCCGCAAGCGCGGAAAGCTGCCCTGATACGTTGGCGACCGTGCGAACACCCGCGGCCGCCGGTGACGGCTTGCGTGCCGTTGAGGGGTTCCTTGCCTGTCCCATCTGTGGCGGCACACTGCGAACGGCGGGCCGCTGCCTGCGGTGCGACCTGCGCCATTCCTTCGACCGGGCACGCCAGGGCTATGTGAACCTGATGCCCGGCGACGCCGCCCCTGGCACGGCGGACACGGCGGAAATGGTGCAGGCGCGCGAGGAATTCTTGCGCGCGGGCCACTACGACCCACTAGCCGCGCTGCTCGCCGCCCGCGCGCAACGGCTCTGCGGAGGCGGGTTGGTCGTGGACGCCGGCGCGGGCACCGGGTATTACCTGCGGGCCGTGCTAAACGGTCTGCCCGAGGCGGTCGGGCTGGCCGTGGATCTATCCAGATTCGCGCTCAGGCGGGCCGCGAGAGCACATCCGCGCGCCGGTGCGATTGGCTGGGACATCTGGCGCCCGCTGCCCCTCCGGCAGCAAACGGCCGCACTCGTGCTTAACGTGTTCGCGCCGCACAACGGCGCCCAGTTCAACCGCATCCTGCGCCGCGACGGCGCACTGCTCGTCGCGACCGCCACCAGCAGGCACCTGCGCGAGCTCGTTGCTTTGCTCGGCCTGCTAAGCGTGGATGCGCAGAAGGACGCGCGCCTGGCACGCGCGCTGTCCCCGCATTTCAGGCTCATCGGGCGTGCGGAGCGCACCGCCCAGCTCCAGCTCACGGCGGCCGAGGTCGAACTGCTGGCACGGATGGGGCCGAGCGGACATCACTTGGCACCGGATGAGGTCAGGCGCCGTGTCGTGTCGTTGGGCGAATCCGTCCGGGTGACCGGGTCCTTCGCGCTGCTGACCTATCTGCCACGGTGATGGGCTGTCGGCAGGAGGGGGGTACCGGCGTCGCCAGCCGCGGGGCCGGGACACGCGGCTAGCCCGCGTCGTACTTGAACGAGACCTGGAGCCTGATGCGGTAGCTGAGCACACCACCCTCGTCAACCTGGATGTCCTGCTTGACCACCTCACCGACCCGCAGATCGCGGATCGTCGAGCTCGCCGTCCGCACCGCCTCTGCTGCGGCTTCCTCCCACGACGTGGTGCTTGTGCCGATGATGTCGATCACCTTGTAGACGCTCACACGTACCCCCAAGACATCGCCATAACGCCTGGCGGGCTTCTACCCCATCGCGCACCGGACTATGTTTGCTTTCCGCCAATTGCGACTGGAACAGGTCGTCGATACCTCAGACCGGGCTGTCGGCAAGCCGCCGGGCAACCATCTTCCGGTAGCTGGCTATCTACGAATCGTGATAGAACAAGGACGTGCGGCTCACGGCGTGCGTGACGACCCAGGGTGCGTGCACCATCGTGACCCTGGGCGGTTATATCGACGTGAGCACCCGCAAGCAGTTGCAGGACGTGCTCAACGCGGCATCCAACGGTGCCGGGCACCTTGTTGTGGACATGAGCCGGCTCGGATTCATGGACTCGACGGGGCTGAGTGTGCTCGTCGAAATGTACAAGCGCCTCGCCAAGCGCGGGGGCACGCTCGCGCTCGCCGCGCCGCAACCGATCGTCGCCAAGGTCTTGGCGATCTCTGGCCTGGACCGGGTCCTCACCGTGCATGCGAGCGCGGCACAGGCGGCGGCCCTGACCGTCGGAAACGGTGAGTGCACCGCTGCCACGGACATATAACAGGCAGCCGCGCCGACGGCCACGTTCTCCCTTGTGAACTGCCCGCCCGAGCACCGGCTGCACGAACACCGACTTCTTTGCACTGACCGCATGACCATTAATCCGCACGAGCGCTTACTTGCAGGACAGCCTTCCCGGGCAGGCCGCCGGCCCGCTTGGCGCCGAACGCTTCCCTGCCCGCCTCGAGATCGAATACGCGCCCCACCACCGGGCGGAGCTCGCCGACGTCGAAACGCCTGGCAAGCTCGGTGAGCTGCACGCGATCCGGCTCGACGACGAAGAACACGCCGCGAATCCCGGCGGCGGGTGGTTCGGCGCTCGCGCTCGCGACGCTGGCGTCTACGACGGAGACCACCGTGCCGCCAGGGCGGACGAGCTGCCACGAGCTCTGTAGCGGTTCGCCGCCGACCAGGTCCACGACGAGATCCACCGGATCCGCACGACCGGCCCGCTCTTCCTTACCTAGGTCGGCGAACTCGTCGGCGCCGAGCTCGAGCACCAGGTCGCGGGCCGGGGCCCGCCCGGTGCCGATGACCCGCGCGCCCGCCGCGTGCGCAAGCTGGACAGCGTACGTGCCGACACCGCCCGCAGCGCCGTGGATCATCACGGTCTGGCCTGGCTGAAGTCTCCCGTGCACGAAAAGGGCCTGCCACGCGGTGAGGCCCGCCAGCGTCGCGGCGGCCGCCTCGGCGTGCGACAGGGAGGCCGGCTTAGGCGCGAGGTTCCGCGCCTCGACGGCAACAAATTCGGCCGCCGCACCGTCGCGGTACCAATCGGCCAAGCCGAAGACTTCCGTGCCGACGGCAAAGCCAGCCGCGCCGTAGCCGAGCCCCGCGACGACGCCGGAGACCTCATGGCCGGGTACGACGGGCCGCCGGTCGCTGCCTGCGCGGTCCACCCAGGTGGACGGCCAGTCCAGCTCTGTCGGGGTAAAGCTGGCGGCGCGCACCTCGAGAAGAACGTCGTCAAGGGCCGGGGCGGGGACATCCATCTCCTCGACGCGAAGCCCATCGGGCCCGCCGCGCTGGTGAATTCGCAGGGCACGCATGGTCTTCGGCACCGCCATCGCTAATCTCCTCGCCTATTGTTGTAACGAGTTGTGCGTTACACATTTAGCGGATGACTGTCAGCCGGCCAGCAGCAGGGCCTTCCCCCGTCTGCCTGCCCTCGATCGCCGCGCTCGCCTGCGCGGCTTTACCTAACGCGGATTTCCGTCCAGGAGGAGGCGAACGCCTGGCCGATCAAGGGGCGTAGCCGACCCGCGGCGCCGCTTTGGCGAGCGCCACCCGCGTCAGATCGCCCATATCGGCCTGCGTGCCCTGCGCACCACGGATCACGGTGATCCGCCGTCGTGCCGCCGCACCGTCGATCGGCGCGAAAGCCCACTTGCCATGCCGAACGCGCAGAACCGGTCACCCGCGCGCACCAGTCGGAAGGCCGCTTTCCGCGACTGCGTCCCGCCGTCGAAGACGACATCCGCTCCGCCGACCCCGTCGGCACAGCCAGCCCCGGTGTAGTCAACCGCGAGGATCGCGCCGAGTTCGGCGGCGACGACGACCTTGCGCTGTCACGACCAAGCGGTCTGGCCGCGCGGCCAGCCGAGGCCGGGCGCGCGGCCAGATCCGCTCAGAGCGGGCGGACCTGCTCGGCCTGGGGGCCCTTGGCGCCCTGGCCGGCGGTGAACTCGACCCGCTGGTTCTCTTGGAGGCTACGGAATCCTTCAGCCTGGATGGCAGAGTGGTGCACGAAGACGTCGGCAGTGCCGTCGTCGGGCGCGATGAAGCCATAACCCTTATCGGCGTTGAACCACTTCACGGTGCCCTGAGCCATATCTTCTCCTGTTGGGACCATCTTCGGGGTCCACGGATGTGTGCCCCGGGTTGCTGCGACCGTCGGTCCTTCCGAGGCGGGGCTCTGGGTATCAGGACGCCCGCTGTCAGAACTTCGCAGGCGCTGTCACACGTACACGAACTTCGACTACAACCGAGACCATCTAACACCATCGCGGGACCGCCTGTTCCAACTCCCCCAGGTTGGTGCGCACTTTTCGGCTGTGGCCCGACGGATATCGCGGTGCCAATCATCACACTCCGGACCATCCGGTGGCAGCTCCGCGCGCCCGGGCTGGCTAGTTCGCCCGCTGCGGGCGGGGCGCCGCAGGCTGGCACTTGGTTGGACTCGTACCACTGACAAGGCACGTGCGCGGCGGTCGCTAGATTCACGGGCAACTGGCGGCTACTGGCCGTCGTTACCAGAGCTGCGCCGCGCGCCCGTTACCCACGCCGGGCGGCTGATGCGGGACATGAAACTCGCCCGCCTGCAGAACGTGCTGGATGAACCACCTGGCCGGCGCGGGCAGCTGTCCCTGGCGGGAGACGAGGCACCAGTCACGCCGCAGCGGCGTCGCCGGCGTGGGCAGTTCCACCAGCGCGCCGCGGCCGAGTTCGCGGGCCACGGCGTCGCGCGAGATCAGGGTGACGCCGAGGCCGGCGGCGACCGACTCGCAGACGGCGACGTTCGAGCCGACAGTCAGCGTGCTCGGTGTCAGCTCAAGCTCATCAAGGAAGCTCTCCGTGGTCGCGCGGGTACCAGAGCCGTGCTCACGAAGCAGCCACGTCTGGCGCGCGAGCCACGGCAGGAGCTGTCCGGCTTCCCCCGCGGAATCATCTGAGTCAGAGTAATCGGGCAGATACTTAACGGCTGCCGGAGGGCACACCACGATGAGCGGGTTGGGCCGTAGCGCGTGCGCGACAAGCACCGGGCGTCCTGGACCCTGCGGTGGCCTGCCGCCGATCACGAGGTCGACCTCGTGATCGGCCACCAGGCTCCACACCCTCTCCCTGTTGCCCACCTCGAGTAGGAGCCCGATTCCTGGCCGACTGCGCCTGAAGGTGGCAAGCAGCCGTGGCAACAACTGCTCGCCTGCGGTGGTGACGGCCGCGACGCGCAGCCTGCCGCCCTCCGCCTCCCCCACCGCCGTGGTATGGGCCTCGTCGAGCAGGCCGAGCACCCCCCGGACATAACCGACGTAGATCTTGCCTGCGTCGGTGAGCCGGAGGCCCGGGCCATCCTTGCTTACCAGGGTCAGCTTGAGATCCTTCTGCAGAGCCGCAAGACAGGACGACACTGCCGCCTGGGTGACGACAAGGCGCTCGGCGGCCGCCCTCACCGACCCGGTTTCCGCTACCGCGAGGAAGGTACGCAGCTGTGTCAGCGTCATGATCAGAAACCGTACCTTTGCCTGGCGCACGCGCATAAGCTGGCGCCCCGCGATGCCACCCCCGCGATGGACCATGGCTGAAGCACCACCGCTGGCCATCGCGGGGCTAAAAGGAGCCGAGTCCGCGTGCCCAGAGCGGCCCGCCGCAGCGAATCTGAGGACCTCTGCGTAGAAAGTTACCCGCCAGTCACTTCGGGTGCTTCCCCCGAGCAGGGTAGGCTCCCGGGGGATCGTACGCTTGGGTGCAGATGAACAGGTCACCGTCAAGGCTCGTGATCGTCGATGACCATCAAATGGTGCTCGACGGGCTTCGCTCGATGCTCGCCGCGTACCGGGAACGGGTGGAGATCGTCGGCGAGGCCGGTGAGCCGGGTGAGGCGATCGCGCTCGTCGACGCGGCGAAGCCCGATCTGGTGCTCCTCGACATACGGCTGCGCGGCGCGAGCGGGCTCGACCTGTGTGCGGACATCCTGCGCAGGCGGCCGGAGTGCAAAGTGGTGTTCCTGACCGTTTACGACGACGAGCAGTACCTGTACCAAGCGATGCGTATCGGCGCCTCGGGGTTCCTGCTCAAGCGCGTGCGCGGCGCGGAACTTGTCGACTATCTCACCCGCATCCACGAGGGCGAGACGCTGATCGATCCGGCCCTCGCGGCGCGAGTGGCACAGTCGGCGGCTCGGCTGCAGAGCGGTGAGTTCTGGCCGGGCGCGCACTTGGGCTTGACTCAGCGGGAAAGCGAGGTGCTCGCGCTGATGGTGTCCGGCCGCTCGAACCGCGCCATCGCGGCCAGGCTCACGGTGAGCGAGGAGACGGTCAAGACCCACATCCGCGGTATCTACCGCAAGCTCGACGTGAGCGACAGGGCCGGCGCGGTCGCCGCAGCCCTGCGCGAAGGGATCTTCCATTGACCCGCCTCGGCCTCGCAGATCCCGAACGGGAGGCGCGGCTGCTAACCCGGATCATCGAGACGATCTCGGCTGGGCTCGACCTGGACGAGATTCTGCACGGTGTCGCGTCGCTCGTCACCGAGACCACCGATACCGACGTGTGCTTCGTGCACCTGCTCGACGATAGTGGCCGGCGGCTCGTGCTGCGTGGCGCTACGCCGCCGTTCGACCGCCTCGCCGGGCAGGTCGAGCTGAAGGTCGGCGAAGGCGTGTCCGGCTGGGTGGCGGCACAGCGCCAGCCGGCCGTCATCGTGACGGACAAGCTCGCCGACGACAGGTACAAGTACATACCCGCGCTGCGCGGGGAAGACTTCACCTCCATGGTGTCGGTGCCGATACTGAGCAAGCCGCGCCATCTCGTCGGCGTGCTCAACGTGCACACACGCGACCGCCGCGAGTTCACCGACGCCGACGTGGAGTTGCTGCGCTCGGTCGCCGGCCTGATGGCGGGAGCCATCGAGAACGCGCGGCTGCACCGCAGGCTCGCGGAACGCGAGGAGGCCCTGGAGCGGTTCACCGAGCGGATCGTGCGGGCACAGGAAGCCGAACGGCGGCGGCTGGCTGGCGAGATCCATGATGGCATCAGCCAGCGCGTGGTGAGCCTGTCGTTCCACCTGTCGGCCGCCGCGGACGCGGTGGCAGCGGCACCCGGCGTGGCCGCGCGGGAAATCACCGAGGCGCAGCTTCTTGCTGAGGCCGCGCTCGAGGAGACCCGTTTCGCGATCGCCGGGCTGCATCCGCCGGTGCTCGATGACCTCGGCCTCGCGGCAAGCCTGGCGAGCCTCGCCAGGTCCTTTCCGCAGCTCGACATCGAAACCGGCGCCGAGCCGTGCCGCCTGCCCGCGCATGTGGAGACCGCGGTGTACAGGATCGCGCAGGAGGCACTGCAGAACGTCGCCAAGCATGCGGCGGCCCGGTCAGTCCAGGTGCGGCTGATGACGCGCGGAGACGCGATCATTCTCGAGGTGCAGGACGACGGCAAGGGTTTCGCCCCCGTCGAACTCGACGGCCACACCGGGCCTGGCGGCTATGGCCTGCAGGGCATGCGCGAACGCGCGGAACTGCTCGGCGGGACGCTCGAGCTTCGCAGCAGCCCGGGGGACGGCACCATGCTGCGCCTCCGCTTCCCCGCGAGTGCGCCCTAGGCATGTCCGCAGTGGCTACCGTCACGTGCGCCGGAAGGCGGCCGCATTATGGCCAGAGCAGGTGACGTCTCCAGGCGGGACCGGCGCGTTCGTAGCGCAGTCGGGTGTGCCGGCGGTGCTCGTCGGCCTGCCAGAACTCGGCGTCAGCAGCGGTGAGGGCGTAAAGGGTCCAGTCGGGCGCGACCAGGCCGGGATCGGCGGCCAGTGCGGCGGTGGCTGCCTGGAGCGCCGCCGCTGCCTCGGCTGGGTCGTCGAGGATGTCGGACTGGCGGCCGGTGAGGGACTCCGCGCGAGAAGCGGGCGAGCGTGCGAGAAAGTCGGCGGCGCTGCGTTCGGCGCCAGTGGGCGCGACTGTTCCGCGGATGCGGATCTGGCGGCCCTGCTTCGGCCAGTAGAAGGTCAGCGCGGCGTGCGGATTAGCGCCGAGCTCACGCCCCTTGCGGCTGGTCGCGCTCGACGCGAAGTACCAGCGTCCAGTGCCGTCAACCGCCCTGCAGATCAGTACGCGCGCGGACGGCTGGCCGTGCCCGTCGACCGTGGACAAGGTCATGGCGTGCGGCTCAGGCACCTCACCGTCGATAGCCGAGGCCAGCCACGCCGCGAACAGGGAAACTGGATCAGCCGGAGTGGCCGCGGCGTCAAAGGCCGGAAGTTCGCCGGTGAACACGGGCAGCGAGCGCAACAGCGCACGGATCGAGACCTCATTCGCCTGGTGGTCCTCGGCCATGTGATCGTTCCCTCCAGCGGCGGCTCGATGGCTCGCAACCCCCGTCAAGCGCGACGGCCCGCACGGCCCGCCCTGGCGACCCCCGCCACCCCCTGCCACCCGCTGCCATGACCGCGGCGCTGGCCCGGGGCGACCCCGGGAACCCTGCCAGACATGACGGCCCGCAGGGCCGGCCCGCGCAGCCGTTATGGGGTAGTTCTTAAGGGTTTACTTAACAAAAGCTACGACATTCTCAATAGAAAACTTGCCTGTTGTGGGGCCATGGTTCAAGCGCGGGGCCAATTAATCTAACAGCCCGCGCAGGAGGAACGATGGCGGGCGACCGGTGGAACGCCGGGGTCATCCCCTACGCAGAGATGGGCTTCTGGAAGCCCGAGTACGAACCGAAGGACACCGACGTGCTCTGCGCGTTCCGGGTGACGCCGCAGCCAGGGGTTGCGCCCGAGGAGGCGGGCGCCGCCGTGGCCGGTGAGTCTTCGACCGCCACCTGGACCGTCGTATGGACCGACCGGCTCCGCGCGTACGACCACTACCAGGCCAAGTGCTACCGGGTCGACCCGGTGCCCGGCCGGGAAAACGAGTACATCGTCTATATCGCTTATGACATCGACCCCTTCGAGGAGGGATCGATCGCGACCTGACGTCGTCGATCATCGGCAACGTGTTCGGTTTCAAGGCACTGCGCGCGCTGCGTCTCGAGGACATGCGGATCCCGCTGCACTACGTGAAGACCTTTACCGGCCCGCCGCACGGCATCGTCATGGAGCGCGAGTACCTGGACAAGTACGGCCGGCCCCTGCTCGGCGCCACGACCAAGCCGAAGCTCGGGCTCTCCGCAAAGAACTACGGCCGGGTGGTCTACGAGGCGCTGCGCGGCGGTCTTGACTTCACCAAGGACGACGAAAATCAACTCCCAGCCATTCATGCGCTGGCGCGACCGATATCTGTTCGTCATGGAGGCCGTGCAGCGGGCAGTCGAGCAGACCGGCGAGGTCAAGGGGCCACTACCTCAACGTGACCGGCGCCACGATGGAGGGCGCGTGACGCGACGGGCGGCGCGTCAGCGGGCGGCGCATGACGCGACGGGGCGGCGCATGACGGGCGATCCGCGACAGGCGGCAGGCACGGGTCATGTCCAGGGCAGCGCCGCCCGCTCGGCCCAGTAACGCTCGGGCGCGGTGGCCATGCTCTCGAGTCCGGCCAGGTCCTGATCGTCAAGCCGCAACCTGGTGGCCGCGAGGTTGGCGCGCAGCTGGGGAACGCTCACCGCACCGATAAGGACCGTGTCCGCCCAGGGCTGGCTGAGCGCGGCAGCAAGCGCGATCGCGTCGGGCCCGGCGGCGTGCCGCGCCGCCATCCGGGCCAGGACCTCCGGTGGCGCCGCGGCAAGCCTGCCGTTGGCCAGCGCCTCCTTGATGAGCACATGCGCGCCCTCGTTGTGGGCCTGGCGCAGGGCGGCTCCGGCAGAAGGCTCGAGCGGATTCCAGGTCGCTTGGACGGCGGTGAAGATCCGCTGCCCCTGCACCTCAAGCTGGAGCGCACGCCGTATGGTGTCGGCCTGGTCAACGCCGGACGCGGAGAACCCGATCCGCAGCCCTGCCGCGCTGGTCTCCGCGAGCGCTTCCTGCAAGGCCACATCGTGCAGCAAAGGGCTGTCGCCCGTCAGCGCACCTGGTAGAGGGAAAGCCGGTCACCGAGCAGGGCGCGGGTCTGGCCAAGCTGAGTGCGGAATTGGCTCAACGTGTGCTGCTTGGTCTCATGCACGGCCGCGTCGATGCGCCACTTCCCCACATACGCGTAGCCCCATTTACTCGACACGGTGACGTCGCGGTGACCGGTCCGGTTCAGCCAGCCAGCCAGGAAATCCTCGGCGAGTCCGTACGAGCGTGCGACGTCGAACCAGCGGATTCCCGCGGCATAGGCCTGGTCGAGAACCTGCCAGCTTGCCTCGCGCATCGCGCCGACGGTGCGGCGGGCTGGCAGCGCTGGGCCGCGGCCCAGGTTAATGTACGCGGGCCGGCCAAGGGCGGCGAGCCCGAGCCCGAACCGTTGCACCCCGGTCACGCCGCCACGCCTTCGCGCCGCACACTGATCAGATCGGACACACTAATCACGTCCGACTTGATGGTCACATCCGGTATGATCACCATGTCCGGCACTTTGGTAACATTCGGAACACTGGCAACATCCGACACCTGGTACATCCGACACCTGGTACATCCGACACACTGATCATCCAGCACAACGGTTATCCAGCACAACGGTTACATCTGTCACACAGGTTACGCCGACCATCTTTGCCACCTCTGCCACGTCGCCCGCCGAGACTCAGAACCTGCCGCCCTGGATGCGGCGGCTACGCTGGCTTTGGCCGGGCTCGCCGTACGGGTAGTCGGGCGTGGGAGGCTCGCTTACCTGATCGAGCAGCCGCATCTCCTCCTGGCTCAACCGGACGTCGGCGCCGGCCATGTTCTCCTCGAGCTGCCACAGGGTCCGCGCGCCGAGGATCACAGAGGTGACCGCCGGCCGGCCAAGCAGCCATGCGATCCCCACCTGCGACATCGTCACGCCACGATCGTCTGCGACCTTCCGCACCACGTCAAGCACCTGCCACGTCTGCTCCAAATGGCCGCGCTGGTTCCATGTCCTCATGCCGAGATCCTTGTTATCCGCGGCCCTGGTGCCCGCCGACGGCGGCTGGTCACGCTGGTACTTACCGGTGAGCCAGCCGCTCGCCAACGGCGACCAGGGCAGGAGCCCAAGGCCGGCTGCCTGGCAGGCAGGGACGATCTCGGGCGGCGGCCAGGTGGCGCCGGGACAGGCCGTGCCCGTTCGGGGTCTCGTCGGTGGGGAAGCGGGCTTTTGTCGCAAGGACAACCGTCTCGCGTGCCCCATGCCTGCTGGCCAGCCAGCGGCCGATGATCTCCTCCGACCGGGTGTCCGCATACACGTCGGCGGTATCCACCAGCGTGCCGCCCGCCTCGACGAAGCGGTCAAGCTGGGCGGAAGAGCCGGCCTCACTGGTCTCATTGCCAAAGGTCAGCGCTCCGAGCGCGAGTGCGGACACCGCGCATCCGCTGCCGCCGAGCAGGCGATATTCCATGAGCCCTCCGTTTGGCCTGGCCTGATCTCGCCTGTCACCCTATTTCGCCGCGCGACGCGCCGTCCCCCTGGGCGCACGATGCCGGTGAGGCATGAGGGAGCGCAGACAACAGCCCTTGCCGGGGATAGTGCAGCGGCAGGAGGTGTTCTCGTCAGGCGATGGCCCATTGGCGGGGCCCGGTCCGCCGGGTGGACGCCCGGATCGGGCGGGTGGGGGCGGCCTGGCGGGTGGGGGCGGCCTGGCGGGTGGGGGCGGCCTGGCGGGTCGGGGCGGCCTGGCGGGTGGGGGCGGCCTGGCGGGTCGGGGCGGCCTGGCGGGTCGGGGCGGCCTGGCGGGTCGGGGCGGCCACTTCGATGGGCGCGACCGTCCGGCGGGCGCGGCCCGGCCGAAACCGTGTTAACTTGCCTCCGCTATTAGCGGATAAGTTGATCACGGATCATGGTCCGGCTGCGGCGATCCTAACCCAACCCGGTGCGGAACGACCCGGTACGGAACTTGGTTACGACGCAACAGGCGGCTCACCCGGCGGCGTCTGGCGATAGAGGGCCAGCGCGACCGTAATGCCGGCACCTGCTGCAAGCATCAGCGTGTTGCGCGCCTCACCAAGCCGACCTGACTTGATCGCGGCCTCGACGGCAGCAAGAGGCGCAACGGTGAAGGCACTGACGAGGCTTTCTTCGACATAGGCGACCCGGTCGCCTGGCACACCGAGTCTCACCCTCAAGCGGTCAAGGAAGTCCGCCGACGAAGGGGCAGGGATCAGCAGATCCACTTCGTCGATCCGCATTCCAACTCGGCCAAGGAATCTCCGGGTCGCCTCGACCGCGCAATCGACGGAGCGGGCCTGATACCCGGGCTTCTCGTCTATGACAAGCTGACTGTGACCGATCGGCCGCCCTGGACCGTGCGGCCCGCGTGCCGCCTTCCAGTAGTAATGGCTTTCGTGCATGCCTTCGTACTCGGGAAACGTCTCAGTGTGGAAGTCCGTGAACCCGGCGATGCTCTCATCCCAGCCAAGAACCATCGCACCGCCGGACGGTTGGAAGGGCGGAGCTCCCGAATCCTTCGGATTCGGATTGACATCGCTGGCCACGATCAGACCGGATCGGATAACGCCGGAACGGAGAAACCCCGCCTGCAGCCGGATGGCGCTGACCACGCCACAGCTGCCATTCATGAGGTCAAACGAGAACGTTCCGTGTCCTCCGATCGGCGGCTGGCCCAGATTGGCGCCAATATCCTCCTGGATGAGGGCGGCGAGCGCTGGCTCGCCCATGTTGTCCTCTCTGTAAATGCCAGTGTTGATCAGCATGTCGATATCGCCTGGCTGCTTTCCTGCATGCCCGAGGCACGCTTTGGCAGCTTCATCGGCCAGGCGCCTGGCGGTTGCTTTGCGCAATCCGTGGCTGGTCAGCGAGCTGGCAGCTTCAATGCGTGCGCCCATAGTGATCCACCTGGTTGTCGATGGTAAAGATAGCGATGCCGATCTCTATGCCTGAGGCGAGCGCGAGCAGCATCACCCGGTCGCCCTTGTGCATACGCCCCTCCTGCAGGTATTTGTGGAGGGCCACGAACAACGTTGTCGATGACGTGTTGCCATATTCTTCGAGGTTGACCACCACGTGCTTCGGGTTGGTACCGAGGCGCCGGGCGAATTCTTGCGTGCCCTTGCGGATGGCCCGGGCCGAGGTCTGATGGGGAATCAGATAATCGATGTCGGCCAGATCGATCCCAGCTTGGCCGATCACCTCGGAAACGAGCGGCGCCATGTCTTCGATCGCCACATTGTGCAGCTTCCTGGATTTCGTGTACATCTGTGCGCCAGGGCCAACGGTGCTCGGGAAGGCGAGGCACAGGCGGCTGTGCTCGGCGAGGGTGGTAAAGCCAATAACCTCGATGCCGGGAGCACCGTCGGGCGCCTGCTCCACGATGACGGCGGCGCCGGCGTCACCCAGCGTGAGTGAGGCAAGCTGCTTGCTGAACAGCGAGCGGATCTCCTTCGCCGCGTTCCAGCTCAGATGGGAGATGTATTCGCCGGAGACCACCATCCCGCACTTGATCTCACCTCGCGTGACGAGGTCCTGAAGGAGGAACACCCCCGTCAGCATGCCTGCGCACGCATTCGAGACATCGAAGTTCACTGCCCGCGTGGCTCCGATCGCCTGCTTGATATACAGGCTGAGCGGTGGCTCGAAGGACTGCGAGGATCCGTCCTTGGACCTGGTGATGCTGGTGCTGATCAACATCTCGATGTCTTGCGGCTCATGCTGCGAATGAGCCAGGCAGTCGCGGGCGGCCCCGACAGCCAGGGTGTAGGAGCTCTCACCCGGCCCGACGACGTGACGTTCGTGGATACCGGTCAGCCGCTCCAGTTGGATACGCGTGCGGTGCTTGGTCTTGCTCATGAGCTCTTTGGTCGTCAGCCTCCTGGAGGGCACCTTCACGCCGACGCTCTCGATCCTGCACCCCGAGGAGGCATCGGAATCGGGTGACTCAAGTGCCATCCAGTGATCGGCATGCTTGCTCTGGGTATCCGCCATCTGTCGTCCTCCTCGCGCACCCGGGCGCTGCGCTTACATATGCAGAATCCTCGGTCTTGGCTGGTCGGCAGTAGGGGCGAACGTCATGGGCAACAGGCCCATCAGGCCCATCAGGCCGACCAGCTCAAACCAGGCGCCGCGAGCCGGGCGGACCCGACCGCCCAGGCCTTTTCGGGATCATCGAAGGGCCCATCGACTCTAGTCAGCGCGAGCGACCGCGCGAGGATACCTACGTGAGCGCGATAGATGAGCACGACCTGAAGCCAAGCGATGATGATGGCGCTAGGTACACGTTCACTTACGGTCAGTATCAAGTATCGTACGAGGTTTACGGATCTGGCGACAGAGTGCTTGTGTGGATGCACGGCTTGCTGCTCGACGCCAACCTCAGCCGCAGCCTGGCCCGTAGGCTGGCCGCTCTGGGCAACCGGGTTGTGCTGCTGGATCTGCTCGGTCATGGCCACAGCGACAGGCCGCGCCACGCTGGCGCACTGCGGATGGACCTGTACGCCGAGCAGGTGCTGTGCCTGCTTGATGAGCTCGGCGTGGACCAGGCAGTGCTGGGCGGTGTCTCACTCGGTACGAATGTGAGCCTGCTGACCGCAGCGGCGGCACCCGAGCGGGTGCGCGGCCTGGTCCTGGAAATGCCGGTGCTTGAGTCGGCTATACCCGCGGCGGTAGGCGTGTTCATGCCGGTCCTGATCGTGGCCCACTACGGCCACAGGGCGGTGCGGCTGCTCTCGCGGGTCGCCAGGAAGGTGCCTCCAACTGGCATCGGTGCACTCGACTCGTTCATCAGCGCTGCGGCATCGGATCCGGACGAAATCGCCGCGGTACTGCATGGCGTCCTCATTGGGCCCATCGCCCCGACGAGCGACCAGCGCCGGTCCATCACCGCCCCTGCTCTCGTATTGGGACACGGTATCGACATCATCCACTCATTCACTGACGCAGAACGCCTGACGAGGCAGCTGCCCGACGCCACGCTGATCCGGACCCGCACATTCGCCGAACTCTGGGTGTGGCCACAGCGGCTCACCGGGGAAATCAGCACGTTCCTCGATCGCATGTGGGCGAGCATGGAAAAAGGACGGCCCGCCGGGGCCTGACGACCCAACGATCACCAGTCATGGCAGCGAGCACCAGTCATGGCAGCGAGCACCAGCCAAGGCAGCGAGCACCAGCCAAGGCAGCGAGCACCAGCCGAGCCCTGGTTTAGCCGGTTGCGGCACGCGCCATCGAGTCGAGCGCCTGGCGCGTGGTGTATTGCGGCGCCCAGCCGAGGTTGCAGCGGGCCCGGGTCGTGTCCATCAGCATCGGATGCCGCGCGGCATGGACCCACTCGGCCTCGGGCGGGAGCCACGGAAATGCGGACACCAGCCGGGCGGCGACGCCGACGAGAAGGTGCGGGATGGGAACGGCGTACTCGCCCATCGCGCGTGCGACGTCGGTCATGCTGACCTCGCCGTCCCCCGCGAGGTTGTAGGCGCCTGGCGGCCCAGCACCGACCGCGGCCGCGAAAACGGCGGCGCCGACATCCGCCTCATGGACGAACTGGATGGGTACCCCAGGATCAGGCAGGACGGGGCGCAGGCCAGGCACCCACCCGAGCAGCTTGCGGGCCGGCCTGGGCAGCCACTCCATCGCAGGTTCGAACCGCAGGTTGCTTATCACCAGGGTCGAGTCGGGCCCGACGACAATGCACGGCCGCAGCACGTACACCTCAATATCGTGGCCGGCCGTCAGCTCCGCTAGCAGCGCCTCACACTCCGCTTTCTGCGCGGAGTAGTAATGCTCAGGTGATCCGCGCGCCGGGATATCCTCCGTCAGCGGCACCGGGTTTTCCGCGTAGTAACCGTAAGCGGCGAGCGAGGAGGTGTAAACAAGCCGCCGTGGGCGGTCCGCGGCCACGGTCGCCTCGAAGACATTGCGCGTGCCGCCCAAGTTGATCTTGCGGCTCTCCTCGCGTCCACCGACTATGGCGAACGCTAGGTGCACGACCACGTCGGCGTCGGCCACGAACTTGGCAACAGCGTCGCGGTCCACGACGTCACCCTGGCGGTACTCGGTCTTGCGCCAGCCTAGTGCGGCAGGCTCGAACGGCCTGCGGGCCATGCCAAGGATGCGGTCCACCCGGTCATCGGCCTCGAGTGCACGGATGACCGATCTGCCGATGGCGCCGGTAGGCCCTGTCACCGCGACGGTGAGAGCTTTCGCCCGATCTTTTTGCGGCCGGTGCGGTCGCTCGGCGCTGCCCGGTGAAACATGGGGTGCTGAGTCACCCGGTCGTTTACCCGGTGCTCGTCGACCAGATGCCGCTTCACCCGGTGCTCGCTTACCCGGTGCTCGCTTACCCGGTGCCGATTCGGCTGGCTTTGGGCTCATCGGTGCATGCCTCCTCTGGCCGACGCCTGTCCCGTGCGGTACACAGGCGCGGTGCTTCGCTGCCCGCCAGTTCGGCTACGCGCCAGCGTGATGGGCAGGGCGTGGGCGTCGCGACATATGGTGCGCGCCGGAGCCGATCAGCGGCAGGGCCGTTGGTCATCACAAAGTGCCTGTTGCCTCGCCGAGGGTTCGGGGCGCGTGGCATCACCCGGGCGGGGTGGTGCGCCGGCGCAGCCGCGACGGCAAGCTTGCGGGTAGCAAGCCGGGTGGGAACTACGTCGGCGCAACCCGCACCGGGTACGAAGGAACCGGCCGGCCGACTCCAAAGAAAGGGGCACGATATGGCGATAGGACCGGTGCAACTGCTGGTACTTGGCTTCAACCATCCTGACTTCCATGGCGAGATCATCAATGAACTTGAGCGGCTTCGCGAGAGCGACACCGTCCGCGTGATCGATGCGATGGCCGTCTACAAGGACGCGGACGGTGACCTGGAGGTGGAGCACCTCAGCAACCTGTCGGAGGCGGAGGCCATCGAGCTCGGCAGCAAGATCGGCGCCCTCATCGGGCTCGGCATCGAGGGCGAAGAGGGAGCAGAAGCAGGCGCGATCGCGGGCGCGGAGGAAGCGGCGCAAGGTGTGCGTGTCTTCTCCGAGCAGGAGGAATGGGATGTGATCGAGGACATCCCTAACGACTCCGCAGCGGCGCTCATCCTGCTCGAGCATCACTGGGCTGTGCCGCTTCGCGACGCGATCGCGCGGGCTGGCGGCTTCCGGCTCGGCGACGGTTTCATCAGCCCGCTCGACCTCGTCGAGATCGGCCTGATGTCCGCCAAGGAAGCGGAGGAACTGCACGAGATGGAAACGGCCGCGGCAGCGGCGTCCTGACGACTCGCCCTCACACCCGGATGGAGGCACATGATGATCGGTTCACGCAGAGTCGCACGGCGTACCGGCCGGCGCACAGCCCGGCGCGTATCCCGCCGTCGTATCTAGGGCGCGTTTCGTGGATCTTGGGGGATGCGGGCGGTGATCCAGGTTGCGTCCGGCAAGGCCCGTGCTGCTGCCAGCGAGCCGATAGTGGCGCTATCGGCGACGACGACGGTGCCGTCTACGACCCCGGTCGTCGTGGGCGGCATCTTTGGCGCCGCCGAAGATCCACGAAGCATGCCCTGCCGACCACTTGCGGCCCGGTGAGCCTGACCCGGCCTTGCGTCCCTGATGGCTCCCCTGATCCGGACGCCGGGGGTGACCCTGGGTCACCAGACGAGCGCGGGTTCTTCGCCGAGAGCATCCGGCGCCGGGTCCGGTTTGCCCGCGAGCCTGCTCGGCGACCACATCAGTCGGCCGATGTCTAGATTGAGTGCGGTGACCAGCACCGACCGCACCACGATGGTGTCGAGGAGCACGCCGAAGGCGACCGTGACGCCTAGCTCGGCCAGAAAAGTTACCGGAATCGTGCCGAGGACAGCGAAAGTGCCCGCCAGCACGAGGCCGGCTGAGGTGATCACCCCTCCAGTGGCGGCCAGCCCGATGAGTGCGCCTCCAGTGGCGGCCAGCCCGATGAGTGCGCC
>Ga0335079_10001206_pt1 | contig 29481 bp, 27 predicted proteins | sample Lox_Sample_33_FD_206719 | JGI IMG/M metagenome (GOLD analysis project Ga0335079, IMG submission 206719) | Soil microbial communities from Loxahatchee National Wildlife Refuge, Florida, United States - Lox_Sample_3.3 | ecosystem: Environmental > Terrestrial > Soil > Wetlands | place: USA...
GATCGGTTCCGGAACGATCGCGTTCGGGCTTGTCTCGATCCCGGTCCAGATCTACCCCGCCACGCAGCCGAAGGCCGGCATTTCCTTCAACCTACTGCACGCCAAGGACGGGTCCCGTCTGAAGCAGCAGTACGTGTGCGCGAAGGACGGGGAGAAGGTGGAGCGGGACGAGATGGTGAAGGGCTACGAGTTCGAGAAGGATCGCTACGTCACCTTCACGCCCGACGAACTCAAGGCGCTCGAGGAGAGCGCCAGCCCCGCCATCGAGATCGCCGAGTTCGTACCTGCCGAGAAGGTCGATGCCGTCTACTTCGACCGGCCTTACTACCTCGCGCCCGACAAGGGAGCCGCCAAGGCCTACCGCCTCCTCGCCGAGGCGCTCGCGCGCTCCGGCAAGGCGGCCCTGGCGCGCCAGTCCGCCCGCGGCAAGCAGTACCTCGTGCTCTTGCGGCCGCGAGACGGCCGACTGGTGATGCACCAGCTGCTCTACCCCGACGAGGTGCGCTCCCTGGCGGAGGTGCCGGTGGAGGAGGCGGCGGTGAAGGAGCCCGAGGTGCAGCTGGCGCTCAAGCTCGTCGACCAGACCGCCTCGGAGGCCTTTCACCCCGAGGACTACCACGACGCAGTGCGGCAGCGGGTGCTCGAGGCGGTCGAGCGCAAGGTCGCCGGCCAGGAGGTCCAGCTCTCCCCTGCGGGGGAGCCGGCCGCGCAGGTCATCGACCTCATGGAGGCACTGAAGAAGAGCCTCGCCGCCCCCGTCCCGAAGGCCGCCGAGGCGAGCGGGGAGCAGGAAGGCGCCGCGGCAGAGCGGCGGCCGCCCAGGCGGGCCCCGGCCGAGGCCGACGCGAAGAGGTCCAAGGCCCCTTCCAAGAAGTGACCGGCGGTGCCAAGCTCCCCGGCGCATGTGGGGGTACCGTACCCGGGACGTCGCTCGGCTCCTCAAGGTCCCCGAGGCTCGCGTCCGCGCCTGGGTGAAGGCCGGGGTGGTGAGCTCGCGGCGCGGGCGGCAGGGCGAGCTCCGCTTCGGATTCGAGGAGCTCGTGCTCCTGCGGGCGGCGGCGGAGCTTGCCAAGGCCCGGATCCCGCCCCGCCGCCTGCGGCGCACCCTGCGCCGGCTGCGGGCGCAGCTGCCAGAGGGGCGCGCGCTCGCGTCGGTGGCGATCGTCGCCGACGGGGAGCGGGTGGTGGTGAGCGACGGGCGCTCCCGCTGGCACCCGGAGTCCGGCCAGGCGCTCCTCGACTTCGAGGTTCGCGAGATCGCCTCGCGTGTGGCGCCGCTGGTGAGGCGGGGCGCCCCCTCGCTCGACGCCGACGGTTGGTACGACTGGGGCCGCGACCTCGAGGACGGGGCCCCGAAGCAGGCGCAGGAGGCCTACCGGCGCGCGCTGGCGCTCGACCCGGAGCACTCCGCCGCCCATCTCGACTTGGGACGGCTGCTCCACGCCGGCGGGGACGCGCGGGCGGCCGAGGAGCACTACCGCCGCGCGCTCTCGGAGCGGCGCCTCGCCGCCACCGCCCTCTACAACCTGGGGGTGGCGCTCGAGGACCAGGGCCGCCTCGACGAGGCGCTCGACGCCTACCGGCGAGCGCTCCAGGCCGACCCGGGGAACGTCGACGCCCATCACAACGCGGCGCAGCTGTGCGAGCGGACAGGGCGGCTCGAGGCGGCCCTCGTCCACCTGCGGGCCCTGCGGAGGCTGTCGCGAGGGGGGACGCCCCCGAAGTGACCCCCTCGCCGTGACGCCTCCGGGGAAACGTGGTTTCCTCCTCTCGTGGGCTACGTCCTTCTCATCGGGAACAAGAACTACTCCTCTTGGTCGCTGCGCCCCTGGGTACTCCTGCGCCAGGCCGGCATCCCCTTCAGGGAAGACCTCGTTTCGCTGCGGCCCGACGCCGACAAGGGCTCTCGGATGGCGCGGCTCCCCGCCGGGCGCGTGCCCTGCCTCGATCACGACGGGTTCCTCGTCTGGGACTCGCTCGCCATCGCCGAGTACCTGGCCGAGCGCCACCCCGGCCTGTGGCCGGCCGATCCGCGGGCCCGGGCGTGGGCCCGCTGCATCTCCGCCGAGATGCACTCGGGCTTCGCGGCGCTTCGGGAGGGGATGTCGATGGACGTGCGCGCCCGCCGGCCGCAGCGGAAACGCACCCCGGCGATCCTGGCGGACATCGCCCGCATCGATCGGGTATGGAACGAGAGCCGGGCGCGGTTCGGGGTCGGCGGCCCCATGCTGCTCGGTTCCTTCACCATCGCCGACGCGTTCTTCGCCCCGGTGGCCTTCCGCTTCCGCACCTACGGGGTCGCTCCGTCCGGCGCCGCCGCGGCCTACCTGAAGGCGCTGCTCGACCTCCCGGCGATGCGAGAGTGGGACGAGGCCGCGCAGGGAGACGAGCGCCTCGCCGACCACGACCTCGACCTTCTCTACCCGGACGACTGAAGCCCTCGGTAGGGCCCCCTTGCCGGACGAGCTCCCCTCGGACCTTCGCGCGCCGCTCTTGCGGCGCTTCGTGGACGTTCGGGCCGGAGAGGCCCGGGCGGCGGTGCTCGGCTTCCTCTACTTCTTTTGCCTCCTCTCCGGCTATTACATCCTGCGCCCGCTGAGGGAGGAGATGGGGATCCGCGGCGGCGTGGAGAACCTGCCCTGGAACTTCTCCGCCACCCTGGCCGCCATGCTGGTCGCGGTGCCTCTCTACTCGAAGCTCGTCGCCCGGGTGCCGCGAGCCCGCGCCGTCCCCATCGTCTACCGCTTCTTCCTCGCCAACCTGGTCGCCTTCTACCTCCTGCTGCGGCTGGGGGTGGTGCCCCGGGAGGTGGCGCGCGCCTTCTTCGTGTGGGTGAGCGTCTACAACCTCTTCGTGGTGTCGGTCTTCTGGTCCTTCCTCGCCGACCTCTTCACGAGCGATCAGGCGAAGCGCCTCTTCGGGTTCGTCGCCGCGGGCGGCAGCGCCGGCGCCCTGGCGGGGCCGGCCTGCGCCGGCCTGCTCGTGGGCGCCCTCGGCGTCGCCAACCTGCTGCTCGTCTCGGCCGCACTCCTGGAACTCGCCACCCGGGGCGCGACGGCGCTGGTGCGGTGGTCTCGCGCGAGCGGGGCCTCGCTCGAGAGGGAGCTCGAGGCGCGCGGCAGCGCGGCCGGGGAGGCCGTCGGGGGCGGAGCCTGGAGTGGGATCGGCCTCGTCTTCCGCGACCGCTACCTGCTCGCCCTCGCCGCCCAGCTCGTGCTCTTCAGCCTCGGCAACACCCTCATCTACTACCAGACGGCGCGGCTGGTGGCGGCCGCGGTGCCGGACTCGGCCCGACGCACCGCGCTGTTCGCCTCCGTCGACTTCCTCGTGAACGCCGTCGCCCTCCTCACCCAGTCGCTCGCCACCGGCCCCATCGTCGCTCGCCTCGGGCTCTGGGCCGCGCTGGCCCTCGTCCCCGCTCTCTCCACGGCCGGTTTCGCGGTGGCGACCGCCTGGCCCTCCTTCTGGGTTCTGGCGGTCTTGCAGGCGCTCCGCCGCGCCGCCAGCTATGCGGTGGAAAGGCCGGCCCGGGAGGTGCTCTTCACCGTGGTGTCGCGCGAGGAGAGATACAAATCGAAGGCCTTCATCGACACGGTGGTGTACCGCGCCGGGGACGCCGGGTCGGCGTGGCTGGCGAAGGGGCTCGCCGCAGCCGGGCTCGGCATCGCCGCGAGCGTGGTCGCGGGAGTGCCGGCGGGGCTCCTGGGCCTGGGGCTCGCGCTTTGGCTCGCCCGAGAACAGCGGCTGCGAGAGGCGCGGTGAGCCGGCACCGCCCTCGGGCGGAAGGGGGGAGCGCGAGGTCACATGCTGAGCCGCAAGATCCCCCGGAGCGACGAGAGCCTGCCCGCCGTCGGGCTCGGCACCTGGCAGACGTTCGACGCCGGGAAGGAGGAGTCGGTGCGGGCCCCGCTCGCCGAGGTCGTCCGGCGCTTCCTCGCCGGAGGCGGTCGAGTCATCGACTCCTCCCCCATGTACGGCCGCTCGGAGTCGGTGGTGGGGGACATCCTCGCCGATCCCGCACCTCCGGCGCCGCCCTTCCTCGCCACCAAGGTGTGGACGACGGGGCGCGCCGGCGGGGAGGCACAGGTGCGCGAGTCGATGCGGCGGCTCAGGACCCGGCGCCTCGACCTGCTCCAGGTCCACAACCTGCTCGACTGGCAGACCCACCTGCCGCTCCTGCGCTCCTGGAAGGAGGAGGGGAGGATCCGCTACCTGGGCGTGACCCACTACGCCACCTCCTCGTTCCCGCTCCTCGAGCGGCTCCTGCGGAGCGAGAGCCTGGACTTCGTCCAGCTCCCCTATTCGCTCGCCAACCGCGAGGCGGAGAAGCGCCTCCTCCCCTGCGCCTCCGACGTCGGGACCGCGGTGCTGGTGATGCGCCCCTTCGAGGAGGGAGCGCTCTTCCGGGCGGTGCGGGACCGGGCGCTCCCTCCCTGGTCGGCCGAGGCCGGAGCGTCGAGCTGGGGCCAGTTCTTCTTGAAGTTCATCCTTTCGGTCCCGAGCATTACCTGCGTGCTCCCGGCGACCTCCGACCCGGATCACCTGAGCGACAACCTCGCCGCCGGCTCGGGCACCCTGCCCGGCGAGAAGCTCCGCCGCCGCATGGCGGAGGAGCTCCGCCGGTAAGGCCTTCCCGGGCCTTCGGCGCCGCTTTGGACTCCGTCGCGCCGCTCCCAGAGAGCGTGCCGCATTCCCGCCATCGCGCTCGAGCAGGGCGCATCCCGCCGCGCTGGGCGCGCCCGCGCCCGGCGCGCCCAGGGGAGCCGCGGGGAGTTCAGGGGGCGGGGGGCCTCGGCATCGGCGGCGGGCGCGGGGCTCCCGGTCTGGCGGCGCCGGCAGGGGCCTCGCCGTCTCCGCGCACTACCTTCATCGCGAGCGCCACCATCGAGGCGACGTCCGAGAGGGTGGCGGGCACGACGAGGGTGTTGCCCGCCTTGGCGAGGTTCCCGAACTCCTTCACCCACTGCTCGGCGACGCGGAGCTGCAGGGCCTCCACTCCGCCCGGCTGCGCCACCGCCTCGCCCACCTTGCGGATGCCCTCGGCCGTCGCCTGCGCGACCTCCAGGATGGCCTGGGACTGGCCCTGCGCCTCGTTGATCTGCTGCTGGCGCTTGGCCTCCGACTCCTTGATCACCTGCTGCTTCCGCCCCTCGGCGGTGTTGATGGCCGCGTCGCGCTCGCCCTCGGAGGCGAGGATGACCGCGCGCTTCTCCCGCTCGGCGCGCATCTGCTTCTCCATCGCGGCGAGCACGTCCTGGGGCGGGGTGATGTTCTTGATCTCGTAGCGCAGCACCTTGATGCCCCAGGGGCCGGTGGCCTTGTCGAGCTCCTCCACCACCTGGGCGTTGATGTGGGTGCGCGCCTCGAACGTCCGGTCGAGGTCGATCTTCCCGATCTCCGAGCGGAGGGTCGTCTGGGCGAGCTGGCTGATGGCGAAGTAGTAGTCGGCGATGCCGTAGCTGGCGCGCTGCGGGTCGAGCACCTTGAGGAAGAGGACCCCGTCCACGTGCACCTGTACGTTGTCGCGCGTGATGCACACCTGGGCCGGGATGTCGATCGATTGCTCCTTCAGGGTCTGCCGGTAGCGAACCACGTCGAAGAAGGGAACCAGGATGTGGAAGCCGGCGTCGAGCACCCCGTTGAAGCGCCCGAGCCTCTCCACCACGAAGGCGCTCTGCTGGGGCACCACCACCGCGGTCCGAAGCACCACGAACACCACGAAGACGGCGACGACGACGGCGACGACCAGTGCGATCACGAGTGGCCCCCCTCCTCCTCCGGTCGGATGTAGATGCGGATGTCTGCCACGCGGTCCACCCGGCACCGCTGGCCGCGCGCGAGCGGGACCGGGCTGGCGTTGGTCGCGGTCCAGGGAACGCCGCGGAGCTCCGCCTTGCCGGTGGCGCCCGGCGACAGGTCCTCCAGGGGAAACGCCGCCTCGCCCACCAACCCGTCCAAGGGCGGGCGCGGGCGGCCGAGCTGCCGGGCCACGCGGCGGCGGAGGCCCACGAGGAGCACCACTCCCAGGCCGGCGAAGACGAGCCACTGCACCCAGGCGGGCCCCAGCCCGGCGCCGGAGAGTGCCGACACCACCAGGGCAGACGCCCCGAAGAAGAGCGCGAAGAGGGCACCGGAGGTGACGATCTCGACGGCGAGCAACGTCACTCCCAGCAGGATCCACATCCACCAGTCCACCGAAGCCCCCCTTCTCCGCAGGGGTCAATGCTAGCACTCGCCGCCTGCGGGCGTCGAAGGATCAGGCCTTCGCGCCCGGGAGCGGCTCGGCGCTCGGCCGCGCCACCATCCCCGCCTGGTGGTGACACAGCTTCCAGCCGCGGCGCTCCCGCACGAAGACGTTCGTGGCGACGAGGACCGGCCCGGCAGGGATGCGCTCGCCGCAGACCACGAAGGCGGTCGAGCCGAGCACGTGCGCCGAGGCCGCGATGCAGGCGATGCGCGGCGCGTCGCCGCCCAGGATTCCGCTCCAGCTCTCCATCACCGCCTCGCGGCCCCGGAGCGCGTCCCAGCCCGGGTGCACGCAGGCCACCGGGGACTCGCGCGCCCAGAGGTCGTCCATCGCCGCCAGGTCGCGCTCGGCGAAGGCCCGGTAGAAGGCGGAATTGGCCTCGAGGACTTCGATCTCCTCAGGCGACATGTGGGACCCCCCGCGCATGCTAATCGGCCCGCGCCCGCTGCCAGGCGGGCCGGGCGAGAAGGCGCTCGACGTAGGCCTCGACCGCGGGAAGGCCGGCGGGCAGCCGGTACCCCTTCGCCCAGGCGAGCACCGCTCCCACCACCACGTCGGCCACCCCGAACTCGGTGCCGATGAGGAACGGTCGCCTCTCTAGGACGGGCTCGAGCGCCGCGGCCGCCTTCTGGAAGCGATCGCGCGCCTCCGCCGTCGCCTGGGGATTGCGCTCCGGCTCGCTCTTGCGCGACTCGGCGGAGAGCGCGGAGACGGGTGGCTCGAGCTCCGTCATGGCGAAGAAGATCCACTGGTAGACGAGCCCTCGCTCCACCGATCCCATGGGCGGCGAAAGCCTCCGCTCCGGGTACTTGTCGGCCAGGTAGAGGCAGATGGCGGCCGACTCGAAGATGCGATTCTCCCCGTCCTCCAAGACCGGCACGTGACCGAGCGGCTGGCGCGCGAGGTGCTCGGCGGAGCGGGTGTCCTTTCCGGGCTCGAGCCGCACGAGTTCGTAGGGGACCGAGAGCTCCTCGAGCATCCAACGCGCACGCGCGGCCCGGGTCTTCGGCACGTAGTAGAGCTTCATCCCGACCTTCCTAATCAGCCTTCCTCGGCCTCGCCGAAGAGGAGCCGCACGAAGCCCTGGTCCTCCGGCCGGGTGAGCAGGTAGACGTGGTCGCCGGGCGAGAGGATGGTGGGGCCGCGAGCGGGCAAGAGGTCGTCGCCGCGCAGGACCATGAGCACCGCCGAGCCGGCCGGGAACGGTGGCAGCTCGGCCAGGCTCGAGCCGGCAACCGCCGACCTCGGGTCCACGTAGAAGACCTCGATGGCCGCTTCCAGCGGCCGGCTGGGAGAGATCTCGACGAGCCCCTGGGGGGGCGGGGGACGCGCCGTCTGGAGGTTGAGCCTCCGCGCACCCCGCCGCACGGTGAGTCCCTGCACCACGGTGTTCACGAGCACCACGAAGAAGACGACGTCGAAGATGCGCTCCGCCCCCGGGGCCCGGGCCAGCACCGGAACGATGGCCAGGATGATGGGCACCGCCCCGCGCAGCCCCACCCACCCGACGTACGCCATCTCCGTGACGCGGTAGTGGAACGGCCACAGGAGCGGCACGACGACGAGTGGCCGAACGAGGAGCAGCACGAACCCGAGCAGGAGGCCGGCGACGCCGGCGGTGAGGAGCCGCGACGGGAAGGCGAGGAGCCCGAGGAGGAGGAACATCGAGACCTGGAGGAACCAGGCGCCGGCGTCGTGGGCCCGCAACACGCCCCCCTTGAACGGGAGCGGGCCGTTGCCGATGACGACCGCGGCGAGGAACACCGCCAGGAAGCCGCTGCCGCGAAGGAGCTCCGGGATCCCGAAGGCGAGGAGCGCGAGCGCCGTGGTGAGGACCGGATAGAGGCCCCCGGCGGGCAGCTGAACGCGCGCGAGGAGGAAACGTCCGGCCCACCCGATGGCGAGCCCGGCGGCGGCGCCGCCCACGAGCTTCAGCAGCAGCTCGAGGAAGGTCGCCGCCCCGAGCGGGCGGCCGGTGACGAGGATCTCGGTGCAGGTGGTGGTGAGGATCACCGCCATCGGGTCGTTGAGGCCGGACTCGAGCTCCAGCGTCGCCCCCACCCGGCGCTTCAGCTGGATCCCGCTCGTCCGCAGAATGGAGAAGACCGCCGCCGAGTCGGTGGAGGAGACCACCGCCCCGAGGAGGAGTGCCTGCCGCCACGGGAACCCGAGCACGTGGGCCACGGCGCCGAACAAGACCGCCGTCCCCACCACCCCGGCGGTGGCGAGAACGGAGGCCGGCGCCAGCGCCACCCGGAAGGAGGCGAGCGGGGTGTTGAGCCCGCCGTCGAAGAGGATGAGGGCGAGCGCCACCGTCCCGACCCGCCAGGCGAAGCCGTAGTCGTCGAAGCGCAGGCCGCCCAGGCCCTCCGATCCGGCGAGGAGGCCGATGGCGACGAAGACGAGTCCCACCGGCATCCCCAGCCTGCGGGTGGCGCCGGAGAACACCACGCTCGCTGCCAGCAGGATGCCGGCGGTGGAGATGAGGAGCGCGGTGGCGAAGGGCTCCCCGGAGAGCATGGCTAGCGCCACACGGCGACGAGGGCGAGGCCGCCCACCGCCACGATGGCGAGGAAGGCGAGCGCCAGGTAGCGCGCGAGGGCCCAGCCCCCGAGCGCGAGCGACACTCCCCCCTTCACCAGGGTGTTCATGGCGCCGGCGAGGTAGACCGCCGTCACCGCCACCGGCAGTGCGACCTGGCCACGGGAGAGGTCGGCCATGGACAGCGAGATGGCGTCCATGTCGGCGGTGCCGGCCGCGAGCGCCGCCAGGTAGACGCCGGAGCGCCCGAGAGAGCTCGCCGCCTTGGACCCGACGATGACGAGTGCGAAGAGGAGGGCGAACTCGAAGGCGGCCGAGAGGCTGACCGGGCTCTTCAGCTTCACCTCCCCGGTCGCGCCCCGCGCGCCGCGGCGAGGCCTGAGGAGGAGGCTGCTGAGCAACCCGGCCCCGGCCATCCCCATCATGGGCAGGGCGAGCGCCTCCGCCAGCACCGGGTTCACGATGGCCACCACCACCTCCACCCGCAGAAAGACGATGGAGGAGGCGAGCACCACCGCCAGGGCAGCCGGGCGCGCGAGGCTCGGCTCCTGGCGCGCCCGCCGCGACATCTCCAGCGTCACCGCGGTAGAGGACACGAGGCCTCCCACGAAGCCGGTGATCCCTAGACCCCGCTCGGGCCCGAGGAGCCGGGTGGCGGCATAGCCAAGGAAGCTCACCCCGGTGACGAGGAGCATCATCCAGCCGATCACCCTCAGGTTGAGCACCCCGTAGGGGCCGAAGGGCTGGTCCGGCAGGAGGGGCACGAGCAGCACCGCCACGATGAGGAACTTGAGGGCGGAGACGAGGTCCTCGCGGGATACCTGGCGCATGAGCGGCTGCAAGACCGGCCGGGAGGAGAGGAGGACGGTCGCGACCACGGCCGTCCCGAGCACCATCACCACCCGGCGCCCGGTCGGCTGGACGATCCGCTCCGAGAGCGCGAGCGCCCCGAGAAGGAAGCTCACCAGGAAGGCGACCTCAGAGGTGAACCCCCGGTCGGCCTTCCTGCGGATGGAGTCGGCGTAGGCGACGACGAGGAAGAGCAGGAGCGAGGCGAAGGCGACGACGAGCACCACCGGCCCGAGCTGCCGGGAGAGCAGCATGGCGAGCCCGGAGGCGAGGGCCACCAAGGGATGGGTGCGGGCTCCGCCGAGGAAGGACACCCTCGATTCCTCGCTCGGGGCGGACTGCTCCCGCTCGAGGCCGATGAGCAGGCCGGCAGCGAGCGCGAGGCCGAGCGAGAGGAAGGGCTCGTAGGCGTCCAAGGGATTCCCGCCGGAATCCTACACCCTTGGCGCCGAGCGCAGCCCTCGTTCGCCTTGAAATAAGGGAGCATTCGCCGCGGGCGCCGCGCGATGGCTTCCCCGAGGGTGCGCCGCGGCGCGCAGGGGGGGCCGGCCCTGGTCGCTCCCCGGCGGCTGCTCGCCGGTCGCGCACACCCTTGGCCGGTTCCCGGGCAGCAGCGCGATGCGGGAGCGGCCGCCCTCGGACCCTCCCGGGTCCTGCCTTTCGGGCGCGCACGCGCTCGCGCGACCGGGAATCAGCGTGTCTTGCAAACCAGGATTTCCGGCCAGCGCGGCTTTGCAAATTGCGGCACGCGAGGTGCAAAGGCCAGGGCCGGCGGCAACGCCGAGGGACGGGCGGCTCAACTTCTTTTCCCGGCGCGGTGGCGCCGGGCAACCTCGCAGGAAGGGAGAACGGCAATGGCTGAGGGAAGTGAGAAGGTCTCGACGCGACCAACGCTAGGTCTGACCGGCTTGACGGTGAACGCGATGGCGCTCATCGCACCCGGCGCCTTTCTTTGGCTCACGTTCCAGATCCAGGCGCTCTACGGCGCGCCCATGGCCGGCTCGGCCATGTGGTTCGGCATCGTCGTCGCCCTGCTCCTGTGCTTCGCGACGGCCATCAGCTACGCCGAGCTCTCGAAGCTCTACCCGGGCGCGGGTTCCTCGTACTTCTTCGCCGAACAGGCCTTCCTCTCGAAGACCAAGGCCTACCGCTTCGCGCGCCTCGCCAAGTTCATCACCGGCTGGGCGAGCCACCTCTACTACTGGGTGTACCCGGGCGTGATGGTGGGAGTCACCGCGGTGCTCTCCGGGTACCTCCTCAACCAGTTCTTCCCCGACACGTTCAGCGGCACCTACAACAGCCCGCTCTTCATGATCCTCTTCTGCTTCGTCTTCGCCATCGGGGTCGCCTACATCGCCTTCCGGGGCGTCACCGGCACCACTGGCGTCAACTTCGCCATCAACGTGATCCAGATCGCGGCGCTCCTCGTCTTCACGGTGATGGCCATCTCCTACCGGATCGGCCACCCCGAGGGGGCGCGCGGCTACCACCTCGTGAACGGCGTCCCGGTCGACTTCGTCGTCGCCCAGGAGCCGGTCCTGGAGAACGGCAAGCCCAAGCTCGACCCCACCGGCCAGCCGGTCCTGCAGAACAAGATGGACGCCGACGGCAACGCGGTCCCGGAGTTGAAGGACGGCAAGCCCGTTCCCTTCACGCTCAGCTACGCAGCCGACCAGGCGGTCACCATGGAGCCGTCGGACGCCGACCACCCCAAGGACCTGACGCCGCACTTCAAGTTCCACACCAGCGCCTCCTCGGTGGTCGCCCCGCACGGCTTCAACCTCATGTTCATCCAGGCCTGCATCGCCATCCTGATCCTGGTGGGCTTCGAGTCCGTCACCTCGATGGGCGAGGAGGCGAAGAATGCCAAGCGCGACGTGCCGCGGGCGGTGCTCCTCTCCCTCGGCATCCAGGGGATCGTGATGTACCTCGTCGAGTACTTCGGCGCCAACTACCTCCTCAACCAGGGCTACACCCTTGCCGACGCCGCCGGCTCCGGCGCCCCGCTCGGCGACATGATGGTCATCGTCGGCACCTGGCTCTTCGGCAGCTACAGCGCCGGGCGCGCCTTCATGCTGGTGCAGGCCGCCACCGTGTTCCTGGCGCTCATCGGGACCACCCTGTCCTGCCTCTCCACCGGGGCGCGCGTCACCTACGCCATGGGGCGGGACGCCGAGGTCCCGGAGCACTTCGGCATGCTCCACGGAAAGCGCCTCACTCCCCACCGCGCCATCTGGACGCTCGCCATCCTCTCGGCGGTGATCGGCGTCGTCACGGTCCTCATCTACCTCGGCGGGACCACGCCGGCGGCGCTCGAGCCGAAGTACCAGAACTTCTGGTACAGCTTCGGCATCTTCAAGCCGGAGACCTACGCCAAGCTCCCCAACACGCTCGTCATCACCACGCTGGTGAGCAACTTCGGCACCTTCCTCCTCTACATGCTCACCTGCGTGCTGGCCATCGTGGCCTTCCGCGAGCACCACTCCTTCCACGGGTTCAAGCACCTGGTGGTGCCGGTGTTCGGGCTCATCGCCAACCTCGCCTGCATGCTCTTCTACCTCGTCGGCCCGTTCTCGGTTTCGGGCATGAGCTGGAAGGAGCCCTACATCGCGCTCGGCGTGGTGGCAGTCTGGGGCATCTACGGCGCCATCTACTTCGCCCGCTCGAGCAAGAAGAAGGGGAAGACGGTCTACGTCGAGAAGCCGGTCACCGCGTCCTAGTCACTGGGACCCGCAGCACCGTCGCTGGGGTGTGGTGCCGGATCGCCTCCGGGACCGCACCCCAGCGCTTTCTCCGCTCACCCGCGCGGATAGGCGTCGGTGCCCATCTCCAGACCATCGAGCCCGGCATGCTCCACCTCGGCAGGTACCCGGTTGCCCATGAGCCGCTCCAGGAGGCGGAAGAACCCGTAGGAGGCGGAGAAGACGAAGGCCCCGTTGACGAGGACGCCGACGAGTTGCGCCCCGAGCTGGCCGGGGTCGCCGAAGAGAAGCCCGCGGACCGGGCCCGAGACGCCGTTCCACCCGGCGCCGTAGCTGCCGTCGGCGAACACGCCGACCGCGATCGCGCCCCAGCAGCCGCAGGCGGCGTGTACCGCGATCGCGCCCACCGGGTCGTCGATGTGCAGGCGGCGCTCGAGCAGCGCGACCGCCCAGACCACCACCACTCCCGCCACCACCCCGATGAGGACGGCGGCCGCCGGGCTCACGAAGGCGCAGCCGGCGGTGATGGCGACGAGGCCGCCGAGGAGCCCGTTGCAGGTCATGCCCACGTCCGGCTTGCGGAAGGAGAAGCGCACGTAGAGCAGCGCCGAGAGGGCCCCGGCGGACGAGGAAAGCATGGTGTTCACCGCCACCAGGGCGATGCGCGGGTCGGAGGCGGACAGGGTCGACCCGGCGTTGAAGCCGAACCACCCGAACGCCAGGATGAGGGTCCCGACCACCGCCATGGGGAGGTTGTGGCCGAGCATGGCCCCGACGGTGCCGTCGGCGCGGTACTTGCCGAGCCGGGGGCCGAGAACCAGGACTCCGGCGAGCGCGGTGATCCCGCCGGTCATGTGGACGACGCTCGAGCCGGCGAAGTCCACCACGCCGTGCCCCAGGCCGGCGTTCGCGCCCAGCGAGGCGAGCCAGCCCCCGCCCCACACCCAGTTGCCATAGAGGGGGTAGAGGAGCATGGACATGAAGACCCCGTAGATCATGAACGCCGTGAACTTCCAGCGCTCGGCCATGGCCCCGGTGGGAATGGTGGCGGCCGTGTCCATGAAGACCACCGCGAAGAGGAACATCCCCAGGCTGGCCGGGCTCTGCGAGACGCTCACCAGGGCGAACTTGGCCGTCCCGAAGAGGCCGTAGGAGTGGCCCAGCAGCCGGAGCGCGGCCTCGTGCGACCCGGCCACCGGGCCTCCGAGCGTCGGCCACTCCGGCATCCCGCCGTACATGATCCCGTAGCCGACGAGCCAGAAGCCGAGGACGCCGACGGGATAGATGACGAGGTTCATGGCCATGGTGTTGGCGGCGTTGCGGCTCCGGGTGAACCCGGTCTCCACCATGGCGAACCCGACCTGCATGAACATCACCAGGAAGCCGCACAGGAGCACCCAGGCGAGGTTCACCGACTGCTCGAGCTGCGTGGGCATGGATCACCTCGAGCGGCTGCTGGCCGCGGGGAGCGCCGGTCTCGACTGCCGGGCGGAGAGCCAGACGAGCCCGCCCAGCCCGCCGAGGATGGCGGGCACGATGACGAAGAGCACCAAGCGGCGCGAGACGCGGCTGCCGCCGCGGCGGTGGCGGCCGGTCTCCGGGTCGCGCGGCGCCACCGCAGCGGGGTTCCTGAGGTCGGCGAGCATCTGCTTGGCGCTGCCGTAGCGGTCGCGCGGGTCGCGCTCGATGGCCCGCAAGATGATCGCCTCGAGCTTGGGGTCGAATCCAGGGACGTAGTAGCTCGGCGAACGGGGCTCCTCGCTCACCTTGGCCCGCAGCAGCGCGCGCGGGTTCGGACTGTCGTAGGGCAGGTTGCAGGTGAGCATCTCGTAGAGCATGAGCCCGACGGCGTAGACGTCGGTGCGCGGGTCGCCACGGCGCCCGCGCACCTGCTCGGGCGCCATGTAGTCGGGGGTGCCGATCGTGCTCGAGAAGCCCGTCCAGGTGAGCCGGCGCTCGGAGGCGACCAGGGCGATGCCGAAGTCCAGAATCTTCACCTGTCCGCTCGGGGTGATGAGAACGTTCTCCGGCTTGATGTCCCGGTGGACCACGCCCTGCGAATGGAGGTACTCGAGCGCGTCGCACACCTGCCGCGCGATCTCGAGCGCCTTCTCTACCGGCAGCGGCTCCTTCTCCTTCAGCATGGCGCGGAGCGACTTGCCCTCGACGTACTCCATGGGCAGGTACATCCGGGTCTGTTTCCTGGGCGTCAGCACCTTCACCACGTTGGGGTGGTCGAGGCGCTGCCCCACCTCGACCTCCCGCTCGAAGCGCTGGGAGAAGACGATGTCGCTCTCGAACTGGACGTGGGGGATCTTGAGGGCCACGGTGGCGCCGGACTCGGTGTCGATGGCCTTGAAGATGGAGGCCATCCCGCTGCGCGCCAGCAGCTCGGTGAGCTGGTACTGGTCGATCGCCTCGCCGACGTTGGAGTCTTTCATCAGCCGACCGGAGGGCGGGATGGCATGGCCGAAGCCTAGTAGGCATCCGTCCGGCTTCGCAACACAATCCCGGCGGGCACCATTTCACCGATGGTCCCCGAGGGTAGCGGGCGTGCACGGATTTCGGGCAGGCGGGGACGCGCGGTGAACGACTACGAGCTCGAGATCGGTACCCTCTCCCACGTCGGCACCGAGCGCGACCACAACGAGGATTTCTGCGGTTCCTTCATGGAGAGCAACGACCGCGCCGTCGTGGTGGTGGCCGACGGCGTGTCGAGCAACGCCGGGGGCGAGGTGGCGAGCCGGATGGCGGTCGAGGTGACGCTGCGCGCCTTCCGCGAGGAGCCTCAGAAGCTCGCCGCCGGCCAGCGGCTTTACCGTGCGGTGCAGCAGGCCAACATCGAGGTGCACGACCGTTCCATCGCCGTGCCGGAGCTGCGCGGGATGGCGACCACCCTCACCGCGGTAACCGTCGATCGGGGAGCGCTGACCGCGGTCCACGTGGGCGACTCGCGCCTCTACCTCGTGCGGGCGGGCACGGTCGCCCAGCTCTCGAAGGACCACACCGCCGCCGCCGACAAGGTGCGCTACGGGCTCCTCTCCAAGGAGCGGGCCCGCCACCACCCGGACCGCTCCACCCTGACGAGGAGTCTGGGCCGCGAGCTCATCGTGAGCCGGGACCGGGTCAGCCAGCGGGTGGTGCGCGGAGACGCGCTCCTCCTCTGCAGCGACGGCCTCTACAACGTGCTCGAGGACGCCGAGATGGCGGAGGTGATGGCGGACCTGGACGCGGTGGCGGCGGCGCGCGCACTGGTCGAGGCCGCCAACCGCCGCGGGACAGCCGACAACCTCACCGCCGCCGTGGTCCGGATGGTGGGGCCGACGCCCCACCCGCCGGGGGAGAGCGGGATCGGAGCCTGGGTGAAGCGGCTCCTCAGGCGCCCAGGAGCTCCAGGAGATCCGACCTGATGGCGTCGCGGGTGGTGGCGTCGGGCGCCGCAGCCAGGGCGCGCTCCAGGGTCTCCGCCGCCTTCCGCCGGAAACCCTTCTCGGTGTAGAGGGCCGCCAGGCTGCGCAGCGCCGGGAACGCTCCCGGGCGCAATTCCACCGCCCGCTCGAAGGCCGTCATGGCCCGGAAGTGCTCGCCCTTCGCCCGCAGAGCCTTGGCGAGCTGGTAGTGGGCCTCGGCGGCGAAGGGGTCGAGCTTGAGCGCTTCCTCGAGCGAGGACACCGCCGCGTCGAGCTTGCCGGCGAGCAGGAGTTCCTTCCCCCGCTGGAGGAGCGGGTCGGCCGACGCCGCCGGCGCCACCTTCCGGCTCGCGGTCGATTCCAGCACCGCCTCGATGCGACGAGTGAAGTCGTCGAGGCGAAAGGGCTTCTCGATGTAGTCCTCGGCCCCGTAGTTCTCGCGGGCGTCCTGGGCGAAGCGCCAGCCGCGGTAGATGGCGGTCATCATCACCACGGGTACAGACCGCGTCGAAGGGTCGGAGCGGAGCTTCCGCGCCACCTCGAAGCCGTGGATCTTGGGGAGCATGGCGTCGAGCAGCACCAGGTTCGGGGGGCGCGCCTGCACCCGCGCGAGCGCCTCCTCGCCGTCGGCCGCCGTCTCCACCTGGTAGCCGCGGGCCGCCAGCGCCTTCTCCACCAGCTGTCGGATCTCCGGCTCGTCGTCCACCACCAGCACCCGGCGCCGGTCGGACGGCGCCGGATCGGCTCGCACCACCACCTGTTCGACGACCTCCTCCTCACCCCCCCCGACGGCGATCTCGATCTCTGCCTCGTCCGCCGGAGCGCCCTCGGCGGGCGGCTCGTCGAGATCGTCGATCGGCTCCAGGTCCCCTTCACCGACCTCGATGAGCTCGTCCTCCGGGGGCATGGGGAAGTCGCCGGGGAGCACCACCGCCAGCCCGGCCGGGCCGGGAGGCGCGGCGAATCCACGCCATTCGGGCAGGCCGCGGTCGAGCGCCTCGTAAGCCGCGAGGGTGGTGCGACGAAGCGACTCCTCTACCGCCACGTAGGCCGACACCTCCATGCCGGTGACGAAGCGCACCTCGGCGAGGATCCGCTCGGCATCCACGGGCGAGGTGAGCGCCAGGTGCAGCCGGCCTCCTTCGGTCGAGAGGGGGAGGATGAGATCCGCCTCGCACACCGGGCGCGGCACGAGGTCGAGCACGTTGGTGGCGAGGCCGGTCCGGGACAGGTCCACCCCCGGCACGCCGTGCCGCTCCGCCAGGACGGCGGCGAGGGCGCGCTCGTCGGCCGCCCCCATGGAGAGCAGCTGGCTGCAGATGCGGCGGCCGGTCCGGACCGCCTCGGCTTCCGCCTGCGCAAGCTCCGCGGGCGCCACCGCGCCGCGGGCCAAAAGGAGGTCCCTCGTGGACTGGCTCATGCTCGTCGCCGGAAGCGGGCCGGACGACTTTCCTTATACCGCGCTCCCACCGCCGACGTGCATTTTCGGCCCCGCGGCTATCCCACCGTCTCGGCGTACGTCATGACGAGGTACATGATCGCCGGGCCGGGCGAGGGATTCCGGTACACGTGGGGCACGTCGGCCTCGAAGACGATGGCGTCCCCGGCCCCGAGCTCGTGGGTGACGCCGCCCACCTCGATCTGCAGCCCACCCTGGCTCACCACCAGGTTCTCCATCGTCCCCGCCGGATGGGCGTCCGCTCGCTCCGAGCCGCCCGGAGCGATGCGGAGCTCGTAGAACTCCACCCGCCGGGGCTCGTCGAAGGGGAAGAGCGCCCGCGAGGTGAAGCTGCCGTCGCTCGAGGTGAGGCGCTTCGCCTGGTCGGCCCGGAGGACGTGGAACGTGGTCGTGGGACGATCGGTGATGAGGGCGCTGAAAGGCACCTCGAGCGCGGTGCTGATCTTCCAGAGCACGTTGACGGTGGGGGTGCTCTGGCCGAGCTCCACCTGCCCGAGCATGGCCCGGGACACGCCCGAGAGGCGGGAGAGCTTCTCGAGGGAGAGGGCCCGCCTCATCCGCAGGCGGCGGAGGTTCCCTCCCACGACCGGCGTCAGGTCCGCGCCGGCGACGTGGGCTCGCTCGTGGCCAGGGACCTGCTCGCCGCGGGGGCGGCCGCGCTCGCGGGCGCGGCGCCCGGTCGGCTTCGGGGATGCCATGGGACGTCTTATCCGTTTCAGTGGACGGCTTGTCAACTGTCGCAGATCCCGCTCACCGCGGACCGGCGCGCGTCAGCGGTCCCAGCGGAGGTCGTCGGGGAGCTCGTTCGCCCGGGGCTCGTCCGGCCCGCGGGGGAAGTGCGCCTCGAGCCGCGCCCCCACCACGGCGATCGCCTCCGCGAATCCGTCCGCGGGGGCGTCTCGCCTCATGCCGGCGACGAGCGCCTCGACGGCGCGCCGCCACTCCTCGTCCCCCATCTTCGCGTGGATGCCGGCGTCGCCCATCACCACCGCGCGCCGCTCGCGCAGCGAAGCGAACACGAGCACGCCGGTGCCGCGCGCCGTCCGGTACAGGCCGTGCTCGAGGAAGGCCTGCTCGGCGCGCTCCCGCACCGCCCAGTCCTGGGCGCGCTTGGAGGTGAGGAGCCGCTCCACCGCCGGGATGCGCGCCAGGAGCGCGCCCGCGATCCCGGCGGCGAGCTGCAGGAAGGGGAGCTCGGCGGCGGTGAGCGAGAGGGGCGCCAGCGGCACGAGCGCGGTCGCCAGGGCGGCGGCCGCCACGCCGCCGATCCAGGGCACCTCCTCGTAGCGGGCGGAGCGCTCGACCACCACCGGCACGATCTGGCCCGTGCTCCGCTCCTCGGCGGCGCGCACCGCCCCCTTCACGCGGTCGCGGGCCTCCGGGGAAAAGAAGCGATCCAGCTTCATCCTCTCCTCCTACCAACTCCCCGAGGCGCCGCCGCCGCTGAAGCCCCCCCCACCGCCGCTCCAGCCGCCGCCGCCCCCTCCCGACCACCCGCCTCCCCCCCCGAACCCGCCGCCACCCCAGCGATCCCAGGGGCCGCGCCGGCCCCTCCCGAATCCGCCCAGGAGCCGGACCACCACCAGGAAGAGGACGACGAAGACGATGAAGGGGGCCCCGAGCCCGAGGAGCGTCCCGAGGAGCGCGCCCACGAAGGGAATGGGGATCCGGCGCCCCACCGGCGCCTGCGGCTCGCTCGCCCCCTGCGGCAACGCTCCGAGCGCGGCCAGGATCTGCCGGCCGGCGCCGTAGAGCCCCTCCCCGTAGCGCCCCGCCCGGAAGGCGGGCGCGAGGGTGTTGCGGATGATGCGGCTTGCCTGCGCGTCGGTGAGTCCCCCCTCGACGCCGCCGCCCACCTCGATGCGCACCCGGTGGTCCCCCACCGCGACCACCACCAGTACGCCGTTGTCCTTCCCGCGGGAGCCGATCTTCCACGCCTCGGCGACGCGGATGGAGAAGGATTCGATGGGCTCGCCGTCGAGCGAGTCGACGAGGAGGTACTGCAGCTGCGGCCCGGAGCCACCCTCCTCGGCCCGAGCCTCCCGCGAGAGGCGCTCGAGGCGCGCCCGCCACTGGGCGTCGAGGACACCGGCCCGGTCCACCACCGGTCCGGTGAGCGGCGGAACGGGGAGGTCCGCCGCCGCCGGCAGCGCCATGCCGGCCGCCAGCCAAACGGCCGCGAGGCGGCCGCGGGTCATGGGGTCCCGAACTTCACCTTCGGCGCCTGCTCGGCGCCGGGCGTGGTGGCGGTGAACTGCGGCTTGGGCTGCTTCTTGTAGAACAGGCTGTTGGTGAAGCTGGTGGGCGGGACGGTCACGAGGTTGTTGAACTCCTGCACCGCCTGGATGTAGCGACGGCGGGCGATGGCGATCCGGTTCTCGGTGCCCTCGAGCTGGGCCTGCAAGTCGCGGAACTGTTCGTTCGCCTTGAGCTGCGGGTAATTCTCGGAGATGGCGAGCAGCCGCCCGAGGGCGCTCTGCAGGGCGCCCTGCGCCTGCTCGAACTGCTTCAGCTTCTCGGGGGTGAGGTCGTCCGCCTTGAGCTGCACCTGGGTGGCGCGGGCGCGGGCGCTCGTGACCGCCTCGAGCGTCTCCCGCTCGTGGGCCGCGTACCCCTTCACCACCTCCACCAGGTTCGGCACCAGATCGGCGCGCCGCTGGTACTGGTTCTCCACCTCGGCCCAGGCTCCGGTCACCGCGTTTTCCGCCTGGGGAATGGACTGGAAGCCGCAGCCGACGAAGAGGAGGGCGACGGCCGCGCCGGCCGCCCAGCGTGCGCGAGTCATGGACGAAGCGTAATGGGTGGGCACGGGTTGTAAAGTGAAACCCGAAGGAGACCCTCCTAGGGATGAAGGGAAAGGCTGCATTCCCGGTGGGTTGGGAGGCGTTCTACCGCGTGGTGCGGCGCATCCCCCGGGGCCGGGTGGCGACCTACGGGGAGGTCGCCCTCCTCGCCGGCCGGCCGCGGGGAGCGCGCCAGGTCGGCTACGCGCTCGCCGCGCTGCGCGGAGGGAGGCATCGCGTTCCCTGGCAGCGGGTCCTGGGCGCCCGGGCCGGCGGGATGGCCGCGGTCTCGATCCTCGACGCCGTGGGCGCGGCCGCGCAGCGCCACCTCCTCGAGCGCGAGGGGGTGGGCTTCGACGAGCGCGGACGGGTCTCCCTCGCGCGCTTCGGCCTCGGGGCGAGGCCCGCCTCCCTCAGCCGATGGGGATCGGGCTCACCTTCCAGATCTCCTCGGCGTACTGCCGGATCGTCCGGTCGGAGGAGAAGCGCCCGGTCCGGGCCACGTTGAGGATGGCCATGCGCGTCCAGCGCTCGTAGTCGAGGTACGCCTGGCTCACGCGCTCCTGCGCGGCCACGTAGGCGGCGAAGTCGGCGAGGACCAGGTAGGGGTCGCCGCCGTTCAGGAGGCTGTCCACCACCGGCTGGAAGAGCCGCGGCTCGCCGGGGGAGAAGGCCCCGGTGGCGATGGCGTCCACCACCGCCTTCAGGGCCGGGCTCTGCCGGTAGTAGTCCCAGGGGTTGTAGCCCCTCCCCTTCAGCTCCTGGACCTCGGGGACGGTGAGGCCGAAGAGGAAGAAGTTCTCGGCCCCCACCGCCTCCCGGATCTCGACGTTGGCGCCGTCGAGCGTCCCGACGGTGAGGGCGCCGTTCATGGCGAACTTCATGTTGCCGGTGCCGGACGCCTCCTTGCCCGCGGTGGAGATCTGCTCCGAGACGTCGGCGGCGGGAATGATGCGCTCCGCCAGGGACACCCGGTAGTTCTTCAGGAACACCACCTTGATGCGGTTGGCGACGTCGCGGTCGTGGTTGACCACGTCGCCCACCGCGTTGATGAGCTTGATGGTCCACTTCGCCATGGCGTAGCCCGGCGGTGCCTTGCCCCCGAACAGGTAGGTGCGCGGCACCGGGGTGTATCCCGGGTCGGCCTTCATGCGCAGGTACTGGTGAACGATGTGCAGGAGGTTCAGCATCTGTCGCTTGTACTCGTGGATGCGCTTCACCTGAACGTCGAAGATGGAGTCCGGATCGAGCTCCATCCCGTTCTCGCGCTCCACGATCGCCGCCAGCCGCCGCTTGTTGGTGGCCTTGATTTCCCGGAAGCGCTGGCGGAAGGCCTCGTCGTCGGCGACGAGTTCGAGCCGTCGGAGTTCGGCGGTGTCGAGCACCCAGCTGGGGCCGAGCACCTCGTTCAGCACCGAGGCCAGCTCCGGGTTGGCCTGCAGCATCCACCGGCGCGGCGTGACACCGTTCGTCTTGTTGTTGAAGCGCTCGGGCCAGAGCCTGTGGAAGTCCCGGAAGAGCTCGCTCTTCAAGAGCTCGGTGTGCAGGGCCGCCACGCCGTTCACCGAATGGGAGCCCACCACGGCCAGGTTGGCCATCCGGACCATCTTGGGCGTCCCCTCCTCGATGAGGGACATGCGCTCCACCGCCACCTCGTCGAACCGCTCGCTGCGACGGACCCCTTCCAGGAAGCGGCGGTTCACTTCGTAGATGATCTCGAGGTGGCGCGGCAGGACCCGTCCGAGCAGCTCCACCGGCCACTTCTCGAGCGCCTCCGGCATGAGGGTGTGGTTGGTGTAACCGAAGACCGCCTGCTCGATCTCCCAGGCGCGGTCCCACTCCAGCCCGTGGTGGTCCACCAGGATGCGCAAGAGCTCCGCCACCGCGATGGCGGGATGCGTGTCGTTGAGCTGGATGGCGACCTTGTCGGCGAAGTCGTCGAAGCCGTCGTGGGTCTTCAGGTGGCGGACGACGATGTCGTGGAGCGAGCAGGCGACGAAGAAGTACTGCTGCTGCAGTCGCAACTCCTTGCCCATCACCGTGAGGTCGTTGGGGTAGAGCACCTTGGAGATGTTCTCCGAGAGGTTCTTCTCCTCCACGGCCCGCAGGTAGTCGCCGGCGTTGAAGTCGGCGAGGTCGAACTCCTCCGAGGCCCGGGCGCGCCAAAGCCTGAGCGTGTTGACGGTCCGGTTGCCGTAGCCGGCGATGGGGGTGTCGTAGGGCATCCCCAGCACGTTGCGGGTGTCCACCCAGCGCACCTTCATCTCGCCGTGCGCTCCCACCGCCTTCTCCGTCCGCCCGTAGAAGCGAACCGGCACCTCGTACTCCGGCCGGGGGACCTCCCAGACGTTGCCGAATCGCAGCCACTCCTCGGGCCGCTCCACCTGCCAGCCGTCCCGGATCTCCTGATCGAAGATCCCGAACTCGTAGCGGATGCCGTAACCGTAGGCTGGGAGCGCCAGCGTGGCCATCGAGTCGAGGAAGCAGGCGGCCAGCCGGCCCAGGCCACCGTTGCCGAGGCCGGCGTCCGGCTCCTGGCCGAGGAGGTCGGCGAGGTCGAGGCCCAGGCTGCCGAGGGTGCTCTTCATGCTGTCGAAGAGCCCCAGGTTGAGGAGGTTGTTCTCGAGCGCCTTGCCCATCAGGAACTCGAGCGAGAGGTAGTAGACCCGCTTGGCGTCGCTCCGGTAGTAGGCCTGCTGGGTCAGGATCCAGCGGCGCATCATCCGGTCCCGGACGGAGTTCGCGACCGCCAGATAGCGGTCGTGCAGGGTGGCGCTGTGCTCGTCCTTTCCGAGTGTGAACTGGAGGTGGTCGGCGAAGGCGCGCCGGAGCGCGTCCTGGTCGGTGGCGGTGCGCACGCTCGGCAGGTCGCGCGCCCGCGCCAGCAGGAGCGCTTCCTGGTCCAGGCCGTTGGGGAGCTTACTCTCGGGCATTCGCTCTCCTCGAAGAACCACGGGATTCGCCCATGTTAGCGTCCCCCGCGCCCGCGGCGAAGTTCACGGGCGCATCGCCCCGGCGAGCTCGGCGTAGAGGTGGATGGCGCTGCGCACCGCCGCCTCGAAATCCGCCAGGTTCAGGCTCTCGTTCTCCGAGTGAGCGTTGGAGCGAGGATCCTCCACGCCGATGAGCAGGGCCGGCACCCCCCCGAGCGCTCGCGCGAACGGCTCGACGAAGCCTATGGACCCGCCGCAGCCGATCGCCAGCGCCTCCCGCCCGTAGCCCGCCTTCAAGGCGCGAAAGGCCGCCGCAAAGGCTGGGTGCGAGACGTCCGTCTTCCAGGCCGGGCCGCACTCGGTCATCCTGACCCTCACCTCCACGCCCCAGGGGGCGGCCCGGTGCAGCGCCGCCTCGAGCAGCCTCGAGACCTCGAGCGGGTCCATGTCCGGGACGAGCCGAACCCCGACCCGGGCCCAGGCGGAGTCGTTGATGATGTTGCGGGCGTCGCGCCGGCTCGACGCCTGGATGGCGTTCACCGCCAGCGACGGCTGCCACCAGTTCGTCTCGAGCGGGTGGCGCCCGCCCAAGAGCTCCACGCCCGGCCGCATTCCGGCCAGGCGGCGAAAGTCCTCCGGAGTGATGGGCAGGATCTCGATGGCCCGCCGCTCGGCAGGACTGAGCGGCCGGACTCGATCGTAGATGCCGGGAATGGCGATGCGCCCGTCGTCGGCGACGAGGGAGGCGAGGATCTTGGCGAGCGCCATGGCCGGGTCGGGCACCGGGCCCCCCCACATCCCGGAGTGCAGGCTCTGGTCGAGCGCTCGCACCTCCACTTCCGCCCCCACGAGCCCCCGGAGCGCGATGGTCACCGCCGGGACGCCGGCGTCCACGTTGGCGGTGTCGGTGAGGACGATGACGTCGGCCGAGAGCCGGTTCCGGTAGCGCTCCAGAAACTCGGCGAGGTGCTCCGAACCGCTCTCCTCCTCTCCCTCGACCACGAGCTTCAGGTTGACCGGGGCGCGGCCCGCGCCGCGCACCCAGGACTCAGTGGCGGCGGCGTGCACCAGGATGCCGGCCTTGTCGTCGGCGGCGCCGCGGCCGAAGAGGCGGCCCTCCCTCTCCCGGGGCTCGAACGGAGGCGAGAGCCAGGCCGATTCGTCCCCCGCCGGCTGGACGTCGTGGTGGGCGTAGAGGAGAAGGGTGGGAAGGCCGGGATCGCGGTTCCGCTCCGCCAGAACGTACGGGTGCGCCCCGGGCACCTCGAGCACCTCCGCCCGCTCGAAGCCCCGCCGCAGGAGGAGTGCGGCGGTCGCCTCGGCGCTCCTCCTCACCTCCTCCGGGGGGAACCCCTCGAAGGAGACGCTGGGAATGCGCACCAGCGCCTTCAGGTCCTCGAGGTAGCTCGAGGCATTCTGCCGGTGGTGCTCGAGGGCGCGGTCGAGGTCGGTGGAAGCCATGGCCGACCTTATCATTTCGTTCCTCCGCGGCGCGCGGCGAGGGAGTTCACGGCTCCGAGAGAAAGGAGAGGAGACCGTTCACCGCCCCGGGCGGCGTGCACCCGCCGTGCCCGGTGCACACCAGGGCCGGCGGGTGCTCGCGCACCGCGCGCGCCAGCGCCCGCACCGAGGCGAGGTTCTCGCGCGGACTCTGGTCGAAGAAGGCGGGGCCGGTGTCGATGCGGTTCCCCTTCCAGGAGAGGATGTCGCCGGCGAAGAGCACCTCGCGAAAGACGAAGGCGCAGGAGCCCGGCGTGTGGCCCGGCACCGGCACCACTCGCACCGCCTCGCCGTCCGCGAGCACCGCCTCCTCCGGCCCGCCGATCGGGTCAGTCACCTTGGTCCGCGGGACCGAGAGCACCACGGCGGTGAGCACCGACAGGGGCCCGAGCGCCCGGCGCCCCTCGGCGAAGTCGACGTCGCCGGCGCCCAGGTGGATCCGGGCGCCGGAGAGGAGCGCCAGGCCGGCGGTGTGATCGGCGTGCCCGTGCGTCACGAAGACGTCCGTCACTTGGGCCCTGCTCGCTCGCAGCGCCCGCAAGAGGGCGTCGAGCGGCCTTCCTTCCGGATCGACCCCGGCGTCGAAGAGGACCACCGCCGCGCCGGCGCGCGCGCCGTACTGCCAGATGCCGCCCGCGCTGCGCACCCCGTAGATCCCGGGGGCCACCTCCAGCGGCGGATCGAACGAGCCGCGGTGGTTGCGGACCGCCAGCAACGCCAGGACGCCGAGCACCGCGAGGAGGAGGAGGACGGCAGCGATGGAGACGGCGAACCGACGCAGCAGGACGTGGCGCCGGGCCGCGCTCACGGCTCCGGGCCGGTCCCCGCGAACTCCGCGGCCGTGAGCCAGCCGGCCTTGGCGAAGCCGCCCACGACGTGCGTGTCCTCGATGTCGAGCTGCCAGAAGGAGAAGTCCCCAAGCTCGGCGAAGGACCTGCCCTCGGGGTGGACGGCGACGTAGCGCGCCCTGGCCTCGGCCAGCTCGGCCTCGGCCACCGGGGCGACCCGGCCGAGCACGGCGATGCGCCCGGCGGCCTGCGGGTTGCGCGCGCCCGCTTCCTGCACAAAGAGCGAGGCGCGGGGGTCCGCCCGGAGGTTCTTGGTGTGCTGGGAGAGCTCGGAGAAGAGGAAGACCGGGGCCCCCGCCCTCGTGAGCGCGTAGGAGACGAGCGAGCCGAGCGGCCAGCCGGCCTTCCGCAAGGAGATGGTGCACAGGACTCCCGTCGCTTGCGCGCGGAGAAGCTTTCGCGCCACCTCCGCCAGCTCGGAGTGCTCCGGACCCGGGATTTGCTCCTCCGCCATGCCGCCTCCTCCCCGCGACCCTCTCGTAGCCGCGGGCCGTGATCCCTTCTCATAGCGCATTGCCGCCCGGGCCGCCTGCTCGACGGGCCACGCCCGGTTACACCTCTCTGATGGCACCGGTGAGGGTGGTGGTGGTGAGTGCTGACCCGCTCGCCCGGGGTGGGCTCGCCGCCCTGCTCGCCGCCGAGCCCTCGGTGGTGGTGGCGGGCGAGGCCGCACCCGACGGCGCCTTTCGCGGCGCCGCCCAGGCGCTCGCCCCGGACGCGGCCGCCTGGGACGTGGGTGCGAGCGAGGGCTTCGGGGAGCCCATCGGCGCCGCGGCGGAGGCCGGGGTCCCGGTAGTGGCGCTCCTCACCTCGCCGGGACAGGCCCGGGAGGCGATCGGGGCGGGCGCGCGCGGGATCCTCCCGCGGAGCGCGCCCGCCCTGCGCATCGCCGGGGCCTTGCGCGCGGTCGCCGAGGGCCTATGGGCGCTCGACGCCCAGCTGGGCGAGACCCTGCTCCACCCCCTCCCCGCCGCCGAGACCCTGGAGCGGCTCACCCCTCGGGAGATGGAGTTCTTGGCCTTGCTCGCCGAGGGGCTCTCCAACCGGGCCATCGCCGACCGCCTGGGCATCTCGGAGCGCACCGCCAAGTTCCACGCGAGCTCGGTGCTGGCGAAGCTCGGCGCCGAGAGCCGCGCCGAGGCCATCGTCCGCGCGGCGCGGCTCGGGCTGGTGGCGCTCTAGGGGCCTCCACCCTGTCCCTTGGTCCAGCGCCGACCCGTCCGCCGGGACGATGCGGGAGCCCTCCCCCCCTCGTTACCCTCCCGCCCATGAACCAGACGAACGAAGGATGGGTGCTCTCGGAGAAGCTCGCCGACCTCGTGGCCGGCGCGGAGCGGTCGGTGGTGCGAGTGGACGGGAGGCGGGCGCCGGCGAGCGGCGTCATCTGGTCCACCGGCGTCGTCGTCACCGCCCACCACAACTTGGAGCGCGACGAGGTGGCGATCGGCCTGCCCGACGGCCGCACCGCGTCGGCGGAGGTGGCCGGCCGCGACCCGGCGACGGACCTGGCCGCCCTGCGGGTGGACACCGCCGGCGGAGCCGCGCCCGAGTGGGGCGACGGCAAGGCCCTTCGCACCGGGCAGCTGCTCATGGGCGTCACGCGCCCGGGCCGCTCGCCGCGGGCCTCGCTCGGCACCCTCTCGCGAGTGGCGGACTCCTGGCGTGCTCCCGCCGGGGGGAAGCTCGACCGCTACCTCGAGGCCGACTTGGCGCTCCACCCCGGCCTCTCCGGCGGCCTGGCGATCGACCTGGCCGGGCGGGCGGCGGGGATGCTCTCGGCCGGGTTGCTGCGGGGGACTCCGCTCATCGTGCCGCGCCCAACCCTGGAGCGGGTGGTGGCCCAGCTCCTCGGCCAGGGCGCGGTGAGGCGCGGGTTCCTGGGGGTGGCCACCTTCCCGGTGCGGCTTCCCCAGCCTCTCGAGCGGCTCTCCGGACAGGGCGGGGCGCTCCTCGTCTCGGGGGTCGAGCCGGGCAGCCCGGCAGAGCGGGCCGGCATTCTCCTCGGCGACGCCCTTCTGTCCCTCGACGGTCAGGCGCTCTCCTCGATGGGCGATCTCGTCCCCCTGCTCGACGAGGAGCGGATCGGGAGGTCGGTGCTCGTGAACCTCTTGCGGGCGGGCGAGATCCGCGGGCTCGCCGTCGAGGTGGGAGCCCGGGGAGTCGCGCGGTGACGCTCCTCCGTCAGATCTCGGACGAGGTGGCCGACCTGGTGGCGCGCTCGGCGACGGGGGTGGTGGGGGTGGAGCGCCGACGCGGCCAGGGGTCGGGCGTGGTTCTCGCGTCCGACGGCTGCGTGCTCACGAACGCCCACGTGGCCGCCGGCGAGGGCCCCCTGCGAATTCGGCTGCCGGGCGGGATGGCGGTGCGCGCCGAGCTGGTGGGGAAGGACGAACGCACCGATCTCGCGGTGGCCCGGGCCGACGCGGTCGACCTCTCGGCGCTCCCGCTCGCCGAAAGGCGGCGCTTGCGGGTGGGCGAGCTGGTGGTGGCCATCGGGAACCCGCTCGGCTTCGAGCGCTCGGTTTCGGTCGGGGTGGTGAGCGCCCTGTACCGGAGCCTTCCCGGGCCGGGCCACGCCTTCCTCGACGGCCTCATCCAGACCGACGCCGCCGTCAACCCGGGGAACTCCGGAGGCCCGCTCCTCGACGCCAGCGGCGAGGTGGTGGGCATCACCGCCGCCATGATCCCCCGAGCGAGCGGCCTGGCCTTCGCGGTCCCGGCCCATACCGCTTCCTGGGTGGCGGCGGTGCTCCTCCGGCAGGGCGAGGTCCGCCGCCCCTATCTCGGGCTGGCGGTGCGCGGGGAAGAGCTCGCGCCCGCGCTGGCGGCGGAGGTCGGCCACCTGCGCGCGGTACGCGTGCTGGAAGTGGAGCCGGGAACGCCGGCGGAGAGGGCCTCTCTCCGGGCGGGCGACCTCCTGGTGGAGGCGAACGCCACCCCGGTGGACGCCCTCGACGATCTCCAGCGCGTCCTGGTGCTCTCCGAGCGGCCGGACGTCGAGCTCGCGGTAGTGCGCGAGCAGGAGCGACTGCGCCTGACGGTGCGCCCGGATCGCGCGCGCCGCGCCGCCTAGCGGGTCGTCCCGGGCAGATCAGTACCGGTACTGCTCGGACTTGAAGGGGCCGCGAGGGGACACGCCGATGTAGCTTGCCTGGGCGGGGGTGAGCCTCGTCAGCTTCGCCCCGATCTGCTCGAGGTGCAGCCTCGCCACCTTCTCGTCGAGGTGCTTCGGCAACACGTACACCTTGCGCTCGTACTTGCCCGCCCGCTGGGCGAGCTCGATCTGCGCCAGGGTCTGGTTGGTGAAGCTGTTCGACATGACGAAGCTCGGGTGGCCGGTGGCGCAGCCCAGGTTCAGCAGGCGCCCCTCGGCAAGCACCAGCACCGAGTGGCCGTCGGGGAATGTCCACTTGTCGAACTGGGGCTTGATGTTGGTGCGCTTCACCCCCGGAACCTTTTTCAGACCGGCCATGTCGATCTCGTTGTCGAAGTGGCCGATGTTGCCGACGATGGCGCCGTCCTTCATGCGTCTCATGTGGGCGACGGTGATCACGTCCACGTTCCCGGTGGCGGTGACGAAGACGTCCGCCTTCGCCACCACGTCCTCGATCCGGAGCACCTGGTATCCCTCCATCGCCGCCTGCAGGGCACAGATCGGGTCGATCTCCGCCACCGCCACCCGCGCTCCCTGGCCGCGCAGCGCCTGCGCGCACCCCTTGCCGACGTCGCCGTAGCCGGCCACGAGGCAGAGCTTGCCGGCGAGCATCACGTCGGTGGCGCGGTTGAGGCCGTCCACCAGGGAGTGGCGGCACCCGTAGAGGTTGTCGAACTTCGACTTGGTGACGCTGTCGTTGACGTTGATGGCGGGGAAGAGGAGCTCGCCCCTGCGCTGCATGTCGTAGAGGCGGTGAACGCCGGTGGTCGTCTCCTCGGTGACGCCGCGGACCTCCTTCGCGAGCTTGGTGAACCGGCGCGGGTCCTTGCGCATCTCTCGGGAGAGGAGGCCGAGGACCACCGCGAACTCCTCGGAATCGGCGGTCCCCGGGTCGGGCACCTTCCCGACCTTCTCGTACTCGACCCCCTTGTGGATGAGGAGCGTCGCGTCCCCGCCGTCGTCCACGATCTGGGTCGGGCCCTTCCCGCTCCCGAAGTCGAGCGCCCGCTCGGTGCAGTCCCAGTACTCCTCGAGCGTCTCCCCCTTCCAGGCGA
>Ga0335079_10001207_pt1 | contig 29474 bp, 23 predicted proteins | sample Lox_Sample_33_FD_206719 | JGI IMG/M metagenome (GOLD analysis project Ga0335079, IMG submission 206719) | Soil microbial communities from Loxahatchee National Wildlife Refuge, Florida, United States - Lox_Sample_3.3 | ecosystem: Environmental > Terrestrial > Soil > Wetlands | place: USA...
GCGGCGAATAGCGCGAATCCTCCGCCGAAGCTGCCGGTGGCCTGCTTCATGGTTCCGAGCAGCGAAGGGAGCATGAATCCGCCGAAGCCGCCGGCTGCACCGACAATGCCGGTGAGCATGCCGACTTGCGTGGGAAAGCGCTGCGGCACGAGTTGAAACACCGCGCCGTTGCCCATGCCGAGCATTGCCATGGTGAGGACCAGCAGGCCCACCGCGGCGGCTACGGGCGGCAGCGTGCCGATGCCGGCCAGGCACAAGGCGACACCGCCAAGCAGAACTTGCAGCATGCGCACGCCGCCGATGCGGTCGGAGAGCCAGCCGCCGACGGGGCGCAGAAAACTGCCGAAGACGACCACGAGCGTGGTCAGATCGCCGGCCTGCACTTTGGTGAGGCCGTATTGATCGTGATAGAAGATCGAGAGGTAACTCGAAAGGCCCGAGAAGCCGCCGAAGGTGATGCTGTAGATGAAGCAGAACCAGGCGGTATCGGGTTCAGCGAAGGCGCCGGCGTACTCGCGCAGACGGTAGGCCGCGCGGCGCACGGGCGCGTCCTTGGCAAGGAACGCAAACAGCAGCCAAACCACGCAGACCGGGATCATGGCGATACCAAAGACGCTCCGCCAGCCGAATGCTTGGGCGAGACGTGGAGCGAACATCGTGGCCAGCAGCGTTCCGGTATTACCGGCTCCGGCGATGCCCATGGCGAGACCTTGATACTCGGGCGGATACCAGCCGCTGGCGAGAGGCAGGGCCGCGGCGAAACTCGCACCCGCGATGCCGAGCAGCAGGCCGACTCCGAGAAATTCGCCGAATGTGGACGCCCACTGCCACGCGATCAGCAGCGGGATTAGGGTCAGGCTGAGGCCGATCAGACCGGTGCGGCGGCCGCCGATGCGCTCGGTCATAAGGCCGAGGATGATGCGGAAGAACGATCCGCCAAGCAGAGGAAGCGCGGTGAGGAAGCCCTTTTGTGAGGCGCTGAGCTTCAGACTTTCGCCGAGGAAGGGGCCCAGCGGGCCGAGGATTACCCAGACCATGAAGCTGATGTCGAAGTAGAGAAACGCGGAGAACAGCGTTGGAACGTGCCCCGCCCTTCGGAATTCTTTGAGTGACATGGTTCGACCTTTCGAGTGATTAGGGCCTAGTGGAGCGTGCCGGCGACAAGATCGCCGGCGTTACATTGCTTTGAGAACAGCACGCGGATGATACCGTCCTCGACCGAAACCGGGTACGCGCCGACTTTGACGCAGACGTCGGGCTTCAAGACGTCGCCGGTGTCGAGAGAGATTTTCCAGCCGTGCAGCGGGCAGACCACGGTGTCGCCGGAGACAATGCCGTCGCACAGGGGCCCGCCGCGATGCGGGCAGGAGTTGTCGACCGCAACGTAGCGGTCACCTAAGTTGAAAATCGCGATCTCGTCATCGCCGAGGCGCACGCTCCGGCCTTCGCGCAACGGAATATTTTCAGCGTGAGTAATGCGAATCCAGCTCATTGAACGTAGGCCTCCAGGGGTTGAATCTGCACGAACTGCGTAGGGTGCACGGGCTTGACGCGCTCCATCCAGGCGTCGCGCGACAGGGCCTTGGATTTCTGCAGACGGCGTAGCAGCGCTTTCTTTTGCTTGTCGGGCGCGTAGACGGTGTCCTTGCGAACTTTTTCGATGCCGACGCGCTCGAGGAAATCGTAGGTGCGCTCAAGGTAATTGGCGTTCTCGCGATAGTACTGGAAGAAAAGCATGGAGGCATTGAGCGCTTCTTCGGTGGTCTCGACGGTAATGAGCAAGTCGGCCTTGCGGACGCGCTTTCCAGCGGCGCCGCCCACCACGACTTGCCAGCTTCCTTCTTGTCCGACCAGGCCGATGTCTTTGACAGTGACCTCGGCGCAATTGCGCGGGCAGCCGGTGACGCCCATCTTGGTTTTGTGCGGCGTGTACAGATTTTCCAAGCGCCGTTCGAGCTCAATGCCGGTGTGCACGGCATCCTGGACGCCGAAGCGGCAGAATTCGGTGCCGACACAGGTTTTCACCATGCGGACGCCCTTGGTATAAGCCTGACCGGAAGGCATGCCCAGTTCAGCCCAGATGGCCGGCAGATCGGCCTTGTTGATGCCAAGCAGATCGATGCGCTGGCTGCCGGTGACCTTGACCATTTTGACTTTGTACTTCTCGGCGACGTCGGCGATGCGGCGCAGCTCGGCGGGCGAGGTGACGCCGCCGCGCATGCGCGGGACGACGGAGAATGTGCCGTCGCGCTGAATGTTGGCGTGGACGCGATCGTTGATGAAGCGCGCGGAGCGGTCTTCGGCGTGTTCGCCGCACCAGACCACGTCGACCAAGTAGCTAAGCGCCGGCTTGCAGATTTCGCAGCCCTCGCCGTTGCCGTAGATGTCGAGCACATCCTGGACACTTTTGAGTTTCTGGGTGTGGATGATCTCGCGAAGGTTTTCCTGGGTGAAGGGCAGGCAGCCGCAAAGAACTTTCTTGGTTTCTTCTTCGAACTCGGGCGCGACAGCCTTGAGGAGCTGTTGGCAGGTGTTGGTGCAACTGCCGCAGCCGGCCGTGGCGCGGGTGCATTCCTTCAGCTGGGCGAGGGTGCAGATGCCCTTTTCGTGAATCGCGGTGATGATGGCGCCCTTGGTGACGCCCATGCAGCCGCACACGGTTTCGCTATCGGGGATCTCGGCCACGGTCTGGCCATGATCGGCGACGGGCTCGGGAAACAGCAGGCTTTTGCGGCGCACCAGCAGGTCGGCATTGGTGCGCAGCCATTCGACGTAGCGGCCGCTATCGGAGGCATCGCCCACCAGGACGACGCCCGCGAGCCGGTTGTCGCGGATGATGAGCTTTTTATAAACGCCTAAGGCGGGGTCTTCATATCGCACGGCGTTGGTGTCGGGCGTTTCCTCCACCTCGCCGGCGGAGAACACATCGACGCCCATCACCTTGAGCTTGGCGGCCGGTTTCCAACCTTCGAACTGGGGACCCTTGTTGGCGGTAATGGTAGCGGCCAGGACTTTGCCCTGTTCGAGCAGCGGCGCGACCAAGCCGTAGACCTGCCCGCGGTGCTCGACGCACTCGCCGACGGCGAAGACACGCGGGTCGGAGGTTTCCATGTAGTCGTTGACCACGATGCCGCGGTTGACGGTCACACCGGCTTTACGGCCGAGATCGGCATTGGGCCGGATGCCGGCGGCGAGCACGACCAGGTCGGCTTCCAACAGCTCACCATTGGCGAATTCCAAGCCCTCGACTTTTCCGTTGCCGAGCAGGCGCTGCGTGACACGGCTCGTCAGCACGCGAACGCCGAGCTGCTCCATTTTCTGTTGGAGATACTCACCGCCGGTCATATCGAGCTGGAGGTTCATCAAAGTTTCGAGCAGATGGACGACGGTGACGTCGCAGCCCTGGGCCTGGAGGCCGCGCGCGGCTTCGAGTCCCAGCAGGCCGCCGCCTATGACGACGGCTTTCACGCCGCGGCCGGCGGCTTTGAGGATCGAACGCGTGTCGTCGAGGTTGCGGAAAGTGAAGACGTTGTCCTTGTCCAGACCGCTGATGGGCGGAAGGAAGGGGTTGCTGCCGGTGGCGAGCAGGAGCCGGTCGTACGAGGTGACGCTGCCGTCGTCGCCTTTCAGAAGGCGGTTGACGGGGTCGATATCGGTGATGCGGACGCCCAGGCGGAGACCGATGTGATTCTGCTGATACCACTCGAGACTGTTGATGGTGATGTCGTCGGCAGAGCGCTCGCCGGCGAGGACCGAAGAGAGCAGGATGCGGTTGTAGTTGGCGTGGGTCTCATCGCCGAAGACGGTGATGTTGAATTTGGGCGAGTGGCTCAGAATCTGATCGAGGCAGGCCACGCCGGCCATGCCGTTGCCGACGATGACTAGTTCTTCCATGGGGTCGCCTTCTCCGTGCGCTCTACCTGGACGGCGCACTGCTTGAAATTGGGTTCGCGCGAGATCGGGTCGAAGGCGCTCTGAGTGACCAGGTTCGAATTGGTCTCGACGAAATGAAAGGGCATGAAGACCTGGCCGGGGGCGACGATTTCGGTGACGCGCAATTCGATTCCATCCACGCGGTTGCGGCGCGAAATCACGGACACGCGATCGTGCGGCCTCAAGCGCAGGCGGCTGGCGTCGCGCGGATTCATCTCCAGCCAGGCGCGGGGAGACAACGTTTGTAACGCTGCGACGGCGCCGGTTTTGGTGCGGGTATGCCAGTGCTCGACGGTGCGGCCGGTGTTGAGCACGAACGGGAACTCTCGATTGGGCTGCTCGGGAAACGGGTGCCACTCGATGGCGATCAGTCGCGCCCTTTCATCGGCGGTGGGGAAGCGACCCTCTTCATACAGGCGCAGGCCGCCCCATTGCAATCCGCCGGTGCGGTCAATTTCTTCCCAAGTGAGGGAGCTGTAATCGCAGAGGCGGCCGGCGGAGACGCGGCGCCATTCTTCGAAGGCATCACGCGGTCCGGTCCAGCCGGGGAACAACTCGTCGCGCACGCCGAGACGTTCGGCCAAGTTCAGAAAGATATCGAAATCGGGGCGGGCTTCACCGGCCGGAGCGACGGCGCGATTCACCTTGCCGACGCGACGCTCGGAGTTGGTGTAGGTGCCTTCTTTCTCGCCCCAGATCGCGGCGGGCAGGACCAGGTCTGCCAGTTCGGTCGTCGGCGTCGGGTGAAAACCGTCCTGTACGACCAGAAACTCGAGATTTTCGAACGCCTGCGTCAGCACGCTATAGTTCGGGAACGAAACGATCGGGTTGGTGGCGATGATCCAGAGCGCGCGGATGCGCTTCGCGAGCGCCGCTTCGATGATGTCGGGGTAGGCGAGCCCGCGAGCGGTTGGGATGCGCGCCGGATCGATTTTCCAGAGGCGGGCAAGTTCTGCGCGATCAGCCTCGCTTTCGAACTTGCGATAGCCCGGAAGGCTCGAAGTGAAGCCGGCCTCGCGAGTGCCCATGGCATTGCATTGGCCAGTAATCGAGAACGGCGTGGCGCCAGGCCGGCCGATTTGGCCGGTCAGCAGGGCGAGATTGTTGATCGCGTTGACGGTCTCGGTGCCTTGTGTGGAGTGGTTGACGCCCATCGTCCAGCCGATGAAGGCGGCTTTAGCGCGGCCGTAGAGCAGAGCGGTGCGTTCGATCTGGTCAGCGGAGAGGCCAGTGATGGCGGCGACGTGCTCGGGGGTGTAGCGGCTGACGGCTGCGGCCAGATCGGCGAATCCGGTGGTGTGTTGGTCGATGTACTCCCGGTTGATCAGGCCGTCACGGATCAGAACGTGGGCGATGCCGTTGAGCAAGGCAATGTCGGTACGCGGCTTGAGGGGCAGGTAGACATCTGCAAGCATTGCGGTCTTGGTGACGCGCGGATCGGCGACGATCACGGTGGCGTTCGCGTTGCGCTCGAGACGGGCGCACAGGATGGGGTGATTGTCGGCGATGTTGGCGCCGAGCAGCAGAATGACGTCTGCCTTTTCGATGTCTTCATAGCTGCCGGGCGGGCCGTCGCTACCGAACGAGCGCTTGTAGCCGGAAACGGCGCTGGCCATGCAGAGGGTGGTGTTGCCGTCGTAGTTACGGGTGCCGAAGCCGAGTTGTACGAGTTTGCCGAGCGCGTAGAACTCTTCGGTGACCAATTGGCCGGTGCTGAGGACGCCGAGCGATTCAGGGCCGTGCTTCGACTGGATCTCGCGAATGCGCGTGACCATCGTGTCGAGCGCTTCCTCCCAGGTGACGCGCGCCAGGCGGCCGTCTTTACGAAGCAGCGGATACTGAGCGCGTGTTTTCGCCGAGATGGTGTGGTGCTCGGAGAGTCCTTTGGGGCAGAGCTTGCCGCGATTGACCGGGTGGGCGGGATTGCCACGCACGGCGACGGCGCGGTTTTCCTTAACACCAATCTGGATGCCGCAACCCACCGAACAATAGCCACAGGTAGTCGGAACCCAGCGATCGGCCACGCGGGACGAGGCTACCCACCCGTGTGCAGGGTCGTGCTCGTAAGCGTAACGATCGGACAGGATATCGAGGCCGAGCATGCGCTTGACGTTCACGCCGCCTCCTTGTGCACGAAGGAGGCGGCCATATTGCGCGGCACCACGGAAACGAAAAACAGGTAGCGCCCGAGCAGTTCACCCGCCGTCGCAACCAGGAGGGCAGCCAGCGGCTGATGGAGAAGCGGAAGCGCAACGCCGCCCGCGATCAGGAACATGATTCGCAGCAGCAGGCGATGTTTCAGGTCGTTGCCCAGCAGCCGCGCGGAGGCTCGCAATTCAAATTCATCGGAGCCGGTCAATTCGACGAAGCGAGTGACCAAGTTGAGCAATTGGGCCGAAGCGGCGGCGAGCGTGAGCATGGGCGGCACGGGCGCACCCAACGCCGCCAGGAACAGGGGGCCGAGCAGCCAAGCGGTCAGATGGAAATCGAGCAGGGTATGCCGGCTGTTCCAGGCCGGCCGCGCGGGCACGAGGTAGATGAAGGCGCTGGAAGTGATACCGGCCAGGCCGAGCAGCGCCGTGGCCGCTTCGGCGAGCCGAGCCGGCCATCCGAGAAAGGTCAAGCCAGCACAAGCCGATGCCGCGCCCGCGAACAGAGAAAAGGCGAGGACTTCCCGGCTTAGCCACGAGCGCCGCCACATTTTGATCGCGCGGTAGGCGTGAATCGGGCGGCCCAAGTGGAGCATGGACGAGGAGAGCGAGAGCAAAGCCACTGCCAGGGGAGCCGCGATGGCGGCGAGCCCGATGATCTGAAAAATCGGGAGGCAGAGAAATGCGCCGACGGCAAGCTGCGTGAACACGAGCATGAAGACGAGAGGCAGGTGCGGGTGTTCGGGCCGGACGCGGTGATAGTCGGCCTTCTCCATAGAGGCTGCGAGCTTGTCGGGCAGGGTGATTCGGGTGGTCGAAACGGTGTACTCCGCCGCCGGCATGCCGGGCGCGTTGGCGGCCGCGTGATCGGCGCGCCATTCCGCGATATTGACCAACTCGATTTGAATGGCGCCTTCGGGGCAGGCGTTCACACAGGCGGGCTCGCGGTTTTCAGCCAGCCGGCCGTAGCACATGTCGCACTTGCCGACGACTCCGCGCTCGGGGTTGTACTGGGGCACGCCGTACGGGCAATTCCAGGTGCAGTACTGGCAACCGATGCAGGTGTCGGCGCTGTGCAGAACGAGGCCGGTGAGTGCGTCTTTGCGATAGGCGTCTACGGGACACCCGCGCAGGCAGGCGGCGTCCACGCAGTGATTGCAGCCCATCGACAAATAGAACCGCTGAGTGAACGGATAGGCGCCGCCCTCGATTTCGCCGACGCGGCGCCAGTTGCGCTCGATCGGGTTGTTGTTCTGCTCCGAGCAAGCCACCTCGCAGCACCGGCATCCGATGCATTTGCTCATATCGAAGTGGAACCGATACTGCTCTCCGGGTTGCGGCGGGCCGGACGGGATGAGACCGGCACCCTCGCCGTAGCGGCAGGCCGGCGAGCCATCGCTCAGGTGGAAGTGGGGGTGACCTTCTCTTGCCCGGTCGAGCAGTAATAGCGACAAGCGTCCTCCGTTCGCAAAAGCAAAAGCTCAAGGACGCCTGGGTCCGGGATTCAAGACTGGTGAATCGGCGAGTACAACCCTGTACTGGACTTCAGAGTATCCGCTCGGCGGGGGGAAATCCAATCGAAAGAATGGATTCCCGCGGGAAGAAATATTTATGTTAAGGCCGTAAGTGGTTGGAATTACGAGGGCTAGGGGAGAAGTGGCGCGGCGATCTTGCGGCCGGCGACAAGATCGCCGGCGTACCAGCCTGTAAATGCATGAGTACTGGCGAGTTAAGGGTGGCTCTTCGGGGCTATGCGGCTTGACACCCCAGGGGCGAAATAATAGAATGATCGCACCGAACGGGCGGGTGCTGCTGGTCGGGCCGGCGCTTTTCACAATCGAAGTAACCGCGTACCAGGCCAAATCGCCAACAGATTGTAATTTGGAGGTCATCTTTCGATGAAAGGGAAGTTGAGTCTGTGGGCGGCCGGTCTGGGCTTGCTCGTTTCCACCCTGCCCGCCGTGGCACATCACTCCTTTGCGGCCGAGTACGACGAAAGCAAGCCGATCAAAGTTGAGGGGACGGTGACGAAGCTGGAGTGGACGAATCCGCACGCGCGGTTTTACGTCGATGTAAAGGACGCCAGCGGCAGCGTGACCAACTGGAATTTTGAGCTGGGCAGCCCGAACGTGCTGATCCGACAAGGCTGGCGGCGGACTGCACTGAAACAGGGAGATCAGGTAACGGTCGAGGGTTATATGGCCAAAGACGGCACTCATCTGGCGAATGCGCGCCGGGTGACGCTGCCCGACGGGCGCAAGGTTTTTGCTGGTTCCGCAGAATCGGACGGGGGTCCGAGCAAGTAGCATCGGTTGAGCCGAATTCACATGGGAGGAAGTGCGATGAGAGGAAAGCTGACGATCCTAGCGGCAAGCTTCGGTTTGCTGATCTCCGCGACGCCGGTGCTGGCGCATCATTCGTTCGCGGCCGAGTTTGACGACAAGCAACCGGTGACCTTGAAGGGCACGGTCACCAAGATCGACTGGATGAACCCGCACATCTGGATCTACGTTGCGGCCAAAGACGAAGCGGGAAAGACGACGCAGTGGCAGTGCGAAGGCGGCCCGCCGAATACTCTAACGCGCAACGGCTGGACGAAGAGCTCGCTCAAAGAGGGCGACCAGGTCACGATCCAAGGCTTCAAAGCCAAGGATGCAACCAACACCTGCAACAGCCGCTCAGTCACGCTGCCCGATGGACGGAAAGTATTCGCGGGTTCGGCCGAAGATGGCGGGCCGAATAAAGGCGCGCCGAAAGAGTAGTTCGTACCAAATTCGAAGTGGGCGGGTAGTGGCCAGGTCGCGGTCTGCCCGGAAAGAGGAGACGTTGAAATGAAAATGCGTTTTCAGAACTGGGCAGGCTTGGCGGCATTGGGCGTGGCGATGCTCGTCCCGATCGGATTATCCGCGCAAGGGCGCGGACCGAAGCCGCCGGAAGGACCGGCGCCGAAACTGAACGGCAAACCGGACTTCAGCGGGTTGTGGCAGCGGCCGTACGTTCCCGATATGACCGTGACGACGCGAAACGGCGATCAGATGGCGGATCCGTCACTACCCGATGCCAAGGCAACTCCCGGCGAGGCAGCGCCGAAAGGGCCTCCGGGACCGCCCCGCAAGGAACTGCCGTTTACGGAGGCAGGCAAGAAGGTTTGGGACGCGTACAGCCCGGCCAAGGGGGACTACACCGGCAGTTGCCTGCCGTTCGGGTTGATCCGATCGATGAATTCGCCCGACCCGATACAGATCATGCAGAACGACCACTACCTGTCGTTGCTGTATGAACAGAACACCTGGTTCAAGGTATTCCACATTGATGGCAAGGCGCACAACGATGGGGTGGCCACGTGGTTTGGGGATTCCGTCGGCAAGTGGGACGGCGACACCCTGGTGGTGGACACGATCAACTTCAACGGGAAGACACGGCTGGACACGATCGGCCATCCGCATAGCGATAAGCTGCACGTGGTGGAGCGATTCAGCCGCCCGGACCTCGGCCATATCCGTTACGAGATCACGATTGACGACCCGGTGTACTACACGAAGCCGTGGAAGAACACGCGGACGTTCACGCTGCGGCCGGACTGGGAAATCATGGAGTACTCCTGCGAGGAGAACAACAAAGATTTCTTGGAAGGGCACATCAAGGGCGGTCTCAACCCCGAGAAGTAAGCGGCGGCTTCAGAAGAGGATCCGGGGTGGACCGTGACTCTGGTTCGCGCCGGAGCATCTGGAACTTGCCATGACCCAAAGTGCATCTCTCTCGCGAAAAAGGATTTCCAGCGGTGTGGTTCACAGCCTGCCCGCAGATCTGAAGAGAGCACTTGCATCCGACGCGCAGGCATTAACAGCGTGGGAGGATATCACTCCGCTCGCACGCAACGAGTGGATCTGTTGGATTGAGTCAGCCAAGAAGGCCGAAACTAGAAGCCGCCGGATCGAGTGGGGCTGTTCAAACTTACGGGATGGGAAGCGACGGCCGTGCTGTTGGCCTGGATGCGCCCATCGATAAAGCCCAGGGTGGTCAAACTGGACTATGCCGTCGATTGGCCCCGCGATTATCGGGACAAGATCAGCTTCGTCCCGTAGGGTGGTACATATCCTTGCCTGTCGGTAGTTTCGGGGGGCGCACTAAGCAGCACGACCGATTTGCCGCGCAAGGCGTCCAGAACCGCGAGTACCTTCTGATACGGCACTCGAGCATCGGCCTTTACATATACGGTCCTTCCACTCAGCTTGCTCAGCCCAGCCAGCGCGGTGGGTTCGATGCCGACGAATACTCTCCCGTTCGCTGTGATGGCAACTACGGTAGCATTCTGTTCGTCGGCAGCCCGCACCTCCACTGCATGACCGGCAGTCGCCATCTCGACAGAGATACCTTGCCTTCGCACAGGCTGCTGCGAATACAGAGCAATCGAGCTGACGATCAAGATTATTCCGACCAGGTACGCCTCGATTGGGGTTTTCATGCCACCACTCCTCTCGCAGATCTGACACCAGCCAGGCGCACGAAGTTCCGGCGTAAGCCGGGCACGGGACGAGCAGGGGCTCGTCGCGTCACGCGGCGCCTTTCAAGGTCCTGGTGTTCAGTATCTTTATCAACTCGATCAAGGGTGGCAATTTGGGCTCGACTTTGCACCTCTGGACCACCTTGTATGCCTCGTGCTCACCCGGCCCAAGCTGGCGATCTAAGTTAAACCCCTCGGCCAGCGCATAGATCGCCCATTCGTTGTCGGGCTCCATTTGGAGCGCCTGGTTCGCCCATTTCCGGCAGTTCTCATAATCGCCCTGAAACAGCGAGAGACGCGCTCGGGTCACCCAGTAGTCTGGCGTCTGTCTCGCTCCTTCACTGCTTGAGAACCAGTCGGCGGCCTTGTCCAGGAGAACCTTTTGTGCATCGTTCAAACTACCGGGCCTGACCGGAGGGTGGGCTGTCGCCAGATTCAGGTAAGCTGCGCCCCGCGCTTGTTTCAACTCAAGGAGAAGTTGTCTGAGGAGTTCAGCGTCGCGGCGAACCTTCGTTTTTGGATCTTTGTCGATCCAAGGCAGAAGCGCATCGTCTTTCGATTCGTTCCACAGCGTCGAAGACCAGGGTAGACGCGCGCAAGCCAAGGTTCTGCCGATCTCGGCGAGGAGTTGAAGCGAGTGTGCATCTGAGAAGGCTTTCCTGGTAAGCCGCAGCACTCTCACAAAGAGAAGGTAGGCTTTTTCCGGATCGTCCTGTAAGCAGGCCTGATTGTAAACCGCCAACGCCTCACAGGTGTCCTGGAGCCGACACCTGCTCTTATCCTTGTTATGTTTGTCTATCCAGCGCCTCGCATTCTCCTCCGCATCTTCGAAACTCTGCAAAGCTCCCATTTCATTCCCACTCAGCCGCTCGGCCAACCCCTGCCACAGGAGTTTTCGAGTCTGCTCCCGAGAAAGCAATCCTGCCAACCCTTTCAACTCGCAAGCGATGGCGACGAATATCTGCTTGTTTTCGATGATGGCGTCATTCTTGATTCCATCCTGGAGCAAGCGGCGCAAGTGCATCCTTGTCTGGCGAAGCTGTTCGGCACCGTCAGCTTGTTGCTGAGTAGCGTCGTCGTTGCTCAGCAAATACAGCATTTTGAGAACCGCGCCTTCCGATGCCTCTCTGGCAGCCTGGATGATGTCGGGGTTCTTGACCGACTTGACCACTGTCGCGTATAGCCGGCCGCAACCGGAACGGGTGAGCTCAACCGTAACTGCATCATCGGCAGTCAAGAAAGCCCGGCCGGAGAGAGTAGGATCGCCTGCCTTGAACCAGTTCCTGAAACTATTCAGCATTTGAGCGATCAGACCAAGCTCGACTACGCCAACCTTCATGTGGATGGCTGACGCGGTGTCGAAGAAATCAGGATCATGCCTCCCGAGGTCCTTCAGAAGAAACTCCCTCTCTTCCGCGTCGCGTGCCGCCCCCTCGCAGTCGCGCAAGAAATCGAGTGCCACCGAAGTAACCGCCCCTCGATCGGGGTTCAGTAGCGGCAGCGTGTCGCGTTCCACCTTCAGTGACTGCCACAACCGCTGGTAGGCGTCCTGAACGAATTCACCTGTGCCGACCTTTGTTTCATCAGTAAGCGGGAGCATTCTCCAGGTTCTTCTGATCGACTGGCCCCAGACGAGCCAGCGCCAAAATCGGTTGCCCACCCGCGCTAATAGCAAGCAGCTGAAAATGACGATCAGCAGTACGAGCCCAACAACAACATCCTGAAGCCAAGGTATACCCAACTGCTCCAGGGTCCGCCGGGCCGAGCCCTTGTCAACACGCGCCAGAATCCGATCTGCTTCGTCCGCATCCTGCCCCTGGAGCGATCCTCGTATGGGAGCGAGCGTTTGGATTACCTTGTCCCGCTCACCCTGCTGCGCGAATATCCGCGCTTCCGCGAGTTTCAGACCCAGCAACTTCGAGGAAGCGTCTTTTATACACTTGCTTGCCTCCTGGTTCTCAGGTTCTGACTTGACAACCGCTTCGCAATAGGCGAGCGCCTTTTCCGGATTCCCGCTCTCGAGGTAGGTTCTGCCTGGGCGGACGCTTGTAGCCGACTTTTTTTGCTCAGGCAACGGGTTGTTGTTTACCGCTGCCTGCCTTCGGGTTACCGCCACCCGTCTCTCCGTTTGAGCAGAGGTTGGCGGCAGAAACGAAACTGTGAGTGTGGTCAGCGCGATCACACGAAAGAACGCCATAGCACAGCTCCTCCGCGGCCGATTACCGGGACTGCCTGCCATTTCGGCATAGCGTCCGTCTCTGTCCGTGACCACTAAGGATTGTAAGTCGAATTTAGATATAATTCAATCAGTTTAAGGCATTATTATCTTTAGTACTCGCCAGGAAACCAACCGAAAAGCGGGGGCCCTTGATCTCAATTCTTTTGAATTTGTCTCTGGGAGGCGTTGTGCCCTCGTTGTTGGCGAGGAGGGCCGACGTCGGAGTCTCCGAGAGCCGCGTGCGCGGCGGGATGTATACTGATCCAAGCGTATGCAGACCAACGCCAGCATCAATGTATCCGATCTCATCGATCGCAGCCCGGTGAGCCGGTTCCAGATCGGTATTTTTGTGCTGTGCGGCTTGTGCCTGATCATGGACGGGTTCGACGTGCAGGCGATCGGGTATGTGGCGCCGGCGTTGAGCCAGGAATGGAAGATCGCGCCGGCGATTTTAGGAACGGTGCTGAGCGCGGCCTTGTACGGCATTTTGTTCGGCTCGATTCTGCTGAGCATGGTCGCCGATAAAATCGGGCGGCGGCCGGTGCTGGTGGGAGCCTGCCTGATGTTCGCCGTGATTTCGATTGTGACGGGGCTGGCGCAGTCGGTGACCCAACTATTTGTGCTGCGGTTCATCGGCGGCGTGGCAATGGGCAGCATCATGCCGAACGCGATGGCGCTGGTTGGGGAATATGCGTCGCGGCGGGCACGTGTACCCCTGATGATTATCGTCGGCAACGGATTTACCGCCGGAGCTGCAGTGGGCGGGTTCGTGGCGTTCTGGCTGGTTCCGCGGTTCGGTTGGCGTTCGGTGTTCTTCTTTGGAGGCGCGGCGCCTCTGGTCATCGGGCTCTCGATGCTGTTTCTGCTCCCCGAATCGCTGCAGTTTCTGGCGCTGCATGGGAAGGACCGGCACAAACTGGCGAAGTGGATCAAACGCATTGAGCCATCCGCCGCGGCGGGGGCGAATACGCAATACGTCGTGCGCGAAGTCAAGCGTAAGGGCGCCCCGATGGTGAAGCTGTTTCAGCAAGGGCTGGCGCTGCGCACGGTTCTGCTGTGGACAATTTACTTCATGAACCTGCTGAACCTGTATTTCCTGTCAAGCTGGCTGCCGACGGTAGCGACACCGCTGGTGAAAGCTGCCGGGATCTCGGGCGCGTACGCGCTGCTGCTGGCGACGGCTCTGCAGATCGGCGGGGTGGCGGGATCGCTGTTGCTGGGTGTGCTGGTGCCGCGATTCGGATTCGTGCCGGTGCTCGCGAGCTTCTTTGTGACGGCCGCGCTATGCATCGCGAATATCGGGATGCCGGGTTTGTCGGTAGGGCTTCTGTTCGGCATCGTATTCCTTGCCGGGATCGGAGTGGTGGGCGGGCAATCGGCGATCAACGCTCTGGCCGCGACACTTTATCCGACCGAGCTGCGTTCGACGGGCGTGGGCTCGGGGCTGGGGATTGGGCGGATCGGGTCGATTGTAGGTCCCACCGTCGCGGGAATTTTGCTTGGCCTTCGCTGGACTCCGCATGAACTGTTTCTGGCCGCGGCGGTGCCGGCGGTGATTGCAGCGGTGGGGATGATGGGGATGCACGGCATCATCAAGGCGCACAGGCAGACCGAGGCGAAGAACGAAGTGCTGGTGCACTAAGGAGTGGTCACTCCCAGGCGCAGACCGGGCCGGTGATGTTGCCGCTGAGGTCGTTGAAGCCGTACATATCCATCGTGGCGTGGTTCGACAAAACGGCAAAATTGGTGAGTGGTGACGCTTTCGGGGTGAACATGCCGATTCCACTCATCTGGATCTTCCCGCCCCAAACCGCAACCAGCCGAGCCGGGCCTCTGGATGGCGCGTCTTGTAAAAAATAGCTATCGGTGACGCGCAGATAATTGCCCGGGTGGTTATCCATCACGACGTAATGGTAGTTCACGGATCCAGGCCAGTTATAGTTTGGATTTTCAAAGTGGCTGCCCTTCACGACTACCTGCGCCGCCGAGGCAGTCCCATTGCCGATGCGGAGCTGAGCGTGATCGAAGGAGCAATCGGTAAACACGATTTCCTGGCCGCCGCCCTGGACCCACACGCTGTTTTGGTGCGGGGGCGGGGCATCCGCGAAGGTGACGTGATTGAAAACGATCTGTTCGCCGGCTTCCGTCAGGCCGGAGGGCAGCAGCACATTGATTCCGCCATCTCGGACCATTCCATGCTGAAAGTAGGCGAGCCAGGTATGCGAGCCCATCCGCAGGTTGGTCCCGAAGCCTTGGATTTTGAAATCGCGAAAGTCGATCCCCTCGGCGCCTTGGTCGCCGCCAAACACCACGCCGACCGTGTCGGTCGCATGACCCGGACCGGTCAGCGCCAGGTCCCGCAGACCGTGACCCATGCGGTGCCCGGTTCCGTAGTCGAAGGTAATGGCGACGCCGCTGGCGCCTGTGTATGTCAAGGTGACCACGTCACCGGGAAGACCGATCAGAAGAACCGGTTTGCCGTTGGTCCCAAACACAATCGGCGTCGCAAAAGAAGCGCTCTCCTCGACGTAAATCACTCCCCCCGCGGGTGGAAGGCTTTCATAGAGACCGTTAATCTGCGCCCCCATATCCGTGGTGGAAGAGACGGTTGCATAACGAACGGAGGCAGAAGTGTAGGGGACTCGAATCGGTTCGGCGGTGCCCGCCAAGCGAATGAAAAACAGGGCTGCGAGCCAGAATGAATTACGTGTCGCAGGGGACGCCACTCGTTCGTTTATATATGATTTGTGAGGGATTTAACAGATGTGACAAGTACTACGGGAGCCATCTGGCAAATGTAGACGGCCTAGAACATTCGTTTGGCATGCGGTTCGCCGGCGACAAGATCGCCGGCTTTACTGCCGGGTGAGAACTTCTTCGAGACGTTTTTTGGGGAGGGGGTCGGCGGGATTGGCGGCGACTAGCTGGCGCAGATTCTTGATTGCCTCATCCAATTTTCCGGTTCTGATTTGCGAGTTCGCGAGGTTAAAACGCGCGGCGCTGTAATCGGGGCGGAGGCGGAGCGCGGCTTCGAACTGCGAGATGGCTTCGAGTTCACGGCCCACGCGGGCGAGCGCCAGTCCGAGGAGATTCCGCGCTTCGGGACGTCCGGGGGCGGCGGCAACCGCCGTTTGTAATGGGCCCACGGCGCCGGCAGCATTCAGCCGGGAAAGCATGACGGCGCCGAGGTTGAAGTTGGCCTCGAAATCTTTCGGGTTTTTCTCGAGGCGGTGGCGCATGACGGCTTCCTCGAGTTCCCGCCGCCGGTCACCCGGGCCGCGCGGCAACAGTTCGAGCCAGAGCGCCGCCATCTCGTCGGTAGTCTGGTTGCCGGCGGTGACGCGTCGCGGCGGCTGGTTGGGGTTGCGGATGTTCGCGGCCGAATTGTCGTAGTGGTAGCGCATCGAGACCACCGAGCCTTGCGGCAGCAAGACGGGTTCGCGGTAGTAGTAGACGGCCTGCCAATCGGGGTTCCAGCCGGGAATGCGAACGAGCCATTTGCGCGAGCCGTCGGGTAGGGTGGCGTAGGCTTCGAGGAGTTTGCCCAGATAGTGCGCGTGCGGATAGACTGCCAACGCTTCGACATCGAGCGGGAGGCGGAAATCGTCTTTTACCAGAAAGTCGGCTGTGCCGGCGGGAATATCGATCGCCTGATCGTTTTCGAGCCGGACCAGCAGCGGGAAGCGGGCCGGCGGCTGGCCGGTAAAGTACAGGCCGAGCGCGGGACGAATGTCCTCCGCCTTTCCCGATGGATGCAGGTGGACATTCAGGATCAGCTCGTCCCCGGGGTCGAGCCGCCAGGCGAACCCGGGCGGCTCCTGGTGCGGCGCGCTGCCGGGCTTCCAGAACATGAAGTGACCGGGTGGGTCGAAGGGACTGCGCATGATCTCGAGATCCATGCCCGGAAAGCCTCTGCCGGGCGCGGCTTCGCGCAGGTGTGCGTTGGCGGAACGGTCGACCAGTAAATTGGCATGATGGACGAGCTTGCGGTCGCCGGGGCGAATCTCGATGGCGCGCACATAGCGGACGGAGGCGGTGGCCGGCTTCAAAACGAAATTCCAATAGACGTCCGGACCGGACGCGGGGACTTGAAACGGGGCAGGCGCTTCGAGAATCAGATCGGGAGTGCCAAATTGCGAGCCGGTGGTGAAGGTGGGAGGCTGCGGAATCTCGTTCTCCGGACCTTCAGGAGCGCTGGCGGCGGCCCACTCAGAGAGCGTCCGGATTTCCGCGTCGGTGAGGCGGCGCTCGCCTTCGAAATCGCCATAGCCAGGCTCGGGGAGCCAGGGCGGCATGTAGCGGCTGCGGGTAACGGCAGCGATCTGCGAGGCGTGCTTGCGGGCATCTTCGTAGGACAGCAGCGAAAAAGGACCGGTCTCACCGGGATGGTGGCACCCGGAACAGGAGCGGTAGAGAATGGGCGCGACGTCGTGGGCGAAATCGGGCGGCGCGCTGGCGAGCGCACCAGCGGCTGAAACGATCAGCACTCCCAAGGCGAAGTAAAGAGATCTACCCACAACACGCCTGTCTGAAAATCCAGTTCATCACATCGGAAGGCCGGTTGGCACGCGATGAATCGGAGTTACAATTCGGCTGACGATGCCCACCGCCGCCCGCGCGGGCGGCCGCAGCGCCGAAGAGACCCGCGCGACGATCGAGGCTTTCCTCGCACATGCCAGACAGCCAGCTTTGCTGGAACCGGGAGAAGAGTTGCTGCCGCTGAGCGGCGACAATTTCTCGCTCGACATTCGCGGGACGCGGCTAACGTTGCAAGCGTGGGATCGAAATCGGAATCTCACGCGCCGGGTGATGGACGTGGCCGGGGAGTCTACGGCGCGGATCGAACTCACGGTCGAGCGATTTGCGCATCGCGAAGGGCGGATGTTTGTCATCGATCTGGCGCGGCGGGCGGGCGCCGATGCCAGCCGGCGAAGCGGGCGGCTGGTTTTTCGCGAGCGGTTCCGGCTGTTCTTGCGCCGTCAATTCCCGGAATGGAAGCTAGCGGAGCTGAGCGCGGAAGCGAATCTTGAATTCAGCCTCTCGCCGGCGTTTCCACGGGCGTTTCTCCGTCACGGGCAGCATGGCTGGGCCGCGCTGGCTTGCCCACCAGACGGAGATGCAGCGGCAGTGGTCGCGTTCGGGCTCATTTGGCTCGACTATCTGCGGGGGCGGGAGCGGCGGGTGACGATGGAAGGGCTGGCGATCTATGTGCCGGCCGGTTTCGAGGGCGCCGCCGCGCTTCGTCTAGTGTGCCTCGATCCGGAAGCAGCGCGTTTCGAGCTGTTCACGTATTCGGCCGAGGATTTCGTGGGGCGGGTCGATCCGCGCGATCACGGAAACCTCGACACGCGTCTGGAACCCTGCCGGCGTGCTGACCCGAACCAAGCCGGGCCGTGGCTGCGGCTGACCACACTGCCGGGGGTGGAATCGGTGCCCAAGGCGGACGGCCGTCTCAGCCTCCGGGTGCACGGTCTGGAGTTTGCGGAGCTGGCGGGCAGCGAATTGCGGTTCGGCCTGGCGGAGCGCCGGACTGCGCAACCGCATCACACGGCCGAGATTGAGCGCTTGACGGAAGAACTGAACCGGGCGCGCACGGCGGCGTTCCGCGACCGCGAGCACACGCTTTACCGGCGCAGTCCCGAGGCATGGCTCGAATCGCAGGTGCGCCGGCAAATCGAAACCATCGACGCCTCGCTCCTGTCCGATCCCGTTTACGACCAAGTGCCGGCATTTGCGGGCGGAGACCGGGGGATTCTCGACCTGCTCGCGATTGACCGCGGCGGACGGCTCGCGGTTTTGGAACTGAAGGCTTCCGCCGATCCAGGCCTGCCCCTGCAAGCCCTGGACTACTGGATCCGGGTCAAGTGGCATCTCGATCGCGGCGAATTCACGGCACGCGGGTATTTCCCAGGCACGGCGATTCGACCCGAGCCGCCACGGCTGCTGCTGGTGGCCCCCTCGTTGGAATTTCATCCGACCACGGAGGCGATCCTGAGCTATTTCTCACCGAGCATCGACGTGGAGCGGATTGGGGTGGGAGTAGAATGGCGAAAGGGGCTGCAAATCATGTTCCGCCTGCGAGGCGCAGAGCGGCCTCGCTGATCCTCATGTTTAAATCCGCAAAGCAGGTTCATGCCGCACTATCGCTTCTGAATCCGGGGTCCATACGGGATCGCGCCGAGCAGCCCGTCACCATTGGGCTGGTCGCGACCAGCAGCAGTGGCTACGGCGAGATGGAGGACTTTCTCATTCCCGCCGCGGTACCGCACCAGAGGCGGCTGGAGTTGATGGAGCGGCTACACCGCACTGGAGATCCGGGCGCGCCCAACCACGTCGACTTTGTGCTGTATGAATCCGGGCTGCCGGTCCCGCAGGGAGCATTTCCGTATTACCGCGACGACCCGCAACGGACGGTGACGGAGATCCTTCACGCCCATGACGAGTTGAGTCTGGCGCTGGCGCGGCAATATCCCGTATTTCGCGGGCCGGCGGTGGATCGGATTATCCGCGCGGTGGCGTGGGAGAACACATTGTTCGCGGTCGCGACGGCGCTGCCCAACGTCGTCCCAAACCTGTTCGAACTTCCCTGGGCCGTGGGCGAATTCGCGTCCGATACGGCGTTTCTCACGCTGAACCAGATTCGGATGGCGTTTCTGATTGCCGCCGCATGCGGTAAAGAAGTTGGATTCGGCCAGCAAAAAGGCGAGATCTTGACCATCGGGGGCGGTGCATTCGGATGGCGAGCAGTGGCACGGGAATTGGCGGGTAAGATTCCGTTGGGCGGCGGCCTCATTCCCAAAGGCGCCATCGCCTACGCGGGGACGTTCGTGGTGGGCAAAGGACTCGAATACTATCATCACGCGCGCGCGCGACTCACGAAAAGCCAGCATGACGAGCTTTACGATCGTGCGTATGAACAGGGGAAACTCGTAGCCGAGTCGGTTTCGCGGAGCAACCGCCGGCCGGATGAAAGCCGCGCCTCGTACTAAAGTTCACAGTGATTTTGGATGGTCCAGCCTGATTTGGCGGATACGCCATCGTACAATCGAGTGAAGGAGTACGATGCGCATGCGCCTGATCGGTTTGGGGATCGCCCTTACGGTAGCCGGAATCGGCTTAGCCGATACAGTGACGCTGCGGAATGGCAGCGTGATCAAGGGCACGTACCTCGGCGGCACGGCGCGACAGGTGAGAATCGATACCGGCGATCAGATTCAAACCGTCGATGTGGATAGCATTTCGAAGATCGAGTTCACGGCTCCCGCGCCGACATCGGCCGCAGCTCCAGCACCTGTGCCCGCGCCGGCCCCGGCCGCAGCACCAGCGCCGGCTCCCCTGCAAGCGCGGCCGAGCATCGTGACTGCCAACGCCGCGCCTCCGACTTCGCCGGGTGGAATGGAACTTCCGGCGGGAACCAACATCGTAATTCGGATGATCGACGGAGTCGATTCGGAGACCAACCAGGTCGGACAGACGTTCGCGGCGAGCGTGGATGAAGCAGTCGCGGTGAATGGACAAACAGTCATCCCGCGCGGCGCCGATGCCGTGGTCAAACTAGCGGACTCGAAAGAATCGGGCAAGCTGACGGGGCGCACGGAGTTGACGCTTGAGCTAGTGTCAGTGAAATTGAATGGAAACTCGGTGGAGCTCGACACGCAAGGAGTTTCGCGGGAGAGTTCCTCGCGCGGCCAGCGAACGGCCAAAGTGGCCGGTGGTACGGCGGCGTTGGGCGCCATCATCGGGGCAATCGCCGGCGGCGGTAAGGGAGCGGCGATTGGTGCGGCGGCGGGCGGCGCGGCAGGAGCCGGAGCCGAGGTGGTGACCAAGGGACAACGGGTGAAGATCCCGTCGGAGACGATTCTGACCTTTGTGACGGATAATCCGGTTCATCTGTAGCGGAGAACTCGGTGCTCCGCACCCGTTCGCCGGCGACAAGATCGCCGGCGCCACTTAGCGGAACCATTTGCGCCAGGCAAGCCAGGCGGCAATTAGGATACCGAGCACGATACTGCCGATCACCAAGACGTGGTGAATGTTCGCTTCCACGGCTTGCCAGCGCTCGCCGAGAAAATATCCGAGGCTGAGAAAGGTCGTCACCCAGAGGACGGTTCCGGTATACGCGAAGACCGCAAACTGGTGTGGCGCGACTTCGCTCATTCCGGCCGCGTACGCGGTCAAGTGGCGCACGCCGGGAATGAAATAGCCGATAGTCAGGGCCCAATGGCCAACGCGGTCAAACCAGGCGTGCGCGCGGGCCAGGCGCTCCGGAGTCAAATGCGCGTACTTGCCGTAGCGGTGCAGAACCTTGAGGCCGAGGACGCGGCCGAGTGTGTAACTGATGGTCATGCCGCACGCGCTGCCGGCAGCCGCCGACGCGAATGCGAGGGGAAGCGAAAAATCGCCCCGGTAGATGAGGTAGCCCGTGAAGGTCAGCAGGGTCTCGTCTGGGACGGGCAGGCCAACGATGCCAAAGATCAGCAGCGTGAAAATGGCGGCGTAGCCGTATTGCGCGATCCACGCGAGAATTTGCTGTTCCACTAGATGGCCAGCTCGGTGATCTCAACGGAGGAGGAATTGCCTTCCACTACGACGATGCCGCTCTCGGTGACGTGGTGGTGGCAGCGGTCGCGCTCCAGATCGTAGCCAATGGTGGCGTCCTGGGGCACGCGCACGTTCTTGTCAAGGATAGCGCGGCGAACTTTGGCGCGGCGGCCAATGTCGCAACTGTCGAAAATCACCGAGTCTTCAACGATGGCGCCGGCGTGTACGCGCACACCGCGCCCCAAAACGGAATTCCGCACGATGCCGCCCGAAAGAATGGTGCCGCCGGAAACGATCGAATCGATGGCTTGGCCGCGGCGGTTTTCGTCGTCGAAGGTGAACTTGGCCGGCGGGTCCGGATAGCTGGTGGTGCGCACGGGCCACTGGCGGTTGTACAAGTTGAGGGCGGGGCTGACGGACCGCAAGTCCATGTTGGCTTCGTAGTAGGAATCGATGGTTCCCACATCGCGCCAGTAGGGCACGATATCGGGCGCATCGCCAGGGATGCGGTTGGTCTGAAAATCGTAGGCGTAGATCTCCATTTTCCCGGCGAGCTTGGGTAAGATGTCGTGGCCGAAATCATGACGCGTTCCGGCGGAAGCGGCATCATCGTGGAGCAGCCGGAGCAGCGTTCGCGTGGAGAAGATGTAATTCCCCATCGATGCGTAGACCTGATGCGGATTGCCGGGAATGGTGGGGGCGTCGGGAATTTTTTCATGAAAGGCAAGAATGCGGCCATCCTCAGCCACCTCAATGACGCCGAACTCGCTGGCCTGGTCTCTGGGAACGGGAATGGCCGCCACGGTGACTTCGGCGTTTTTGTGGATGTGCGCTTCAATCATGCTGGCGATGTTCATGCGGTAGACGTGATCTCCGCCGAAGATGGCCACCACGCGCGGATCCGCCTGCTCCACGAGGTTGATGTTCTGATAGATCGCATCGGCGGTGCCGCGATACCATGTCTCGCCGGCGCGCATCTGCGCGGGTACGGCAATGATGAAGTGGCTTTTCAGGAGGCCGGTAAATTGCCAGCCTTCATTCAGGTGCTGCAGCAAGGACTGGCTGCGGAACTGTGTCAGAACGTACACCGAATGAATGCCGGAATTGATGAAGTTGCTGAGAACAAAATCGATGATCCGATATTTTCCGCCAAAGGGAACAGCGGGTTTGGCCCGCTCCTTGGTCAGCGGAGAGAGCCGGGTTCCCTTGCCCCCGGCGAGTACGATTCCCAACACTCGGATGCGCATCGCTAGTCAATGCCCTATTCTTCCAGGCAACTTGAGCCTGCGCAAGCCGAGTACCGGCGTCACGGGGCTCACACCGCAGTAGTTTAGTAAACAGAGGGCGAGCCGGGAGGGCGGGTCTTCCACCGGCGGTGGATCCAGAGCCACTGGTCAGGATGTTCGCGGATGACGGCCTCGAGCGTGGCCTGAAGGCACGCCGTATCGGCAGCCGGATCGCCCGTCATCGGGACCGGCGGGTAAAAGCGGAGCACGTATTTCTGCTCGGCGGGCGACCATAGGGCGAAGCCGGGAATCACCGCCGCGCCGCTGCGCGCGGCCAGCTTCGCAAATCCGGTGCCGGCGGACGCCGGGACTCCGAAGAACTCTACAAAGACGCCGGAATCGAGCGATGCGTTTTGATCGATGAGGATCCCGACGGTTTCGTTGCCCGCCAGGGCTTTCAGGATCACACGGGCGAAATCGCGTTTCAGGACGATGTGATTGCCGGAGAAAGCGCGGCGCCGCTCCACCATCCGATCGATCAACGGGTTGTCCAGCGGGCGCGCGACCACATTCATCGGCCCGGCGAGCAGGGCATATGCGTATGCGCTCAATTCCCAATTTCCCAGATGGGCGGTCGCGAACAGCACACCGCGACCGGCGGCCAGAGCCGCAATGACGTGCTCATAGCCTTCCATCCGGATCCAACCATCGAGGTTCTCACGGCGGATCGAGGGGAATTTGGCGAATACGACAAGCAAACGCGCAATCGAGTGAAAAACGCCTGCCACGATTTCCCGGTGGCGGGATTCCCCCAGCTTGGGGAGAGCGATCGAGAGATTGCGCGCGGCGACCCGTCGCAGACGCGGTATCGCGATATCGAGCAGGCTCGCGTAGCCGCGCGCCAGCCAGTGGGCGACCGGCAGGGGAGCCCACTCGAGCGACTTCAAAGCCGCCAACGCGATGACGAATTCGATGCCGTTACGAATCCCCGAGCGCCGGCGCATTCGATCATTCGATCCAACCGCCGCCCAGAACCAGGTCGCCGTCATAGAATACGGCTCCCTGCCCCGGAGTGACGGCGCGCTGCGGCTCATCGAAGATGACTTCGACACGGGCGGGATCGCCTCCATTTTGGAGGGTGGCGGGCGCTGCGGTGTGCTTGTTCCGGATTTTCACCTGAGCGCGGGCGGGCGTGAGCAAGCCGGGAATCGAGATCCAGTTGACACCTGTGGCGATGAAACTCCGGCGCAGCAGTTCATCGTTGGTGCCGACGACGACACGCCGGTCCTCCGGATGTGTCGCGATGACATAGAGGGGCTCGCCGGTGGCGACACCCAGGCCGCGGCGCTGTCCAACGGTGAAGTGATGAACACCCTTGTGCTCACCGAGAGGGCGGCCGCTTGTGGTGACGATCGGGCCGCCTTCCGGAGGCGGCGGACCGCCCGTTTCCTTCAGCCAGGCGGCGAGAAAGGCGGCGTAATCGCCGTTGGGGACAAAGCAAATTTCCTGGCTGTCGTCCTTGGCAGCCACCGGCAAGTCCATGGAGCGCGCGATCTCACGGACTTCGGTCTTAGTCAGGGAGCCAAGGGGAAAGAGAGTGCGCGCGAGCTGCGGCTGGGTGAGACCGAACAAAAAATACGTCTGGTCCTTGGTTTCATCGACGGGACGCAGGAGCTGATACCGACCCGAGATGTCGTCGTAACGCACGCGGGCGTAATGGCCGGTGGCAATCTGATGAGCACCGACCGCATCGGCGAGTTCGAGGAACCGGTCGAATTTGATGTAGTTGTTGCACAGAGTGCACGGCACCGGCGTGCGGCCGGCCAGGTAATCTTCGACAAACGGCCGCACGACGCGATCCTCGAATTCGCGCTCGAAGTTGACCACGTAATATGGAATCCCAATCTGCTCAGCGACGCGGCGCGCATCGTAGACGTCATCGAGCGAGCAGCACCGTCCGGTTGCTCCGTCCGTGGAGATCTCAGGAAGACGGCGCTGGTTCCAGAGCTGCATGGTCAACCCGACTACGGGCCGGCCTTGACGCGCCAGCAGCGCGGCCACGGTGGAACTGTCGACGCCGCCGCTCATGGCAACGGCAATGGGAGCGTCAGGCATGCACGGAAATCCGGCGCAGGTGGGTTACGGAGGCTTCGAGGGCTTCGACCAGCGCGTCGACCTGCTCGGCGGTGTTCAAGCGCCCGAGCGAAAAGCGAATGCTGGCGCGGGCGCGTTGGGCGGAAAGCCCGATGGCGGTGAGGACGTGCGACGGAGTAACCGCACCGCTCGAACAGGCCGAACCGGTCGAAACGGCAAACCCGCGCAGATCGAGCGCGATCACCAATGCTTCACCATCGATGCCGTCGAAATAGATGTTGGTGGTATTGGGCGTGCGCGAGGCCGCCGCGCCGTTGACTCCAGTGTCTGGAATTCGCTGGAGTATGGCGCTCTCGAGACGGTCGCGCAAGGAGGCGATTCGCTGGTTTTCCTCGATGAGATCGCGGCCGGCCAATTCCGCAGCGGCACCGAACCCGGCAATGCCCGGGACATTTTCCGTTCCTGGCCGGCGGTCGCGCTCGTGGTGGCCGCCGAACGAAAGCGGCGCCAGCTTGGTTCCCTTGCGCACGTACAGGGCGCCGACGCCTTTGGGTGCGTAGAGCTTGTGGGCGCTCATGCTGTACAGGTCGACACCTAGCGCATTCACATCAACCGGGATTTTCCCCAGGGCCTGCACGCCGTCGACGTGCACCGGCACTTCGGCCCGAGCCGTGATTTCGGCGATCGGCTGGATAGTACCGATCTCGTTGTTCGCATGCATAACGGAAACCAAGACAGTTTCGGGGCGCAGGGCGCCCGCCACGTCAGCGGGATCCACGACTCCGCTTGCACCAACGGGCAAGCGCGTGATGCTTACTCCCTCACGCTCGAGCTCCCCGCACGGACCCAGCACGGCGGGGTGTTCGATGGCCGTCGTGATCACATGCTTCCGCGGCCCGGGGGCAGCACGCACCAGTCCGAGGATTGCAAGATTATCGGCTTCAGTACCGCCGCCGGTAAACACGATCTCGGCAGGCTTGGCTCCGATTAGCGAAGCGAGCTGCCGGCGCGCGGCTTCGAGGCGCTGCTTGGCGCCCTGACCAAAATAATGGATGCTCGACGCGTTGCCGTAAGTCTCATCGAGAGATGAAACGACGACCTGCCGCACCTCGGGCGCGAGAGGCGTAGTCGCATTGTTATCGAAGTAAGCTCGGAACACTTAGAGTCATTTTAGCGAATGCTGAAAAGAGCGCGGTAAACTCAGGGGAAAATGCCCAAACCCATCGTCACGCTGACAACCGACTTCGGACTCTCGGACCATTACGTGGGCACGATGAAGGGCGTCATTCTCGGAATTTGCCCGCAGGCGCAGATTGTGGATATCAGTCACGGGGTTGCGCCGTTTGGGATTGCGGAAGGGGCGTACCTGGTCGCGCAAGCTTACCCCTACTATCCGAAAAAGACGGTGCATGTCGTGGTGGTGGATCCGGGGGTTGGCTCGGCTCGCAGGGCGATCCTGGTGGAAGCCGGCGGCCAGATGTTTGTCGCGCCGGATAATGGCGTGCTGGGGATGATCTGTGCGCGAGAGAAGCACAAGGTCCGCGTGCTTGCGAACGCTCATTATTTTCTGGAGCCGATCAGCCAGACGTTTCACGGCAGGGATGTATTCTCACCGGTGGCGGCGCACCTGGCTGCGGGCGTCAATCCGGCCCAGATGGGGAAGCGTATCGACGACTACGTCCGGCCGGAGTTTGCCAGCCCGGTGCGAACCGGAGAGCGCGGCTGGAGCGGCCGCATTCTGAAGATCGACCATTTCGGAAACATCATCACCAATTTCTACGCCGCCGATCATCCGGGGTTAGAAAGCGGCGAATTCACGCTGGCCATCGGCTCGCATCGGACGAATCTGCTGGCCCACAGCTATGCCGAGCGCGCTCCGGGCGAGCTGTTCGTCATTGCCGGCAGCGGCGGATACCTGGAGGTTTCGGTGAATCAAGGTTCGGCGGCGTCACAGACCGGGTGCAAGGCCGGTACCGCGATTGAGCTGGTTGTATAGGCGTGAACGGCTATCGGCTGTGAACCGGGGCATCCATGGCGCGCATCACGCGATCCAGATCAGACTCCTGGACGGGTTTGGCGACAACAAAGCGGCCGTCGCCCTCGAAATCGGCCGAGAGCTCGGCGTTGTAGCCGTCCGAGAGAAGAACGAAGCCGGCGACGCGCGACTGCATCCGCTCCGACAGCTCGACCCAGTTCAGGCCCGGCGCATGCACGGAACAGAACGCGACATCGAAACGCATGCGTTGCGCCAATTCGAGCCCGGTATCGGCGTTGTCGACGGGCACGACGCGAAAGCTGCGGGCGGAGAGCAGACCGATCAAGTGCCGTTGGGCCGCATCTTCGGGCTCGATGACAAGCGCAGTCATCCGCCGCGAGGAGTCTCGCGCCGTGGCGCCGGCCGGAACGATGGTGGCAGCCCGTTCTCTCGCGCTGACCGGCAATTCGATTTCGAAAGACGGCTCGGCGTTGCCTTTCTGAATCAGCCGCACTTCGCCCCCATGGCCGGCGATTACGCTGCGGGTCACACCCAGAACGGCAGCGGTTTCCTGAGGAGAGCGCGCATCGGCAGGAGCGGTGAATGCGATTTCGACCAGCAAGCGTTTTGCGAGAACGCTGCTGCGGATCGTAATGTTTTTGTGCTCGGCCTGCGCCAGAGACTGCTCGGCATGAACCAGAAGGGTGAGGAAAGCCTGTTCGAGCTGGCCATGCGAGCCGAGCACGCAGGCAGGCTCGCGAAGAGTCAGGTCGCGCACACGGATCCCCGAAGCCTTCCAATCGCGTTCGCGGAACTCGATCAAATTATGAAGCAACGTGCTCACGCAGACGGGGCGCGCCTCGACTTGCTCGGCCGCGGCGAAAGAAACCAGGCGGGCGACGATCGCCGAGGCTCGCTGGGATTCGGCGGCGATCGCGACCAAGTCACGTTCCGCAGGCGTGGCGCGCGCGGTTTCGACGGCGCGGCCCGCAATCTCCGAGATCGAGGCCAGCGGCGCCTGCAGTTCGTTTACGACGCCCGAGATCAGACGGCCGACGGCCGCCAGTTTCTCCGTACGAAAGAGCTGTTCCTGGACCGAGCGCTGGTCAAGCAGCCGGATGGCAACGCCAATCTGGTTTCCGAGGTGTTGCGCGAGAGCCTGCTCATCGGTTGTGAAATCGCGGGCGTGATCCGCCTGATCGAGTTCCAGAACACCGACGACCTCGCCTTGGGAGAGCATGGGAACGAATAACAGCGACTTCGGAGCGGTGTTGGGCGAATTGGAGGCGATGGGGAACGGGCTGCGCTCGACGTCAGGAATGACCAGCAGGGTACGGTAATGGAAGCAGGCCACGGCGCCGGCCTGCGGACCGCCCGGAGGGGCCGAAAGGGAGATAGAGAGCGGCTCGTGTCCGGCCGGGACCACGGAATCAAGAGCCTTGGTCCCCCGGTTATAGACGTAGAGCTGAACGCTCGTAATCCCCAGGACTTCGGGAAGGGCCTCACTGATCTGTCCGAGAATCGTCTCGAGCGAGGAGGCTCCCAGAATTTCCTCGCCGAGCTGATAGGTTTTCCGCAGCCGCTCCCGCTGACCTCGAAGCCGCCGCTCGCGGCCCCACAGGACGAGCCCCACTGTCAGCAAGACAACCATGCTGCCGCCAACAACCAGAGGCGGAAGCCCCCAACTGCGACGGAGAAGCACCAAGTCGGCGGGATTGCCAACGACCAACTCGAACCATCCGTCATACGGGGCTCGCGGGGCGTACTGGAAGGCGATTCCGGTGATCGAGACCTGGTCTCCCGCGCTGAATCCGGAAAGGACGGGCGAGGAAGCGCCGGCAGCGTGCGGAAAGAACAGCTTGTAATTGCCGATGCCTTGTTTCGCCGCGAGCAGGACGTAGGGCCCCCCTGTCGTGTCGCCGATTTCGGTGATCTGCCCCGTGGTCCGGACCAACTCGCCCAAGTGCCGGAACCCCATCAGGTCTTCCACCGCGACATTTTTGGGCGGGGGCGCCGGCTTGTGCCCCAGCAACTGAATTTTCACCGGGAGAATGGTAACTTCGCCGGCGCGCGACGAAACGATACCCTGTACCTGAATTTCATCGCCGGGCTTATAGGTTGCGACGTCGGGAGCGCCCTCGGAAACATCCAGGGCCGCGCCATAGCCACCCTGTTGGAACGGCAGGATCGAATATCCCGTGAAACGGATGACCGGCGCGGACACGACTCCCTGAACCGTGACCATCTGGCTGCCGTAGGCCGGAACGTAGTCCGGCGCCTTCCGCGCCATTACCTGTTCGAGAGTAAGGCTGGCCTGCGCGTGAGCGAAGGAGGCGGTCACCACCGCCGCCGCCAGCGCGAACCGGTACCGGTTCAGGCCTCTCGCTGGGCATCGAACCATGCTTTTCAGAATCCTGCTTCCAGGAGATTATCGAAGGTTAGCTCGATCATCGGCAAGTCCCAATCAGTGGTACGCATTGAGATAGCGCGCCCGGATCTTCCCTGATTGTAGCCGATGGCCCTAATCGGGCTTACGGTCCAGGCTCGCCTCCAACCACCTCAGGTAATTGGGCGAGCCATCCACCACCGGAAGTGCGATCACTTCCGGGACCTCGTAAGAATGTTCTTTTTCCAGAGAGGTCCGGAGCGCCTCCATGCGGTCGCGAGTCGACTTAATCACGAGCAGGCACTCATCGGCCGCTTCAATCGCATCCTTCCAGCGATAGTAGCTGCGGAGGCGCGGCATCACGTTCACGCAAGCGGCGAGGCGCTGCTCAACCAGCGAGCGCGCGAGCCTTTCGGCTTCTTCGGCAGAGCCGCACGTACTGAGCAC
>Ga0335079_10001211_pt1 | contig 29460 bp, 21 predicted proteins | sample Lox_Sample_33_FD_206719 | JGI IMG/M metagenome (GOLD analysis project Ga0335079, IMG submission 206719) | Soil microbial communities from Loxahatchee National Wildlife Refuge, Florida, United States - Lox_Sample_3.3 | ecosystem: Environmental > Terrestrial > Soil > Wetlands | place: USA...
CATCCTTAGGTCTTTCCGGCGGGTGGCAAAGATCAGTTATGGACCCGCGGCGGGCGTTCGACCGCAAGCAAGGCACGCCAGGTCGCCCGCTGTCGGGAGCGCCCCGGCCAGTCGGTCGGCTGCACATCTATCTGGGTGCGGTTCCCGGGGGGCAAGACTTACGCGATGCTCGCCGAGGGCAAGCGGCTGGCCGCCCTCGGGGTCGACGTCGTCGTCGCGCTGGCCGAAACCCACGGGCGGCGTGCGCTCGATGAAGAGCTGGGCGGGCTCGAAGTCATCCCAAGACGGAGCATCGCTTACCGGGGTACCTCCTTCGGCGAACTGGAAGTCGACGCGGTCTTGGCCCGTGGTCCCGCTGTGGCGCTGGTAGACGAGTTGGCTGCCAGCAACGTGCCCGGCAGCCGTCGCGACAAGCGCTGGCAGGATGTCTGCTCCCTGCAGGCATCGATGTCGTGACGACCCTGAACGTCCAGCACTTGGCAGGGTTGCACGACGCAGTCGAGCGGATCACCGGCACCTGGCAGCGGGAGTTCGTGCCCGATGCCGTGCTGCTGGCCGCGGATCGGATCGACTTCGATGGGGCCGGTGCCGTGCAGGTAGCCGGGCGCCCGGCGCGTCCGGTGAGGGCGGATACGTCCGGTTGCCCGGATTCCCGCCGCGGGACGGCGCGAGCGGGAAGGGTGGGGCGTGGCGGCTCCGACCGGGCAACGCCGACGCGTAGCCTTGTGCTCGTGGCCTCAGCGTTCGACTTCAGCGATCACAAGGCGGCGGCGTACGCGCCGCAGATGACCCTTGACATGTACCTGGCATTCCCGGAAGACGCCAGCAAGCTGATTGAGGTCGTCGATGGCTGGATCGTCCGGTGTGAGTCTGCCGGGCCGAGCCATCAGGCGATCCAGTTGAACCTCCTCATCGCGATCCGGGAGGCCGCCGGGCTCCGGGACCGCGCCAAGCAGAGCTGCCACCGAGTGCTCGGCGACATGGACGTCCTGATCGCTGACAGCCCGAAACTGCACTTCCGTCGTCCCGACGTGGTCGTCTATCGGTGCATCGACGACGACCGGGGGCGATGGGGACGCAAGCCGATCGCCGCCGATTGCCTGATCGCAGTGGAGATCGTGTCGGCCGACTCCATCACCACCGACATCCGGGACAAGCGCGCGGAGTATGCCGCCGCCGGGATCCCGCACTACTGGATCGTCCGCATGACCGACAACGACGGCCCCGCGATCTCCGTGGAACGGCTCCTGCTCACCTCAGACGGCGAGTACACCAGGGAAGGGCTGGCGATCCGTGGCCGTGACTTCCACGCCATCGACACCATCAGCCCATTCTCGCTCAAACTCACCTGGGAAGCGCTGGACGAAGGCTTGTAGACCCGGGCCGAAGCACCACAGGCCGTTCTGGTCTCATAAGTGGTCCGCTGGGGCACCGACGTCGCCCTGGCCCGGTCGCGTTTCGCCGCGAGCGAGCACGCCTCGGTGCTGGTCATCGGTGACACGTCGCACTCACGCGGACGCCGTCTGGTGCACGGTTCGGTCGCCCGCCGGACTCTGCGGCTGATCGGCCCGGTCGAGGTTTACATCATTCCGCCGCGTGCCTACCGGCGCGGCACCGCGTTGGGCACGCATGAGCGGACGGTGGATCGGGAGCGGGTGGCACTGCCGCCGCGCCGGCGCCTGATCGCCTGGATGCTGGGCGCAATAGCACCTGTGGCGCTGATGGCTGTCTTGAGCCTGGCGCGGTCCTCGATCGGGCTGAGCGGCGCGCTCCTGTGCGCGCTGCTGACCGTCGTGGCGGTCGCGCTGGTCGGCGGGGTCGGTCCTGCCATGCTCGCGACGGTCCTCGCCGTGCTGTCCGCGGACTTCTTTTTCACTGTGCCTTATTACGGCCTGCGGGTTGCCCATCTGATCGACGTACTCGCCCTGCTCGTGTTTAGCGTGATCGGCGCGGTCATCGGGATTCTGGTGGACGTGCTGGCGGGCCGGGCCGCGCAGACGGCACGTTTCCAGGCCGAGGCCGAGCAGCTCGCCCGGCTGATGGCCGGTACGCTGATTGACCCGCCGAAACCACCTGCCGAGCTGGTCGCCGAACTGCGAGGCGCGTTTGACCTCGACGCGGTCGGAATCTTGTCTCGCTGCGCGGATGGCTGGCAGGTGCTGGCCGGCGCCGGTGGGCAGCTGCCCGAACACCCAGACCTCGCGCAATTCGCAGCTACCGCATCAATCCGGACAGCGAACAACGCTGGCGCAGTTATGTCTTCTCGATGTGTCCGCAGGCCCGGCACGCGGACAAGGTGGTCAGGCATGAGCACAGTTCTCGTGGTCGACGACGAGATCCCGCTCCTGCGCACCATAGACGAGAACCTGCGCAGACGCGGCTACGGCGTCCGGGTCACAACCACCGGCGGCCAGGCCCTCGCGCAGGCCGCAGGCTGCCACTTCTCTGCCACCTGCCCCGCTCCGGCGGTAGCCGTGAGCGTGGTCGCGGGCCAGACACGCCGGCGACAGCTTCTCGTCACGGCAGGCCTAGTGATCATCCGCGCGCTGCCCGTGCTTGCCAAGGCGCTGCCGGTCGCGGCCGGCCCCGCGGTCGACGCGGCACAGTCACGAGCGCGGATCCTCGGCTCGGCGAACCTGCAAAATGAGCGGGAGCGAGGGGATCCCGGCGGGTCGCCGCCCTCCAGGGGCCGATACGCGCCAGGCATCGTTGCCTGGCGCGGGCGAATCTCGCTTGGCTGCCGCGCGGAGCAGCAGAAGCGGCCCTGGCCACCCTGGACGCCGCAGGTTCGATACGGCCTTACGTGCCGACCCGTTACTGGCTAGCCTGGATCGACTTCTTCCGCGAGCCGATCTTCTGGCGCGACAGCCAGCGAGGATTCGGGATACAGGTCGTGTACGTTGCCATGTTCCTCGCGGCGGCGTCGGCGAACTTCGCAACCAAGGACATAACGGTCTCATCCGCGGACCCCCCGTCCGGCCGTCCAAGACGTCAAAGGTGCCCGCTGCGATGCGGCGCACCACGGTCACACTCGCGGTGCGCTCGGTGATCCGCCAGCCGGGGGCGGGGTGCGCACCCATTCACCCCGACCGCCCGCGGCATGCTGCCGAGCAAGACGCCGCGCACGGGAGGCGGGGCGCTGGTGGCACGCACCGTCAGCGGCGGGGCCGCCACCTCGGCGGTATCGCGACGGCGCTGGCTGAGGACGCAATCAGGAGCTGCCCAGCGCCCGGAGGGCGCCGCAGTCGGTGGTAGTGGGAGCGGTCAGCGGGGCAGGGCCGATGCCGCGCAGCACGATCCCGACGACAAGCGGATTCGACGGAAGCTGGCCGTGCTGGATCACGGCGCCGGGACAGACGTTCTGTAGCGGGACGTTCACCGCACCGGGCAGCCGGGCCGAATCGGGCGGCCGCACGGTCTGATCGTTGACGGTCCACAGCGACAGCCAGGCCGGCTTACCCGTGAACGGGATCCGGGCGAGGCCGGTCAGCAGCGAACTGCCCGGGACAAGCTGCTGGCACGCGACCGGACATGCCGCCGGATCGACGGCGGTGCCGGCCGCCGCGAGTTCAGCGCCGTGCAACGGAGACCCCAGCGTGATGATTCTCGCGACCTTGCTCGCGCCGTCGTGCTGCACGTCCCACAGGCGTGCGACGACGCCGCCGGCCGAGTACCCGATCACGTCCACCACGGCACCGCCGCCGTCGCGCAGCGCGCCGTCGACGTATCCGTTCAGCACGTCGGCCTGCGCCCGCAGGTCCCCGGTACCCGCCGAGGGAAGCGTCACGATCGTGGCCGTGTCACCAGCGGCGCGGATCCGCTCCGCGAGGGTACGCAGCGATCGCGTGTTGCCACCGTAGCCGGGCACCAGGATCACGGCGACATGCTGAGACCGGCCAGGCCGTGACGCACCGGGCGATCCGGCAGCCGTCGCTGGGACGCCTGGACGTGACTCGCCGGGCTGTGCCGCGCCCGGATCCCGCGCCGCGGTCGCGTCGCCACCCTGCACGGCCCGCAGCGCACCTACCGCGAGGAGCACCGCGACCAGCAGCAAGGACGCGCTCACGAGGAGCCGGCGCCGAGGGCTGAGCGCGGCCAACCGCCGTGCCGCCCGCAGTTTCATCCGTCCATCCTGCGCGGCCCGAAGGCCGCCGTCCAATCCGGCTTCGCCCAAGCAACGGAGGCCAGCGGAAGGCAGTCAGGTTTCCAGACGTTCAGCGTTTGCTCACCGCAACCTGAGGCTGGCCGCCGGCATCCCGCGGCTCACCACGCCTGCGCCGGCGCGTTATTGTCCAGGCTGCGCCGTACCCGAGCCCGAGTGCGAGCCCGGTGTAGAAGAGCGGGACGCCGATTCCGTATCCGGGCGGGACGAACCGGAGCGCCAGCGCGGCACCGGTTGGCGGCGCCGGCGGCAGGTCGAGTGTCACAAGACCGATTCTGTCCATGTGCAAGGGGACGTGCGATCCGTCGACCGTTGGCTGCCAGCCGGGCCACGCCAACGTGGCGAGCGTGACCTGACCGCTCCCCGTATAACGGATCCGCTCGCTTTCCTGTCCGGCCTGGTCGGTCGTTATCCGCACCGATGGCGCAGCCCAGGACAGGCGACCGTTTGGCCAAGCCAGCGGGGCGATGCGGCGCACGACGGTGACGCTCGCGGTGCGCTCGGTGATCCGCCAGCCGGGGGGCGGGGTGCGCACCGAGGTCCGACCGGGCAGGTAGTGGTTCTGCACGACGACGGTCTGCAGCCGCAACAGGTCGGCCAACGGCACCCCGCGAACAGGACCCGGCCGCCACAGCCGGCCGTACAGCTGCGGGCAGGTACGGCCCCAGAACACGTCCTGGCACGTCGCCTTGGCGAAGGGGATGAAGGAGATCCCGCTGTAGGAGTTGAGCGCTTTCACCCCGACCGCCTGCGGCATGCTGCCGAGCAAGACGCCGCGCACGGGAGGTGGGGCGCTGGTGGCTCGCACGGTCAGCGGCGGGTCCGCCACCTGGATCGTGTTGCCTACGTAACGGCCGGCAAACCACGCTCTCTGTACGGGTACGTTGCCTGGCGCATTCCAGGGCATCTGGCCGAAGTTCCCCGGGATGACCGCCACCTGCAGGGCCAGGACGGCCACGGTTCCGGCGGCAAGCACGGCAGGCACGAACCTGGGTCGTCGGTAGGAGACGGCGATGGTCACTGCCACCAGGGCCGCTGCCAGCGCGGTGGCTGCGAACTGGCGGCCGGCGCTCTTCGGCAGCGCAGCCCACCCTAGGTACCCGCCGATGGCGACCAGCGCCGCGGACCAGCATGCGCGCGCGCTGAAGCGGTCACGATGCAGGCCGGCCGAGATCGCCAGCGCGATAAGCAGCCAGGCCGGCAAGTACACGTACTCGATCAGCCGCAGCGGCCACCGGAACAGCCACAGGTTAGAAGGCCCCAGCGTGAGCAGCAGGAACACCGCTCCAAACACCAGCAGCGAGACTCGTTCGCGCAGGCCATCCGACAGCCTGCGCCACCGCACCCACGGCAGCAGCGGCAGCACGAACCATCCCATGTAGTCGACAGGGTCGGTCTGCGGGAAGCCGGCGTAGTGCCTCCACCAGCCCACCACCCCTTGGAAGAGTGGCGCGCTCGCCGCGGCGACGCCGGTGAGGTCCCACGTCAGGTCGCCGGTATTGACCACCTTGAAGCCGACAGACCTGTTGGTGACCGCCGCGCTGAGCGGCAGCGGCAGGTACACGACGGCGAACGACATGAACGTGATCGCGCCGGTCACCGCGATGCGCGTGAGGCCGCGCCAGTCACGCACCGCGGCCCGTTCCGCCGCCACCGCGATCAGGGCGACCCCGGTGCCGAGCGCCCCATACGGGCTGCCGGTTGTCAGGGCCAGGTATCCGATGACGATTGGCACCAGCGGGTTGAGCGCCCCCCGGCCGCAGCGCCGTACCGACCACAGGACGTGCACGGTGCCGGTGATGCCCAGCAGGCAGTCCAGCCAGGCGGCCGAGTCCGCGTACAGGGTGAAACCAGCGAACGGGAGCGCTATCGCGACGGCTGCGGCAGCCCCCCGGCGGGCACCGTACTCGCGCGCGGCCAGGTAGGCACCCAGGGCGAGCAGCGTAAGTAGCTGGGTCTTGACGATTACCGCGGCGACCGCGAGCTGGCCGATCTTGTAGATGAACAGCGCGTAGCCAAGGATGACCGGGTTCCAGATGCCGTACTGCACTTCGGCGGCCAAGTTCCCGCCACGCCACAGGCCCGGTATCAGCGTGGGCCAGTGCCCGGCCGCGAGTTGCTGTCCAAGCATGTACCAGGTCGGCATCCACGTGTTGGCGGTGTCGTCCCAGTAGTAGAACCAGTGGTTGGCGAGCAGCGGTATCTGAGCCATCAGCGCAACCGCGACCATGACTCCCAGGGCGGCGGCCACATCACGCCAGCGCCGATTCCGCATCCGTGGTGACTGGGCCAGCTTGGCCGCTTCCTGCCCAAGGACCTTCATCCGGGCAGGAAACGCTGCTCCCCGCAGTATGTTTCGATTTCTGTCAACTACCGTGCCCAAGCCCTCAACCAACCCGATGCCTTGATTTGCACGATCATCAGTAGGCGGTGCAATTTGTGTCGTACCGACACAGGAGAGTACCGCGCCCGCCCCCGCACCTATAAACCGAGATGCCCCATCTTTACCCTTTCCTGTTGACTCCGTGCCCGCAAGGTTGGCTCCGTACCTGCAAGGTTGGTTCCGTACCTGCAAGGTTGGCTCCGTGCCTGCAAGGTTGGCTCCGCACCTGCACGCCACAGTGCGATGGCTTTGCGAGCCGTTGACAGGATGCGGAGGGTGATCGGTGAAATGTCGCGAGGGACCGCGACTCGACAGGTATGTACCCGTGCGTGCCGCTAGCCAGGTGCAGGGCGGCTGAACACACTTTGTCGGCTCGGGTGAAGTTGGCCAGGTCTATGGCTGCATGCGCCCGGAAAATGTCAGTGGCCGGTGCCATGCTCGGACTGTGCATCGAGTGCGGCCCGTCCGATCTCGCCTTGCGGGCGGCCGCCGACGACAACCACTCGGAGGGTCAACGCCATGCTTACCACCAACTACGTGCCCGGAGCTCCCGTCTGGCTCGACCTCGGCAGCACGGACGTCGACGCCGCGGCCTCCTTCTACGGTGCCCTGTTCGGCTGGGAGTTCCAGTCCGCGGGACCCGAGGCCGGGGGCTACGGCATGTTCACGCTCGCGGGAAAGACTGTCGCCGCGGCAGGGCCGCTCACTGAGCAAGGGGCGAGTCCGGCCTGGACAACGTACTTCCACACCCTCGACGCGGACGCCACAGCCAAGGCGGTCCAGCAGGCAGGCGGCACCATCCGTCTCGCCCCGTCCGATGTCTTCACGCACGGCCGGATGGCCGGCTTCGCAGACCCCGCAGGTGCACAGTTCGCCGTCTGGCAGCCCGGCGAGACCAGAGGACTGGACGCGGTTACCGTCCCGAACACGCTGTGCTGGACCGAGTTGCACACGACGGACCCGGCCGCGGCGAAGGCCTTCTATCAATCGGTATTCGACTGGGACACCGAGGACGTGCCCATGGGCGATTTCATTTACACCGTCGTGTCACCGGCAGGCGGCGGGCAGGACGCCAGCCAGGGCGGGATCATGGGGATGACTGACGAGATGCTCAGCGCAGGACTGCGGCCACGCTGGCAGCCGTACTTCGAGGTGACCAACTGCGACGCCATCGTTGCCAAGGCGTCGCAACACGGCGGCACCGTGCCGATGCCGCCCCAGGACGTCGAAGGCGTCGGGCGCATGGCTTCGCTCATCGACCCCTTCGGCGCGCCCTTCTCCATAATTACCAGCGCTGCTGCCTGACCGTAATTACCAGCGCTGCTGCCTGACCGCCGAGAACACCTCGCCTGGCGGCTACGGCTCGTATCGATAGCCCATCCCTGGTTCGTTGATCAGATAGCGCGGGCGAGATGGGTCGGGTTCCAGTTTCCTGCGGAGCCTGGCCAGGTAGAAGCGCAGGTAGTGGGTCTCATGCTGGTATTTGGGCCCCCACACCTCGCTGAGCAACTGGCGGGCGGGAACCAGTTTGCCCGCGTTGCGGAGCAAGATCTCAAGTACGCCCCACTCTGTCGGGGTCAGCCGGACCGGTCCAGGCGAGGTGTCGCTCGCGCTTGCCGCGGACCCGGCTGACGCGCGGCTGGCGCTTGCCGCTGATCCGGGCAAGGCGCCACCAGCGCCTGCCGCGGACCCGGCTGACGTGCCGCTGGCGCCTGCCGCTGATCCGGGCAAGGCGCCACCAGCGCCTGCCGCTGATCCGGGCAAGGCGCCACCAGCGCCTGCCGCTGATCCGGGCAAGGCGCCACCAGCGCCTGCCGCGGACCCGGCTGACGCGCCGCTGGCGCCTGCCGCCGATCCAGAGGTGGCGCCGCTGGTGGTTGCCGCGGCTCCGGACGAGCTGCCACTTGCGTCCTGTACAGGCGTGATAGTGCGGGCGGCGAGATCGATCACATAGTTGCCGAGCGTGAACGAGGCGACCTCGGTGCCGCCGACAGACCGGCGCAGCGCCGAGCGGACCCGGGCAAGCAGTTCATCCATGTGGAACGGCTTGGTCACATAGTCGTCCGCCCCTGCGTCGAGGGCGCCGACCTTTCCCCCAGGATCGGCACGGCCGGACAGCACGATGATCGGGACGCGGGTCCAGCCGCGCAACCCCTCGATCACCTGCACACCATCGAGATCTGGCAGGCCGAGGTCCAGAATGACGAGGTCAGGCGGGCACCTGGCAGCAGCGGCCAGCGCCGCCGCGCCGTCAGGCGCGGTCTCCACGTCATAGTGGCGTGCGCGCAGGTTGATTCGGAGCGCCCGAAGCAGCTGCGGTTCGTCATCGACAACGAGCACCCGGGTCATTCCCCTGCCTCCCCTGACGCAAGCATCTGGTCCACGTCCGCTGCACCCGTCGCGTCGGTCGTAGTCGCTGTGTCCGGTGTGCCGGGCGCGTCGGCCGCGTTGACCGTCGATGCGCCCGCTGTGCCGGCCGTGCCAGGGCCGGCTGTGCTGCTGACAGGCAGGCTGATTACCATGGTCAGGCCTCCCCCGGGGGTGTCTTCGGGTTCCAGGCTCCCGCCCATTGCCTCGATGAGACCGCGTGACAGCGCAAGACCGAGGCCCACGCCCGTCTCGGGGTTGCGGTCCCCGAAGCGCTGGAAGGGCTGGAAGACACGCTCCCTGTCCTCGCGCGCAATGCCCGGGCCCCGGTCGGCCACCCGCAACTCCACCCGGCCGCCCAGGCTGCTCGCCGTGATCAGCACCGGCCGGCCAGGCGGACTGTGCTTGACCGCGTTGGACACCAGGTTGGCCACGGCCCGCTCAAGCAGCCCGGGGTCGGCCAGGATCTGCGGCACGTCGTCCATCTCGACCAACTGCACTTTGGCCATCCCGAAGCCGAGGCCGTCCAGGGCGAGTGGCACGATCTCATCGAGCGTGACCGGCCGCAGGCTGAGGCTGAGCGCGCCCGCCTGTAGCCGGCTCATGTCGAGCAGGTTCTCCACCATCCTGGTCAGCCGGTCGAGCGACTCGTCCGCCGTGGCTAGCAGTTCCTCGGAATCCTCCAGGCTCCAGTCGACATCGTGGCTGCGCAGGCTCGTTACGGCCGCCTTGGCCGAGGCGAGCGGGGTCCTGAGGTCGTGACTGACTGCGGCGAGCAGGGCCGTGCGCATCCGGTCCGCTTCAGCGAGCGGCTTGGCCGCTGCTGCCGCCGCCGCCAGCCTTGCCTGCTCAAGGGCGACCCCAACCTGTGCGGCGAAGGCGGTCAGCACCCGCTGATCGGAAGCGGGCAGTACCCGGCCCCGCAGCACGAGGACGACGCCGTCACTAACCGGTACGATCGCGTCGCCGTCCGCGGGTGAAGTACACGGCCGCGGCCCGGTCGCGGCGACCATCCGCCAGTCGTCCCTGCCAGACCGCTCCAGCAGCGCGACCGATTCCATCCCGAACGCCTCGCGGGAACGCTCAAGCAGCGCGGGGATCGCCTCCTCGCCACGCAGTACGCTGTCGGCCAGCGTGGCAAGCGTCTGCGCTTCGGCGGAGGAGTGCGCGGCCCGCCTGCTCTGCCGGCCCGCCGTATCCACGACCGACGCCACGGTCAGCGCCACGAGCACAAACGCGGCGAGGGCGAAGATGTTGTTCGGATCGGCGATGCTGAACTTGTGGATCGGCGGAATGAAGTAGTAGTTCAGCAGCAGTGACGACGACACCGCGGCGAGCAGCGCGGGCAGCAGGCCGCCGAGCCGCGCGATGGCGACGAGCGCGACAAGAAAGACAAGTACCTGGCTGGTCAGGTTGAGGGAGCCGCGGACCTGCGTGAGCAGGGCGGCGAGCGCAGGCGGCGCGATGATCGCGGCGGCAAGCGCCGCCAACTGCCTGCGCGGCTCGAACCGGCCCCACGATCCGGCGGGCCAGCGCCCCTTTCCCGCCCTCTCGTGGGTGACGATGTGCACGTCGATGTCGCCGGACAGGGCGATCACGGTCTCACCTATGCCGCGGAACATCAGCCGGGACACCCGGTTGCGCCTGCTGCTGCCGAGCACCAGCTGGGTCGCGCTGACGGCCCGGGCGAATTCGAGCAGCGCTTGCGTCACGTCGTCCCCGACCACCATGTGATACGTGCCGCCGAGGGATTCCACCAGCCTGCGCTGGGCCGCCAGGTCGGCCGGCGACGCGTCGGCCAGCCCATCGCTGCGCGCCACGTGCACGGCGAGCACGTCCCCGCCGACCGCACGAGCGGCGATGCGGGCGGCGCGCCTGATCAGCGTCCCGCCTTCTGCGCCGCCGGTGAGCGCGACGACCACGCGCTCGCGTGCCTCCCAGACGCCGCCGATGCCGTGCGCATCGCGGTACTGCTTGAGCCCCTCGTCGACCCGGTCCGCTACCCACAGCAGCGCGAGCTCGCGCAGCGCGGTCAGGTTGCCAACACGGAAATAGTTCGACAGCGCGGCGTCGATCTTCTCGGGTGAATACACGCTGCCGTGCGCCATCCGCCGCCGCAGCGCCTCAGGCGACATATCCACGAGCTCGACCTGATCGGCCGCGCGGACGACGTCGTCGGGCACCGTCTCGCGCTGCGGCACGCCGGTGATCTTCTCGACGACATCGTTGAGGGACTCCAGGTGCTGGATGTTGACGGTGGTGATCACCTCGATGCCCGCGTCGAGCAACTCCCGCACGTCCTGCCAGCGCTTCTCGTTGCGGCCGCCCGGCACGTTGGTGTGCGCGAGCTCGTCGACCAGCGCCACTTCTGGCTTCCTGGCGAGCACGGCGTCGACGTCCATCTCGGTGAACCGGGCGTCGCGGTAGGCACGGGTCAGCCGCGGCACCATCTCGAGGTCGCCGATCATCTCCTCGGTGCGCGAGCGGCCGTGGCATTCCACATAGCCGATGACCACGTCCGTTCCGCGGTCGGCGCGGCGCCGACCCTCGTCGAGCATCCGGTAGGTCTTGCCGACCCCCGGCGCCGCGCCGAGATAGACCCGCAGCCGCCCGCGCACCGTGCTTCCTCCGAGAAGACCTGGTTCCGCCAAGGACGCGCGCCCGCGTCAGCCGGTCAGGTTGTCGAGTGCCAGGTTCAGTTCAAGCACGTTGACCCGCGGCTCACCAAGGAACCCGATGTTGCGGCCCTGGATGTGCTTGGTGACCAGGGCCCTGACGGTCGCAGGGCTAAGGTGTCGGGCCGCCGCGACCCGGTTCACCTGCAGGTAGGCGTAGGCCGGTGAGATATCGGGATCCAGGCCCGAACCTGAGGCGGTGACCGCGTCGGGTGGCACGCTGGCCGGGCTCACGCCATTGAACTTCGCGACCGCCTGCCGCCTGGAGTTGATCAAATTCACCAGCACCGGGTTGGTCGGGCCCAGGTTCGACGCGGCGGAAAAGCCCGCGTCGCAACCATAATCGGTCTTGGAGGCCGGGTTCACGGCGTTCGACGGCCGCTCCTGGAAGTACTGCGGCAGCGGGTTGCCCTTGGCGTCGACGAACTCCTGGCAGAGCAGGCTGGAGCCGACCACCTTACCGTGGAAGGTGGCCAGCGAGCCGTTGGCCTGCTTGTGGAAGGCGGCCTGTGAGACGCCCATCACGACGAGCGGGTACGCGACGCCACAGATCACGGTGATCACGATCAGCATGCGCAGCGCGGCGAGGTGCTGGCCGAGCCAGCTGGGAAGTCGTGACATGTCAGTCAGCCACCGAATCCTGGGATGTTCATGATGATGAGGTCGATCAGCTTGATGAAGATGAACGGGATGATCAGCCCGCCCACGCCGTAGATCCACAGGTTCCGGCGGAGCAGGGCCGACGCCGAGGCCGGCTTGTAGCGGACGCCGCGCAGCGCCAGCGGGATCAGCGCGACGATGATCAGGGCGTTGAAGATGATCGCGGAGGTGATCGCCGACTCGGGGCTGTGCAGGTGCATGATGTTGAGCTTTGCCAGCCCCGGGAAAGCGATCGAGAACATGGCCGGCAGCATGGCGAAGTACTTCGCCACGTCGTTGGCGATGGAGAACGTGGTCAGCGCGCCGCGCGTGATCAGCAACTGCTTGCCGATCTCGACGACCTCGATGAGCTTGGTCGGGTTGGAGTCCAGGTCGACCATGTTCCCGGCCTCCTTGGCGGCGGAGGTACCGGTGTTCATCGCCACCCCGACGTCGGCCTGCGCGAGCGCCGGGGCGTCGTTGGTGCCGTCCCCGGTCATCGCGACCAGCTTGCCGCCCTCCTGCTCCTTCCTGATCAGTGCCATCTTGTCTTCCGGCGTGGCCTCGGCGAGGAAATCGTCCACGCCGGACTCGTCCGCGATGGCCTTGGCGGTCAGCGGGTTATCGCCGGTGATCATAACGGTGCGGATGCCCATCGCGCGCATGTGCTCGAACCGCTCGGCGATGCCCTCCTTGACGATGTCCTTGAGCAGGATCACGCCGAGGGCACGGGCGGTGCCGTTCGTCTTCTCGGCCACCACCAGCGGAGTACCGCCCGCGGCGGAGATGGCATCCACCATCGCGCCGAGCTCCGGTGCTGGCACGCCGCCCGACTGCCGGATCCATTCGCGGACGGCGCTGGAGGCGCCCTTACGGACCTCGCGGCCGCCGACGAGATCCACCCCGCTCATCCGGGTCTGCGCGGTGAACTCCACGAATTGCGCGCCCGGCAGCTCGCCCTCGCCGCGTTCACGCAGGCCGTGCTCGCGCTTGGCGAGCACGGTGATCGAGCGGCCCTCCGGTGTGTAGTCGGCCATGCTGGACAGCTGGGCGGCGTCCGCGAGCTCGTCGATCTTGACACCGGTCACCGGCAGGAACTCGGTCGCCTGGCGGTTGCCAATGGTAATCGTGCCGGTCTTGTCCAGCAGCAGCGTGTTCACGTCGCCCGCGGCCTCGACCGCCCGGCCGGACATGGCGAGCACGTTGCGCTGCACGAGCCGATCCATGCCGGCGATGCCGATCGCGGACAGCAGCGCGCCGATCGTGGTCGGGATCAGCGCGACGAGCAGCGCGACCAGGATCACCAGGCTCTGCGGTACGCCGGAATAGAACGCCATCGGCTGCAGCGACACCACGGCGAGCAGGAAGATGATGGTGAGCGCGGCGAGCAGGATGTTCAGCGCGATCTCGTTCGGGGTTTTCTGCCGCTGCGCGCCCTCGACCAGGGCGATCATCCGGTCGATGAACGTCTCACCCGGCTTTGAGGTGATCTTCACCACGATGCGGTCCGACAGCACCCTGGTGCCGCCGGTGACCGCGGACCTGTCGCCGCCTGACTCGCGGATGACCGGTGCGGACTCGCCGGTGATCGCCGACTCGTCCACCGAGGCCACGCCCTCGACCACGTCGCCGTCGCCCGGGATGATCTGTCCCGCCTCCACCACGACGTGGTCGCCGAGCCTCAGCGCGGTGCCCGCGACCTCTTCTTCGCGCAGCGTCGCCTGGCCGGGTTGCCAGCCGGTCAGCCGACGGGCCACGGTCTCCCGCTTGGTCCGCCGTAGCGTGTCGGCCTGCGCCTTGCCCCGGCCCTCGGCCACGGCCTCGGCCAGGTTGGCGAAGACCACGGTGAGCCACAGGAACACGGTGATTGTCCAGGCGAACACCGACGGATTCTTGATCGCCGAATAGGTGGTCAGCACGGAGCCGACCTCGACGACGAACATTACCGGGTTGTGGAACTGGACCCGCGGATCCAGTTTCTTGACGGCGTCCGGCAGCGACCTCCAGATCATCTTGGGGTCGAGCAGGCCGCCGCCGACCCGGTGCGGCTCGGCGCTGGCTTGCTTTTCCGCCGGTGCCGGGGTCTCGGGTGCGCTTGTCAGTGACATCAGTGCAGTCCTTCAGCGAACGGGCCCAGCGCGAGCGCCGGGAAGTAGGTCAGTCCGACGAGGATGAGGATCACGCCAATGAGCATGCCGACGAACAGTGGCTTGTGGGTTTCGACCGTCCCGGCGCTGGCCGGTACCGGCGTCTGCCTGGCCAGCGAACCCGCGAGCCCCAGCACGAAGATCTCCGGTGCGAACCTGCCGAGCAGCATCACGATGCCGCCGACGGTGTTGTACCAGGTGGTGTTCGTGGTCAACCCGGCGAACGCGGAACCGTTGTTGTTGGCCATCGAGGTGAACGCATACATGATCTCGGTCAGGCCGTGCGGGCCCGGATTCAGGATCGAGGACAGCGGGGAGGTTTTCGGCGTCGGCCAGTTCCTGAGCGCGAGCGACAGCCCGGCCGCGGTCAAGATGACCGTGGGCAACGTCAGAAAGTACAGCGCCGCGTACTTCATCTCGGTCGGCCGGATCTTCTTGCCGATGTACTCCGGTGTCCGGCCGACCATGAGCCCGCCGACGAACACCGTCACGATCGCCAGGACCAGGATGCCGTACAGTCCCGCGCCTACACCGCCGGGTGCGACCTCGCCCAACGCCATATCGAACAGCGCGATGCCGCCACCGAACGCGGTAAACGAGTCATGGAAGGAGTTCACCGCCCCGGTGGAGGTCACCGTCGTCGAGGCGGCGAACATCGACGAGCCGGGGATGCCGTACCTGACCTCCTTGCCCTCCATCGCGGCGTGTGCCGCCATCGGGGCGGCACCCGCGTGCTGCGCCTCGAAGAAGCTGATGCCACCGACGGCGGCGAGCCAGATGACCACCATCACCGCGAGCAGCGCATAGCCCTGCCGCGTGTCCCCGACCATCTTGCCGAACGCGCGCGTCAGCGAGAACGGGATGACCAGGATCAGGAAGATCTCGAAAATGTTGGTAAACGGATTCGGGTTCTCGAACGGGTGCGCCGAGTTGGCGTTGAAGAAGCCGCCACCGTTGTTCCCCATCTCCTTGATGACCTCCTGCGAGGCCACTGGGCCGCCGACCATGGTTTGGTGCTGCCCAGCCAGCGTGCTGACGGCGTGCGTGACCGTGAAGTTGTCGATCACCCCGCCCGCCGCCAGGATTAGCGCCCCGACGAACGCCAGCGGCAACAGCAGCCGCAGCACGCACCGGGTGAGGTCTACCCAGAAGTTGCCCAGCCGGTCGGTCTTGCGCCGCATGAACCCGCGGACCAACGCGATGGCGATCGCGATGCCGACGGCGGCGGAGGCGAAGTTCTGCACCGCCAGGCCGCACATCTGGACGATGTAGCCCATCGTCGACTCGCCGGAGTAGTTCTGCCAGTTGGTGTTGGTGGTGAACGAGACGGCGGTGTTCCACGCGAGGGCTGGCGGAACCCGAGTAAACCCGAGCGAGAGCATCAGGTGGTCCTGTATGCGCTCGAGCAGGTACACGGCGAGCACGGACATGATCGAGAACGCGAGCATGCTGCGGAGGTACGTGCTCCACTTCTGGTCCGCGTTCGGGTCGACACCGATGGTCTTGTAGATCCCGCGTTCCACCCGCCAGTGCTTCTCCGACGTGAAGATACGGGCGATGTAGTCGCCGAGCGGCTTGTAGCAGACCGCCAGGGCGAGCACGAGCAGGCCGACCTGGAGCCAGCCAGCGGCTGCACTAGACATCAGAACTTCTCCGGGAGGATCAGGGCCAGCACGAGGTAGACGGCCAGCGCGACGCCGGCGATCAGGCCGATGATGTTGTCAGCGCTCAAAACGCTCGACCCCCCAGACCAGCAGGCCGAGCACGGCAAATACCAGCACCGTGAGCCCGATGTAGATCAGGTCCGACATGGTTGTGCTCCTTTGTGCTCTTTGCTCGCTCCTACGACCGCCGCGCTTTGCGGCTGCGCCAAAGCTCCTGCGCGCTCGCGCCGCTGCGATGCATCCCCGCGGCGAACGCCACAGGTCCTTGGCAAGTAAAGGCTCGAATTGTGGCGGAATGGGCCGTCCTAACGGACCCCTGACAGGCCGGCCGATCTTCCTAACAGGTTCCTAACAAGCGGTCGCAGCCGTCCCTCGCGAAGGCAGCCGCGTGCCTAAATCCGGGGCATCAGCAGCTGAGGTGCTCGATGGCCGTTGCGCCCTAGAGTGAGTCCCCTATGGCGGCGACGCGGAAACGCCAATAATGGTGGGCGCCGACGGCGAGACCGGGGCGACCGGAACCGGCAGCGACCCCAGCATCGACGACGACGACGGCGGCGGCAAAGGCGCAGGCGGCGACGGGGAAGAAAAGTCCCGGCTGACCGCGCTGCAAGGGCTCGCCGCGCTGTCCCTCGACGCGCTGTCGTCGGTCGCCTACGGTCCCGAGGCGATCGTGGTGGTGCTGGCCGCTGCCGGCACCGCCGCCCTCAAGTACACGCTGCCGGTGACCTTGGCGATCGTGGCGCTGCTGGCCATCCTTGTCGTCTCGTACCGGCAGGTGATCGCCGCGTTCCCCAGCGGCGGCGGCGCGTACGCGGTGGCGCGCAGGCACCTCGGGCAGCAGCCGAGCCTGGTCGCGGGCGCCTCGCTGATCATCGACTACGTGCTCAACGCCGCTGTCGGGGTCTCCGCCGGCATCGCGGCCCTGACCTCGGCGTTCCCCTCCCTCTACGGGGCCAGGGTGTGGCTGTGCCTGGCGGCGCTCGCCCTCATCACCGGGATCAACCTGCGCGGTGTCGCCGACTCGGCCCGGGTCTTCATCGGGCCGACCATCTTGTTCATCGCCGCCATCGGCGTGGTCATTGTGGCCGGGATCGTGCGCAGCCATCCGGCGGTGCCGCCCGCGCACGTCACGGAGCAAGCCACCGAGACGGTCGGCCTGCTGCTGCTGCTCAAGGCGTTCGCCTCGGGCTGCTCCGCGCTGACCGGAGTGGAGGCGATAGCGAACGCGGTCCCGGCGTTCCGGGCGCCGCGGGTGCGCGGGGCGCAGCGCACCGAGGTCATGCTTGGCGTCGTCCTCGGCGTCATGCTGATCGGCCTGGCCATCCTGATCCGCAAGTTCCACGTCGGCCCGGTGCCAGGCGAAACGGTCCTCGCTCAGCTCACCGACGCGTCGGTCGGCCACAACATCATCTTCTACGTCGTGCAGCTCACCACGCTGGTGCTCCTCGCCTTGGCCGCAAACACCTCGTTCGGCGGCATGCCGGTCCTGTTGAGCCTGCTCGCCAGGGACAACTTCCTGCCGCACCTGTTCTTCCTGCGAGCCGACCGGCAGGTGCACCGCTACGGCGTCGGCGTGCTCGCGCTGCTCGCGGCGATCCTGCTCGTGGTCGCCCGCGGCGACACCCAGGCGCTCGTGCCGGTGTTCGCGATCGGCGTGTTCGTCGGCTTCACCCTTTCCCAGTTCGGCATGGTCAGGCACTGGCGCGCCGATCACGGCCCGGGCTGGCAGGGGCGCGCGGTCATCAACGGCGTGGGTGCCGTCGCGTCGGGGGCCGCCATCGTCATCGAGCTTGTCAGCAAGTTCACCGAGGGCGGCTGGCTGGTCGTCGTCACGATCCCCGCGCTTGTGCTGCTCTTCCTGCGCATCCACCACGCCTACGACCGCATCGGCGTGCAGCTCGGGCTCGGCGAGCAACCGCCACCGCCGCAACGGCAGCGCTCCTTGGTCGTCGTCCCTGTCGCGGGGATGTCACGGCTCACCGGAGAGGGGATCTCGGCCGCCCTCTCACTCGGCGAGGATGTGGTCGCCGTCACCGTCTGCTACGCCGATCCCGAGGAGATGGCGTCGCACGCCCAGTTCCGCGAGCGGTGGAACAGCTGGCAGCCGGACATCCAGCTGGTCACGCTGAATTCACGGCGCAGGTCTCTCGCCGCGCCCATCGTCGACTATCTCAAGCAGCTCGAGCACCAGGAGCGCTATCACCGGCTCGTCGTGCTGATCCCGGAGGTGCAGCCCGCCCGGCCCTGGCAGTGGATCATGCACAACCAGCGCGGCAGGGTGCTTGACCGGGCGATCAGGCGCGGCACGAGCAATGTGGTGATCTGCAGGCTGCGGTTCCGGCTGAATACCTGGGAGGTCGCGGGAGCGGACGCCGGCCCGCCCAAGTAACCGTCGCGTCCACTCGGCAACCTCGCGGTTTCCGCGGTCCTCGGCTCGGCCGCCCGCCAGGTCCGCTGACAAGCCGCCCAGACCGCGCGCCCGGCGGGATGAGTCGCGCCCGCTGGCGTGAATGGCGCTCCGCTGCCATGAATCGGGCATGCTTGAGGCATGAAACGCGGCCAGCTGCGCATCTATCTCGGGGCGGCGCCCGGAGTTGGCAAGACCTACGCGATGCTCGGCGAGGGACACCGGCGGATTGAGCGCGGCACCGACGTGGTGGCGGGGTTCGTCGAGACCTACAACCGGCCGCTGACGGCGCAACTCCTCGAAGGCCTCGAAATCGTGCCTCGCCGCGTGATGAGCTACCGGGGCGCCACGTTCGAGGAGATGGATATCGACGCGCTGCTGGCGAGGAAACCACATGTCGCGCTCGTCGACGAACTCGCCCATACAAACGTCCCAGGCTCGCGTAACGCCAAGCGCTGGCAGGACGTGGAGGAATTGCTCGCGGCCGGCATCGATGTGATCTCCACGGTGAACATCCAGCACCTGGAGTCGCTCAACGACGTCGTGGAGAAGATCACCGGGGTGCCGCAGCGGGAGACCGTGCCCGATTCTGTCGTCCGCGCCGCGGACCAGATCGAGGACGTGGACATGGCACCTGAGGCGTTGCGGCGGCGGATGGCGCACGGCAACGTCTACGCGCCAGAGAAGGTCGACGCCGCGCTATCCAACTACTTCCGGGTCGGCAACCTTACCGCGCTGCGCGAGCTCGCGCTGCTGTGGGTGGCCGACCGGGTCGAGGAAGGACTGCTCAAATACCGGGCCGACCACGACATCGGCCCCACCTGGGAGGCCCGTGAACGAGTAGTCGTCGCCCTCACAGGTGGCCCCGAGGGCGACACATTGATCAGGAGGGCGGCGCGCATCGCCGGCCGCACGGCCGGCGGCGACCTGCTCGCCCTGCACGTGACCAAATCCGACGGCCTGACCGGCGCGAACCCTGCGGCGCTCGCGGCCCAGCGCCGCCTGGTGGAGTCCCTCGGCGGCTCCTACCACCAGGTGATCGGCGACGACGTCCCGACGGCCCTGCTGACGTTCGCCCAAGCGGAGAACGCGACCCAGCTCGTGCTCGGGGCGAGCAGACGGTCATGGCTGGCCGCGATGCTCAGCGGGCCCGGAATCGGCTCACGGACGATCCACGGGTCCGGCGACATCGACGTGCACATCGTCACCCACCCGCACATGGGCCGCAGGCGCCGGCGGGCCCACATGCACGGCTCGCTGAGCCCGCATCGGAGGGTCTACGGCTTCGCCATTGCCGCCGTGGCCCTGCCGCTGCTCACCTTGCTGCTCACGAACGCGCGCGGCAGCCTCAACCTGGTCAGCGACGTGCTGTGCTTCCTCGTCGTCGTGGTCGTGGTGGCCCTTGTCGGCGGACTGTATCCTGCGCTGTGCGCGGCCATCGCGGCCTCGCTGCTGATCAACTACTTCCTTGTCCCGCCGCTGCACACGTTGAACATCGCCGACCCGAACGACGCCCTGGCCCTTGGCGTCTTCATCGTGGTCGCCGCGGCGGTCAGCTCCGTGGTCGACCTCGCCGCGCGGCGCACCAGGCAGGCGGCCCGGGCAAGCGCGGAATCCCAGACCCTCGCAACGCTGGCCGGTACCGTCATGCGTGGCGAGGCCAGTGTGGACGCGATGCTCGAGCGGGTCCGCGAGGCTTTCGCGATGAGGTCGGCCAGCCTGCTCGAGCGGTCGGACGGCGCCGCCGCGGGCACCCCGCGCGGCCCCGCCTGCACCTGGAACGTCACCGCTTCGGCGGGCGCCGAGCCGGCGTCGCGGCCCGAGGACGCCGACGTGGACGTGCCCGTCGGCGACGAGTTCTGCCTTGCGCTGCGCGGGCGCCCACTGCCGGCCGAGGACAGGCGAGTGCTCGGCGCCTTCGCGGCGCACGCCGCGGCCGCTTTCGAGCAGCACAGGCTCACCGAGGCCGCGGAAGCCGCCAAACCCATCGCGGAGGCAGACAAGTTGCGCACGGCACTGCTGGCAACGGTCAGTCACGACCTGCGGAGCCCGCTCGCTGCCGCCAAGGCCGCTGTCACTAGCCTGCGAAGCAGCGACGTCATCTGGTCGCCCGACGAGTCTGCCGAACTGCTTGCGAGCGCCGACGAGTCGCTTGATCAGCTCAACAGGCTCGTGGACAACCTGCTTGACATGAGCCGACTGCAAGCCGGGGCGCTGTCGATGCGGAATGTGCCGACCAGCCTCGAGGAGATCGTGGCGCACGCCCTGGCCGACCTCGGGCGGGAGGCCCGGGGCATCAGGCTGGTCGTCTCGTTCGGGCTGCCGCTTGTCCTCGCAGACCCGGCCCTGCTCGAACGGGTGGTGGTGAACCTGCTGACCAACGCCATCCGCTACTCCCCCGCCGGTGCGCCCCCGACGGTGACCGCGAGCGCCCTCGGCGACCGGGTGGAGCTACGGGTGATCGACCGCGGGCCCGGCATTCCGCAAGCCGACCGCGACCGGATGTTCGCGCCTTTCCAGCGCCTCAACGGTGCCGAGAGCCCCACGGGCGCCGGACTCGGGCTGGCGCTTTCGCGCGGTCTCACCGAGGCCATGCACGGCACGCTCACGCCGGAGGACACTCCCGGCGGCGGCCTGACCATGACGGTCTCGCTACCCGTGAGCAGTACCAGCACACCGGGCGCAAGCACAGCCACCCTAACAAGCACACCCGCCCTAACAAGCACAGCGGACACAAGCCCAGCGGACACAAGCACAGCGGACACGACAAGCACAGCGGGCACAACAAGCACAGCGGGCACAACAAGCACAGCGGGCACAGACGCTACAGTCGGCCGGAAGGCCGCGGGCGCGTCTGAGCAGCAGGAGCAGGCATGACGCGCGTGCTTGTAGTGGACGACGAAGCGCAGATCGTCCGCGCCTTGCGGATCAACCTGCGGGCACGGCAGTTCGACGTGCTGACCGCCGCGACCGGCACCGAGGCGCTGCGCGCCGCCGCCAGCCACCCGCCCGATGTGGTCCTGCTCGACCTCGGCCTGCCCGACCTGGAAGGTGTCGAGGTGATCGCGGGACTCCGTGGCTGGACCGACGCACCGATCATCGTGCTTTCCGGCCGGTCCGACGCCACCGACAAGGTGGACGCGCTCGACGCCGGCGCGGACGACTACGTGACGAAACCGTTTGGCATGGACGAACTGCTCGCCAGGATGCGGGCCGTCACCCGTCGCGTCCAGCCGCACGAGGCCGCGCCAAGGGTGACGTTCGGCACCGCGACGGTGGACCTGGCCGCGCGGCGGGTCACCCGCTCGGTGAACGGCACCATCAGCGATGTGCGGCTCACCCCGACCGAATGGCACCTGATCGAGGTGCTGCTCCGGCACCCGGGAAAACTGCTCAGCCAGCGCCAGCTGCTCACCGAGGTGTGGGGCCCTGGCTACGCCGACGCAGCAGGCAATCTCCGCCTGTACATGGCGCAGCTAAGGCGCAAACTCGAACCGGATCCGTCCCGGCCGCGCTACCTGCTCACCGAACCCGGCATGGGTTACCGCTACCAACCAGAATCCTGACGCCGATGGTTCGGCTCAGATAATTACGACTTACCTGCCTTGCAGGACCCGTCGAAACGCGCCAATCGCGGCAATTGCCGCGGCGACGAAGGCGGTAGCAAAAAGGGCACGGCCCGAATGGCTATCCCGGGTGCTTGCGGGAACCTGCACGTTGACCAATATGCAGCCAGGGTCGGCACCGGTCATGAGGGCAACGAGGTCTTTCGCGGTGCTCTCTGCGTCATCGAGGCTGCGGACCTGGGTGACGCGACCAGATTCAAGCTCGGGAACGGTGATCTCCCACCAACGCCCAGCGCGCGCGCAAATCGCCGTGTAGGTCATGCAAGCCACCTCCCCGGGGGGCGTACTCACTGGAGCCATCCCTTCGGTAGACAGGAGAGATCCGCACAGATGTTGCGGATCACGCCCGGGCTAATCTCGTTGTGCCGCGGAACCGCAGTCGTGTGCTTGCCACATGGGCATTGCCACTTCTCATGGATACCCTGTTCGTATGCTTTGACGCAATCGTGGGCACGCAGCGCCTTGACGAAGCGGCGCTTACTCATCGGCTTCACGTTCGCTTTTTACCTGACAGGACTGACACATCGACGCCAGCAACCGGGCGTCAGCGTAGCGCGGCGCCTCCTCGGACGGGGAAACCTGCGATGCTCAGCCGGGCCGTCGGCCGCAGTCCATGAGCAGCGATCGGACGGTCTGGCGCACGCCGCCCCGGGTGAGGCGGTACAGGTGAGCTGTGAGCAGATCCTCGAACCCCGCGTTCGCGCCGAGATCACCGAATACCTCGCGCACATGGAGCAGGGCGGCCGCCACGTCCTTGGCGCGTGACACACCGCGCAGCCGTTCGGTAAAAATCCCGGCCAACGGGTCGTCGACAGCGAACGAGCGCCCATCGTCGCTCCTACCCGTTGCGACGTGCCGCATCCAGGCCGCCACCGCCAGCGATGCCCAGATCGGCTCGGCCCCGGCGCGGTAACGGTCCCTGATGGTGCCGAGCAGCCGCTGCGGCAGCTTCTGGCTGCCGTCCATGGCTACTTGCGCGGTCTTGTGGCGCAACGCGGGGTTGGCGAAGCGCGGCAACTGCTGCGCCTGATACGCGGCCAGATCGGTCCCCGCGGGGGGATCAAGCGTGGGCGCCACGTCCTCGCCGAGCAGCCGCAGAACGTAGCTGGCCAGCTCGGGGTCCGCCGCCGCGGCGGCGATGTACTCGTATCCGGCCAGGCCGCCCAGGTAGGCGAGCGCGGAGTGCGCGCCGTTGACGACGCGGAGCTTCATGATCTCGTAAGGTGCGACGTCGGGCACGAGCAGCGCGCCTGCCCGTTCCCACCGCGGCCGGGGCCCGGCGAAGTCATCCTCGATGACCCAGTGCGAGTCGGGCTCCGCCACGACCGTCCCCTCGTCCCGCACCCCCAGCAGCGCAGCGGCGTCGGCGCGATCGGCTTCCGTGGCGGCGGGGACGATGCGGTCGACCATCGTGGCGGGAAACCGCGCCGCCGCGGCCATCCAGCCGGCGATGGCATTCCGTGCGGCGCCGATGTTCCTGGCACCGACGTTCCTGGCACCGACGTTCCTGGCACCGACGTTCCTGGCACCGACGTTCCTGGCACCGACGTTCCTGGCACCGGTGTTCACGGCGCCGGCGGTCCCCGCACTGGCGATCCCCGCACTGGCGATCCCCGCGTAATGCGCCAGGTACTGCTCGACCAGGCCGCGCAGCGTGCTGCCGTTGGAAGGAAGATTGTCGCAGCACACGATCGTCAGCGGCGGGCCGTCCGCCGCGGCGCGAGCGGCAAGCCCCGCGGCAAGCTGGCCGACCACGGTACGCGGCGGCCGTCCAGCCAGGTCGGCGGCGACCTCGGGGTCGGCGAGCCGCAGGCGACCACTGGCGGGATCATGCCGGTAGCCCTTTTCCGTGACGGTGAGCGTGACGACGGTGACGGCGGGTTCGGCAATCTTGGCGACCACCTCGGCCGGATCCGCCCCGGCGAAAGCCACCTCGCGGATCGCGCCGATAACCTGCGGGCACACCTCATCGGCGGAACGCACAAGCACGGTGTAGAGGCAATCCTGCGGTACAAGCTGGTCGGCCACGCTACCGCTGCGCTGGGTGAATCCCGCGATAGCCCAGTCGCCGCACGCCTCGGTGTAGACGGCCTGGTGGGCGCGGTGGAACGCGCCGACGCCCAGATGCACGACGGCGACCTTGCGCCCGCGCGGATCGGTGGCCGGGCGCAGGTGCGGCGGGATCCTGCCGAGCGTGGCGTACCGCAGCCGGTCTGTCACGGGACTGCCGGTCCTGCCGGGACACGTTCTTGTTGGGTGCTGAATCGGCTGGGCAGGACCGTCGCTCGACGATGCGGCGGCACGGCTTTGGTGCTCACATCACCACGCCCAGCTGCCACGGGGTGAACTCCTCGTCTCCGAAGCCGAGAAGCTCACTGGCTGTGGCACGACCCGAGGCCACCGCGAGAACCCGATCGAAGATCTTCCGGCCAACGTCGGACACGCTGGCCTCGCCGTCCGCGATCACTCCACAGTTCACGTCCATGTCCTCGCCCATCGCCGCGTGGGTGCGTGAGTTGGAGCAGAGCTTGAGGCTCGGGGCGGGTTTGGCGCCGAAGACCGAACCGCGGCCGGTCGTGAAGCACACCACCTGGGCGCCGCCCGCGACGATGCCGGTGACCGACACCGGGTCATAACCAGGCGTGTCCATGAAAACCAGGCCCTTGGCGCCGACCCGCTGCGCGTACTGGTAGACCGCGCGAAGCGGCGTCGTGCCGCCCTTGGCGATCGCACCGAGGGACTTCTCCAGGATCGTGGTGATCCCGCCTGCCTTGTTTCCCGGTGCAGGGTTGGCATCCATGGTGGTGCCCGACGCCGCCGTGTAGCCGTCCCACCACGCGATCCGTGCCAGCAGGCTGTCGGCCACGTCCGGGGACGCCGCGCGTGCGACGAGCAGGTGCTCCGCGCCGTAGATCTCGGGCGTCTCCGCGAGGACGGCGGTGCCGCCCTGGGCAACGAGCAGGTCCACCGCCGCGCCGAGCGCGGGATTGGCGGTCATCCCGGAGAAAGCGTCGGAACCGCCGCAGTTCAGCCCGAGTATCAGTGCGCTGGCCGGGACCGGCGTCCTGCGCGCCGATTCCGCCTCGGGCAGCAGGCTTGCCAGCGCTTCGACGCCCGCCCGCGCCGCCGCTGTCGTGCCGCCAGCCTCCTGGATGCTGAGCATGCGTACCGGGTTAGGGCAGCCGGCCAGGTCGAGGTCGGCAAGCTGGTTGACCTCGCAGCCGAGGCCCACGGCCACGATCCCGGCGAAGTTGGGGTGGGCCGCGTAGCCGGTCAGGGTCCGCCGCAGTATGTCCAGGCCCTCGCCCGGCGCGGCCATCCCGCAGCCCGTGCCGTGGGTTAGCGCGACCACCCCATCGAGGTGCGGGCTGGCATCCACCATGGCCTGTGCCTTGCGAGCGATCAGTTTCGCCACGGTCGCCGAGCAGTTAACGGAGGTCAGCACGCCGAGGTAGTTGCGCGTTCCGACCCGGCCGTCCGGGCGCACGATCCCGTCGAAGGTGGCCGTGCCGGTCTGCGGCCGAGTCCGGTGCTGACCGGCGATGCCGCGCTGGCCGGTCCCCCCGCCGCGCCGACCCGCGCCCGCACCGATGCCGCGCTGGCCGGTCCCCCCGCCGCGCCGACCCGCGCCCGCACCGATGCCGCGCTGGCCGGTCCCCCCGCCGCGCTGACCCGCGCCGGCTGCGTTGCCTGCCGGGCTTCGCGAGTCCCCGGGGCCACTGGCTGGAACGAACGCCAGGTTGTGCACGTGCACGTGTTCGCCTGCCGCTACCGGGACCGTCGTGACCCCGATCACCTCGCCGTACTTGTGTACTTTCGTCCCGGCAGGCAGGTCCCGCGTGGCGACCTTGTGACCGGCCGGCACAGCGGCCCGCACCGCGACACCAGCCGGCTCGCCGGTCGCGACCATATCCCCAGCGGCGAGATCGCTGAGCGCGACCGCTACGTCGTCGCCGTCGCGCAAAACCAGTGTGTTAGCTGCGTTAACCACGGCTCGCCGCCTCCGCTGTCGCTCCAGCCGCATCGCGCGTGACCGCGAGCGGTTCGGCTAGCCCGCCTGGCCGGGTCGCGGCGGAGCCGACCCCGATCGCCCTGACGCCCGCGGCGAGGAAGCCACCGGCCGTGACGGCGGTAATCCCGCCCGTGGCGACGAAGCTCACGTCAGGGAAAGGGCCACGCATTTCGCGGAACCAGGCGGGTCCGAGCACGCTCGCGGGAAACGCCTTCAGCCAGTGGCAGCCGGCCGCCAGAGCGCTCTGCACCTCGGTGGCCGTGGCTACGCCCGGCATATGGGGCAGGCCCGCGGCCGCGCTCGCGGCCAGGACGCCGGGGCTGAAGCCGGGTGCCACGGTGAAAGCCGCGCCTGCTGCCCTCGCCCGCTCGGCCTGGCCCGGTGTCAGCACCGTGCCCGCACCCACCGGATGGCCGCGGCTGCGGCCTGCCTGAACGGTCACCTCCGGGGCGGCAAGCGCCACCGGATTCTGGATGGGAACCTCGATGAGCCCAGCGCCCGCGTCCCACACGGCCTCGGCAAGTTCGAGCGTGCGGCCGGGCGACTGACCACGCAAGATGACAATAACGGTCTCGTCCGCGAGCAGTTCGTCAAATGTCAGCACGGTGACGTTCTCCCTTGCTCGGCGGGTTCAAGCCGCCCGGCAGGTGCAAGCCGCCCGGCAGGTGCAAGCCCGGCAGGTGCAAGCCGCCCGGCAGGTGCAAGCCCGGCAGGTGCAAGCCGCGCCGGCAGGTGCGAGCTGCTGAGGGGGCGCAAGTTGCCCAGCGGGTTTGAGTTGCCCGGTGGGTGCGAGTCGCTCGGCGGGCGCGGGTGGCTCGGCAGGTTCGAGAGATGCGCCGGTAAGGCGCGTGCCGTCGGCTATGTCTGCACCCCACGGGGCGCCGACGGCGCAACTGTGCTGCTCACAGCCGTAGATGGGATTCTCGGCGCACACAGGGTGACGCGGCGGCCGGGCGTCAGGTGTGCAGGTCGCCGTGCCGTGAACAGCTGGCGCGCCAGCCCATCGGGTTGACCTGTACGACCATGCGCCTGGCGCATTGCGGGCAGTAGCGCGGCGGTTCCAGCTCGGCTCGCTGCTGGCACGAACCGTGGACGGGCACGTCAGCCGATTCGCCGCACATCTCGCAGTAGAGGCGCGTACTCATGGGGTCACGCAGGCTAGAGGGTCGCCGATAGTGCCTTGATCGGCATACTCAGCTCGTCCAGTAGCGCGATGTCCGCCTCGGCGGGACGGCCCAGGGTCGTCAGGTAGTTGCCGACAATGATCGCGTTGATCCCGCCGAGCATGCCCTGCCGGGCGCCGAGATCGCCGAGGGTGATCTCGCGCCCGCCGGCGAAGCGCAAGATCGTGTGCGGCATCGCCAGCCGGAATGCGGCGACCGTGCGCAGGGCGTCCTTGCCGTCGAGTACCGGAAGTTCTCCGAACGGGGTGCCGGGCCGTGGGTTGAGAAAGTTCATGGGCACCTCGTCGGGCTCGAGTTCGGCGAGTTGCGCGGCGAACTCGGCGCGCTGCTCGATGCTCTCGCCCATGCCGATGATCCCCCCGCAACAGACCTCCATCCCGGCGGCAGCAACCATCCGCAGGGTGTCCCGGCGTTCTTCCCAGGTGTGCGTGGTCACGACCTGGTCGAAGTGGGACCGTGCCGTCTCGAGGTTGTGGTTGTAGCGGTGCACGCCGATCGCGGTCAGCTCGTCGACCTGCGCCTGCGTGAGCATGCCCAGCGAGCAGGCGACGTTGATGTCGACCTCGGCCCTGATCGCCTTAACTCCGTCGGCGACCTGCTTCATCAGGCGTTCGTCCGGGCCTCGCACGGCGGCGACGATGCAGAACTCAGTGGCGCCGGTCTCGGCGGTCTGCTTGGCGGCCTCGACCAGGCTCGGAATGTCCAGCCAGGCCGAGCGGACCGGAGAGGCGGACTGCCCGGACTGCGAGCAGAAGTGGCAGTCTTCGGGGCAGCCGCCGGTCTTCAGGCTGATGATCCCCTCGACCTCTACCTCTGGGCCGCACCAGCGCAACCGCACCGCGTGTGCGAGCGCCAGCAATTCCTCAAGGTACTCGCCGGGCATCCGCAGTACCTCGAGAATGTCGGCCTGGGGCAGGGGTGTCCCCTGACCCAGCACCTGCTCATGAGCGCGAGCCAAAACTGGGGGGACGTGAGCAGTGACCTCGGTCTGGGTCATGGCTGACTCTCCTGGACGGGCGGCGGCGGGGCCGCGTTGCGGACGAACATTGATGCATCCAAGTCGCCCCGTCCCCAGGCGAGGGTGGCATTGCCCAAGGCAGGGCACACCCATACCCGGCCGGGTCGCCGGTCGGCGGAACAGCGCAAGGGCCTGCCCGGCCCACGACTTTGGCCTTTGCGTGGGATCGCCTGCTGCTGGTGCTGAACAACTGCGAGCACCTGCTGGATAGGCATTGGGCAGGGACACCTGGAGGTTGAATGACAAGCTAAGACTGCTGCTGCACCCGCGGCAGCCGCCCGAAGACTTCGGGCCCGATCCTCAGGCCCTCTTCCGCCGAGACAGCGGGATGGACATCTATGTCGAATACGTCATCCCACTCCAACGTGAGTTCCAGCACCTGCTCGAAGCTGTCGGCTGAGAAGATGCTGACGACCTGCACCGCCGAGGCTGCGGGCCAGAACTCGGAAATCAGGCGAATGCCCTCGGGGTACTGCCAAGCCGCCCGGCGCATCAGTGCCCCGTCTCGCTCAGCACCCGAAACCGAGGAGCGGAATCTCAATAGCGCGACGTAATCCACAACGATCCCCCTCGTTCTTGCCGGCCAGTTCCACGCACCCGCCACCGGGACTGACTGCAGGACGCCCCGCTGACATATCGGCGGCCCGCGAACCGAGCCGCTTGGCGCATTTAGCCCATCACACACCTGATCAAGCGTCAACAACGCCCGCGTAGCCTGCGCGCGATGACGCAGTCCGACCTCGCCTGACCGTTACACCGACCAGGATGAGCGCGATGCTTCCTGTCGCGCCGGTTCGTTGCGGCAGAGATGCAACCACTCTTGATGCGGTCCGGGTACCGGGTGGGGAGGACGTTCACCGGGGCAGATTACCCGCGGATTACCTCTCCGTGATCGCATTAAGAGCATGAGAAGCATGAGCCGCGTTCAGCGGCCTGGCGTGAAAGCGCGCCAGATTGGCGCCATGCTGACCGCCAACACCAGTTGCGTGATCGCGATGGCCTTCGGGCGCGGCGGGAGGACCCTCGCCACCACAAGCGACGACGGCAGAGGTCGCGGTAGGGACCGCCCTTGCGGGCGGCCCCCCGCACAGATCCCAGCGAGCGCTGCTAACGCACTGGGCTCCTGCCTCGGGTACGAGCGTCAAACCGCACCTGGGGGTAGGGATGTAGCACGCG